>Ga0080064_1000739_pt1 | contig 79103 bp, 74 predicted proteins | sample Subgrocontami54m_FD_69260 | JGI IMG/M metagenome (GOLD analysis project Ga0080064, IMG submission 69260) | Subsurface groundwater microbial communities from S. Glens Falls, New York, USA - GMW46 contaminated, 5.4 m (SPADES assembly) (version 2) ... | reverse complement strand
GACGGCCGGCGTTCGCTTCGACGTGGTGACCGACCAGACGAGTGCCCACGACGCCCTCGGTGGCTACGTCCCGGCGGAGATCGGCCTGGCCGACGCGCTTGCCCTGCGTGCCGCCCAGCCCACGGTCTACATCGAGCGGGCGATGGTTTCGATGGCCGCCCACGTCCGGGCGATGCTCGCGTTCATGGCGACCGGGGCGGTCGTGTTCGACTACGGCAACAACCTGCGAGCGATGGCCCTTGAGGCGGGCGTCGAGGACGCGTTCGCCTACCCGGGCTTCGTGCCGGCGTTTATCCGGCCGCTCTTCTGTGAGGGCAATGGTCCGTTCCGGTGGGTCGCCCTGAGCGGCGATCCGGAGGACATTTACCGGACCGATCGAGCGCTGGTCGAGCTTTTCCCGGACAAGCCCGCCCTGCATCGCTGGCTCGAGATGGCGCGCGACAAGGTGCCCTTCCAGGGCCTCCCGGCGCGGATCTGCTGGCTCGGCTACGGCGAGCGAGCGAAGGCCGGGTTGGCCTTCAACCGGCTGGTCGCCGATGGCGAGGTCAAGGCACCGATCGTCATCGGCCGGGATCACCTCGACAGCGGCTCGGTGGCCTCCCCGAACCGCGAGACCGAGGCGATGCGTGATGGCAGCGACGCGATCGCCGACTGGCCGATCCTCAACGCCCTGGTCAACACCGCGGCCGGGGCGTCATGGGTCAGCGTCCATCACGGCGGCGGGGTTGGGATCGGCTACAGCCAGCATGCCGGGATGGTGGTCGTGGCCGATGGCACGGCCCTGGCCGCCGAGAAGCTCGAGCGGGTCCTGACCAGCGACCCGGGGATGGGCGTCATCCGCCACGCCGACGCCGGCTACCCGCGAGCCATCGAGGTTGCCCGGGAGCGCGGCGTCCGTATCCCGATGCTCGACCGAGAGGGCTGACGGCCGAGCTTCGGCGACGATCAGTCGAGGGTCGTCCCGGGGGTCGCGATCTGGGCGTCGGCCGCGAGGAGGTCCGCCGCGACCGGCTCCTGGGTCGGGATCCGTTCGAGTGAGCGGACCGACGAGAACAGGATCGGCACGAAGGCGAAGCAGCCAAGCACGCCGCCGACCACCAGCGCCCCGCGTGCCCCAAGGCCCGTCGAGGCGAGGATCCCACCGATGATCTGGCCGATCGGGATCGTGCCCCAGACGAGGAAACGCATCGTCGCGTTCATCCGGCCCTGGATCCGCTCCGGGGTGATCGCCTGGCGCAGGCTGACCTGGTTGATGTTGTAGACGACGCCGGTGAAGCTGCCGACGAAGAAGGATGCCACCAGGAGGGGGATGGCCGTCGTCGGCTGGGCCGCCGCCGCGAGCAGGGTCGACGGCCCGGACAGGATCATCGACCACAGGATCGTCCGCCCGACCCCGATCCGCTCGGCGATCCGGCCGGCGACCAGCGCTCCGACCAGGACCCCGATGGCACCTAGACCGCCGATCAGGCCAACCGTCGGCGGGTCGAGCCGCAGCTCGCGATAGACGTACACCGCGAACGTGGCAAAGGCGACGTTCGAGAACAGGTTGGACAGCCCGGTGCTGGCCGCGATGTAGCGCAGGTACTGGTGGCCGAGGACGTAGCGCAGTCCCTCGGCGATCTCGGCTCGCAACCCAGCAACCGGCCCCACGCCCGTGGTGGATCCGACCGCAGGCTCGCGCTTTGGCTCCCGCCTGCGGATCGCGTAGATCAACCCGCCAGACACGACGAAGCTGACGGCATCGACAAGCACCGCGATCGGTCCCGTCAGCAGCCCGACGAGTCCGCCGCCGAGCGGCTGGCCGACGATCTGGGCCGCCGAGCCGCTGACCTGGAGCTTCGAGTTGCCCTCGACCAGGTCATCCGGCTCGAGGATGGCCGGCAGGAACGATTGATCGGCGACGTCGAAGAAGACGGTCAGCGTGCCGTTGATGAACCCGACCAGGTAGAGCTGCCAGATGGTCAACCCGTGGAGCTCGAAGGCGATCGGGATCGAGACCAGCGAGATCGCTCGACCGAAGTCGCCGACGACGAGGATCAGCCGCCGCGGCAACCGGTCGACCCACGCCCCGGCCGGCAGGGTGAACAACAGGAACGGCAGGAACTCGACGGTGCCGAGCAGAGCCACCTGGTAGGCGGGCGCGTCGAGGACGAGGACCGCGATCGCCGGGATCGCCACGAAGCTGATCTGGGTCCCAAAGAGGGACACCGTGGCGGCCGTCCAGAGCTTGAGATAGTCGCGCGACCGGACAAGGAGATTCTGGCGAGGGGCCGTCACGCTGAGCCTCCGGGGCTGGGTGGCAGGTGAGTCTAGCGCCTCTCTGTCGGCCGCCGCCCGCCGCCAACCGCGCGCCCGGACGCCGTTTTCGCGCCCCGGCGACGTGGCACGATACCGGCGTGGACTGGCTGGTCGAATCCGTCCCGAACTTCAGTGAAGGCCGTCGGACGGAGGTGGTCGATCGGCTGGCCGGGGCCGTCTCGGGGACGCCGGGCGTTCACCTCCTCGACCGGACTTCGGACGCCAGCCACAACCGGAGCGTGCTCACCCTGGCCGGCGATGCCGTCGCCGTCGCCGAGGCCCTCGAGGCGGCGGTCGCCATCGCGATCGAGACGATCGACATGGAGACCCAGACCGGCGAGCACCCCCGGATCGGGGCGGTGGATGTCATCCCCTTCGTGCCCCTGGCCGAGACGACGATGGACGACGCCGTCGCCCTGGCACGGGCGTTTGGTGCCCGGATCGCCGAGCGGTTCGACCTCCCGGTGTACCTGTACGCACGGGCGGCCCTGCGCCCCGATCGCGAGAAGCTGGCCGACGTCCGACGCGGCCAGTACGAGGGCCTGCGGGCGGCGATCGGGACCGATCCCGACCGTCGCCCCGACTTCGGACCGGCGCGAACCCATCCCACGGCGGGCGCCGTGGCCGTCGGGGCGCGCCCGTTCCTGATCGCCTACAACATCAACCTCGCCTCGACCGACCTCGAGCTGGCCAAGCGGATCGCCCGGACCATCCGCGAGTCGGGCGGCGGTCTGCCCCGCGTCCAGGCCAACGGCTTCCGGCTCGACGAACCCGACTGCGCGCAGGTCTCGATGAACCTCCTCGATCACGCGGTCACCCCGCTCTGGCGGGTGTGGGAGGCGGTCGAAGCCGAGGCCCGCGCCGCCCGTGTCGAAGCGGCCGAGTCGGAACTCATCGGACTCGCCCCGCTGGCGGCCTTCCTCGACGTGGCCGATCACGCCGGCGCGCCGCCGGACGCTCCGGTCGACGTCCGGCTCGCCGCCGCGGCCCGGTTCCTCCGGCTGCGCGACTTCTCGCCGCTCCAGGCCCTCGAGCTTCGGCTTGCGGCGGCGCGGGGCGATCCCCGATGAGCTTCCGGGTCATCGAGGGCGGGCGAACCGACGGCGCGGCCGCCGGGCTGCTGATCGTTGGCGCGAGCGCGGTCGTCACGATGGCCGGTGGCCTCCGGCGCGGGCCGAGCCAGGCGGAAACGGCCACCCTTCAGGTCGACCCCACGACCGAGGATGGCGCCGGAGAGCCGGTCGTCGCGACCTGGGGCGATCGGATCGCCGGGGTCGGGCCGCGGGCCCAGGTCGAGGCCGGTCTCGAGGCGGCGGGCCTGCCGCTCTCCCGCTTTGCCCGTCTCGATGCGGCCGGCGGCATCGTCACGCCCGGGCTCATCGACCCGCACACCCACCTGCTCTTCGCGGGCTCACGCGAGGGCGAACTCCAGCTCCGCCAGCGCGGCGCGGGCTATCTCGAGATCCTGGCCGCCGGCGGCGGGATCCTGTCAACGGTCGCGGCGACCCGGGCGGCATCGGCCGACGACCTGCTGGTCCACGGTCGTCGCTGGCTCGACGAGATGCTCCTCCACGGGGTGACCACGATCGAGGCGAAGTCCGGCTACGGGCTCGACCTGCGGACCGAGCTGCGGCTCCTCGAGGTTGCCCACCAGCTCGGCCAGGAGGGTCCAATCGACGTCCTGCCGACCTGGCTCGGAGCCCACGCCGTGCCCCCGGAGTTCCGCGACCGGCGCGACCCGGCCGAGGCGTACGTGCGGCATCTGCTCGACGAACAACTGCCCGGCGTGGCCGCCCAGGGCCGGGCCCGGTTCGCCGACGTGTTCTGCGAGCGCGGCGTGTTCAGCTCGGACCACAGCCGGCGGATCCTGGCGGCCGCCGAGGCGTTCGGGATGCGACCGCGGCTCCACGCCGACGAGCTCGCTCCGTCCGGTGGCGCGGAGCTGGCCGCGGAACTGGGCGCCCTGTCGGCCGACCATCTCGCGGCGCCATCGGCCGCCGGGATCGAGGCATTGGCGGCCGCCGCCGACTCGAATCGACCGGTCGTGGCGGTGGTCCTTCCGGCCACCACCTGGTTCCTGATGAAGCCGTCAGGGGCACCGGCCCGGACGTTCATCGATCGCGGGATCCCGGTCGCCCTGGGGACCGACTTCAACCCGGGCACGTCGCCGACGGCGAGCCTCCCACTGGCGATGACGGTGGCCTGCCTGTCGCTCAAGCTGACCCCGTCCGAGGCGCTCACTGCGGTGACGATCAACGCCGCCCACGCCCTGGGGATCGGCGACGTCGTCGGCTCGATCGAGCCGGACAAGCAGGCGGATCTCGTCGTGTGGCGCGTTCCCAGCGTCGACCAGATCCCGTACTGGCCAGCGGCGGACCTCGTCCGGGCGGTGGTCAAGCGGGGCCGGCCGCTGCTCCACCGGGAGTAGCCCGGCGGCTCGGGTCAGACCTTGCCGCGCGCCTCCAGCAGGACGGTCGTCGTCTCGTCCGGAAGACCCGAGATCGTGACGCTCAACCGGGCCTGCGGCGGCGGCGGCGTTGCGCCCATCTCGTGGAGGAACCGGGCCAGGGCGTCGCTGCAGTCGGCCTCTTCCTCGCACACCGGCATCGGGATGACGATCTTCGGCTGGAGCTGGGCGATCAGCTCGGCCGCCTTGGTTGCCGACAGCGCGCCGCCGATCGGGACGCAGGCGATGTCGATCGGGCCGATGTCGCCGAGCTTCTCCTCGGTCAGCAGGTGGCCGATGTCGCCCAGATGGATCGTGTGCATCTGGTCGAGCTCGACCGCGAACGCCGTCTGCCGACCCCGCTGGGCGCCCCGGACGTCGTCACGGTAGGTTCGGACGCCGGTCAGCAGGACGTGCCGAATCTCGTACTCGCCGGGTCCGTCGAGCACGAAGGCGTCCTCGAGACTGGTCGGGATGATGCTCCCGCCGTCCCGCGACAGCTTGCCCTTGGCCTTTGGCAATGGCTTGTCGTCGGGATGGCTGAAGGTAACGATCTCGCCGGTGATGCCGCGCCCGGTCGGTCCGACGATCGACTGGTACGGATCTGCCACGACCACCGCGTCCCTGCCCTTGAGGCGGACGCAGGTGCGCCCATACCAGCTCAGCTCCATGTCGGTCGATTCTGACACACGCCGCTTCACGGCGCCGTATCTGGCGGACATGAGAAGACCGGAGGCGCCTGCCCAATCGGCGCCTCCGGTCGGAGGGAGGGAGTGGAACTCTTCGCGGGTTCCAGAGATGACAGTACGGTTCGCAGGATTCAGGCGCGAGAGGGCAGAGGGTTAAGAAAGGTTCATCCTCCCGACGCTCATCCCTCGGGACCTTCGCCGGCCCCGGCCGGACCATCGCGCCGACCGGCCGGCGACCTGCCCCGTGCCACAATCCGGCGATGGATCGACACCGTCGGGCCACGGGTCCCGCGCTTGCCCTCATGACCCTGGCGCTGGTCGCCGCCGCGTGTGGCTCGTCCACGACGAGTGCCTCCCCGTCCGCGTCCGTGGCCGCCAGCCCGCCCGACACCGCCGCACCGTCCGGATCGGCGCCGTCGGCGACACCGAGCGAGGGCGTCGATCCGAAGACCGTCTACGCCACGATCGAGGCCCAGGTCCAGGAGCTGCGCGGTCTGACCGCCAAGAACCCGGTCGACCCCAAGCTGCTCGATGAGGCGACCCTCAAGACGAACCTGGCCGCCAGCTTCGCCAGGGACAATCCGCCCGAGCTGGTGGCGGCGACCCAGCGGTTGTACGAGCTGCTCGGGTTGGTGCCGCCCGGGACCTCGCTCAAGGACCTCTACCTCAAGCTGCTCGGCAGCCAGGTGGCCGGCTACTACGACTCGGACACCAAGGAGCTGTCGGTCGTATCGCGCTCCGGCGTCCTCGGTGCGACCGAGAAGGTCACCTTCGCCCACGAGTTCGACCACGCCCTCCAGGACCAGACGTTTGGGCTCAAGAACCTCCAGCTCGATGCGGTCGGCCAGAGCGACCAGGGGCTTGCCCGGCTGGCCGTCCCCGAAGGCGACGCAACGGTCGTGATGAGTCTGTGGGCCCAGAACCTGAGCGGCGCCGAGATCGTTCAGATGCTCAAGGACGCCCAGGACCCCGAGCAGACGAAGGTCTTTGCCCAGATGCCCGAGATCCTGCGGGACAACCTGACCTTCCCCTACCTGTCCGGCCAGACCATGATCATGGCCGCCCAGGCGAAGGGCGGCTGGGCGGCCGTCGATGCGCTGTACACCCATCCGCCGGCGTCGACCGAGCAGGTCCTCCACCTCGAGAAGCTCGCCTCGGGCGAGGCCCCGATCGCGGTGAGCTTCCCCAAGGACCTGGCGGCGCGGCTCGGTACCGGCTGGTCCGTTGACATGACCGACACCCTCGGTGAGTTCGATCTCGACGTCTGGCTCAAGGCCGCCGGCAAGATCGACGATGCGATCGCCACGGAGGCCGCGATCGGCTGGGGTGGCGACCGGGTCGTGCTGGTGACCAGTGGCGACCGCGCCGGCGTCGTCCTCGACACGCGCTGGGACAGCGCCAAGGACGCCACGGAGTTTGCCGCTGCCGCCCAGTCGGCGCTGGCCGCGATCGGCGGTCACGGCGCGCTGATCGCCATCCCCGGGACCAGGCGGGTGACCGTGTTCGTGGCCACTGACGATCCGACGATCAGCGCCCTGGGCAGCGCGCTCGGGCTGGCCGGCTAGTCGAGCCGCGCGCCCAGCGGACCGGCTGGGCCCGCCGGGCTACATCTGCTGCGGGGCGGAGATCCCGAGCAGACCCAGGGCGTTGGCCAGGGTCGTCCGGGTGGCGGCCACCAGCGCCAGGCGGGCCGCGGATCGGGCCGGATCGGCCGGATCGACCACCTTGGCGTCGCGATAGAAGGCATGGAACGTCGACGCCAGCTCGGTCGCGAAGACGGTGACGCCCTGGGCCTCCTCGGCGGCGGCCGCGTCCTCGACGACCTCGGGCAGACGAAGGAGCGCCCGGACGAGGGCGGCCTCGGGCGCGCCGGCCAGGTCCTCGGCAGCGATCGTCTCGGTCGGGCTCAACCCGGCCTCGGCGGCCCGGCGAAGGATCGAGGCGATCCGGGCATGGGCGTACTGGACGTAGTAGACCGGGTTCTCGTTGGACTGCTTCTTGGCCAGCTCGATGTCGAAGTCGATCGCCGAACTCGGCCCGCGCGAGGCAAAGAACCAGCGGGCGGCATCGACCCCGATCTCGGCCAGCAGCTCGTCGAGGGTGACGAACGTGCCCGCCCGCTTGCTCATCGAGACCTCGACGCCATCCCGGACGAAGCGAACCCAGGCGACCAGGAGCATCCGCACTGCGGCCTTGTCGTAGCCCATCGCCTCGGCGGCATTGCGCACCCGGGCCACCGTCCCATGGTGATCCTGGCCCCAGATGTAGATCAGCTCGTCGAAGCCGCGGCTGAACTTCTCGGTGACGTAGCCGATGTCCGAGGCGAAGTAGGTCGGTTCGCCGTTGGCCCGGATGATCACCCGGTCCTTGTCGTCGCCAAACGCGGTCGATCGGAACCACAGGGCGCCGTCCTGCTCATAGACATGGCCGCCCTGGCGGAGGCGTTCGATCGCCCGGGCAACCCAGCCCTCGTCGTGGAGCGAGCGTTCGGTCTTCCACAGGTCGAACTCGACGCCGAGGTGGGCCAGCGACGCCTCGATCCCGGCCCGGACCCGCTCCGACGCCCACTGCCCGACGATGCCCGGCCCGTCGGCGTCGGGCTTCTCGACGGCCGCCCAGACATCATCCGGGAGTGCCTTCGCCAGGTCGGCCACGTAGTCGCCGTGGTAGCCATCGTCGGGGACCGGCTGGCCGCGCCGAGTCGCGATGACCGAGGCACCGAGCTTCGAGACCTGGCTGCCCGAGTCGTTGAAGTAATACTCGCGGCCGACCTTCTCGCCACCGGCTTCGAGGATCCGGCACAGGAGATCGCCGACGAAGGCGCCGCGGGCGTTGCCGATGGTCAGCGGTCCGGTCGGATTGGCCGACACGAACTCGACGTTGACATGACGCGGCGCCGCTGCCGCAACCCGACCCCAGGTCTCGGGAGCGGCGAGCACCGACGTTGCCGCCGCGGCCAGGGCGCGATCGGCGAACCGGACGTTGATGAACCCGGGCGGCGCGACGTCCACGGACCCGACCGGGGTCGTGGCGGGCGTGCTCGCGGCCTCGCGGGCGAGCTCGTCGGCCAGGGCGCGGGCGATCTCCAGTGGTGCCCGCCGGTAGGGTCGGGCGAGCTTCATGGCCAGGTTGGTCGCCGCATCGCCGTGGTCGGGGTTGCCCGGCCGCTCGACCTTGATCGTCGGCCGCTCAGCGTCGGGTTCGAGGCGCGGCAGGGTGCCAGCGGCGATGGCGGCCGCCCATGCGCGCTCGACGGCTCGGGCGAGCTGGCCGCGAAGGGTCGGGTTGGCGGCGGCGCTGGCGGGCACGGGCACAGTTGGCTCCTGCGGATGGTGCTGCGCTGGGCATCGTAGCCGGTCGACCGGTTCGATCCGCGCGATTCAGACGGAGAACCGGTCTCCCGGGTCGACCACCAGGGCCTCGACTCCTGCCAGGTCCCGCGCGGCTCCCGCCGCGGCGTCGCGATCGTGGCCCATCAGGATATGGGTCAGCAGGACCCGCCCGGCCGATCCCGCCGCGGCCAGCCGGCCGACATCGAACGCGTTGAGGTGCTCCGAGCCGACGGCAACCTCCGCCGTCCCGTAGGACGCCTCGGCAAGGAGGGTGTCACCGGGTCGAATGAGGGGCTGGACATCGTCCGCCCGGCCGCAGTCGCCGGTGTAGACGAGACCGGGTCCGCTGCCGGTGGAGACGCGAAAGGCGTAGCTCTCGTCGGTGTGATGGACCCGCCGCGCCTCGAGCTGGAACGCGCCAAGGGTGCGGAGCCCGGCTCCGCCGATGGCCTCCAGGTCGAGCGCCGCGGCGGCGAACCCCGGCTGGTCGTGGAGGGCGTCGAGGCGGTTTCCGAGATCGGCCGGACCGAGGACGTGGACGCGCCGCGACGGTCGGAAATCCCAGCGCAGGTAGTGGCGCAGCGCGACCAGGTCGATGAAGTGATCGGGGTGGAGGTGGCTGATGGCGTAGGCGTCCACGGAGCTGGGTTCGATCGCCCCGGCCAGGTTGGTGAATGCGCCCTGTCCGAGGTCGAGAACGATGGCGCTCGTGCCGCTTCGGACCAGATAGGCCGCGCCGACGGCCCCGGGCCGGCCGGTGTAGGCGGGTCCGGCCCCGAGGACCGTCAGCTCGAACATCGGTCGGTCAACCAGTCTCGCATCGCGCCAGCCTACCCGCCGCTGAAGCGCTCGGGCAATGGGACCGTGACGCGCTCGCCGCCCCGCCGAAAGGTGAGCTCGGCGAACTCCGCCCGGGCCAGGATTCGGTAGCCGTCGTCGAGACCCCAGGCCAGCCAGTCCGAGCGGTGGGCGTCGGAACCGATCGTCACTCGACGGCCGCCAAGCTCGTGGAACCGTTCGATCACCGGCGCCGGCGGGTAGGTCTCGGCGACGGTGTGGCGCAGACCGCTCGTGTTGAGCTCGAGTCCGGTGCCGCTTTCGACCAGCGCGACGAGGGCCGGCTCGTACAGCTCGGGCCGGGCCGCGAGGGGGGCGGGGGGGATGTGCGGGTAGAGATAGCGCTTGACCACGTCGAGATGGCCGATCGTGTCGAACAGACCGGACCGAGCCGCAGCCACGACCTGGGCGAAGTACGGTCCGACCACGTCGTCGAGCGAGCGACCGGTCGCCCAGCCGGCCACGCTGTGGGGCACGTACGGCGACCCCGGCCAGTCGTGGACCGAGCCGATCGTGAAGTCGTAGCGGTACCTGGCGAGGTGGTCGCGCAGGTCGCCGTCCCAGCTCGAGTGGTAGGTCAGCTCGGCCCCGAACTGGATGGCCAGGCCGCGATCCGCCCAGCGTTCGGCGGCGTCGCGGACTGTCCGCTCGCGGTCCTCGAAGCTCGTGTAGTCGTAGGCCGGGTCGCGCGGGTCGAAGTCGATGTGATCGGTGATCGCCAGCTCCGCGACCCCCAGCTCGACCGCCAGCGCGGCGTAGACGTCGATCGGGACGTCGCTGTCCGGCGACAGGTCCGTGTGGACGTGGGCGTCGAGCGGGAGGTCGCGGGCCTGCCGCTCGGTCGGCTCGGGGATGGGCATTCGGTTCGGCTCGGTGGCCGTCACCCGGCGATCAGCCCGGTCTCGTGGCCGATCCGGTCAAACGCGGCGATGGCCAGGTCGAGCTGCTCGTCGGTGTGGGCGGCGGTCACGATCGTCCGGATCCGGGCCTTGTCGAGGGCGACGGTCGGATAGACGATCGGCTGGGCGAACACGCCTTCCTCGAACAGCCGGTCGCTGAACCGGGCGGCCGTCGTCGAGTCACCCATCATCACCGGGGTGATCGGCGTCTCCGACGCTCCGGTGTCAAATCCGAGCCGGGCCAGCTCCGCCTTGAACCGACGGGTGCTCGTCCACAGCCGCTCGATCAGCTCCGGTTCTTCCTCGAGGACATGGATCGCCTCGAGGCAGGCCGCGACGACGGCCGGCGGCTGGGAGGTCGAGAACAGGAACGGTCGCGCGCGCTGGGTCAGGATGTCGCGCAGATCGCGTGAGCCGGCGACGTAGCCACCGAGCACGCCGACCGCCTTGGACAGCGTCCCAACCTGGACCGCCACCCGACCGTGGAGCCCGAAATGGTCGACGGTCCCGCGGCCGTTCCGCCCGAGAACGCCGGAGGCATGAGCGTCGTCGACCATGACCGCCGCGCCATGAGCCTCGGCCGCCTCGACGATCCCCGGCAGCGGGGCGATGTCGCCGTCCATGCTGAACACGCCGTCGGTCACCACCAGGACCAACCGATAAGGCAGCCCCGTCTCGGGTCGGCCGCGCTCCTCGGCGTCGGCCAGGATGTCGCGCAGGGCCGCGACTTCGGCGTGCGGATAGACCTTGCGGGGCGCCTTGGACAGGCGCATCCCGTCGATGATCGAGGCGTGGTTGAGGGCGTCGGACACGATCAGGTCCTGCTCGCCGGTCAGGGTCGGGATGACCCCGGTGTTGGCCGTGAAGCCCGACTGAAAGGTCAGGCTGGCCTCGGTGCCCTTGAACCGGGCGAGTTCGGCCTCGAGCTCCTCGTGGAGGCTCATCGTCCCGGCGATCGTGCGGACCGCCCCGGACCCGGCGCCAAAGCGCTCGACCGCCGCCAGGGCGGCGGCCCGGAGTCGGGGATGGTGGGTCAACCCGAGATAGTCGTTCGAGGACAGGCTGATCAGGCGTCGATCGTCGACCGACACGATCGGCCCCTGGGCCGAGCTCATCACCCGGAGCGGCCGATACAGGTGGCGCGAGCGAAGGTCCTCGAGCTCCTCGGCCAGAAATGCGAGGGGGTCGGTCCGAGGATTCATGCTCTCCAATCCATGATCACCTTGCCTGAGTCGCCGGCGCGGGCCGCCGCGAAGGCGGCCTCGAAATCGCGGAAGACGAAGCGATGGGTGATCGCCGGGCGCACGTCGAGACCCGACTGGAGGAGCACGGTCATCTTGTACCAGGTCTCGTACATCTCGCGGCCGTAGATGCCCTTGAGGGTGAGCATCTTGAACACGATCGTGGTGATGTCCAGCGAGATCTCCTCAGTCGGGATGCCCAGGATCGCGATCCCGCCGCCGTGGGCCATCGCCCCGATGGCCGCCCGGAGCGCGGCGGGGACGCCCGACATCTCGAGCGCGACGTCGTAGCCCTCGACCATCCCCAGCTCCGCTCCGGCCGCGCCGAGGTCCTTCTCACCCGGATCGATGGCCACGTTGGCGCCCATCCGCAGGGCCAGCTCGCGCCGGAACGCGTTCGGCTCGGACACGACGATGAACCTGGCGCCGGCATGGCGGACCACGGCCGTCGCCATCAGGCCGATCGGGCCGGCCCCGCTGATCAGGACATCCTCGCCCAGGAGCGGGAAGGCCAGCGCGGTGTGGACCGCGTTGCCGAGCGGATCGAAGATCGCGGCCACCTCGGGGTCGACCCCCGGCCAGTGGTGCCAGATGTTGGTCATCGGCAAGGCCACGTATTCGGCAAAGGCCCCGTCGCGGCCGACCCCCAGGCCGATCGAGTTGGCGCACAGGTGGCGCCGCCCAGCCAGGCAATGCCGGCAGCGGCCGCACACGACGTGGCCTTCGCCACTGACCAGGTCGCCGGGATGGAAGTCGGTGACGTTGGATCCGACCTCGACGATCTCGCCGACGAACTCGTGACCGACGACGAGCGGGGGCACGATGGTCCGTGACGCCCACGGGTCCCAGGCCTCGATGTGGAGGTCGGTCCCGCAGATCCCCGTCCGATGGACCCGGATCAGGACGTCATTGATACCGATCGTCGGGATCGGCATCTCACGGAGGCTGAGCCCGGGTCGGGGCTCCGTCTTGACCAGGGCGAGCATCGTCGCCATCGGTCAGTCGCCGCCGGCCGCGTCGACGATCGGGTTCTCGACCCGGCCGATCCCCTCGATCTCGATCCGCACCCGGTCGCCGGGTTGGAGGAAGACCGGCGGGTCGCGGAAGACCCCGACCCCGGCCGGCGTCCCGGTCGAGATGATGTCACCCGGCTCGAGGGTGATCGTGGCGCTGATGTATTCGATCAGGGCCGGAATGTCGAAGACCAGGTTTCCGGTCCGGCTGTCCTGCATCGGAACGGCCGTCCCGGCGTCCGGGCCGGAGCCAGGGATCCGCCACGAGCGGATCGGCAGATCGGGCGGTCCATCGAACTCGTCGGCGGTCACGAACACCGGACCGATCGGGTAGAACGTGTCCGACCCCTTCGCCCGGAGCCATTGGCCGTCGCCGGTCTCGCCCGGCCCGAGGGCGGACTTGATGCCCTGCCAGTTGCGGGCCGAGACATCGTTGGCCACGACATACCCCGCAACGTGGTCCATCGCGTCGGCCGCCGTGACCCGGCGAGCGAGCCTGCCGATCACGACCCCGAGCTCGGCCTCGAGGTCGAGAGCCTGGGTCCCGGTGGGTCGGACGATCGGCTCGCCATCGGCGACGACCGCAGCCGGGAACTTGGCGAACAGGAGCGGCTTGGCCGGTCGTTCGATGCCCTGCTCCTCGACGTGGTCGAGATAGTTCAGCCCGACGCAGACCACCTTGCCCGGGACGATCGCGGGGAGCGCCCGGCGATCGGTCGGCGGGCGCGGAGTCGCTCCGTGGCGGAGGGCCACCCCGGTCGCCTTGCGAACCCGGCGCAGCCACTCGTCGTGGACGTCCGGGCCCATGGCCAGACTCCATGCCAGACCGAGCTGAGTCGGGACGTCGAGGCGGCCGTCGCGCTCGAGCTGGCCCCCGGTGAGGACGCCGCCCTCGACGAGCACGCCAAACCGGTCATCGCCCTGGCGGTCGAGGTAGGCGTACAGGCGCATGGCGGCGGCGACCGATCAGGACGAGCTGGGCGAGGCGGCCGCGCTCGGCGTCGGGCTGGCCAGCGGCACGCTGCTCGGAGACGCGCCGGCAGACCCGCTCGGAGAGGCCCCGGCGGACCCGCTCGGCGATGCCCCGGGCGAGCCACTCGGGCTGGCCGACGGGCCCGGAGTCGGTGTCGGCCGGGCGCATTGCGGCTCCGGGTTGTGGAGCTCGGCCTGGGTCGCGAAGTAGTCGAGGATCTGCTGGGTATCCAGCTTCTGCTGGAACAGGACGCGACCCCACAGCAGCGCCGCGAAGGGCGCGTTCATGTCCTCGAACCGGGCGATCACCGGCCCGATGTTGCCTTTCGGGGTGTTGCAGACAGGACTGTTCGGGAAGGTCTTGAACAGGGCCTGGAGGGCTTGCTGGGTCGCGTCGTCGCACGCGCCGCGGTCACAGCTGTACAGGATGACCAGCCCGCCATGCTCGAGATTGTGGATCCAGCCCTGCGGGACGGTCGCATCGTCCGGACCATAGTAGCGGGCGATGATCGGTCCGCCGGGTGGCTGGTAATGGAATCCGGATGCCGGCGGACAGCTCGCATAGCGCTGGAATTCGGGCGGCAGGAGGTGGTTCCTGCCCTGGTCCGGCTGGACCTGGCCGAGCGGCGCGGGTGATCCGTTTGGCGGCGGGCTCGAGGCGGGCGCCGGGATGAGCTGGCTGGTGCAGGCGTACGCCTTGCTGTTGGCCTGGACGACCACGAACCCACCGACCAGGACGAGCGCCACGACGGCGATCAGGCCCAGCAGCTCGCCCCGGTGGCGCTCCACGAACGAACGTTGGCGGGTCGAGATCGCCCGTGATCGCGCCCGCGAATGCTCGCGCTCGCGCTCGCGACGCCCACGTCGGGTCTCGCCCGAGGGACCGTGCGACGGTTCGTGTTCCGAGCTCCCGGCGGTGGCTCGTCCGCCCGCAGCATCGGCGGCTTCGTTCGTTCGACGTGGTACTTCGTTGCTCACAAACCTGCCTCGGTGGATGGCGCCGCGAGTGGGGCGCGGAGGGTGTTCGAGTCGGCGGACCGGGCCCGCTTCCGGCAGAGGGTACCTTCCCGGCCCGGTTCCGTGTCGCAGCGCGGTCGGCCCGAGGTCGCCGCAGCCCGCGGCCGTGGCAGAATCCAACGGCGATGAGCATCCCCCCGTCCCCGACCAGCCAGACCCGACCGCCGATGCCATCGGGGGTCCGGATCTTCCTCGTCTACGCGTTTGGGATCCTGGGTGCGATCGGGCTGTCGCTGCGGTTCGTGATCGACCAGGCGATCTCCGCCCCGGTCAGCCCGGTCGGGGTGGTGGTGATGGTCCTGCTGGCCTACACGATCTTCACGATCACCCTCGTCCTCCAGCGCAAGGCGGTGGCTCGGGGCCTCGCCCTCGGGCTGGCCAGCCTGACCCTGCCCGCCGTTCCGCTCGGGTTCCTGAGCTTCCGGGTGGCCAGCACCGGCCTGGCCGTCGCCCTGTTCTGCGCTGCCCTGGCGATCGTCCTGTTCCGGGGCCTCCTGCGGGCCGAGGTGCGGGCCTATCTCGATCAGGCCTGACCGGCCCTCGCACGATGCTATCCTGCCCGTCCTCATGACCGACCTCCCGTTCACTCCCGCCGATCCGGACATCGCGGCGCGCCTGGACGCCAGCCTCGATGTCGAGGGCAAGATCCCCCGCGCCCTCGAGACCCTCGGGCCGGTGGCCGGACGCGATGTGCTGCTGATCGATGGTGAGGGTGGCCGTCGGGCGGCCCAGTTGGCTGAGCTCGGCGCGCGCGTCCGGACGATCCCGGCGCCAGCGGGAGACGGGACGCTGGCGGCCGAGGCGGCCTCGGCGGACGTGGTCGTCGGGTTGTGGTCGACCTTTCGGGCCCCCTGCGCCACGGAGCTGGCGGAGGCGGATCGCGTGCTCCGGCCGGGCGGCCGAATCCTGATCGTCCACGACTACGGGCGGGACGACGTCGCCCGCCTGCGCGGCGAGCTGCCCGAGCACGGTGCCTGGAGTCGACGCGATGGCTGGTTCCTGACCAACGGCTTTCGGATCCGGGTCATCCACTGTTTCTGGACGTTCGCCGCGATCGAGGATGCGCAAGGGTTTCTGGCCGACGCCTTCGGGCCAGTCGGCGTCGACGTCGGTGCCGGGTTGAAGCGACCGCGTCTGAGCTACAACGTGGCGGTCTACCACCGCGACCGTGGCGGAACCGGGGCGCCGGGCTGATCGGCAGTCGCTGGTACCCTCACTCGGTGACCGCGAGCGAGCGCCGATGACCGGACCGAACGAACCCTGGCCCGACGACCCGGATGAGCCGCTGGCCGGCCCGCCGCCGGCCGATGCACCGAGCAGGCCGCAGCCGGGCCTTGAGCCAGTTGGCTCTCCCGACGATCGACCTGCGGGCCCGAGGGGTCCCATGCTGACCCCGGTTCGGGTGATTCTGGCCCTCGCCCTGGTGGGCGCGGGGGCGGTCGTCGCCTACGGTCTGGTCGCCCGCGATCAGACCCAGCTCCCGGTGCTGACGGCGGGCCTGTATGTCAGCGGCGTGGTGTTCGCCCTGCTGGCCCTGGCCGGCGCCTGGGCCGCATTCAGCCAGGCCCGCGACGGGTCCGGGCTGCGTGCCCTGGTCTATTCGCTATTGGGCGGAGCGACCGCCCTCGTATCGGCCGTCTGCTTTGCCCTGGGAGCGATCCTGACCCTGACCGCGAAGCGCTAGCGGGGGTCGGCCGGGAGGCCTCTGGTAAACTCCGGCGGCGTTCGCCCCCATCGTCTAGAGGCCTAGGACGCCACCCTTTCAAGGTGGAGATCAGGGGTTCGAATCCCCTTGGGGGCACTCTAACCAACGGGCGGCAAAGAACGGCCGTGCCGGCGGTGTCCATCTGATCTCGGCCGGGTCGAGGAGTCCATCGCGGGCTGCGACACGTTCCTCTACGCGGCTGCCTAACCTGGGTACGTCAGCTCAAAGACCATGTCCGTGAGCCAGCGCCGGAACGAGTCGTTGTCGCTGAACTGCTTGAACAACTCGGTGTCGTCTTTCAGGAGCGCGGTCATCACGCGGCCGAGCGCCTTGTCGTGCTCAATGTGGGCGTTCTGCTTGTTGGAGTTGGCCTTCGCGTTCTGATGGGCTGTCGATCCGCGCGGCCGGAGAATTTCCGCGCTGGCTGCCCGGGTTGTCGTTCGTGACGGCGGCACTGCTGGCGATCAACATCTCGGCGATCTGGGTCGGCATCCCCGACGTCGCCACCCTGCCGTCCGCGCTGCTCCTGTCGATCTGGTTCGTGGCCACCAGCGTCGGCCTTGCCCGCTTCGCGGCGCCGGTGCCGTCGGCCGTGGCCGGGGAGATCGCCACGGTGGTGTGACCAGGTTGTCTGTTCGCGACTGACGAACCGCGAGACACCGGGGGTCTGCGTTCAAGGGTACGGCCTGAAGATCGACCGAACCGAAGACACGGGCAAAGCATCATTGGTCACATGGGCCACAACCTGGATCGGATCGCGCGCCGCTTGATCGCGTCTCGCCGGATAGCGGCAGAGCGGTAGATGGAGCCGCTCGCGGCGACTGCTCCGGCGCTGCCCGTGTCGGCCCAGGTCGACCTCGTGCGGCGCGCGGCCGGAGGGGACCACGTCGCATTCGAGCGCCTGCTGACCACGCGAGCGGATCAGGCATTCCGGATCGCCCGGGCGATCCTCGGCAACGACTCGGACGCCTCGGATGCCACCCAGGAGGCGTTCGTGTCGGCCTGGCGCGGACTACCCCGCCTGCGCGATCTCGAGAACTTCGACGCCTGGCTCCGGCGGATCCTGGTCAACGCCTGCCGAGCCCAGCTCCGGGGTCGCCGGCGGGTCCATGAGATCAGCCTGGATGAGACGTTCGACCGCGGCGATCACCGCCCGCAGCTGTCGGACCAGGTCAGCGACACGGACATGCTCGCCCGGGCCTTCGCCCGGCTCGACGCCGACAAGCGCTCGATCCTCGTCCTTCATCACCTCGAGCACGAGCCGCTCGCCTCGATCGCGGGCACCCTGGGGATCCCCGTCGGCACCGCCAAGTCGCGGCTGTCCGATGCCCGTGCCGCCCTTCAGCGGGCCCTCATCGCCGAGGGGGAGGCAGTCCGATGACCCGCCCGATGCCATTCGAACTGACCGACGCCGTGCTCGAGCGGATGCTCGCCGAACAGGCCGGACCCGGCGCCCCCGCGGGCCTCGTTGGCGGGATCGTCGCAGCCATCGAAACGACGTCGCAGCAGCGGACCGGGATCCTGCCTCGGGTCGGTTGGCCGGACACGACCCAGCGACGGTCGACCTGGCTGATGGTCGGCCTGGCCCTGCTCATCGGGCTGACGATCGGCGCCGCCCTCATCGGGTCAATCCTGTTGCGCCGACAGACGCCGCTCGCCAGCGGCCCGCTGATCGTCTATCAGGTCCACGGCGGCTACGCCGACATCTACACCCTCGACATCGCGAACGGCGAGCGGACGGCTCTCGGAAGCATCCAGCTCAACGCCAAACTCGGCGGACAGCGGATCCGCTGGGCCGCCGACGGCCGACACGCGTTCGTGTTCGGGGATCCGGATCGCCTCGGGGCGCAGGTCGATCTGGCGACGCACGAGATCGCCGCCCTCGACATCCAGGCGTCCGACGGACAACAGGACGAGGTCTCGCCGGCCGGCGATCGGGTCGCCCGATTGCTGGGCGATGCCGAAAAGGGAATGAGCCTGTCGGTCGTGGATCTGAGCGGAACGGAGCTGGTCAACATCCCACTCCCGGCGGGCGCCGTGGCGTCGTCGTCGATCGTCTGGGCGCCAAACGGGTCTTCGATCCTCCTAACGGGCTGCCTGCCGTGCGATCAGACGACGATCCCGTCCCCGACCAACCACGAGCATCTGTTCCTGGTCCCACTCGATGGCGGCCCGATCCGGCAGTTGACCGACGACCCGACCGGGATCTTCAGCTATTCGCGCTTCTCCCCGGACGGCGCGACGATCGCCTACTCAACAGTCCTCTGCCGCGAGACCTGCACCGGCGGGATCGCGACCGTGGGCGTGGCCGATGGCCGTATCAGTCGACTCAAAACATCGGGCGCGGACGTCGCGCCGGCGTGGTCGCCCGATGGCGCTCGGATCGCGTTCCAGCGCGGTGGCGACGCCGGTGGGATCTACGTGATGGATCGCGATGGCGGCCATGTGATGCGATTGACGACGGGGCCAGGCTCGGGCGGAGTCGACCGAGACCGCGCGCCGATCTGGTCTCCGGAGGGTTCGTGGATCGCGTTCACCCGCGATCTGTCCGACACAAGCCTCGGCGACCTGTGGGTCGTCCCGAGCGCCGGCGGCGACGAGCGCTTGCTGGTCCCGAATGCCGTGGCCGACTGGGGCCCGACCGCGACATTGATGGCTCTGCTTCCGTCCGCGCCCGCCACGGCCGCACCATCCGCTCCCCCGACCGCGCAAGTGGAGGTCTCGGCTTCAGCATCCGCGGCACCGACGGAGGCGCCCGCGGCCTCGGGCACGCTTCCCCTCGGTGGCGGACCGGTCCTGGTCTTCCAGGTCGACGGCACGACACGCGCCGACGCCACGACCCAGAGCGTGTTCACGGTCGACATCGGGACGGGCAAGCGCTCGAAGCTGGGCAGCATCCCGCTGACCGAGGCGACATGTTGCCCGGAAAACGTTCACTGGTCGGCCGATCGGCGCAGCGTGGTGCTGTTCTCGGTGTTGGGCTTGCGGGCAATCGTGGACATCGGCGCAGTCGCGGTCACGGCCACACGGGCGGAGCCGCCGGGCCAGTACAAGGCGGCGATCTCGCGACGCGGTGATCGGGTGGCGCGTGCCGATCAGGTGAGCGGCAAGACGGATACGATCGTCATCTCAGATCTCACCGGCCACAGGCTGACCCGACTGTCGTTCCCGATGGACACACATGTCGAGGAGATCGCCTGGTCACCGGACGACGGGTCGCTTGCCGTGGTCGCCCAGACCGACCCCGATGGCGACCCGGTGACGCATCTCTTCGTCGTCCCGCTGGACGGCTCGGCCGTGCGGGATCTCGCCGACAACGGCGCACAAGTGGCTGCGGCACCGGCCCATCAGCCGAGAAGATCCCAGGACTACGGATACCTCGGCGCAGCGTGGTCGCCCGATGGGAAGACCATCGTGATCGCGGATCGGGCATGCTCGTTCGAGACCGACTTGATGACCAGCAACAATCTTCACCCTCTCGACCGCTACGCGTGCACGGGCAGACTCCTGACCCTCGGCGCCACGAGTGGCGCCCAGACCGTGGTGCTACAGGACGAGGGTGTACCGGGGCCTGCGAGTTGGTCCCCCGACGGCAAGCGATTGGCTTTTGGCCAGTTCGCCAGCGCCGGCACCTGGGATGGGCTCCCGAATTGCTACCCCTGCGAGCCGCTCGGCCTCTTCGTCATCGATCGCGACGGCGGCCACCTCACCCGGTTGGCCGACGGTGACGGTCCGGCGGCCTGGTCCCCGGATGGGACGTGGCTCGTGTTCCCCCGCTACGACTGGGCGCTGCCAGAAGACGCATTCAGAAGCGAGGTGTGGGTGGTCCCGGCGGACGGCGGCCAGGCCAGGTTGATCGCCAAGCACGCGGCCGCGGGTTGGTAGTGAAGGGGGCATCACATGAGCCATGACATCGACCTCCAACCAGCGGCCCAGACCGGTGATGACCACCGGGTCCGGGAAGCCTACGAAGCGCACGCGGCTGAGCTACGTGGCTTCGCGGCCGCTCGCTCCAGGGACTCGAGCGCCGCGGAGGACGTCGTCCAGGAGGCGTTCCTGCGACTCACCCTGGAATCGCAGAACCGGCAGTACCCCAGCCACCCGCGGGCGTGGCTCTATCGCGTGGCGCTGAACCTCATCGTCTCTGGCGCGCGCCATTCGGCAGTGGTGCGCCGCCAGGCCGCCCAGACGGCGTTCGAGGACGCGGACCTCGAGTCGCCCGAGACCTCGTTCCTGGCATCCGAACGCCGCCGCAGCCTGGGTGTCGCCCTGGGGGCCACGCGGCCCGACGGCAGGACGGGTCTCGTCCTGGCCGCGCATGGGTATTCCGGACGCGAGATCGCCGAGGTCCTCGGGCGCACAGAGGCGGCGACGCGGACACTTCTGTGCCGGGCCCGCCGAGACGTCCGCCGCAAGTTGATCGGGCAGGTCTGATCGTCCATCGCGTCGGCGGTGCCGACGACCGCGGCAACCCCGAAGAGATCCCCGTCCGACTCCCATCGCTACTCGTCGAGCCTGGTCGCAGCCACCCTGCGCGATCTCGGCTTCGATCGCTCGACCGACGTGGTCGGCGGTTTCGAGGCGTGGCAGGCCGCCGGTCTGCCGGTCATCCCGCCCGCCGCCGACCCGGCTGAAGTCCTCATCGTCGGTGCCCGGGTGCTCGCCCACGCCGACGGGCTTGAAGCGGGTCTCGGCGGGTAACCTTGACCCACGGGTCAGCGCGGCTACGGCTTCGTCGTTGAGCTCCAATGTGGATTCGCACTAGGGCTCGCGGCCGTCGGCGTGATCGCCTGGATGCTGCTGCGGTTACTCACCGCTCGCTGACGGAAGGGTCAGATGGAGCCCGACAGCGTGTCATTCGGCGAGACCGGCGGGTCGTCAGCATTTGACTGGGCGCGGACAATGGAAAGCACCGCGATCCCGAGCAAGCTGCCGCGATCTGGTGGCGCGGCAAGGAGGAGCCCGATGAGGGCACCGAGTCCGTTCCCGGCCAGCGTTCTGCGGCCTCCGTCAGCTTCGGCACGCTGCACCTGCGAGCATTGGATCCAGTGCGACTGCGGGTGTCACGGACGACACTGCGACCCCTCCGAGAACACGTGCGACATCGCGTTTCTGCCCGACGAGGGCGGCCTCACGCGCTGGGGCTGCCCGGCTTGCATGCCCGGTGAAGGCGCCCTTCACTACCTCGGATGCGAGCTGATCGGCTGGAACGTGCCATTGCCGCCAGGAGCTAGGTAGACGGTTCGATCAAGTCGTTCCCGGACCTTCAATTGACGGCGCGGGCTCTGGGGCGAGTCCTCCGCCACGGACCGTGGCGCCGACGACCATCGCCGCGCCGATCAGGACCACGTTCTTGATGATGTACTGACCTTCGAGCGTTGGCGCGAGCGGGAATCGCGAGAATGTCTCGGCCGGGAAGAGGACGAGGGGCGTGAGGGTCCCGATCATCTGGACCGCGAGCAGGAGCAGGGTCGCCCGTAGAAAGAGGCCGGTCAGGAGCCCGAGTCCGATGAGGCACTCCCAAGCCGCAAGGACGGGTAGCGACAGGGCCGGCCCGATGAGCCCTCCGCTGAGCTGTTCGATCGTCCGCGTCGCGAGGTCCTGGGCAGGGCTCAACCCCGGGAAGAACTTCAGGGCCCCAAACCACAGAAACACGACGCCGAGGCCGATTCGGAGGACCGGGACACCCGCCCGGGCCAGCATCGCGGTGATGTTCCGGTCGATCCGATCGTAGCGTTGGCGACCCGGCAGGGCCCGGAGATCGAGGATCGGCGGATGGGACATGTCGTGCCTCCCGGACGCGGCCGACAGACTGGGCGTTCACCGAGAGCGGGACGCGCGTCGCCGATCGAGCCTACCGCGAATCACCGATTGGCTCCCCGCAACGGGCTGGCGCGATGCAGCCCGAGACACCGCCGGCCCTCACGATGCTACGATCGAGCCGATGGAGATCGTGGGCGTCCAGATCCGGACGATCGTCAAGGACAACGTCGCGACCCGCTGCGACGGGTGCCTTGGGGTCATCCAGGGCACGCCCTGGCGGATCAACCTCCTCGATATCGTGTCGCCCGAGGCGGCCACCGACTGGACGTCGCGGCCAGCCATCAACCCCGGTCCGTTCCAGTTTCACCCGGAGCCGGCCCATGTTCGAAGCTGGATGGCCGGCAAGGGCTATCTGTTCTGCCGACGCGGCGAGGTCCGCGAGCTGATGCGTCCGGTTCCGATCCCCGGGGAACCGCCACGCTGGGGCCTGTGCGACGGCATGCACCGCGACGCTCACGAATTCGTCCCAGCCTGAGCGCCGTCTCCTGACGGGAGCGTCTGACCGATGAGCCTGACCGTCCTCCTGACCGCACTCACCGCCGTCCTCGCCCTCGTGTTCAGCCTGTTCGTGCTCGACCAGTGGGTCGAGCGGCGGCGGGCGTACCAGCTGGTCTGGGCGGCGGGGATGTTCTTCTTCGGGATCGCCGCCGGGTGCGAAGCGCTGGCGGCGGTCGGCGGCTGGTCGGAGCCGCTGTACCGGATCTGGTATCTCACCGGGGCCGTCTGGACGGCCGGTTGGCTGGGCCTGGGCACGGCGTTCCTGCTCGGTCGAACCCGCTTCGGGTACACCTTTGCGGTCTGTCTGCTGTTCGCCGGGTTGATCATGTTCGCGCTGCGCAACAGCCCCAAGTACGCCGACGCCGGCAGCGCCCCGATCCTGTATTTCGTCGCCGCGCTTGTGCTGGCCGTGGCCATCGGCGTGGAGACCTATTTCGCCAACGAGCGGTGGCCGCGTCTGGCGGGCCTCGCCGTGGTCGGGGCGACGGTCCTGAGCATCGTGCTGATGGCCACGACGACCCTCTCGACGCCGGGCTATGCCATCGATCCGCTGACCGGCGCTCCGACCGCGACGCTGTTCCCGGGCACGCTCCGCCTGCTGACCCCGTTCATGAACGTGACCGGGGCGGCGGCCCTGGTCCTGGGAGCGGTCTTCTCGACCTACGTGTTCATGCCAAAGCGGCGCGTCCTCGGCTACTCGCTCGACCCGGGCCAGCCCGGTGACCAGTTCCTGTTCAACCTGCTCATCTCGCCGGTCGCGATCGTGGTCAACCTGGTCGTCTCGCTCCCGATGGCCGCCCGGGCACTGGTCGGCGGGCGGATGAACAGCCGCGCCCCGGCGACCGCCTTGATCGCGCTCGGCGGCCTGATCCCGGCGATCACCGACAGCCTCAACCGGGTCGGCACGACGGACTTCTACCAGCTCGGCAAGCTGCTCGGGGTCGTTCTCCTGTTCGCCGGCTTCCTCGTCTCGACCGAGGTCTTCCGCGAGGTCCGGATCCCGTTCACCCACGTGACCCTGCGGGCGGCCCGGTCCGAATCGATCGCCGAGACGCGCCCCGACTGAACCGACCGGGCCGGTCTCCGGGCGACCAGCGGCGCGGCTACCCTAGCCCGATGGCACGCGACCGGAGCCTCATCCTGGGCACGCTTGCGGTCGTGGTGGCGGCCTGCCTGTTCGGGATGCTCGGCCCGATCTCGCGGCTGGCCGACGAGCGCGCCGGCGTGGGCACGGTCGCCTTCGTCACCTGGCGCTCGCTGCTCGGGTCGGCCGTGGTCGGTCTCCTGATCGCCATACGTGTCGGGCGTGGGCGACGCCTCGTCGGCCCCGCCGCCCTGTCCGCCCGCGCCCGGGTCACGCTGCTCGTCGCGGCGCTCACCGGGATCGTCCTCAACCTGGCCATCTTCGTGGCCTTTGGCCGGATCTCGATCGCACTGGCCCTGCTCGGCTTCTACACCTACCCGGCGCTGGTCACCGGGGCGGTCATCGTGCTCGAGCGACGACGACCGGACCGCTTCGAGCTGGCCGCCCTGGTGATGGCCCTGACCGGGATGGCCATCGTCGTCCTCGGCGGGATCGAGCCCGGCGCCGGGCTGGCCTTCGACCCGCTCGGGCTCGGCCTCGCGTTGGTGGCGGCGCTCGCCCAGGCGGTCTTCGTCCTGATCAGCCGCCACGGGTTTGCCGAGATCCCTACCGACGAAGCCTCGTTCGCCGTCCTGTTCGGCGGGTTCATCGGCTTCCTCGCGGTGGGTGCCGGAACGGGAAACCTGGCCGCGATCGGGGCACCGCTCGGCGACCCGGCGACCTGGCCCTACCTGATCGTCGGCGGTGTGCTCGGGGCCGGGATCCCGACGACCCTGTTCATGCTGGGGATTCGTTCGATCGGCGGCGTCCGGACGGGCATCCTCGCCCTGATCGAACCGGTCGTTGGCGCCGGACTCGCAGCCCTCCTGCTTGGCCAGACCGTGCGGCCGGTCCAGCTCCTCGGCGGTGCGCTCGTCCTGGCCGCCGCCGTCGTCCTCCAGCTGGCTCGGCCAACCGGACCGTCGAGAGGTACGACTGCCGACCGCGTCGGCGCCCCGTCGAGCGAGCCGACGCCGCTCATCTGACCGTCCGTCGAGGGGCCTCGGCTATACTCTCGACTGCGTCACGAGCGCCGCACTGCAGCGTCTTCCCGAGGTTCGATGCGAGTCCGTAAAGCCGTCTTTCCCGCCGCTGGATGGGGTACCCGGTTCCTGCCGGCGACGAAGGCCCAGCCCAAGGAGATGCTCCCGCTCGTCGACAAACCGGTGATCCAGTACGCGGTCGAAGAAGCGGTCGCGGCCGGGATCGAGCAGGTCATCATCGTGACCTCGAGCCAGAAGCGGGCGATCGAGGATCACTTCGACGTCTCCTACGAGCTCGAGCACCTGCTCGAGGAGCGCGGTGACGTCGAGATGCTCCGACGGATCCGGCACATCAGCGATCTGGCCCAGATCGCCTACGTTCGCCAGAAGGAGCAGCTCGGTCTCGGCCACGCCGTGCTGGTGGCCAAGGAGCTGATCGGCCACGAGCCGTTCGCGGTCATCCTGTCGGACGACGTCGTGGTATCCGAGCGACCGGCGATCGGCCAGCTGATCCACGTCTACGACCAGACCCATGCCTCGGTCATCGCGGTGACCGAGGTGCCAGCCGACGAGACCGGCCGCTACGGGATGATCGACCCCGAGCCGGCGGGCGACGAGCTGGACCACGGCCGGCTCCATCGGGTCCGGGGCGTCGTCGAGAAGCCGGACCCCTCGGTGGCCCCCTCGAACCTCGGGATCATCGGCCGCTACATCCTCACGCCCAAGATCTTCGACAAGCTCGAACAGACGCCGCGCGGCGCCGGCGGTGAGATTCAGCTGACTGACGCGATCGAGGCGCTGATGGAGGAGCAGGCCGTCTACGCCTACGAGTTCGAGGGCACCCGTTACGACGCGGGCACGACGATGGGCTGGCTCAAGGCCTCGGTCGAGCTGGCCCTCCAGCGTCCCGACCTGTCGGCCGAGTTCCGAACCTACCTCGCGAACCTGTCGCTGTAGTCCACCAGCGGCCGATCCGGGATCGGCCGACGGGTCTGCGAGCGTCACCAGCGAGGGTCGGCGGTCGTCATGCGGTGCGGTACGATGCCCGCCGAACCCGGCCCGGGCAGAGTGACCGTGTCTAGCGAGGGATCACACTTGGCGGAGATCGGAAGCGTCCTCGGAGGACGGTACCGGCTGATCGAGCTCCTCGGTCAGGGCGGCATGGCCACGATCTTCCGCGCCTCCGACAGCCAGCTCGGTCGAGACGTTGCGGTCAAGGTCCTGCGCCCCGAGTACGGCCGCGATCCGGACTTCGTGGCTCGCTTCCGGATGGAAGCCCAGTCGGTTGCCTCGCTGAACTCACCCAGCATCGTGGCCGTCCACGACTTCGGGATGGATCCCGCAGGGCCGTTCATCGTCATGGACTACGTCGACGGCGAGGATCTGGCCACCCTCCTGCGCCGGACGGGACCGCTGCCACCGGCCCAATCGGCCCGGATCGCGGCCGAGGTCGGAAGGGCCCTGGCCGCCGCCCACACCCGCGGGATCATCCATCGGGACATCAAGCCGGGCAATGTCCTGCTCGCCCACGACGGGCGCGTCCAGGTCACCGACTTCGGGATCGCGCGGGCGATCGCCGAGGCCCAGATGACCCTCCCGGGGACGACCCTCGGCTCGGTCCAGTACATGAGCCCCGAGCAGGCCCGCGGCGAGACCGCGACCGAGCGATCGGACATCTACTCGCTCGGCGTCGTGCTGTTCGAGATGCTCGCCGGACGGCGCCCGTTCGAAGGTGACAGCGCAGCCTCGATCGCCATGGCCCGGCTGACCCCGCCGGTCCCGATGCCGTCGGCCTATCGGGCGGGGATCCCCCCGGTCCTCGAGGCGATCTGCCGCAAGGCGATGGCGATCGATCCCGCCGAGCGGTTCCCGTCGGCCCAGGCGATGGCCGATGCCCTCGACGATCAGCTCGCCGATCGGGCGTCCGGTGTCGCCCGTGTCGCGCCCGTCGTCGCCGCTCCTGTGATCGCCGGCGTGGCCCGGGCCAATCCGCGGATCCCATACGCACCGGATGCCTACGCCGGTTCCCCGACGACGCCGGTCAGCCCGCCGCCACCGCCACCTCCGACCCGCCCGCCCGTTGTCGATGCGTCCGGTGGGGCCGGACCGTGGGCCTGGGTCGCCGGGCTGCTCGGGCTGGCGATCCTGGCCGTGGTCGGCTTCCTCGTCTTCCGGCTGCTCACCGGCGGCAGCCCGACAACCCCTCCCGAGACGATCGCGGTGCCGAACTTCATCGGCCAGACGGTGGACGTCGCCAAGCAGGTGGCGGACGCCAAGGGGCTCCTGCTGGTGACCTCCAGGTTCGTCAAGGGCGACCAGCCCGAGGGCACCATCGTCGATCAGGATCCGAAGCCCAACGCACAGGTCGCCAAGGGCACCACGATCAATCTCACGATCGTGTCCGGGAAGGCGCTGGTGGCCGTCCCGGATGTCCGGAACCTGACCGAGTCCGAGGCGCTCAGGGCGATCATCGAGGTCGGTCTGACACCGGGGGTCAAGACCGACGACTTCGATCCGTCCGTAGCGGTCGGCATGGTCGTCTCGACGTCCCCGTCGACCGGGACCCAGGTGGCCGTTGGCACCACGGTCGACTACATCCTGTCAAAGGGCCCCGAGCCGACCCCATCGCCGTCGCCGACACCGTCGCCAACGCCGAGCCCGACGCCGAGCCCGTCACCGACGCCATCGCCGACCCCAACCCTCCAGACGGTCGGCGAGTATCGCTGCCAGACCCTGGCCCAGGCGACGGCGGACATCCTGGCCGACGGCTTCACGGTCGGCACGGTCACCGCCCAGCCCTCGGGCTACACGGCGGCCGACGATTCGACCGTCTACCAGCAGCTCCCGGTGCAGGGCAAGAAGCGGGCCCCGGGGACAGCCATCGACCTCGGCGTCTACGACCCGGCTTCGTATCCGTACCCGACCTGCCCGCCACCCTGATCGTCCGCGGCGCGGCGCGCGGTCAGCGCTCGAGTTCGATCCAGAACCGGGTCGGCGAATCGGTCGCCAGGGGTCCCAGGGTGAGCGCCTCGGCGAACGGGCGTTCGTCGCTCGCCGGATCGACGCTGACCGCTTCTGCCACCAGGGTCACCGGGGGCGTCCAGCAATCGCGGATCTCGTCGCCGACGAGGGCCACCCGGCGGCGGTCCAGCGCGCAGTAGCCGGTCGTGCCGAAAACGGCCTGCCGGAAGTTCTGGCAGGTCGCACAGCTGGTGCTCGAGCGACGGCAAACCCAGCAACGGGAGGCCTCGGCCTGAGGGGTCCCACAATGCGGGCAGCGCCACATCGGCATGGCCGGATGGTAGCTGCGACGATCCGCCGTGTCGAGCCGGCGCGGAGTCCGTGTTCCAGCCGCCTTGGCGCACGGACCGCCTCGGGACTATTTCTCGATCGTCAGGAAGGTCTGCCCGGTGGCGTTGCCAAAACGGTCGGTCGTGACCAGGACCGCCGCGCCGCCCTGACCAAGTGCCGCTCCCTTGGGGATCGTGGTGGCCCAGCGGGCCTTGCCCGCGCCGTCGGTGGTCAGCGTCTTGCTGACCGGGGTGACATTCGGGATGGTCAGCGTGAACTGGACGACGGCGCCGTCGACCGGGTGGCCGTCCGGGTCGGTCACCAGCACGGTCAGGATGATGCTGTCGGGCAGGAGGTGGCGGAAGAACCGATAGCTCGACGCCGTGATGATCGCCTGCAGCTTGCCCGCACCCCGGCTGACGTTGATGACGACCGTGCCCTGGTTGCCCGCCGGATCGGTCGCTGCGATCTGGATCGCGTTCGGTCCCGGTGCGATGGCCAGGATGAGCTGGAACGCCCCGTCGTCGCCGGCCTTGCCGGTGACGGTGGCGTGGTTCGTGCCGTTGTTGGCGACCAGGGCGCTCCGTGGCTGGGTCTTGCCAACGATCGTCACGGTCTTGCCGTTGACCACGCTGTCCTTGGTCGGACTGCTGATCGCGATCTTCGGTTTGGCCGTGTCGAGGACGTAGGTGATCGGTTTCGAGGGTGGGCTCTCACCGCCGGCTGAGATGAGGATCGCGGTGAAGATGTTGGAACCCTTGCCGAGGGTGACCCCAGGGACGGTGAAGGTCGAGGTCTGCCCGACCGGGATCTCGGTCAGCTCCTTGAGGCTGTCGCCCTGGACCTGGCGGAAGATCTTGATCGTCACGCCATCCTGTCCGACGTAAGCCCGCGGAACGGTCCCGGTCAGGTCGACCGTGGGCTGGCTGGTGTACGACTCTGCCGGGACCGTCAGGGTCGGGGCGTTGGGCGCGATCGCCTCGCTCGGGCTGGGGCTGGGACTCGAGGTCACCTGCGAGATGGCGTTCGAGAACGAGCTCGAGATCGTCGCCACGACCTTGCCCAGGACCCCGATCCCGGCGAAGACGATGATCGCGCCCAACCCAACGACCACCGCCACCATCAGGATCCGGAGGTAGATCGGGAGCGCGGGTGCGCGCTCGATCCGGCGATGGGGTGCCAGGCGGTTTGGCGTGGGCGGCCGCGTCCCGGGCCGTTTCGCCGGTGCCGCGCGGCCCGTCGACGGTGGACGGGGTCGAACCTGGGAGGTGCGCGCGCGCCGGGTCGCCATCGGTGGGCATTGTCGCACGCCCTGCCGGATGGCCCGCCCCACCCCGCCCGGCCGTCGCGTTGTACTCTGGCGCGGTGAGCGGGCGTTCGGTGACGTCCGCCCGAACGCGAGGGACAGGTGCAGGCCCGAAGACCCCCGAAGAGCGCCCATCCATCGGGTTCACACGGGCGTCCTTCCTTTGGGATCGGACCGATCGCCCGGGTCGGCACGCTCGCCACGACGAACCCCCCCGCGCGAACCGGCTACCCGCCCCTGCCGGTCCTCGGTCGGAGCGGTGCGTTCGGTCTGCCCAACCTGCGCCGCAACGTCTGTCCGCATTTCTACATGACCGGGACCCGCGGGGCGATCCCGATCCAGGCGCCCCACCTGCTCAAGGCGCTCATCCGCCAGGACACCAACGTCTCGCGCTGCCAGCTCCGCGGTGGGGTGCACCTCGAACAGGGCTACATCAACGACGTGTGCCTGACCCCGCGCTTCAACCAGTGCGTCTTCTATGAGGACGAACTGTCCCGGGAGTAACGTGCGCGCCCTGACCTACCAGGAGGCGCTTCGGGCCCTCCAGGATCGCGGTCGCTTTGGAATCCGGCTGGGGCTGGGTCGGACTCGAGCCCTGCTCCGCGGTCTCGGCGACCCGCAGCTCGGCGTGCGCGGCGCCCTCGTCGGCGGGACGAATGGCAAGGGCAGCGTGCTGGCCATCGTCGGGTCGGCCCTCCGCGCCGCCGGCTACCGGATCGCCGAGACCCCCAAGCCGCACCTCGTCAGCTATCGCGAGCGGATCCAGATCGACGGACATCCGATCGAACCCGACGACTTCGCCGGGCTCATCGCCGAGGTCCTCGAGGTCGCCAACAGCGTCGGGCGACGATTGGGCCCACCGACCGAGTTCGAGGTCCTGACCGCGGCGGCGTTCCGCTGGTTCGGCGCGGCCGCGGTCGACCTGGCGATCGTCGAGGTCGGTCTGGGCGGCCGACTCGACGCGACCCATGCCTGGGATGGCGGTGTGGCCGCGATCACCAACGTCGACCTCGACCACATGGATCGGCTGGGCGATACGATTGCCGCCATCGCCCGCGAGAAGGCCGCGATCATCGAGCGCGGCGACCGGGCCGTCACCGGGGCGAGCGGAGACGCGCTCGGGATCATCCGCCGCCGCGCGCGCCGCCTCGGGGTGCCCCTGACCGAGGTCCAGCCGGCGCCCCTGGTTGGCTGGGACCGCGACGGCATCGTGGTCTCACTCAAGGGTCTTGGCGAAACCCGGATCGGGCTCCGCGGGCGGCACCAGGCGGCCAACGTCGCCGTCGCCGATGCGGTTCTCGACGCGCTGGCCGAGGCCGGGATCGCCACGGTGGGGCCGGAGGCGCGTCGAGCCGGCTACCGCGACGCCCGCTGGCCGGGACGGCTCGAACTGATCGAGACCGCGACCGGAACCGGCGCTGGCGTCGTCCGCGACATCCTCCTCGATGGTGCCCACAATCCAGCCGGGGCCGCCGTCCTTGCCAGGGCCCTCGACGACCTTCGACCGACCCTGACCGGTGGAGACGAGGCGTCCCCGCCGCCGATCACCCTGCTCTTCGCGACGATGGCCGACAAGGACGTCGCCGGTATCCTGGCCGCCCTCGCCGGGTCGCCGGTCGCGCGTTCTGCCCGGGTGGTGTGTACCGAGGTGGACGTGCCCCGAGCCCAGTCGGCGGCCCGCCTGGCGAAGGGCTGGGCCGCGGTCGTGCCGGGCTCGCGGCCAGAGGTCGTCGTCCCGGTCGCGGCGGCGCTGGAACGGATCCTGGCCGAGGCGCCCGGCCCGATCGTCGTGGCCGGCTCGTTGTACCTGGTCGGCGAGGTCCGAGGCATCCTCGTCGACGATCCCGAGCTCCGCGATCCGGGAGCGGCAGCGCTCGACACCGGACGTCCGAGGGGTGAGGTGGCCGCCGCGCTGGTGGCCGCGCGATGAGCCACCCGGTCGCCCGCTCGACTGCCACGGGCTCGGGGCAACCCGCCGCCCTCGGCCGGACGGACATCGGCGGACGGGCATTCATCTGGGGAGCCCGCACGTACGTGATGGGGATCGTCAACGTGACCCCCGATTCGTTCTCCGGTGACGGGCTGCTGTCCGACGCGGCTGACGACCGGACGGTCGCCGCCGCCCTCGCGCTGGCAGATGGGATGGTCGCCCAGGGGGCCGACATCCTGGACGTCGGGGGCGAGTCGACCCGGCCCGGCCATCGACCGGTCGACGCGGACACGGAGCGACGGCGGATCGTCCCGGTGATCGCCGCGCTACGGACGGCCCATCCCGGGACGCCGGTCAGCATCGACACGACGAAGCCCTCGGTGGCCACGGCCGCGATCGAGGCCGGCGCCTCGCTGGTCAACGACGTGTGGGGCGTGTCCGACGACGATCGCCTGGCTCGTCTGGCCGCCGAACGCGACATCCCGATCGTCTTGATGCACAACCGGGCGGAGGCGCGCTACAGCGACCTGATGGCCGAGATCGTTGCCGACCTGCAAGGGGCGATCGAGCGGGCCCTCGCGGCCGGTTGCCGGTGGGACCAGCTGATCGTCGACCCGGGGTTCGGCTTCGGCAAGACGGCCGAGCACAACCTGGCGTTGCTCCGCGATCTCGATGCGCTCCGGGTCCTGGGCCGCCCGATCCTGCTCGGGACATCGCGCAAGTCGACCCTCGGGCGCGTCCTCGACCTGCCGGCGGAGGAGCGCCTGGAGGCTACCCTGGCCACGACGGCCCTCGGGATCCGGGCCGGGGTGGACATCGTCCGCGTCCATGACGTGCAGGCCAATGTCCGGGTCGCCCGGATGACCGATGCGATCGTCCGGGGCCAACCCATTCTGGAGGCAGACCGTTGAGCGATCGGATCGTCCTCCACGACATGACCTTCCAGGGTCGGCACGGCGTGCTCGAGCGGGAGCAGCGAGTCGCCCAACCGTTCCATATCGACGTCGAGCTGGGGCTCGATCTCCGGCCGGCGGGGATCGACGACGACCTCGCCCGAACGGTCGACTACGGACAGGTTTTCGAGACCTGCCGGACGATCGTCGAGTCGACCAGCTTCCGCTTGATCGAGGCGCTGGCCGAGGCGATCGCCCACGAGCTCCTGGCCGACTTTCCGATCGCCGAGGTCACCGTCCGGGTGCGCAAGCCAGAGGCCCCGATCGAAGGCGTCTTCGGCTATGTCGGGGTCGAGATCCAGCGCCATCGGACAGCCGCCCGTTGACCGGCCCGGACACGGCCGGACCCCGACGCCGGGGGAAGCGTCGGGGTCCGTCGCGGGGAACGAGACCTGGGTCTAGAGGTCCGCGGGCCGGGTCCCCAGGGTGATCTGGACTTCGACCTTCTGGCTGCCCCGGAGGATCCCCAGGGTCACCGTACGGCCGGGCGCGAACTGGGTCAGGACCGAGTCGAGCGGATGCTCGGTGTCGAGCGTCTGGCCCTCGATGGTGACGATGATGTCGCCAGCCTTCACGCCGGCCTGATCGGCTGGACCGCCGGGCACGACCGCCGGGCTGGCCTGGCCGGTGGTGTCCGTGCCGCTGTCGATGTAGGCGCCTTCACGGACCGTGAGCTTGAGCTGGGTCGATCGCGGCAGGGTCAGCATCTCGTAGCGGATCCCGATGTAGGGGCGGGCGAGCTTCTGGCCGGCCACGGCCTGCTCCATGATCGGACGGGCGATGTTGATCGGGATCGCAAAGCCGATCCCGTTGGCGTTCGCCGCAATCGCCGTGTTGACCCCGATCACGTTGCCTCCGGCGTCGAGCAGCGGACCGCCGCTGTTGCCCGGGTTGATCGCGGTGTCGGTCTGGAGGAGGTTGCTGATCCGGCCGCTGTCGACGTCGATGCTCCGACCGGTCGCCGACAGGATCCCGCTGGTGACGGTGCTGGTGTAGGTCCCCAGCGGGCTGCCGATGGCGATCGTGGTCTCGCCGACCTTGAGCGTCGATGAGTCGCCGATGGTCGCCGTCGGCAGGTCCGTGGCCTCGATCTTGACGATGGCCAGGTCGGTCAGCGTGTCGATGCCGTAGATCGTGCCTCCGAACGATCGGCCGTCCTTGAGCTCGACCTGGAGCTTGTCGCTGCCAGCCACCACGTGGTGGTTGGTCAGGATCCAGCCGTTCTTGTCGTAGATGATCCCCGAGCCGATGCCGGTGGTGGCATTGGGGTCGTTGGCGCTCGCCTGCGAGCTGATGATCCGGACGACGGCCGGGCTGACCTTGGCCGCCACGTCGATGATCGCCGACTGCTCGTCGATCCTGACCGTCTGGGGCACGCTGGCGGTCTGGCCGGCCGGAACCGTCGTGGTCGAGCCCACCCGGTCGAGGGCACCCGAGGCGCGCAGGGCCAGGTAGGTCCCGCCCGACGCCAGGGTGGCCGAGATCAGGGCCGCGACCATGACCGGGGCGATGAACCCGCGCGACCGGGAGCGGTCGGGGACGCCGACCGGGACCGGGGTCGGCGCGGTCGGCTCGAACCACGACTCGGGCGTGGCCTGGACCGGTGACTGCCAGGCGACGCGGTCGCGGTCGATCCGGTCGGGCTCGGGCGAGAACGCGGCTGCCTGGCCGGGTTCGGCCGGGGCCGGGACGGTCCAGCCGGGCGGCTCGGCGATCGGTCCGGTCGTGGCGATCCGGGCCGGTCCCACCGGGATCGGGGCCTCGGGCGACGAGCCCTCCGCCGATGGGCCGGTTGACGGAAGGACGGTCTCGGACGTGTCGGCCGGCGGCTCGTTCGGATCGAAGGGTTCGGTCGGTCGTTCGGTCATGGTGCTGGACGAGCTCCTCGGGATGTCGTGTTCGACGGTGAGGTGCTCAGCGTGGCGGCCCGAGATTCAGTCACGAGGCGGGGGACGGTGAAGAATCCGCTACTTCCGGCGCCTGATTCGGGGCGGTCACGCCGGCCTCGGGTTCACCGGTCAGCTGCGTGGTGCCCCCCGCCGCGGACGGCGCCGGTTCCGTCACGGCCCGCGGATCCTTTGGCAGGGTCACGGTGAAGGTCGTCCCCTGCCCGAGCTGGCTGTCGACGATGACCCGCCCACTGTGCAGGTCCACGATCGACTTGACGATGGCCAAGCCAAGGCCGCTTCCGCTTCCCCGTGCCTCGTTGGCCAGCGACCCGCGGTAGAAGCGGTCGAAGATCCGGGGCAGCTCGGCCGCGTCGATCCCGACCCCGGTGTCCCGGACGACGATGCTCGCGCCTCTGGGGATCGGTCGCAGCTCGACGACGACGGAGCCGCCGCGAGCCGTGAACTTGAGCGCGTTGCCGACCAGGTTGCTCAGAACCTGGCCGATCCGCTGCGGGTCGTGGCGGATCCGGACCGGGTTCGGTGGCAGGCTCAGGGTCAGGTCGATCTGGCGTCGAGCGGCGCTGGCGGTGGCCTGTTCGACCGCCGATTCGACGGCCGCTCGGAGATCGTCCGGCCGGAGGTCGAGGAGGACCAGCCCCGAATCGAGCTTGGACAGGTCGAGCAGGTTCTGGGACAGCCAGTCGAGGCGCTCGAGCTGCTGGCGACTCGTCTCGAGGAACTCGCCGCGGGTCTCGGGGTCGTCGCCAGCGCTCTCGCTGAGGAGCTCATTGGCCATCCGGAGGGCCGTGATCGGCGTTCGCAGCTCGTGCGATACGTCGGCCAGGAAATCGCGACTCCGGTCACGGTCGCGGCGGATGATCTCAACGCTCTCCTCGAGCCGATCGGCCATCGCGTTGAACTGCCGGGACAGCTCGGAGATCTCGACGGCTCCGGTCGCCGCGAGCCGCGTTGGGACGCGGCTGGCGAGCTCGCCCTGCTCCAGATCGCGGGCCGCAGCGGTCAACCGGCGGAGCGGAGTGGTGAACCGGCTGGCGAGGAACGCCGCCACCGCCACCGACAGCAGGAAGGCGATCAACCCGACGACGAGGAACAGGCCAACGACCTGGGTCAGGGTCGACGCGCGGTAGGTGTAGGGGTCCTTGAGGGTGACCTCGATCGCCCAGGGCGGGATCGCGTTGGGGAACGGCTGGACGGCGGGCTGGGTGGAGATCGGATCGCGCGCCTGGCGCGCCTTTGGCGGAGCGCGCTGCGGGGCCGAGAACGTGCCCCCCGGGGCCGGGACGATCGCCCAGCCGTCGGCGCTCCGGGTTGGCGTCCCGACCCGGATGGTGATATCCGCCTCGGCCACGTTGTCGGCCAGGAATTCCATGTTGTCGGTGGCAAAGAAGGACTTCGCGCCGTCGGTCAGCTGGTTGTCCGACGTGACGATCGGTCCATCGATGAGCTGGCGAGCCAGCAGCGCGGCGAGGGTCGCGGTCGCCGACGCGCGGCTGTCGAGCGCCTCCTGCTCCTGCTGGCGGAAGTAGTCCTCGAGCCGGAGGACCACCAGCGGGCCGACGAGGAGCAGGGTCAAGGCGACCACCGACACGAAGGCGAGGGTGAGTCGACCCTGGAACGTCCGCGGCATGACTCGTCGGAGCGGACCGGGCAGGCGGGCCATCCGGCCGACGGGCGCCGTCACCGGATCAGCGTTCGGCGAAGGCGTAGCCGGCGCCTCGGACGGTCAGAACGAAGACCGGCTCGGATGGATCGTCCTCGATCTTCTCGCGCAGGTGGCTGACGTGGACGTTGATCGTCTTCTCGTCCTGGTCGAGCGCCTCGTAGTCGCGGAGCAGCTCGAGCAGCTCGCGCCGGGAGTAGACCCGCCCCGGGCGACTGGCCAGGTGACGGAGGATCTCGAACTCGGTCGCCGTCAGGCCGATACGCCGGTGCCCGCGCTGGACGCGTCGACGCTCGAGGTCGATGAGCAGGTCGCGGTGGCGGATGACCCGCCCCCCGGCGGCGTCGGCCAGGTCCCCGTAGGCGCGCCGCAGGAGCGCCTTGATCCGGCTCATCAGCTCGCGCAACCCAAACGGCTTGGTGAGGTAGTCGTCGGCCCCGAGCTCGAGGCCGATGACCTTGTCGACCTCGTCGTCGCGGGCGGTCAGGACGAGGACGGGGGCCTTCGAGCCAGCGGCGCGGAGGCGACGGAGGACCTCGAACCCGTCGATCCCGGGCAGCCGCACATCGAGGACCACCAGATCGGGCGCCTGTCCGATGGCGAAATCGAGCCCCTCCTCGCCGGACCGGGCGACGACGACCTCGTAGCCCTCCTGCTGGAGGGCGAACTGGATGCCCCGGGCGACGGCGAACTCATCCTCGACGATCAGGATCGTGGCGGCCATGGCCGTGATGCTACCCCCAACGGGGCCGGCCGGCCGCCGGGGCCAAAGGGCGGCCTGTGCTACCGTGCCCGATGCAATCGCCGGAGGATCTCCCCAGACCATGAGCACCGATCGGCCCACCCTGGCCGCTACCAACCGCGAAGTGATCGGCAAGCGTGTCGCCGTTCTGCGTCGGGCTGGCCAGTTACCGGCCGTCGTATTCGGCCACGGCCTGGCCTCGCAATCGCTGACCCTGGACGGCCACGAATTCGAGCAGCTCCAGCGCCGGATCGGTCAGAACGCGCTGGTCGACCTGTCGGTCGACGGCAAGAAGGCGACCCCGGTCCTGGTCCATGGCGTCCAGCGCGACCCGGTCCACCGGCGGATGCTCCACGTCGACCTGTTCGCGGTTCGGATGACCGAGGAGCTGATCGTCGACGTCCCGTTGGTGACCGTCGGCGAGTCGTCCGCAGTGGACAAGCTCGGCGGAACGCTCCTGCGCATGCTCGAGAGCGTCAAGGTCAAGGGGCTGCCCGATCATCTGCCCCAGTCGATCGATCTGCCGATCGACAGCCTGATCGACTTCGAGCTGACCGTTCACGTACGCGATCTGACGATCCCGGCCGACGTCACGCTGTTGACCGATCCCGACGAAGTCGTCGCCCGGGTCCAGCAGCCGCGGACCGAGGAAGAGCCGGTCGTGGCCGCCGAGGCCGAGGTTCCGGCCGAGGGCGCCGAGGGCGCCGAGGGCGAAACGGCCGAGGCAACGCCGACGACGGCTGGCGAGGACGCCGCCGAGGGTTAACGTCCTGGGTTGGAGTCGCCCGCGTTCGGCGCGACTCGGCCGTGGCGGTCAGGCCAGAAGGCGGCTCGTCGGCGCCGAGGGCACCGGGAGGGCATGTGCGCCACTCCCGATGGCAGATCCGGTCGGTTGACCGCGTGGCTGCCGACAATGTCGCACGTCTTTCCCTCGCTCCCGGCGTGCTGCCGTCCGTCGTCGCCACTCCCCGTGGCAACGCGAGCGGACAACGGCCGCCCCGGGCCCGGGGCGCATAGCCGCGCTCCGGTCAGCACGGCTAGCGCTCCGGTCGTCGTCCGGACGCCTCCACGACGGGCACGCTCCAGACGAATGCGGTCGCCGGCAGCCGGTCGAGCCGGGCCTGGGTGCGTTGGCGCAGTCGAGCCCGGATCGCGGGTTCGAGGTCTTCGAACACCTCCCGCTCGGCGTAGTGCTCCAGAAAGTCGACGTACGTCGCGGCTTCGTACCGGTGGACCAGGCGTTCCTCGACCGCCCGAACCCCGCGGAAACCGACCCGGCGAAGCTGCCAAGCGGCCGCCCGGGCCGAACGGAAGTCGCCGCTGCGGGCTTCCTCGGCATCCCCCTCGTCGTCGATGTCGAGCTCGTCGAGGGCCTTGTCGAAGGCCAGATCCGGGGCAAATCCCTGGTCCCTGCCGGCCATCCAGGTGACCGATCCAAACCGCCCGCCCGGCCGAAGAACCCGAAGCACCTCCGCCAGGACGCGCCTTCGGTCGGCCACGAGCTGGAGGACGAACGAGGCCAGGACGAGATCGAAGCCGCGATCCGGAAAGGGGAGCCGGCCGGCGTCGCCAGGCACGAGTTCGAGCCGGGCACGCTCGGCCGGCGACAGCTGCAGGTCCGCTTCGCGAGCGGCGATCCCGAGCATTCCGGTCGAGGCGTCGAGACCAACCACGCGGGCGGTCGGCCAGCGGCGGACGGCCGCCAGGGCGAGGAGCCCGGTCCCGGTCCCGACGTCGAGGATCGCCGGGGCGTGACCGGCGGGCTCGGGTGGGAAATGGTCGATCAGGCGGCTGGCGGTCGGGGCGAGGACGGGGCCCCACCACGTCCCGTAGCGATCGGCGGCCTGGTCGTAGCGTTCGGCGATCGTGCCCATCCCGCCGATCCTGCCACAGCCGCTCGAGACTCGGCTATCGTCGCGCCATGCGGCTTCCGTTCGCGCCCCCGCTCGAACCGATGCTGGCCAAGCCATCCGACGGGCTGCCGACGACCGAGGGCTGGCTGTTCGAGCCGAAGTGGGACGGCTTCCGGGCGATCGTGTTCCGCGACGGGGACGAGATCCTGACCCAGTCCCGGGACCTCAAGCCGCTCGATCGCTACTTCCCCGAGCTTGCCGCCCCGCTCAGGTCGGCCCTCCCGGAGCGCTGCGTGCTCGATGGTGAGGTGGTCATCGCGGGTGCCGACGGGCGGCTCGACTTCGACGCCCTGTTGCTCCGGATCCACCCGGCCGAGTCGCGGGTCCGGATGCTGGCCGCCGAATCTCCGGCCAGCTTCGTGGCCTGGGACCTGCTGGCGCTCGATGACGAGGATCTCCGGGTCGTGCCCCAGGCCGATCGCCGGGCACGCCTCGAGCGCGTGCTGGCCGCCGCCGCGCCGCCGATCCACCTCACCCCCGCGACCCGCGACCGCGCCCTGGCGGCCGACTGGTTCGACCGGTTCGAGGGTGCCGGGCTCGACGGTGTCATCGCCAAGCGGCTCGACGCGCCGTATCAACCCGGCAAGCGGGCGATGCTCAAGATCAAGCACCAGCGGACCGCCGATTGCGTGGTCGCCGGGTTCCGCTGGCACAAGGACGGCCCGGGGACGCTGATCGGCTCGTTGCTTCTCGGCCTGATCGACGACCTGGGCAAGCTCAACCACGTTGGCATCACGGCATCGTTCACGATGGCCCGTCGAGCCGAGCTGGTGGCCGAGCTCGCCCCGCTCCGCGAAGGAGCGATGGACGGCCACCCGTGGGCCGAGTGGGCCGAATGGGCGGAGGCCGCGGCGGCCAGCGGGCAGCGTGTCCCGGGCACGACGAGCCGCTGGAACCGGGGTCGCGACCTGTCGTGGGAGGCGCTCCGGCCCGAACGCGTCGTCGAGGTCGCCTACGACCACCTCCAGGGGACGCGCTTTCGGCATGGCACGACCTTCGTCCGCTGGCGGCCGGACAAGTCGCCCGCCGACTGCCGCTACGATCAGCTCGAAGAGACCGCCGCCTACGAGCTGTCGGCGATCTTCGGCGGAGCTTCGGGGGGATGACCGCCCGGTCGACGGGGCGGTTGCGGGTCGCGTTCGTCGGGGCCGGCTGGATCGTGCCCACCCATCTGGCGGCGCTCGATCGGCTCGCGCGGACGGATCTGGTCGGGATCGCCTCGCGAACCCTCGAGCGGGCCGCGGCCACCGTCGCTGGCCGGGAGGTACCGGCATTCATCGACGCGGTTCGGATGCTCGATGAGACCCGGCCGGACATCGTGTACCTGTGCACACCGCCCTATCTGACGCCGGGCATGTGCGACCTGCTGATCGAGCGCGGGCTCCCGTTCCTGGTCGAGAAGCCGCTCGCGGCGCTCGACGCCGAGGGGCCGCCGCGGGTCGCCGACGCGATCGATCGGCGCGGCCTGGTCGTCGCCGTCGGCTACCACTGGCGGGGCATCGACGTCCTGCCCGATGTCCGCCGCCGGCTGGCCGATCGGCCGCCCGACCTCGTGCTCGCCCGCTGGATCGATGGAACCCCGGGACCCGACTGGTGGGGCCGGGTCGACCAGGGCGGCGGCCAGGTCATCGAGCAGGCGACCCACCTGTACGACCTGGCCCGGCATCTCGTCGGCGAGGCGACGGTCGTCGGCGCCGCGAGCACCGGGGTGCCGACGCCGCCGACCGATCGGGTGGTCGACGTGGTCGGCTCGACATCGGCCGTCCTGTCGTTCGCCTCGGGGGCGGTCGGATCGTTCGTCAACACCCGGCGCACGGAGCCGCCGGTCATTGAGCTCGAGCTCGTCGGGCCGGATCGGCGGACGACCATCCGCCTGGCCACCGAACGCGGGCATGTCCACTGGGACGTCACCTTCGTCGAGCCGGGTGCCAGCAGCCGGATCGCCAACGAGCGCGATCCGTATGAGGTCCAGGCGGAGGCCTTCCTGGACGCGGTGGAGTCGGGCGATCCCAGCCGCGTCCTGGCGACCTATCGCGACGCGCTGGCCACCGACCGCCTCACCCGGGCCGTGGTCGCCGCAGCCGGAGGCGCCGGCTGATCCGCGTGGTCAGCGGCTGAAGTTCGCGTCGCGGCGGTCGGTCATGCGTTCGGCTTCGGTTGGCGGCGCGGCGGCGGAGCCTCGGGGTCCACGACGCCATCGGCGCCGAGCCATTCGACGCGCGGGTCGTAGTCGGGATCCAGGGCCTCCTGCGGCGGGCGGTCCGCCTCCGGGACGTGGCTCAGGTTGATCCGGATCCGGGTCCAGGTCATTGACCGACCGCGCATCGCGTCGACCAGGACATCGGCTGGTTCGAGGGCCGTGGCCGCCTTGGGCCAGCGCGCCTTCCAGCGCTCCAGCCCGGCGAGGGCCTCATCCTTGAGCGCCGCCCGGGCGATCTCGATGACCGGGATCGTCGAGCGTCGCCGACCGGTCGGGGTCGGCCGGGTCCCGCCCCAGCGGCGCTCGAGCGCCGCCCGAGCCTTGTCCCGGTCGGCCTCCGCCTCGGGCGTGTCGTAGTCGGCGTCCGGTCGTCGCTGGCGTGATGGCTGGACGCGCGGTGGTTCGCCTGGCTGCTTGCGGTAGGTCGGCGGCCAGGGAGCGTCGCCGAGCCCTTCGGCCTCGTCGCGTTCAGACAGCTCCAGGAGCGCCTCGAGCGAGCCGACGGCGTCGTCGATCCCGGCCCCGGGATCGCCCCTGGTGGCGTAGATCGCCGGGACCGTCGCCAGGGTGAAGGCTTCGGCTTCGACGGTCGGGACCTCGTCCCAGGTGAGCGGCATCGAGACCCGTGCGTCGGGCAGCGGGCGGACCGAGAAGACCGACGCCACCGTCCGGTCCTTGGCGTTCTGGTTGTAGTCGAGGAAGACGCCGTGGCGCTCCTCCTTCCACCACTTCGAGGTGGCGATCGCCGGCGCCCGGCGCTCCACGTCGCGGGCCAGGGCGAGGGCGGCCCGGCGAACCTCCGGATACGTCCAGTTGGGCGCGATCCGGACGTTGATGTGGATCCCGCGCGACCCGGACGTCTTGGGCCAACCGACCAGGCCGACACCGGCCAGCGCCTCACCGGCGACCAGGGCCACCTCGCGGATCTGCGACCAGGGCACGCCCGGGACGGGATCGAGATCGATCCGCAGCTCGTCCGGATGGTCGAGGTCCTCGGCCCGTACCGGGTGCGGATTGAGATCGATGCAGCCGAGGTTGGCCACCCAGGCCAGGCCGGCGGCGTCGTCGAGGACGATCTCGTCGGCGGTTCGCCCGGACGGGAACGACAGGGTCGCCACCCGGACGAAGTCGGGTCGGTTGTCCGGCGCGCGCTTCTGGAAGAACGGCTGGCCGGCCGCTCCGTCGACGAAGCGCTTGAGCGCCATCGGCCGGCCCCGGACGCCACGCAGCGCGCCATCGGCCACGGCCAGGTAGTACTGGACGAGGTCGAGCTTGGTGTAACCGGCCTCGGGGAAGTAGACCTTGTCCGGGTTGGTCACGGTGACCTCGTGGTCTCCGATCCGGAGGATCTCCTGGCGCGTCGGCATGGCGGGAACGATACCGCGACGGGCCGCTCCGACGGTCCCGTCCCGGTCGCCAGCGTCCCGCGAACCGATCGCCGGCCGAGGGGCGATACTTGAGCGGGTCGGGCTGTCGATTTGGCGGTCGCTCGTTCGTCGTCCAGGTGAGACGGCCGAGCCTGCGGCCACCTGTGACCTTGGAGGTTCCGATGCGCTACCTGCTCCTGATCTACACCGCGGAGCCGACCGAAGCCATCCCCGAGGAAGCGATGGGCAAGGAGCTCGCGGCGTACAACGCCTTCGGCCAATGGCTGGAGGAGCGCGCCATGTTCAAGGCGGGTGAGGCGCTCCATCCGACATCGGCCGCCACGACCGTCCGGGTCCAGAACGGCAAGACCATCGCCACCGACGGCCCGTTCGCCGAGACCAAGGAAGCGCTCGGTGGGTTCTACATGATCGAGGCGGCCAACCTGGACGATGCCATCGAGGCGGCCTCGCGGATCCCGGGCGCGACGCACGGCGCGATCGAGATCCGGCCGATCTACGACTTCGGCGCCGAAGCATCCACCGAGGCCGTTGCCAGCGCCCACTGACGCCCGGGCCGCCGTCGATCGCCTGTTCCGAGAGGAGTCGGGTCGAGCAGTCGCGACCCTCATCCGGCTGACCGGCGACTTCGATCTGGCCGAGGAGGCAGTCCAGGAGGCCTTCGTCGTCGCCCTCGAGCGTTGGCCGAGGGACGGGCTGCCCACCAACCCCGGTGCCTGGATCACCACGACCGCGAAGCATCGGGCGATCGATCGCCTCCGCCGGGCCAGGCGTCTGGCCGAGAAGGAGGCGGCCATCCATCGCCAGGCCCGGATCGAGGCCGACCTGGCCGCGGTCGAACCGGATGCGGAGGACGAGATGAGCCCGATCGCCGACGATCGCCTGCGCCTCATCTTCACGTGCTGCCATCCGGCTCTGCCGATCGAGGCCCAGGTCGGGCTGACCCTGCGGACCCTTGGCGGATTGTCGACCCCCGAGATCGCCCGGGCGTTCCTGGTTCCCGAGCCGACCCTGGCCCAGCGACTCGTCCGCGCCAAGAAGAAGATCCGCGACGCCGGGATCCCCTATCGCGTGCCGCCCGACCACCTGCTGCCCGAGCGGCTGGACGCCGTCCTGCGGGTCCTGTACCTGATCTTCAACGAGGGCTACGCGGCCTCATCCGGGGACTCCCTCGTCCGGCGCGAGCTGTCGAGCGAAGCGGTCCGACTCGGTCGCGTCCTGGTCGAGCTGATGCCCGACGAACCCGAGGCGATCGGCCTGCTGGCCCTGATGCTGCTGCACGACGCGAGGGCGGAGGCCCGGGTCGGTCCGGGCGGCGAGCTGGTCCTGCTCGCCGATCAGGATCGGCGGCGCTGGAGCCGGCAGAGGATCGACGAGGGCAGCGGGCTGGTCGAACGCGCGCTCCGGATGCGCCGCCCCGGGTCATACCAGGTCCAGGCCGCGATCGCCGCGGTCCACGATCAGGCGCTGACCGCCGCCGAGACGGACTGGCCGCAGATCGCCTTGCTCTATGACGCGCTGGCGGCCATCGACTCGTCACCGGTCGTCGAGCTCAACCGGGCGGTTGCCGTGGCGATGATCGACGGCCCGGCCCGCGGTCTCGAGCTGATCGACGCGGTCGCGGCCGCCGGCCAGCTCGACGAGTACCACTTCCTCCACGCCGCGCGGGCCGATCTGCTCCGCCGTCTCGATCGGAGAGCCGAGGCCTCGGTCGCCTATGGCCGGGCGTACGACCTGGCCGGCAACGAGACCGAGCGCGAGTTCCTCGCCCGTCGCAGAGCCGAGGTGTCCAGCTAGCCCGGCATCCGGCCTACCGGCCGGGGGTCCGATTCGGTGGTGGTTGAGGGTCGCCGGGGCTTCTAGCCTGCGATGGTGGATCGGTCCACCCGTGTCGCGCTCGCTCTGGGCGCGCTGTCCGTGGTGGCTCTGCCGATCGGCGCGTTCCTGCTCGGGCTGCGCCGCGTCAGCGGGGCCGGCTTCGACGCGCTCGACGTGGCCGATCTGGTGGTCCTCGTTGTGATCGTCGGGAGCGGCCTGAGTCAGCTCGCCTACCTGCGCGATCGGGTCCGCCTGCGGACCACATCCCGGAGAACCCAGCAGGCGCTCGAGCGGACCGAGCTCCAGCTGGCTGAGGCCGGCTCGCGCTATCGGATGCTCGTCGAGCACGTCCCGGCCGCGGTGTACATCGACATGGCCGACCACGACGTCTCGGACGGCGGTCGGCTGGCCTACATGAGCCCGCAGATCGATGGCATCCTCGGATACAAACCCGAAGACTTCGTCGGGGACCCCGAGCTGTGGCCCAGCCTGATCCACCCGGACGACCGAGCCATGGCCCTGGCCGCCTACTTCGAGCACTGGGCGACGGGCCGCCCGCTCCGCGCCGAGTACCGGATGATCGCCCGGGACGGTCGCGAAGTGTGGGTCCGCGATGAAGCCTTCGCGATGCCCGAGGCGACGATCAGCGGCAAGTCCGTGTCGCAGGGGCTGCTCGTCGACACGACGGACCGGAAGCGCCTCGAGGCCCAGCTCCTCCACGACGCGCTCCACGATCCGCTGACCGGGCTGGCCAATCGGACCCTCTTCCGTGACCACCTCGAGCGGGCGCTGCTCCGACGAAAGCGCAGCCGGACGAGCGCGGCGGTCCTGTTCCTCGACCTCGACGACTTCAAGCTGGTCAACGATTCGCTTGGCCACGGGGCCGGCGATCGAGTCCTGGTCGAGGTTGCCCGTCGGCTGGGCGCGGCGACCCGGGCCGACGACATCGCCGCTCGCCAGGGTGGGGACGAGTTCACCGTCCTGCTCGGCCGGGTCCGGGACGTGGCCGAGGCCGTGACCAGCGCCGAGCGACTGCTCGAGGAACTGCGCCGACCGATCGAGGTCGACGGGCGGTCGGTCGTGGTCGGGGGGAGCATCGGGATCGCCCTGGCCGGCGGACGCGACACGGTGGCGGACGACCTGCTGGCGCACGCGGACGCGGCGATGTACGCGGCCAAGGCTGCTGGCAAAGGCCGCCAGGCCGTGTTCGATCCGTCGATGCGCGTTCGTGCCTGGAGCCGGCTCGAGGAAGAGTCCGACGAGCGGTTCGGCCGGCCCCACCTCGTGGGACGGCCGGGAACGGAGACCGAGCCACTCAGCGAAGCTGGCTGAGCTCACACCGCGCGCCGCGGGCTTGCGGGCCCCCAGTCAGACGGCGCGGCCCCGGTCAGACGGCGCGGCTCGGTCCAGGCGTCGCCGTTGCGAGGCCGTGCTCGAGGGGATCGAGCGCACCTCGGTCGCGCAGGGCCTCGAACAGCGCCGCAGTTTCGGCCACGCCCACTCCGAGCGGGGTCACCGGGACAGGACCAAGGACGCCGATCGCTTCGGACGCGATCTGGTCGGGGAATGGCAGGCCCTGCTCCACGATGTCGATCCGGCTGCCTGCGCCAGGGACCGCCGCGTCGATCGCCGCCACGAACTCGCGGAGCTCGACGTGGTTGCCGCCGAGATGGAACGCATGGGCTCCGCGGAGGCCGCTCCGACTGGCCAGGATCAGCGTCTCGGCCACGTCGCGGGCGTACTGGAACAGGGTCCGTCCGCCGAAGCTGATCGTGTACGGCAGGCCGAGGACCGCCGCGACGATCGCCGTCGTCGGCGTGCTGGTCAGGCCCTGGTCACGGCCCGGACCATAGACGGTCAGCGGACGGAGCCCGATGCTGGTCAGCCCGTGGTCGGCCCAATACACCCGCGCGGTGGCCTCGTTGGCCTGCTTGTAGACGCCGTAGTGATTGGCTGGATGGGGGACCGCATTGGCCTCCAGGCGGCCAGTCCGCGGATCGGCGTCGCCGGCGGAGTACATCCCGATCGAGCCGGTGTAGACCAGCGGGCCCATCCGCTCTGCGCGTCGCCGGACGGCCTCGAAGACGTTGACCGTGCCAAGGACGTTGACCCGCGCTCCGAGCGGCGGATCCGCCCGGCAGGCTGGGACCTGGAGTGCCGCGAGATGGATCACCCGGTCGATCCGGTGTTCGTCGAGGGCCGCCTCGATCGAGCCGAGGTCCGTGATGTCGCCACGCACGTGGACGACCCGCTCGAGCTCTTCGGGCGCCGAGATCAGGCGCAGCCGGCGTGCGTCCGTCGCCTGGTCGAAGGCGACCACCGGGTGACCATCGCGGACCAGGGCCCGGACGGTCCAGGCACCGATGCACCCGAGCGCGCCCGTCACCAGGTAGCGCGAGTCGTCCGCTCCGGCGGCAGGGCCTGTCGTCGCTGTCATGAGCAGCCAGCATATCGTCCAAGGTTCTCCCTCGGACCGTTCATACTCGCTGGGGGTCGGAGCGTGGTCCGAGCGCGCCGCTCCGGGGACCCAGTCGAGGGCGTACATGAGTACCCTGCGGTTTGCGATCATCGGCGGTGGCTGGCGAGCGGCCTTCTTTCTGCGCGTTGCGGCGGCCCTGCCTGACCGGTTCGAGGTCAGCGGCATCCTGACCCGAAGCCGCCACCGGCGCGCCGAGCTGGCGGCGGCGTTCGGCGTTGCGAGCTCGGACACGCTCGACGATCTGCTCGGCCGCCGGCCGCGCTTCGTCGTGGTGTCCACGCCCTGGGAGACGACTCCGACCCTGCTCCGCGAGCTGACCGAACGGGGCATCCCGGTCCTGACCGAGACGCCTCCCGCCCCGGACATTGACGGGCTCCGCGCTCTGCAGCCTCTCGACGCGGTCGGTGCTCGGATCCAGGTCGCCGAGCAATACCAGTTCCAGCCGTTCCACGCCGCCCGCTTGTCAGTTGCCCATTCGGGTCGCCTCGGCCGGATCTCGCAAGCCCAGGTCTCGGCGGCCCATGGCTATCACGGCGTCGACCTGATCCGTCGGCTGTTGGCCTTTGGGCGGGAGCCTCTCACGATCCGAGCCCAGCGCTTCGTGTCGCCAATCGTGGCCGGGCCGGATCGGTCCGGACCACCGGCCGAGGAGCGGATCGCCGAGTCGGAACAGGTCATCGCCTGGCTGGACGCCGGCGATCGGCTGGGTGTCTATGACTTCACCGACGACCAGTATTTCTCCTGGGTTCGCTCGTACCGCGTGCTCGTCCGCGGCGAGCGCGGCGAGATCCACGACCGCACCGTGCGCCGGCTGGTGGACTACCGGACGCCGGTCGAGACGGAGCTCATGCGCCGCGATGCCGGACACGACGGCAACCACGAAGGCTTCTACCTCAATGGGATCACCCTCGGCGACGATTGGATCTACCGCAACCCCTTCGCGCCGGCGCGCCTGTCCGATGACGAGATCGCCGTGGCGAGCTGCCTGTCGGGGATGGCCGATTGGCTCGACGGAGGACCCGACGTGTGCTCGCTGGCCGACGGCGCCCAGGATCACTACCTTGGTCTGCTGATCGACGAGGCCGCCCGATCGGGCAAGACCGTTCACGCCAGTGGCCACGTCTGGGACTGAACGAAAGCAGGGAAGGCCCCGGCGGCCGGTCAGCCCCGCGCCAGCTCCTCCTCGAGCCGGTCCCACGTTTCGATCCCGCCGCTGATCATCCCGGTCGACAGGGCGCCATCGAGGCCTTCCGCCGATGGGAAGTGCGACCGGCTGGTGAGCTTCGTCTTCCCGCCGAGTGCCTCGAGGACGACGGTCTCGAACCCTCCGGTCTCGGCGTTCATCGGTTCGATGTCGACGATGAAGGTGTACACGAGTCGCTCGGGTGGCACGACCTCGAGGTATTGGCCCTTGAACGGAACATCCGGCCGGTCGGGCGAGTGGTTGATGTAGCGCCAGGCGCCACCCGGTCGGACGTCCATCTCGACGACCGTGGTCGTCGTCCCGCGGGGTCCCCACCAGCGGGGGATTCGCTCCGGCTCGGTCAGGGCTTTCCAGACCAGCTCTCGCGGGGCATCGAAGATACGCTCCCAGACGAGGTCCAGGCCGTCGACGGAGATGGTGGTGGTCTCGTTACCCAGCTCCTGGGTTGCCATCGTGGTGCTCCTTCCCAGTGTCCTGTAGCTCGCGGAGGTACTCGTCAAGGCGCTCGTAGCTCTCGCCGAGGAACTCGTGGTACCGCCCCAGCCAGCTGGCGACATCGCGCAGTGGCTCGGCCTTGAGTCGGCACGGTCGCCACTGCGCCTGGCGACCCTGCTCGACGAGCCCAGCCCGGCGGAGCACCTTCAGGTGGCGCGAGATCGCGGGCAGGCTCAGATCGAAGGGCGACGCGAGTTCCGTCACGGTCGCCTCACCGTCGGCGAGACGGGCGAGGATCGCCCGACGGGTCGGATCGGCGAGAGCCTGGAAGACGGCGCTGAGGTGATCGGTCGGCTGTGTCATTTCATATCTTGGTTAATTAACCTAGACAGATAATACAAGTGGCATCGGCATTGTCAAGACCCTGCGGCGAGCCGCCGTCACGACAGGTCGATGGAATCGTTTACACTCCCGCTCAGCAGATGCCCATTTCGCCCATGGCAGGCTTGCCGCCGTCATGTGTGGGCCAGCGTGCACGCTGATCGAGGGTCGCGTCCTGTGACATCGGACGACTCGCACGGGTCCCCTGAGGGACGATCGACGCGGCTGCGGGTCGCCCTGTTCGGGGCAGGGCTCGTTGGGCAGGCCGGCCATGCACCCAGCCTGTGGGACGATCGTGAGCGGTTCGACTTCGTCGCCGTGGCTGACCCATCCTCCTCCGTCCGGGAGACGGTCGCGACGCGCTATGGCGTACCGCACACCTGCGCCACTTTGGAGGACGCGATCGGGTTGGGCCTGGACGCGGTGATCATCGCCGTTCCGGATCCGGCTCACCGCGGCGCGGCACTGGCTGCCCTGCGGGCCGGACTCCACGTCTTTTGCGAGAAGCCGTTGGCCATCAGCCTCGCCGAATGCGACGAGATCCTCGCTGCTCGGGGCGATCGCGTCGTGCAATGCGGCTACATGAAGCTCTACGACCCGGCCGTGGAACGAATGATCGAGCGGCTTCAGGGCGCGGAGCTGGTCTACCTGTCGGTCGAAGTCAACGATCCCGATCAGGCGCCATTCGTGGATCATCTCGGGCTCACCGTGGGTCGAGATGTCGCGGGCGAACTCATCGAGGCGACACAGCGTCGCGGCCGGGAAGCCGTTCGCGAGGCGTTGGGTACCGAGCCCGATGCGGTCCAGTCGCGGGCCTTTGAGGCCTACCTTGGCGCGCTTGTTCATGATGTGAGCCTCGCCCACCACCTGCTCCGCTCGCTCGGCATCAGGGCTCCACTGCCGCTTGCGGATGCGGCGTTCTTCGATGCAGGGCGCGGGGTAAGCCTCGACTGGCTGACTCCCGGGGACGGACGCGTGCACCTTGAACATCTGAACCTGCCGGGCGTGGCCGACTACCGCGAGCGGGTAACCGCGTATTGCCGCGACCGGATCCTCGAGCTCACCTTCCCTGCGCCCTACCTGCGCCACTTTCCCACCCGCCTCATCGAACGCCGGTCGGATGGGACGGTCGCCGGGCTCGAGACCGTCGACTATCGCGTCTCATACGAGGAATCTTTCCGGAACGAGCTGCGCGCGTTTCATGCGGCGATCACCACCGGAGTCCCTGTTCGGGCGAGCGTGGAAGCCGCGCGCGACGACCTTGCGGCGCTGCTGGCCGCGTTCCGGCTGGCGGCGGATCGCCGACCATCTCTGTCCTAGAACCTGGCGGATCAGGAGCGCTTCGGAGGCATTCATGCGGATCGGGTTGTTCACCGATGGACTCAAGCACCTCTCGCGGCGCGATGCGCTCGCATGGTCGGCCGAGCACGGCATCACAGACGTTGAGATGAGCGTGGGCACGTGGGGCGCTCGGACTCACCTGGACCTGGCGGCTCTGCTGGGGGAGCCAGCGGCACGCGATGACCTGCGGCGCGATCTCGATGACGCCGGGATCCGGTTCAGCGCGGTGAACGCTGCGGGCAATCCGCTCCACCCCGATCCAGCCTCCCGGGCCGAGGCGCAGCAGGCCCTGAAGGGCGCGATCGAGCTGGCCGCGCTCCTCGGAATCGACCGGGTCGTGACGATGGCGGGAAGCCCGGGCGGGCGGAGTGGCGGGCCGATCGGCGTCTTCGGCCTGTGGTCGATCTCCAACGATGACGAACCCATCTGGCAGTGGCAGATGGAAGCCGAGGTGGGTCCCTACTGGCGGGCCATGTCGGACTGGATGTCCAGCGCGGCACCCGACGTCCGGGTATGCCTCGAACTACATCCGGGCGTGTCCGTCTGGACGCTGGAGTCGTACCGCGCACTGCGTGCCTACTGCGACGACAACATCGGGGTGAACCTGGACCCGAGTCACTTCTGGTGGCAGGGGGCGGACCCAATCCGGGTCATCGAGGCCCTGGGGCCGGTCGTTGGCTGGTGCCACGGCAAGGACACCACGATGTACCCGGACCGGATCGCCATCAACGGTGTCATGGACCACCGCTTCCCGGTGGACGCAAGCTGGGCGCCGTGGCACTTCTCGGCGATCGGCGACGGCCATGACGTGCCGACCTGGTCCCGGTTGATCAAGGCTCTGCAGGCCGTCGGCCACGACTCGGTCGTGTCGATCGAACACGAGGATCCTTCGCTCGGTCCGGAGGAATGCATCACCCGGTCGATCCGGACGCTGAAGGAGGCATTCACGATCTGATGGCCCATGGCTGAGGTCCAGCTATCCGGGGTCGAGAAGCGGTTCGATGGTGTTCGAGTGCTCGAGTCGCTCGAGCTGACGGCACGCGACGGTCAGTTCGTCGTGCTTCTCGGCCCGTCTGGCTGCGGCAAGACCACGGCCTTGAGGATCATCGCCGGGCTCGAGAAGCCGACGGCGGGACGAGTCCTGATCGGCGGCCGGGATGTCACGTCGCTCTCACCTCGCGAGCGAGACGTGGCCATGGTCTTCCAGAGCTACGCGCTTTATCCCCATATGTCGATCGAGGACAACATCGGCTACCCGCTGAGAATCCGGGGCGTCCCCCCGCGCGAGCGCTCGGCAGCCGTCGCGGCGGTGGCCGAATCGCTGGAGGTCGGACACCTCCTCGCCCGGAAGCCACGTCAGCTGTCGGGTGGCCAGCGCCAGCGGATCGCCCTCGCCCGAGCCATCATCCGAGAGCCGGCCGCATTCCTGATGGACGAGCCACTGTCCAACCTCGACGCAAAACTCAGAATCAGCATGCGCGGCGAGATCCGGCGCCTCCAGCAGCGGCTCGGTGCCACGACGGTCTATGTGACCCACGACCAGGCCGAGGCGCTGACGATGGCCGACGAGGTCTGCCTCATCAACGACGGGGTCGTGCAGCAGCACGCGCCGCCGCAGGAGATCTTCGACCGGCCGGCGAACCGTTTCGTGGCCAGCTTCGTGGGCAACCCGCCGATGAACATCCTCGGCCTTGCGATCGATCGTGAGCGTCGGGCGATGGTCATCGCCGGTGCGGCGGTCCCGCTCGGGGACCGATTCTCGGCGTGCGCCGCTGGCCAGGTCGAGCAGGTCGGGGTACGGGCGCGTGACCTCGAACTCGCGCCATCCGGCGATCAGGGAACGCTTCCGGCGACCGTGTACGTCGTCGAACCGATGGGGGACGAGGTGTATGTGGAGGTGCTTATCGGCGACTCTCGTGTCACGGTCCGGGCAGATCGGGGTTGGACGGCCCCGCTCGGCGCTCCGGTCGGCGTTCGCGTCGATCCGGCGAAGGCCTGCTTCTTTGACGGAAGTGGAACGACCGTGGTCCATCGCGTCGGCTCTCAGCTGGCGATCGTTTCAGGAGGAGTGACGTCATGAGTGAGGACAACGTCCTGTACCGCCAAATCACACGTCGGGACGCCCTGCGTCTGGGCGCGGCGGCGGGCGGCGTCGCCGCGTCGGGAGGGCTGCTTGCCGCATGCGGCAGCAGCACGCCGTCGTCGGCCCCGTCGTCGGCCCCCACGGTCGTGCCGGCGGCGACGGCGACTGCGATTCCGAGCGCCGCGCCGACGGCCGGCGGAAAGCTCGTCATCGGAGCCTTTGAGGATGGGGCGCTCGCTCCGTTCAAGGCGACGATCCTGCCCATGTTCGAGGCCGCAACCGGGACCAAGGTCGAGTTCCTGACCGAGCCGTACGACTCGTTCTTTGCAAAAGCGTTCCAGGATGGGCAGTCGAAGGCTGGCCAGTACGACATCTACATCATGGACGACCCGTGGATCCCCCAGTACGCCGCAGCGGGCATCCTCGAGGATCTCGGACCGCATGGGATCACGATGGATCCCGACTATCCCGGACCGTTCGCCGACCTGGGTTTCTGGCCGCCCCGGACGGGCCCGCGGGTGAAGGGTTTTGAGACCGCGACGCCGCAGCTCATTTCGCTCCCCACGATCGGCGATCTCCAGACCCTGACCTACCGGAATGACATCTTTCCAACGGCGCCGGCTACATGGGACGAACTCGTGAGTGTCGGTCAGGCCGCGATGGCCAGCGGCAAGATCAAATACGGCTTCGTCTTCCGCGGGGTCAAGGGAAATCCGATCGTAACCTCGTTCTACCCGGTCTTCCGATCGTTCGGCGCCGACTTCTTCGACGACAAATGGAACCCGATCTTCAACTCCGACAAGGGGAAGGCTGCCGCAGACTTCTTCGTCGGAAAGCTCAAGTCGCTGGCGCCAAAGGGGGTTGCCGAATTCGACTCCGACCAGGAGGGCGCGGCGATCCTCGGCGGCGACGCGGCGGCGATCATCCAGTACTCCGGCAATGCCATCAAGTCGGATGACCCGACGCAGTCGAAGGTCGTCGGCAAGCTCGACTTCGGCGTCGTGCCGAAGCAGGAATCCGCCATCGCCCAGATCGGGATCTTCATCCACGGCGTCAGTGCTTCAGCTCCGAACAAGGACAACGCGATCGCGTTCATGAAGTGGTTCGCCACCAACGAGACGCAGACCGCACTCGCCCAGTCGGGCGATCTGCCCGTCAAGACACCGGCATTCAAGGACGCCCAGGCGGTGAAGGACCACCGCCTTCTTCCGGTCGCGCTGGCCCAGCTGACGGCTGGGGCCCAGGCTCGACCGCGGACCCCCGACTGGTCGAAGGTCGAGTCGATTATCGGTGAAGCGTTGAACATCGCCCTCGCCGCGGGCAGCGGGGGCGGAGCCGCCATGGACACGGCAGCCACCAAGGTCAAGGACTACCTGACCCAGCAGGGCTACTACTGACCCGTGGCCAATGCGATGACGCCGAGCATCGCCCGGCACACCCTCCGGGGCTCCGGGCTGGACAGGGTGCTGCCGTACCTCATGCTCGGGCCGGCGCTCTTTCTGGTGCTCGGCGTCATCGTCTATCCCCTGATCGACGGCCTGCGGTCGAGCACCGGGTTCTTCCGGTTCGGCCGTCTCATCCGGTCCGTCGGCCTGGACAACTATCGACAGGCGTTCAACGATCCTGCCTTCATCGAGGCGCTGGTAACGACAGCCCGGTTCGTTGTGTTGGCCGTGACGATCGAGACGGTCCTCGGGCTCGGGCTTGCCCTCCTGTGCGCCCGCGAGGTCCGGTTCATCCGACGCCTCCGGGCGACACTGATCCTGCCGATGATCGTCACGCCGGTCGTGGTGGGGATCGTGTTCCGACTCATCTACGCGTCGGATGTCGGCCTGCTCGCGTCGTTCGCTCACGCGTTCGGCGTCGACCCGCCGCAGATCCTCAGCACTGGGTCGGGCGCGTTCTGGGGTCTCGTATTCCTGGACGTGTGGGAATGGACACCCCTTCTCTTCCTCATCCTGCTGGCCGGGATCCAGTCGATGCCGGTCGAGCCATTCGAGGCTGCGCGGGTCGACGGCGCGGGTGCGTGGCGCACGTTCGTCGACCACACGCTGCCGCTGTTGCGGCCCACGATCCTCGTGGCGGTGACGCTCCGGGCGATCGAAGCGCTGACGACCTTCGATCAGGTCTACGTCCTGACCCGCGGCGGCCCGGGAACGTCGACCCAACTCATCTCGATTTACGGGTACCAGACGTTCTTCCAATTCCAGCAGACGGGCTACGCCGCGGCGATGCTGTTCATCGTGGCCCTCGTCGTCCTGATCGGGGCCGGCTTCGCCGTTGGGCTGATGCGCCGGCGCGGCCGATGATCAGGAGCCTGGCTGGACGGATCGGGTGGAGCGTCGCGGTGCTGGCCGCGCTCGTCTTCGCGGTGACGCCGCTCATCTGGATGGTGCTGACATCCGTCAAGAGCAACCGCGAGATCACCCAGGATGGCTCGCTGCTGCCAGAGGCGCTGACGATCGCGAACTACGTGAGTCTGTTCTCCGGCCGCCAGTTCGGCGCGTATCTCACGAACTCGATCATCGTCACCACGCTGAGCGTCGCCTTGGCGCTCGCGCTCGGTACGATGGCAGCCTATGTACTGGCCAGATTCCGCCTGTGGGCCGGGATGCAGCGCTATGTCGGTTTCGGCCTGCTCATGGTCCGCCTGCTCCCGCCGATCGTGATCATCGTGCCGATCTTCCTGGCAGCCCAACAGCTGGGCCTCCTCAATACGCAGCTGAGCCTGATTGTCGTCTACGCCACGTTCAACGTGACGATCGTGGTCTGGATGATGGAGAGCTTCTTTCGCGAGATCCCCGTCGACCTCGAGGAGGCGGCGATGGTCGATGGCGACACGAGGTTCACCGCGTTCCGGCGAATCGTGTTGCCCCTGGCGGCTCCCGGGCTGGTGGCGACCGGCATCTTCGCGGTGATCACCACCTACAACGAGTTTCTGTTCGCACTCGTGCTCACCTCGACGCCCGCGGCCGAGACGATGCCGATCGGCGCGGCCACCCTGATCGGGCGAATCAACGTCGACTGGGGCGCGATGAGCGCCGCGGGCGTGATCGGAGCGCTGCCGATCGTGGTGTTCTCGATCTTCGTCCAAAAGCACCTCGTTCGCGGGCTCACCATGGGTGCCGTCAAGTGAGCACGAGCTCCACCGTCCTGAAGGATGTGGCGAAGGCCGCCGGTGTCTCGGTAGCGACGGCTTCGCGGGCGCTGTCGGGCCGCGGCAGCGTCGCAACCGATACCCGCGACCGTGTCCGGAGGGTGGCCGCGGACCTCGATTTCCAACCCTCGCCGGCCGGCCGGGCGCTTCGAACTCGGGCGACCAAGGTGATCGGGTTCATCGTGCCCGACATCAGCTCGAGCTTCTATGCCAACGCTCTGAAGGGTGCGCAGCATCGACTCCAGGCGGCCGGTTACCAGATCACCCTGATGGACACCGACGAACGCCCCGACCGAGAGCGGTTGGCCCTGCAGGCCCTGGCGGCCGGGCATGTCGACGGCATCATCCTGTGCTCGTCCGCCGGTGACGTGTCGGTCGTGCGCCAGATCGAGCGGCGCTACGGCCTCCCGATCGTGCTCTTCGACAACGTCCTCGAAGGCGTCGGTGCTGGGCGGGTCACGCTGGCCAACGCCGCCGGGATCCAGCTCCTCGTGGGCCATCTCGCAGCGGCCCACGGCCACCGTCGGATCGGCTACGTGGGCGGCATCGAGATCGAAACTTCGGGTGCCGAGCGACTTGCGGGGTACCAGCTCGGCCTCCTGGCCAACGGCCTGACGATCGACTCGCGATGCATCCGATCGGGCGACTGGACCGAGGCGGCAGGTCGAAGTGAGACCGCGGCGCTGCTCGACCTGGAAGACCCCGTGACCGCGATCGTCTACCCGTGTGCGGACATGGCGCTGGGCGGCCTGAGCGAGTTGCGTGCCCAGGGCGTTGCAGTCCCAGATGAGGTCGCCATCGTCTGCTTCGACGACAGCGGTGCCGCTCCTCTCCTGGACCCGCCGCTCACGGCGCTCGTCCGACGCGATCGTGAGATCGGCGATCTCGCCGCGTCGATGGTCCTGCGTGCCCTGGAACACACGGCAGCGGGACCGATGGATGTCCGGATATCGATGGAGCTCGCGATCCGTCGGTCGTGCGGGTGCGGCGAAATCCCGCTCGTCCGTCAGACCCGAGGCCCTCGTGTCGCCTGAACGCCTGCGCGTGGCCAGTGCCCCGGTCTCGTTCGGGGTGGACGAGATCATCGTCGACGACGCCTGGATGCCCGGGCCGGACGACATGCTCGATTGGATGGTCGACATCGGCTTCGAGGGGACGGAGCTCGGCCCGCCTGGCTTCCTGGGCGACGCTGAGCAGGTTCATCGGCGGTTGTCGTCGCGCGGGCTCGAGCTCGTCGGGGCGTTTCTGCCCCAGCACTTCAGCCGCAATGAGCGCGCCGCACAGGACCGCGCGTGGCTGCGCGACAGCCTCCGCCTCATCCGAGACGGCTCGCCGGACGGCTCGCGGACGTTCGCGATCCTGTGCGACCAGTTCGACGAACCGGAGCGCCTGGCGTTCTCCGGTCGGATCCCCGACCACCCCGAGGCATGGCTCCCGGCCGACCGGTTCAAGATCCTGATGGCCAATCTGCATCGGGCGGCCGAAACCTGTCGAGCCGAGGGTTTCGAGGTCGTTCTACACCCGCACGCCGGAACGTACATCGAGACCGCCGACGAGATCGCTCGGGTCATGGACCAGCTCGATCCCGGTCTCCTCGGGCTGTGCCTGGACACCGGCCACTTCCGGTTCGGGGGCGCGGATCCGACCCAGGCCGTGCACGACTATCACGAGCTCATCCGACACGTCCACATCAAGGACTGCACGACCCGGGTCATGGACGACGTTAAGGCCGAAGGCAAAGGGCTCGAGGAGGCGCTCAGCCGCGGCGTCTTCTGCGAGCTCGGCCTGGGCGACTCCGGCGTCGATGCGGTCATCGCGGCGCTTCGCCAGTACGACTACGCGGGTTGGCTCGTCATCGAGCAAGATCAGTTCCTGCGGGCGGCGGACACGCCCGAGACGGTGGTGGCCACGCAGCGCCGGAACCGCGAATACCTGCACCGGTTCGGGATCTGAGTCGGAAGACGAGCGGACGATGAGCGAGCTCCATCGCCGAGCCACGCCGCCCGGGCCCGACGGAACGACGATCCGGGTCGAGCCCGCCGACTTCCCGTCCGGTCCCGGCGGGATCGGCTGGTCGTGGATCGGCTTCGCCGCCCACCGGCTCCGGCCCGGGCAGGTCGTCCGACGGGCGGCCGATGCCCGGGAGGTCGCGGCGATCGTTCTCGAGGGCGCCTGCCGGGTTCGCGTCAACGGGCAATCGTTCGACCAGCTCGGCAGCCGCGGGTCCGTCTTCGACGCCGTCCCACCGCCAGTCGTCCTCGCCGAGCCAGGCGCGACCGTCGAGGTCGAGGCGGTCGGCGCCGCGCTCGTCGCGATCGCGGCGGCACCCGGTGGCGACCTGCGCGAGACTCGCCTGATCGAGCCGGCCTTGATGCGGATCGAGGCTCGCGGATCCGGGCAGACGGCACGGACTGTCCGCCACCTGCTGCCGCCCGACGCCTTGGCCGGACGACTGATCCTGGTCGAGGTCCTCACCCCCGGCGGGAACTGGTCGAGCTATCCACCGCACAAGCACGACACCGACGATCAACCGCGCGAGAGTCTTCTCGAGGAGCTCTACTACTACCGATTCGCCAGGCCCCAGGGGTTCGCGTTCCAGCGGGTCTACACGGCGGACCGCTCGCTCGACGAGGCGCTCATCCCCATGGACGGCGACGCGGTCCTCGTCCCTCGGGGCTACCATCCGGTGGGCGCTCCCGCGGGCTACGACTGCTACTACCTCAACGTGATGGCCGGCCCGACCCGGCTGTGGCATTTCACCCTCGACCCTGACCACGCCTGGCTGATGGATTGGGACCCGAACGCGCCGCGGCGCTGATGGCCGACGCTGGCTGGAGACGGACCATGGATGCGATCGTCGACACTCCGCTCGCCCGGATGACTCGGACGACACCGACCGAGTATTGGAACGACTCGTGCTCGGTCGCCGAGCTCGCGTATGCGATCGCCCGCGGGGCGGTTGGCGCGACGTCGAACCCGACGATCGTGGGCGAGGTGCTGAGAAGGGAGCTCGACGCCTGGAAGCCCCGGATCCGAGCGATCGCCGAGGAGCGACCGACGGTGGCCGACGTCGATATCGCTTGGGTGGTCATCGAGGAGATGTCCGTGCGCGGCGCCGCCCTCCTCGCGCCGATCTGGCGGCGGGAGCACGGCCGGAAGGGACGCCTGTCGATCCAGACCAACCCGACCTTCCACCGCGACGCCGAGCGGATGGTCGAGCAGGGCCGCTACCTCGACACCCTGGCGCCAAACATCATCGTGAAATTCCCGGCCACGAGTGCCGGTCTCCTGGCGATCGAGGAAGCGACCGCCCATGGCGTCTCGATCAACGCGACCGTTTCGTTCACGGTCGCGCAGGCAGTGGCGGTGGGCGAGGCGGTCGAACGTGGGCTCGCGCGCCGCCAGGCGACCGGCCTCGACTCGACCTGGATGGGTCCGGTCTGCACCCTGATGATTGGTCGGCTCGACGACTGGATGAAGGCGATCTGCGAACGGGACGACATCGTGGTGGATCCGGCGGGGCCAAACTGGGCCGGCCTGGCCGTGTTCAAGCGAGCCGCGGCCATCTACGCCGAACGAGGCTTCCGGACGAGGCTCCTCGCTGCGGCCTACCGGCACCACCTCCACTGGTCCGAGCTCGTCGGCGGCGATGTGTCGATGACGATCCCACACGCCTGGCAGCGCCGGTTTAACGCCTCGGCGATCGAGGCGCGACCGCGCTTCGACGATCCCGTTCCGGCCGCGTTCGTCGACGAGCTCCTGGCGAGGATCCCGGACTTCGGGCGAGCCTACGAACCGGATGGCCTGACCGTCGAGGAGTTCGACACCTACGGCGCCACCATCCGGACCCTGCGTGGGTTCATCTCGTCCTATTGGGACCTCGTCGGCATGATCGACGAAATCCTGCTGCCGAACCCGGACGCTCGGCTGTGAGCACCTCGAAAGCGCCGATGCAACGGACCCGAAGGCTGACCGCCGCTCAGGCGGTGGTCGAGTACCTCATCGCCCAGTCCGTCGAGCGGGACGGCGTCGAACAGCGCTTCTTTGAGGGGATCCTCGGGATCTTCGGGCACGGCAATGTCGCCGGGTTCGGTGAGGCGCTCGAGGCTGTCGGCGACCGGCTTCGCTACTACCAGGCGCGCAACGAGCAGGGGATGGTCCTGACTGCCGTCGCGTTCGCGAAACGGAGCCGCCGGCTTCGAACGTTCGCCTGTACGACGTCGATCGGGCCGGGCGCCACGAACCTCGTGACTGGCGCCGCCGTCGCAACCGTCAACCGTCTGCCGGTCCTCCTCCTTCCAGGCGACATATTCGCGTCGCGCCGGGTCGCTCCGGTCCTCCAGCAGCTGGAGCGGCCGGACAGCCAGGATGGGTCGGTCAACGACGCGTTGCGCCCGGTCTCCCGCTACTGGGACCGGATCAACCGGCCCGAGCAGCTCGTGGCCGCCCTCCCGGCCGCGATGCGGATCCTGACATCACCGGCCGACACCGGCGCGGTCACCCTGGCCATGCCCCAGGACGTCCAGGCGGAGGCGTTCGACTACCCCGCCGAGCTGTTCGAGCCGCGGGTCCACCGGATCCCGCGAGCCCGAGCCGACCGGGCCGCCCTCGTGCGAGCGGCGGAACTCATCGCTGTGAGCCAACGTGTGCTCGTCGTCGTCGGCGGTGGCGTCCTGTACAGCGACGCCAGCGACGCGCTCGACCGTTTCGTCCGGCGGTTCGGCCTGCCGGTCGTCGAGACGCAGGCGGGCAAGGGGTCGCTGCCATGGGATCACCCGTTCCAGCTTGGGCCGATCGGGGTGACCGGTGGCTCCGGCGCGAACCGACTGGCGCGAGATGCGGATCTCGTTCTCGCCATCGGAACCCGCCTGGCCGACTTCACGACGGCGAGCTGGACCGCCTTCCAGGACCCCGACGTCCAGTTCGTGGCCCTCAACGTGGCGGAGCTCGATGCAGCAAAAGCGGCCGCGCTACCGCTCGTCGCCGACGCACGGGCCGGGCTCGAGGAACTCGGCGCCGCCCTGGAGGCGCGCGGTTGGGCTGGAGTCGCCCCAGATCGCCGGGCGTTGGCCGAGGCTCTCCGGACGGCCTGGAACGCCGAGGTCGACCGGGTTCTCCACCTCAAAAGCACCGTCCACGTCTCGCAGCCGGAGGCGATCCGCCTGGTCAATGAAGCAGCCCAGCCTGGCGACGTCGTCGTCGCCGCGGCGGGCGGGCTTCCAGGGGACCTCCACAAGCTGTGGCGGACCAACCAACCACTCGGCTACCACCTCGAGTACGGCTACTCGACGATGGGCTACGAGATCGCCGGGGGCCTCGGGGTGAAGCTGGCCGCACCCGAACGCGAGGTCTACGTCATGGTCGGAGACGGCTCATACCTGATGCTCTCGGCGGAACTCGCGACCGCCGTCCAGGAGGGCCGCAAGCTGACCGTCATCCTCCTCGACAACCACGGCTTCCAGTGCATCAAGAACCTGTCAGATGCCTGCGGCGGCCACAATCCGTTCAACGCATTTCGCCTCCGCGACCCAGTTACTGGCGCCCTCACCGGCGAAACGCTGCCGCTCGATTTCGCGGCCAACGCTCGAAGTCTCGGCGCGGATGTCATCGTCGCGGACGACCCGGCCGGGCTCGAGGCCGCCCTCGCGACTGCCCGGCTGAGCCGGCGCACAACGGTCATCGTCGTCGAGGTGGATCCGAGCGTCGTGGTGCCCGGGTATGACGGCTGGTGGGACGTGCCGGTGGCCGAGGTCTCCACGTCAAAGTCCGTCCGCGAAGCCCGCCGGGCGTACGAGGAGCAAGTCGCGACCGAGCGCCGGTTCGTCTGACATCCCGCGGTCCGTCGGCAGCCGGTCCCGCGTTCTGATCGAGGGCGGAATGGAAGGAGCGAGGGAATGGTCGCCGCCCGGATCGGGATCGGGCTGATTGGCGCCGGGCGGATGGGCTCGACTCACGCCCGACTCATCGTCGGGGGCGTGCCCGAGGCGCGGCTCGTCGGGATCGCGGACCTCGACGTCGCGGCCGGCCGGCGGCTATCCGATGCGGTTGGTGGACCGCCGGTCTTCGGGTCCATCGATGAACTCCTCGGTGCGCCGGGCCTCGACGCCGTCCTCATCGCGGTAGCGTCGAACCGACACCTCGAGGCGATCCGGGCGGCGGCAGCTGGCGGCAAAGACATCCTGTGCGAGAAGCCGCTTGCGCTGACGATGGCGGACACCGACGCCGCGATCGACGCGGCCAATGCCGCCGGGGTCCGCCTCCAGGTCGGGTTCATGCGCCGCTGGGATCCCGACTACGCTCGGGCGAAGGCCCGCCTCGCCTCGGGCGAATACGGCAGACCGGTGCTTTTCAAGTCGCTCCAGTTCGATGCGGAGCCACCCCCCGTGTCGTTCGCCGACCCGTTGGTCAGCGGCGGGATCATGGTCGACATGGGCATCCACGAGTTTGACCTCGCACGGTGGTTGATGGCCGATGAAGTCGTCGAGGTCCACGCCTATGGCTCCAGCGTCGCCCACCCCGACCTCGCGTCGGTCGGGGATGTCGACAGTGCCGTGGCCAACCTCCGATTTGCCGGCGGGGCGACCGGAACGGTGGAATTGGCCCGCAGCACGACCTACGGTGAAGACGTCCGGACCGAGGTCCTGGCGACGAACGGCTCCGTGTGGGTCGGGTTCCTGCCGCTCGTTCCGGGAGCATCGAGCGGCGGTGGGGCCAACGGGTCGGTCAAAGTCGACACCTTGGACCCACGGATCCCACGCTTCGAGCGCGGGTACACCGAGCAGACTCGGGCCTTTGTGCGGGCGATCAGCGACGATCGGCCGGTGGTGGTGCCGGGATCCGAGGGCCGGGCTGCCCTGACGATCGCTCTTGCCGCGGCCCAATCGGTTCTTGAAGGGCGGCCGGTGGCGGTCGAGTCGGCCGAGTGATGGCGCTGCGTCCCGGAGCCAACGAGTAGGTGGCGGCCTTCGTCGTCAATGAGGACGCGGTCCACGAGTTCAGGGACCGGGCGGCCCTCGAGCAGTGGTACGCCAGGAACCACGACAGCGCGGCCGAGCTCTGGCTCAAGCTTCACAAGAAGGCGTCGGGGCTGGTCTCGGTCACCAATGCTGAGTCGCTCGATGTGGCGCTCTGCTGGGGCTGGATCGACGGCATCCGAAAGCCGTTCGACGACAGGAGCTTCCTGCAGCGCTACACGCCGCGGGGCAAGAAGAGCATCTGGAGCACGCGCAACCAGGCGCACGTCAAGCGCCTGACTGAGGAAGGCCGGATGCAGCCCGCGGGGCAGGCGCAGATCGACCTCGCCACGGCCGACGGCCGCTGGGCAAAGGCTTATGCGGGGTCGGCCAAGATGGAGTTCCCCAGCGACCTGCTCGCGGCCATCGAAGCCCGGCCCTGGGCGCTCGCGATGTTCCAGACGTTGAATGCCCAGAACCGTTATGCGCTCGCCTTTCGCACCCACAACTTGAAGACCGAGGCGGGCCGGAAGAGGAAGATCGAGAGCTTCGTTGCGATGCTCGAGCGTGGCGAATCGATCTATCCAAATGGCCGGGCCAAGTGACGGGCCTGGTGGCTCGCACGAACGGAGCTCGTGCCTGTGGGTCCTCGACTGGGGACCCGGGCGGCATCCGGCGAAACTGCTCAGCCCTACGCCCCCGACGAGCTCGGTAGAAGGTAGAGGATCACCAGCCCGACGATGACCGCCACCCCAAGGGCGGGGTTGACGATTGCCAGACCGAACGCGAGCAGGTAGCCAGGTGGGCCGAGCCTGTAGCTTCGAGTGATCCCCGCGACCGCAGCCGGGTCTGCGTCCGCCCGGAGCAGCCGCCCTCCGCCGCGCCGGGCCCCGTACCAGAGGGCATTGAACCCGACCGCGATCGCCACGAAGGTCCCGGCATAGACGAGCACGCCAACCTGCTGGCTGGGTTGGCCCAGGGTCGCCGCGAGCAGAGCGGTCGGAAAGGGCACAAAGCCAACGCCAAGGAGGAGCAACAGATTGGCCAGGATGAGGAAATGGTCGACCGTCGCGACATGGCGGAACAGGTTGTGGTGGTTGGCCCACATGATCCCGACGGTCACGAAGCTCAGCGCGTAGCCAAAGTAGCTTGGCCACAGCCCAGCGAGTGCCTCGATCAGCGCTCCCGGGGTTGCCAATTGGGCCGCCGACGGCACTCGGATCTCGAGCACCAGGAGGGTGATCGCGATCGCGAACACGCCGTCGCTGAAGGCCTCGAGTCGCTCGGGTCCGCGGCCATGCGGTCGCCCTAGATCGTGAGCCGGGGATCGCGGGCCTGCAGCCAGATCAGCCATCGGGTCGGATTATGCGTCTGGCCGTGCAGGTGAGCGGGGAGGCTGCGCCCGAGGCCGCTCGCGGCTCTTGTCGGGGCCAGTCCTCGACCCGCTCATGACGGTAGTACGCTCAGCCACCGCCAATGTCAAGGTCGTGGCCCGATTTCGCCGCGTCGGTCCTCCGCGCGGCACTCGTCATCCGGACACTCGACGCACCTTGCCGACGGCCCGATCGTACGATGTCCCACATGGCGGCCAGTCAATCCAGACAAGAGCTCGAGGCCGCGCACTGCTGGGAAGCGGATGACCAGATTCCCCACCGACCGGCGATGACCGAGTTCCGCCGGCGCATGCGCTTCCACCAGGCGCAGTGGCGAGAGGCCAACGGGTACCCGATCGGTTCACAACCGTATGCACCGCGCCCCGGGGCCCCGGCGCGCCTCATGGGCAGCCGTCTCCCGATCGATTACTCCAGGGAGACCGGCGTTAACCTCCTCGGTGCCGCCGCTCGCGAGGCTGCGAGGGCACGAACGTCCGTCATCGAACCTCACCAGAGCTTCGATCACCAACGGTTGTGGGCCGACCTTCTGTCGTCCGAGGCCCTGGCGTTCAACCTCTTCGGTGACCTGGCGGCCGACCACGCGCTGGCCGATCGGGCCGTCCATACCTGGTGGCCGGATGTCCCGGGCCGCCTGTCCGATGTCCGTTTCGCGCACTCGCCGGGCCGCCTCGATCCGGCCTGGCTCAATAGCCTGCGCGCATTCGACGCGGCGTTCGTCCACGACCGCGACGATGGGACCCACGCGATCGTCGCCATCAATACCAAGTACCACGAGCGTGCAAAGAGCGAAATCCCGAAGCCGAGCAACCGCCGGCGCAACCTCGAGGTCGCCGAGCGGTCGGGCGTCTTCGCGCCGGGGGTGGCCGAGACGCTCATGGAGCGCTCCGAGCTGGCCGTCATGTGGCTCGAGCACCTGCTCCTGCTCTCGATGCTCCAGCATCCAAACGGGGCCTGGACCTGGGGCCGCTATGTCGTGGTCCATCCGGCCGGCAATTCGGACGTCACCGACGGGTGCGCCCGATACCGCGACCTCCTCATCGACCATTCGACATTCAGCTCATTGACTCTCGAGGAGCTCCTCGACACGAACGTCCTTCCGGCGCAGACGACCGCCGCCCTGCGCGACCGGTACCTGCCCAGCTCATGAGGGACACAAGACCCGGAACGGGGCGGGGTAGACCGCCTGGCGCAGCAGGCCCGCGGCGATTTCAGGGTCGAATCAGCCACCCGTCAGCGCTGGCGGGTCCCCGGTCGGAGTAGCCACCGGTCAACAGGACGAAGCCGTCGTCGAGGAGCGTGGCGGTGGCGAAATACGGCGCTCGACCCAGCGAGCCGTCGATCGAGGTGAACCGGTTCGCACCCGGATCGAACAGCTCTGGCACCGCGGCGCCGCCTGCGACAAGGACGCGCCCGTCGGGCAACACGACCGACGCGGACCGGAACTTGTAGCGGGGATGGTCGAGGCGTCCGACCGCGCTGAAGCCCCCGCTCGCAGGGTCGTATGTCTCCGCGCTGTCGAACAGGCCGAGGTCATCGCGAGCGTCCGAGCCGGCAATCACCAGCACCCGGCCATCGGCCAGCAGGACGGCGTCGTGCTTGTGTCGGGCGGTCGTCATGCTCCCGCCCGGGGTGAATCGGTCGGTCAGTGGGTCGTACATCTCGGTTGACGCGTAGATCGTTCGCTGCTCGTGGCGGCCGATGTGGCCACCGATTACGAGGACGCGGCCGTTCTGGAGCCTGGTGGCCGTCATGCCCTCGCGAGCCACTGCCATCGGCCCGGCCGGCGAGAACGCGCCCGTGTGAGGATCGAACAGCTCGCTCGAGGCCAGAACCTCGAAGTCGTCGGCGGTCCCACCGATCAGGAGGACCCGCCCGTCGTCGAGGAGGACCGCTTCGTGGTCCGCTCGGGCCACCCCGAGTCGACCGGTGGCGGTGAAGGTGTCGGCCGTCGGGTCGAAGATCTCGGCGCTATTCAGGACCTTGCCGCTCGGGCCGAATCCGCCCGCGATCAGGACCCGGCCGTCGGCCAGTCGGGTCGCGGAGTGGCCGTACCGTGGTGACGTTAGACGAGGGCCGGCTTCGAACCGCCTGCTGGTGGGATCGAAGAACTCGGTGCTGCCTGGGTCGCCGTCGGTGTCGGTTCCGAACCCGCCAACGATCAGGATCCGCCCATCGTCGAGCTTCGTTGCCGTTTGCGTCGCCCGCGGAACGGTCATCCGCGGGAGGGCCGTCAGGGGGTCGGCGCCACTGGTCGATCCGGGCGCGCTGCCCGTTCCCGGCCCCGATCCAGTCTGGGAAGCCGCCGCCGCCGACGACGATCGACTGGAGCTCGCGGTCGAGCCAGCGCAGCCCGTCAGAATGACGGCAGCGACGACGAGCATCGTGAGCCGTGGCGATCGACGCATGTCGAACATAGATACACCGACCATCGGGCCCCGGTTCCTTGGTGCGATTGCCCGACCTCGAGGCCGCCACGCTGTGGGGTGGACCGCGCTATTGTCCGCGAGGGGACCGATCGGGCCCGTCCCTACCGGCGGAGGTGGGTTCTGTGCAGCACGACCAGGACAACGCATCCGAGTCGGAGGTCTGATCGCCATGGCGTCGAGCCGGTCGTGAAGTTCGGCGTCCACCTTCCCCTGATCGTGTGGCCAGGGCGAGCCGCCGACCCTGAGCTCGTGATCGAGGTCGCCGAACGCGCCGAACGCGCCGGGTACTCGACGCTCTGCGCCAACGACCACCTGGTCTACTCGCAGCCATGGCTCGATGGCCTGACCGCCCTGGCGGGTGTTGCGACACGCACGTCCACGATCCGTCTGATGACGACGGTTGCGCTTCCGGTCGTTCGGGGTCCGTTCGCCCTCGCGAAGGCCCTTGCGGCGATCGACCTCCTATCGCACGGCCGCCTCATCGCGGGCCTCGGCCCCGGGAGCTCCCGCGCGGACTACGCCCTGATCGGGGTGCCCTTCGACGACCGATGGAGTCGTTTCGAGGAGGCGACTCGCACGATGAGGAGCCTCTGGCGACCCGAGGCGGACCGCTTCGTCGGCCGCTTCTATTCGACTGCGGACGTCGTACTCGAACCGCTCCCGGCTCAGGCCGGTGGGCCACCGATCTGGGTCGGGAGCTGGGGATCGAGAGACGGTCTGCGCCGCGTCGCGCGACTCGCTGACGGCTGGGTCGCGTCTGCCTACAACACCACCCCGGCCGAATACGCCGTCGCTCGTTCGCTGCTGGACGAGCTGACGGCCGACGCGCACCGATCCGACACCCGGCTGCCCGGCGTTCTCGCGACGGCCTGGATGGCCATCACTCCAAACCGGACGGTAGCCCGCGATCTGATCGAGGGGATCGTGGCTCCGGTGCTCGGTCGCCCGGCGGAGCAGCTGCGCGATCAACTTCTCATCGGCCCGGAGTCGCTGATCGTGGATCGACTGTCCGAATACGCCGCAGCCGGTCTCGAGCACACGTTCATCTGGCCGGTCATCGACGAGGTCGCTCAAGTGGATCGGTTCGCGGAACGGATCATGCCCCGCCTTGGGTAGACGGCATCGGGCGCCCCACGCGGAATAGGGTCGCCGGTCGGGGCAACATCGATCGTCGCGCTGCGTCCTACTGGCATGCTCACCACGGTTCCCCGTCTACCACGCCGCCTTCTCGCCGGTCTTGCCCTCACGATGCTGGCAGGTGCCGCCTGTATCGGCCATGCGCCGACAGCTGGCCCGCGGGAGTTCCCCCTCGTCGCCTGTCCGCTCGACGTGCCTGGCGCGCCCACAGCGCCGCCCGGGTACACCCTCGTGGCCGCGGGCACGATCGCGTTCGGCTGGGACGCCTTGCACAACGTCAGCGGGGGCGATTCTCTGTGTGGAGCGCAGGCGGTCCGTGACCCGAAGTCGGTGATCGCGTTCTCGTCGCTGGGTGGCGAAGACCGGATCGCCTGGGCAGCGACGCTTGCTCGACCAGGTTATCCCACGACGCCCGATTCCGTCCCGCCAACGATGACCCTCGTCCGGCTCGATCTCGGCGGACCGGTCGTCGTCGCGACGCAGGCCGGCGAACCTGTCGAGGAATACCGAATGCTCGGCAACGTCGGGCACGACGCACAGCCGGGCAGGTATCTCATGCGCATCGTCTCCGGCACGGGCGGCCTCCTCGCGGAGGGCCGCTTCGAGATCGTGAACTGACGGCCGGAACCCCCATTTCTCTTTCGTGGACCGTATCGCTATGAGGGAACGGTCGTTGCCCGGCCCGCCGGGACTCGATACCGTGTTGGCGGCATGGACCTCCGAGAAGAGAGCCGAGCCGCCCTTGTCGACGGCAATCGGGAAGCCTCGTCCGCGCGCGCCGTCGTGCTCGTCGAGGGCGTGAGCGACAAGCTCGCGCTCGAGGCGCTGGCCGTCCGGCACGGCCGGGAACTCTCCGCCGAACGCGTCGACGTCCTCCCGATGGGAGGCTCCAAGAACATCCGACACTTCCTCGAACGCTTGGCCCGTCGAGGCTTCGAGGGAAAGGTTGCCGGCCTGTGCGACTCGGGGGAGGAGGGCGATTTCATTCGCGGCCTGGAGCGAGCCGGATTCGGCTCCGATCTCACGCGCATCGGCATGGAACGGCTGGGGTTCTTCGTCTGCATCGTCGACCTGGAGGACGAGCTGATCCGCGCGCTGGGAGCGGCCGCCGTCGAACGAGTCATCGAGGCGCAGGGAGAGCTCCGATCGTTCCGAACCCTTCAGAAGCAGCCCGCATGGCGCGGACGGCGAACGGAGGATCAGCTCAGGCGCTTCTTCGGAAGCTCTCGCAGCCGGAAAAGCGTCTATCCGCCGCTGATCGTCGCCGCACTCGACCTGGCGCGGGCCCCGCGGCCGCTGGAAGGGATCCTCGCTCATGTCTGAAGCACCGCCGATCGGGCTCAGCCCACCGCGACGGGCTCCAGCCGGCGCCGGAGGTGCAGCCCGGTCAGCGACCCATCGGCCCGGACGAGCTCGGCCGGCCGCCCCTCGAAGACCACCCGCCCGCCGTCGTGGCCGCCTCCCGGACCCAGGTCGATCACCCAGTCCGCCCGGGCGATGACGTCGAGGTTGTGCTCAATGACGATCACGGTCCGTCCGGCCTCGACCAGTCGGTCGAGCAGGCCGATGAGGTTGTCGACGTCCTGCATGTGGAGCCCAGTCGTCGGCTCGTCGAGGACGTAGACCTCGGTGGCGCCGGACATCTCGATCGCGAGCTTCAGCCGCTGGCGCTCGCCGCCCGACAGCGTGTTGAGCGCCTGGCCGAGCGAGACGTAGCCGAGGCCCACGTCGGCCAGGCGGTCGAGCATGACCCGAACCGGCCGCTCGGTGAAGAAGTCGCGTGCCTCCTCGACCGACATCGCCAGGACTTCGACGATGTTCCGTCCCCGCAGCCGATAGTGGAGGACATCGTCGGTAAAGCGACGCCCCTCGCACACCTCGCACACGCTCGCCACGGTGGCCATGAACCCGAGGTCGGTGTAGATCGTGCCCAGGCCGTTGCAGGCCGGGCAGGCGCCCTCCGAGTTCGCGCTGAACAGGGCGGGCTTGACGCCGTTGGCCTTCGCGAAGGCGGTCCGGATCGGGTCGAGGATGCCGCTGTACGTGGCCGGGTTCGAGCGCCGTGAGCCGCGGATCGCGGACTGGTCGATGACCGTCACCGACGGGTCGGTCCGCGGCAGGCAGCCGTGGATCAGCGAGCTCTTGCCGGAGCCGGCGACGCCGGTCACCGCGACGAGCACCCCGAGCGGCACGTCGACCGAGACGTCCTTGAGGTTGTGGAGGCGCGCGTTCCGGATCGGGATCGAGCCGCGCGGCACCAGCGGCTCCGGCTTCAGCTCCTGTCGGACGTCGAGGTGGCGGCCGGTGGCGGTCCCCGACGCGATGAGGCCGGTGACCGTTCCCTCGTATACGATCGTCCCGCCGTGGGGGCCGGCGCCGGGGCCCATGTCGACGACCTGGTCGGCGATCCGGATCACCTCCGGGTCGTGCTCCACGACGAGGACCGTGTTCCCCTTGTCGCGCAGGCGCCGGAGCAGCGCGTTCATCCGCTCGACGTCGTGGGCGTGCAGCCCGATGGTCGGCTCGTCGAACACGTAGGTCACGTCGGTCAGCGACGACCCGAGGTGGCGGATCATCCTCGTGCGCTGCGCCTCGCCACCCGACAGCGTGCCCGACGGCCGGTCGAGGCTGAGATAGCCGAGGCCCATCTCGACGAACGCGTCGAGGCTGTCTCCCAGCGCCGCCAGCAGCGGGGCCACCGAGGGCTCGGCCAGGCGGCGCACCCACGCGGCGAGATCGCTGATCTGCATCGCGCAGGCCTCGGCGATGCTCAGCCCCTCGATCCTCGACGATCGAGCCGCGTCGTTCAGGCGGGTGCCCCCGCAGTCCGGGCAGGCGCGGAACGTCACCGCCCGCTCCACGAATGCGCGGATGTGCGGCTGCAGCGAGTCGACGTCCTTGGACAGGAACGACTTCTGGATCCGCGGCACCAGGCCCTCGTAGGTCAGGTTGATGCCGTTGATCCGGACCTTCACCGGCTCCTTGTAGAGGAAATCGTGCAGCTCGGACTCGGTGTAGTCGCGGACCGGCTTGTCCGGGTCGAAGAAGCCGGACTCGCTGAACATCCGCGTCGACCAGCCGTCCGGGGTGTAGCCGGGAACGGTGATCGCGCCCGCCGCGAGCGACTTCCGCTCGTCGTAGAGCTGGCTGAGGTCGATGTCGGTCGCGCTGCCCATGCCCTCGCAGCGCGGGCACATGCCGCCGGCGATGCTGAAGCTCCGACTCTCCGTCGTCCGGGCGCCGCGCTCGATGGTGATCGCCCCGCCTCCCCGAGCCGACGGGACGTTGAACGAGAATGCCTGGGGCCCGCCGATATGCGGCCGTCCCACCCGGCTGAAGATGACCCGCAGGAATGCGTTGGCGTCGGTGACCGTGCCGACGGTGGAGCGGGCGTTCGCGCCCATCCGCTCCTGGTCGAGGACGATCGCGGTCGTCAGCCCTTCGAGCGAGTCGACGTCGGGGCGGGCCAGCGTGGGCATGAAGCCCTGGACGAAGGCGCTGTAGGTCTCGTTGATCAGGCGCTGCGATTCCGCGGCGATCGTGCCGAATACCAGCGAGCTCTTGCCCGACCCGGACACGCCGGTGAACACCGTGAGGCGGCGCTTGGGGATATCGAGGCTGACGTCGCGGAGGTTGTTCTCGCGGGCGCCTCGGACCTCGATCGCGCCCCAGACGGGCGACCCGCTCTCGGTCCTCAACGCACCGCCTTCTTCACGAGCTCGGCGAGCCGCGCCTCGACTCCGCTGGTCAGCTTGTTCACCGCGAACGACACCGCCCACATGTCGCCGTCGTCGATGCTCGCGTCGGGCTGGAACTCGAACGTCGCGTACCGGACCTTGAACTTCGAGGCCGGCTTGAAGAAGCAGATCACCTTGCCGTCCCTGGCGTAGGCCGGCATCCCATAGTAGGTTCGGGGCACGAGAACGGGCGCGGTATCCGCGACCAGGGCGTGGATCCGCTCGGCCATCGTGCGATCGGGCTCCGGCATCGCAGCGATCTTGTCGCGGATCTCCCGCTCGCCCTCGGCCCGCTCTTCGTCCGGGCCGCGGCGTGAGGAGGCCTTGCGCTCTCGCGCGCTCTCCTGCATCGCGGCTCGCTCCTCCTCCGTCCAGATCTTGGCGGTGCCGCGGGCCGGGTGGGTCTTGGCTGACTCCTTGGTGGGCATCTCACGTTCTCCTTGTCGGCGATACGGTCAGGCCGTCGCCGCCTGGCCGACCTTTCCCTGCTGGAGGATTCGAATGGGGTTGCCGAAGGGATCGCGCAGTCCCATGTCGGTGCCGTAGAAGTGGTCGGTGGGCTCCTGGGTGAAGTCGGTGACGCCGCGCGCCTGGAGGGTCTCGTACAGGGCCCGGGCGTCGTCCGTAACGAAGACGAGCCCGCCCATGGCGCCCTTGGAGATCAGCTCGCGGAGCTGCGCCGCGGTTGCTTCGTCGTGCAGCGGCGGGCCAGGCTGCTCCAGGGAGATCTCGGTCGCCGGGTCGCCGGGGACGCGCACCGTCAGCCAGCGGTATCCACCCTGCCGGACGTCGTTGCCCACCTCGAGACCGAGCTTGTTGACGTAGAAGTCGAGTGCCTCCTCCTTGTCGAGGACGTAGATGGAGGCAACGTTCAGCCTGTTGATCATGGTGATGGTTCTCCTATCCGAGTGCCACGGGAACGATCCCGATGCTACGGAACCGCTGCCGAGGTGGCTTCTCCGAAACTGCTCGATTGCATCCCCATCCCCGCCGCGTCCCGCGGTCGCATGGCTGCGAGTTGGACGCAGTGGGGCGCCACGATCGGTCCGTGCCCAGCGCGATAGCCCGACGGTGTCTCGCCGACGATCTCCCGGAACGTGCGACTGAAGGTCCCCAGGCTGGTGAAGCCGACATCGAGGCAGATGTCGGTGACGCTGCGGTCGGTCTCGCGCAGCAGGAACATCGAGCGCTCCACCCGCCGCCGCTGCAGGTACCGGTGCGGCGTCTCCCCGAAGACGGCACGGAAGGTGCGGATGAAGTGCGCCTCGGAGATATAGGCCACTGCGGCCACGGCGCGGACGTCGAGCGGCTCAGCGTAGGCGCGATCCATGGCGTCGCGGGCGCGCAGCAGGCGCCGATTCAGGTCCTCGACGTCCCGGCTCACGGGTCAACGCTACGCCATCAGGGGGCGCAGCGCCGACGATCTTGCGCGAGCATCAAGGCCAGATAGGCGGACCATCACCCGGAGGTGGATGACCGGCTACTCCTCGTCGGCAAGGTTGGGGGCCAGCCAGCGTTCCGCCTCGGCCGGCGGGATACCCTTCCGCGTGGCGTAGTCAGCCAGCTGGTCGCGCCCGATCCTGCCCACCCCGAAGTAGTGGCTGGTCGGGTTCCAGAGGTAGTAGCCAGAAACCGACGCGCCCGGCCACATGGCAAACGATTCGGTCAGCCGGATGCCCGCCCGCGACTCCGCTTCGAGCAGTTCGAACAGGGTCCCCTTCTCGGTGTGGTCGGGGCAGGCCGGGTAGCCCGGCGCCGGCCGGATGCCCTGGTAGCGCTCGGCGATCAGGTCGGTGTTCGAGAACGCTTCGTCGGGCGCATAGCCCCATAGCTCGCGCCGGACGCGCTCGTGGAGCCGCTCCGCGAACGCTTCGGCGAGGCGATCAGCGAGCGCCTTGGCGAGGATCGCCGAGTAATCGTCGTTGGCCGCCTCGAACTCGGCGACGATCTGCTCCAGGCCCTCCCCGGCCGTGACGGCGAAGGCGCCGATGAAATCGGCCAGACCGGTCTCGATCGGCGCCACGAAGTCGGCCAGGGCGACGTTCGGTCGGCCCTCGGGCTTGGCCATCTGCTGGCGGAGCGTCCGGAAGGTCGCCAGGGCCGCCTGCCGGTCGTCGTCGCGCCAGACGACGATGTCATCGGAGTCGACCGCGTTGGCGGGCCAGAAGCCCACGACGGCGTTCGCCTTCAGCCGTCCCTCGTCGACAATCCGTTCGAGGAGAGCGGCGGCGTCACGATGGAGGTCGCGCGCGGCGGCGCCGAGCCGCGGGTCGCTGAGGATCGCCGGGTAGGCGCCGCGCATCTCCCAGGTCGCGAAGAACGGCGTCCAGTCGATGAAGGGGACCAGCTCGGCGAGGCGATAGTCGGCGAACGTTCGAGGCCCCAGGAACGTCGGCCGCGGCGGGGTCACCTGCGACCAGTCGACCGGGACGCGGTTCGCCCGGGCCTCGGCCAGGGTCAGCCGTCGTTCCTTCGCCCGCTGGCCAGCCCGTTCACGGCGGACCGTCTCGTACTCGGCCCGGATCCCCGCCACGAAGGCGTCGCGCCGATCGGCCTGGACGAGCGAGCCGGCGACACCGACCGCCCGTGACGCGTCGAGGACGTGGACGACCGGACCCGAGTAGGCCGGCGCGATCTTGACCGCGGTGTGGGTCCGGGACGTGGTCGCTCCACCGATGAGCAGCGGGATCGTGAACCCCTGGCGTTCCATCTCCGCCGCGACGTGGGTCATCTCATCGAGCGAGGGAGTGATCAGCCCGGACAACCCGATCAGATCCGCGTCGATCTCGATCGCCTTCTCCAGGATCCGGGCGGCGGGGACCATCACGCCAAGATCGACCACCTCGTAGTCGTTGCAACCAAGGACGACGCCGACGATGTTCTTGCCGATATCGTGGACGTCGCCCTTGACGGTGGCCGTGACGATTGTCCCGGAACGTCGACCGGTCCCTTCGCGCCCCGCCTCGAGATACGGGATCAGGACCGCCACGGCCTTCTTCATGACCCGGGCACTCTTGACCACCTGGGGCAGGAACATCCGGCCGGCCCCGAACAGGTCGCCGACGACGTTCATCCCGGCCATCAGCGGGCCCTCGATGACATCGAGCGGACGGGCTGCCCCGACCCGGGCCTCCTCGGTGTCCTCGACGATGAATGCGTCGATCCCGGCGACCAGGGCATGGGTCAGGCGCTCCTCGACCGGGCGCTCGCGCCACGCCAGGTCCTCGGCCGGGCGCTCCATGCCACTCTCGCCCGCATAGCGCGAGGCCAGTTCGAGCAACCGCTCGGTCGCGTCCGGCCGACGGTTGAGGACCACGTCCTCGACCCGCTCGCGGAGCTCGGGCTCGATGTCGTCGTAGATCGGCAGGACCCCGGCGTTGACGATCGCCATGTCCAGACCCGCCCCGATGGCGTGATACAGGAAGACCGAGTGGATCGCCTCGCGGACGCGATCGTTGCCGCGGAAGGCGAACGACACATTCGACACGCCGCCCGAAGTTCGCGACCCCGGGAACTCCCGCTTCAGCCGCCGGACCGCTTCGATGAACGAGACGGCGTACGCGTTGTGCTCCTCCATCCCCGTCGCGATGGCGAAGATGTTGGCATCGAGGACGATGTCCTCGGGCAGGAAGCCGACGACGCCGGTCAACAGGTCGGAGGCGCGACGCAACACGGCGATCCGTCGCTCGACCGACTCCGCTTGGCCCTGTTCGTCGAAGGCCATCACGACCACGGCCGCGCCGTAGCGCCGACACAGGTGGGCCTGGCGGAGGAACTCGGCCTCGCCCTCCTTGAGCGAGATCGAGTTGACGACGCCCTTGCCCTGGAGCTGACGCAGCCCGGCCTCGATGACCGACCATTTCGAACTGTCGACCATCACCGGGACGGTGGCGATGTCAGGCTCGGCGGCGATCCGGCGCAGGTAGCGGGTCATGGCCGCGACCCCGTCGAGCATCGCCTCGTCCATGTTCACATCGACCAGCTGGGCGCCGTTAGCGACCTGTTCGCGGGCAATGTCGACCGACTCATCCTCGCGGCCCGCGGCAACCAGCCGGGCGAACTTGCGCGAGCCGGTCACGTTCGTCCGTTCACCCACGTTGACGAAGGCGTTGCCAGGTGGCGGGATGACCAATGGCTCAAGGCCCGACAGGCGGGTGACGCCCGACGGCCCTGGGATCGGGCGCGGCGACAGACCGGCGACCGCACTGGCGATGGCCGCCACGTGGGCGGGAGTTGACCCGCAGCAGCTGCCGGCGACATTGAGCAGGCCATGCTCGGCCCACTCCCGGATCGCCGCCGCCATCTGTTCGGGCGTCTCGTCGTAGCCGCCGAGTTCATTGGGCAGACCGGCGTTGGGGTAGGCCGAGACCGGCCGGTCGGCGACCCGCGACAGGACGTCCAGGTGTTCCCGCAGCTGCTTGGGCCCCAGCGCGCAGTTGAGCCCCACGATGAGCGGATCGGCATGGCGGATGCTGTGCCAGAAGGCCTCGACGGTCTGGCCCGACAAAGTTCGTCCCGACGCGTCCACGATGGTCCCCGAGATGATCAGGGGCAGCCGCTGGCCGATCTCTTCGAACAGCGACTGGACCGCGAAGATCGCCGCCTTGGCGTTGAGCGTGTCGAAGATCGTCTCGATCAGCAGGATGTCGGCGCCACCCTCGATCAGCCCAGCGGCCGATTCGCGGTAGGCAAGCTCGAGCTCTTCCCAGGTCACGCTGCGGGCGGCTGGGTCGCCGACGTCGGAGCTCATCGAGGCGGTCCGATTGGTGGGGCCCAGCGAACCGGCGACGAAGCGGGGTCGGTCGGGCAGGGCGTGTTCGGCCGCGTCGGCGGCGGCGCGGGCCAGCCTGGCCGCGGCGACGTTGATCTCGCGGACGGTGGCCGGATCGAACCCGTAGTCAGCCTGGGCGATCCGTGTGGCGGTGAACGAGTTCGTGCTGACCACGTCCGCGCCCGCGGCGAGATAGCCGGTGTGGACGGCCGTGACCGCCGCGGGCTGGGTCAGGCAGAGCAGGTCGCTGTTCCCCCGCAGGTCGCGCGGGTGGTCCCGAAAACGTTCGCCGCGGAAGTCCGCCTCGCTGAACTGGTATGTCTGGAGCATGGTCCCCATCGCCCCATCGAGGACGAGGATCCGCTCCGCCAGGATGCCCGGCAGGAGGGCCAGGCGCGACGGACGGTCGAAGGTCGCGCCCTGACCGGCGGCCGCGGACTTCGGGGCGATCGCGGCGCTGCTCACGATCTCGCCCGCCCTTCGGTTGGGGCCACCGTTGCCGATTCGACCAGAGCCGGCGGATGACGCACCCGGATGCGCCGGACGAGCTCGGCGCACTGTTCGTAGCGACCGAAGCTCGGCATGATGTAGGTCCCGGCGACCTCGCCCTCGGTGGCCGTCAACAGCCGATCGGCCATCTCGATCCCGACCTCGGAGCCGCGATCGCCGGAGGCCCGCATCGCTGCGCGCGCCTCATCGGGGATCGTGATCCCGGGCACCTCGTTGTGGAGGAACTCGGCGTGACGGGCCGAGACCAGCGGGAGCACTCCGAGGAGGATCGGAACGGGCAGGCCGGGCGGCCCGAACCGCCGACGGGCTTCGGTCAGCATCACTTCGACCTGTTCGATCGAGTACAGCGGCTGGGTCATCACCAGGTGCGCCCCGGCCTCCAACTTGCGTTCAAGGCGGTCCCATTCGGTGGCCGGATCGGGCGCGGTCGGATCGAGGGCGCAGGCGATCGTGAATCCCGCTCGCTGGCCGATCGACGAGCCCGACGGATCCTCGGCCAGATTGAGCCGGCTGAGGATCTCGATCAGCCCGATCGAGTCGACGTCCCACACGCCGGTGCCGGTCGGGTAGTCGCCGATCCGCGGCGGATCGCCGGTCAGGGCGATGATGTTCCGGACGCCCAGGGCGTGGGCGCCGAGCAGCTCGGACTCGAGGGCCATCAGGTTCCGATCACGGGTGGTGCAGTGGACCAGGCACTCGAGATCGAGATCGTGCTGGATCCCGAAGGCCACCGCCAGGGCGCTCATCCGGACCCGGGCCATCGCCGAGTCGGAGATGTTGACGAGGTCGACTCCTGCGTCGCGCAGCAGCCGGGCGGCCTCGATCGTTCGCTCGATGCGGATGCTTCGCGGCGGGTCGATCTCGACCGACACGACGAAGCGGCCGGCGGCCAGGAGCTCAGCCAGACGTGTCGGCGGCGGCGGGTCGCTGGTCGAGGTCGAAACGGCCGTCCGCTCGAGGATCGAGATTCGAGCGCGAGCCGGGAGGACCAGCAGCGGACCCCCGTCGGCCTGCCGCGCAGCGGACGCAGCCGCCTCCTCGGCGCCATCGGGGTTGGCCGCGTCAAGCGCGTCGAGGGCCGTCCGCATCTGGGCGATGTGATCGGGCGTCGTGCCGCAGCAACCGCCCACGATCCGGGCCCCGGCCGCCACGAAGCGAGGGGTCATGGTCCCGAGATAGGCGGGACTGGCGGCGTACAGGAACCGCCCCTCGAGCCGCTGCGACAGCCCGGCGTTGGGCATGATCGAGCGCACCGGTCCGTCCTCGGCCGGCCGGCCCATCGCCTCGAGGGCATCGAGACAGGCGGACGGGCCGGCGCCGCAGTTGACCCCGATCGCGTCGGCCCCGGCCGCGACCAGCTGTTCGGCCGCCGCTCTTGGACTGCTGCCATCGGTGAGAGCGAGCTCTTCGCCAAAGGTCAACGAGGCGATGACCGGCACATCCGACGTCCGGCGGACCTCGTCGATGGCCAGCAACAACTGGTCAAGAACCGAAAACGTCTCGAGCACGATGACGTCAGCGCCGCCTTCGAGCAGGCCCTCGATCTGCTCGCTGAACATCGCCCGAGCGGCCAGTTCCGGGATGTCCGGCAAGCCCCGGCTGGGCGAACCCAACGGTCCGACGGACCCACCGACCAACGCATCGCGCCCGCTGACCTCGCGGGCGTCCCGGGCGAGGCGTGCCGCGCGGCGGTTGAGCTCGCCGACTCGACCTTCGAGGCCCCAGGCGGCGAGTCGCTGACGATTGGCTCCCAGTGACAGCGTCTCGATGAGCTCGGCGCCGACCTCGAGATACTCTCGGTGGGCCGCCCCGACGAGCTCTGGATGGCTCAGTACGAGCTCTTCGAGGCAGGCTCGCTGGGGCACCCCGCGGCTGAACAGGAGCGTGCCCATCCCGCCATCGACCAGGATCGGGCGGGCGTCGAGACGATCGCGGAACCGCTGGCGCGGGAGGCTGTCGGACGTGGGCTCCGTCATCAGCTCTGGGGTCCAGCCCCACACGGCGGTCCGATCCGGCGCGATGCTCTCACCAAGCTCTCGAGGTCGGATGGGTTCGGGTGCTCATGGTTCCTCGGCTTCTGGCCCCGTGCCGCTCTCTCGAGCGGCTGGGCGCGTTGTCGGCCGGCCCCGAAAACGAGAAGACCCTTCCTCGGAGGAAGGGTCTCGGGAGATTCCCTTATCTCGCAGGAGGACCTGCCCGGATTTGGCACCTTGCCGGATCGTCGGTAGGTTGTCGTGGCTTCAACGGGCCGGTCCCTCCACCACTCTTGATAAGTGCTCTTCAGTTGTGTCGCACATCGTGCCCCAGAGAAGCCCCGATGAGCAAGTGACACGACCTGAGTTGGCCGGCAGGCCCGGCTCATCCGAGAATGAACCCTCCAGCACGGAATGTCCGTCGTCGCACCCATTCGGTAGATGGTGGCCGGATGGGGGCGAAAGTCCGAGCCGACGTAAACCCTCACGACCATCACGGCCCGTCGACGTGGGCGGCGGCCGACGTCTCGACCGATCAGCCTGCTCACCGGAAGGCCTGACCCACTGCGTCGAAGACTAGCTTCGTTCCGTCTCCATCGACCAGAATCAGGACCAGACCGTCCGCACCCGAGATCGTCAACGTTCCGTGTTGTTCCGGCGCGTCGTAGGACCCCCCACCGACGATTCGAGTCCGCGTCGAGTCCCAGACCACGACCATCACGAAGCCCTGCCTTGGGTCCGGCCCGCGCGCACCAGCCCAGACGTCGATGTTTTGGTCTTGGCTGATGATCGACCACGAACTGGTGAATGTGTCGTCCCGGTCGGTCGGGGGCGCTGACACGTCGCTCCCGAAGAAGAGCAGCCCGGCTCCGGCCGGGACCCCGCCATCAGGCGCGATGAACTCAACTTGATCGGTCGGATTCGGGTTCTCAAGGCTCTTTGGCGCCGGATCGCCCTGACCTGCAGCGCGAGCCTTGTCGATGTTGTCTTGGATCGCCTGCTTGTCCGGAGGTAGAGAGCCTCCGGGCGAGTCGGAGGCTGGCGGCCCTCCAGCGAGCGCGCACGCCAGAAGGATCATCCTCGCCCGGACTCCGCCCACCCATTCGGCGGCGCGGGTTCGCTGCATCGCCTTCCCCCC
>Ga0080064_1000736_pt1 | contig 79262 bp, 74 predicted proteins | sample Subgrocontami54m_FD_69260 | JGI IMG/M metagenome (GOLD analysis project Ga0080064, IMG submission 69260) | Subsurface groundwater microbial communities from S. Glens Falls, New York, USA - GMW46 contaminated, 5.4 m (SPADES assembly) (version 2) ... | reverse complement strand
AAGGAATTTTTGTCTGTTTACCTACTCGAACTTTATTGACGATCTCTCCCTCCAGCCTTCGGCTGGAGAACGCTTTCACCCACGGGCTTACGCCCGTGGTCCTCAGCGTTAATTTTGATAGCAATCCAATCGTTGATATTTAATCGGAATGGCCTTCGTATTTGCCCAAATCCTTCTGGATCTCATTACAAATATGGGGACCCGTCAACCATCCGATCGGCTTTATGGAACGCCGGCCGGGGTCGGATGGGTCGCCTTGTCCAGAAAGGCCTTCGCTTCCGACAGTTCCGTCCGGCGGCCCTCCCCCTCCGCGGCAACGGCCACCAGCTTTTCATAGTAGCGCCGCGCCGTTTCAAAGTCCTCCGCCTGCTCGGCAGCGCGGGCCGCCCCATAAAGACCGTTGAAGCGATTCGGGGCGCGCTTCAGCGACGTCTCGAATTCGGCCAGCGCCTCCTTTGGCTCCCCCACCTCCAGGAGAAGATTTCCGAGCATCTCCCTCGCCGGCAGGATGGGGCCGGGGGTCATCGGGTGTTTTTCAAGCGAGTCTTCCAGATCGGCCGCCGTCCGCATGTGGAGCAAAGCCCGATCGTGCTTGCCGTCGAGAGATTCAACCCACGCCCCGGCGGCTTGCAGGAGCACCTCCACCTGCTCGGCCCAGTAGCGGTCCTTCGATGCCGACAGGCCGTCGCGGACCGACTTGAGGACTTCCAGCTCCCCCATCGCCTCGATCACCCGGTGGCTCCGGGCCGCGCCGACGGCGCGGGTGAAATAGGTGATCGCTTCCGAGTAGGGATGGCGGCCCGGCTGGGCAGGTAGGGCCGGCGCGTCCGACCAGCGGCGCCGCTCGAGCGCATAGCGCGCCGGGATGGCGGCGAAGGCATACGCGGCGGTCAGGCCCTCCTCTTTGGATCGGCGCATCGACCGGATCTCCTTCACGATCGCCTCGACCTTTGAATCCTCTCCCCGTTGCAGATAGGCATACGCCAGATAGTCCAACGCGTGCAGCCGCGCATCGGGGCTTCCCTTCATTTTTGCTTTCGCCGCCGCCTCGGAAGCGCGGTTTGAGTCGATCGCCTCCTGCCACAGTCCCAGCCGGGTGAAGATATGCGAGGGCATGTGAAGCGCATGCGGAACCGACGGGGCGATCTTGGCATAAGCCCGCGCGGCATTCAGCCCGCTCGGAGCGAGTTCCGGCGAATCGGTGGCGTGGATCAGATAATGGATCACGCCGGGATGCTCCGGGGCCTCGGCCAGAATCGGATTAAGAATCTCCGCCGCCTTTTTCTGATTGGCGTGGGTTTTATCTGCCGGCGAGGCGGTCGCGAGCAGCGAGAGGGCATAGAAGATCGCCCCTTCCCGATCGTCCGGATGCTTCTGGTGGAGCTGCTCCATCGCTTTTCCGTAGGCGAGGGCGCGGCTGGCATGATCAACCTCGTGCGAATCGTGATAAAACGCCTCGATGGCGGCGACGTACTCTTTCTCCCGATCGCTCTTCCTGAGCTTTTTGGCCTTCACCGAGAAGGCCCATCCCCGCCGCAACGCCCTGGCTTCGGGTGCCTCCCAGAGGGGGTGATAGAAGCTCATCGCAATCCCCCAGTATCCCATTGCGCAATCTGGATCGGTCTGAATGACGGAGGTAAAGGCCTGCTCCGCCTCCTGGTACCAGAAAGAGTGCAGCAGGGCCACCCCCCGATCGAACGTTTTCTGAACCGTCTTTTTACACGAGACGGGAAAGAGCACCTGGCCGATCTGCTCCGGCACCGGATGGGCCGGCTTTTTACTTTTCTTTTGCGCCCCGGCCACCGAGGTCGAGAGGAGCGCGGCGAAGATCAACACCAGAAAAAGAGAAAAACGTTTTATCGTCATCTTGATCCTTCTACATAGAAATGGATGAAACTCTCTTTCGAGAGACTGTCACAAAGCGGAACGCCGTGAACATAAGTCTCTTCAAGCGAAGATTTCCGGCGTTCATTCGGATCTTTCGCTTAAGGACTTATTTTAAACCGTGATCTCTTCACTTTCGGGAGAGGATCAGGCGGGGGCGTTCATCTCACTTTTTTCTTCCGATTGATCTCTCTGTGTATCCCTTGATGATCTCCTTCCGCCGGAAGCAATCGATCACGTGATCGTTGATCATCCCGGTCGCCTGCATGTGAGCGTAGCAGATGGTGGTCCCTACGAACTTAAACCCTCTCTCCCGCAGATCGTCGCTCATTGCGTCCGACTCGCGGCAGCGCGTGGGGTAATCGCCCAGGACTTTGAATTCATGCACGATCGGCCTGCCGCCGACGAATCGCCAGATATAGGCATCGAAGCTGCCGAAGGCCTTCTGGATTTCCAGAAACCGCCGGGCGTTGTTGATCGCCGCCAGGATTTTGGCCCGGTTGCGGATGATTCCCGAATTCGCCAGCAGCTCCCCGATCTTTCGGGCGTCATAGCGCGCCACCTTTTCGGCGTTGAAGTAATCGAAGGCGATCCGGTAGTTCTCCCGCTTCCGCAGGACCGTGTACCAGCTCAGCCCCGCCTGGGCCGCCTCCAGCGTGAGAAATTCAAACAGAAGGAGATCCTTGTGAGCCGGCGCCCCCCACTCCCGATCGTGATAATCGACATAGTCCGGTTTGGTCAGATCAACCCAGGGACAACGGACGAAAGGTTTGTTTGCCATAGAAGCTCCACGAATATCATGAGCCGGGGCTTTAAGTCAACGCCGATAATCCGGTGATATGCTCGCCGAGGATGAGGGTATGAATGTCGTGGGTTCCCTCGTAGGTATAGACCGATTCGAGGTTGCATAGATGCCGGGCGATCTGGTGCTCGTACATGATGCCGTTGGCGCCGAGGATGTCGCGGGCGACCCGCGCGATCTGAAGGGCGTGGGAGACATTGTTCCGTTTTCCCATCGAGATATGGACATGGCTGATCCGGCCCTGATCTTTGAGCCGCCCGAGGCGGAGGGTGAGCGCCTGCATCTTGGTGATCTCGGTCAACATCTCGACCAGCTTCTGCTGGACCAGCTGATAGCCGGCGATCGGCCGGCCGAATTGGACCCGCTGCTTCGCGTAGGTCAGCGCGCGGTCGTAGCAGGCCATCGCCGCGCCGATCGCCCCCCAGGCAATGCCGTAACGGGCCTGACTCAGACAGCGGAGCGTCGATTTGATCCCGTCGGTTCCCGACAGGCGATTCCCCTCCGGGATCCGGACCTCCTGGAGGACCAGCTCGCCGGTGTCCGAAGCGCGGAGCGAAAATTTGTCGGTGACTTTATTCTGCCGGAAGCCGGGCCGCCCCTTCTCTACCAGGAACCCTCGAATGATCCCCTGGTCGTCCTTCGCCCAGATCAGCGCCACGTCGGCGATCGTCCCGTTGGTGATCCACATCTTGGTGCCGTTGAGAATGTACTCGGCGCCCCGCTTCTCCGCCCGGGTGATCATCCCCTCCGGGTTGGAGCCGAAGTCGGGCTCGGTGAGGCCGAAGCAGCCGATCGCCTCGCCTTTCGCCATCCTCGGGAGCCAGTGGTTTTTCTGCTCCTCCGATCCGTACTCGGCGATCGGCCACATCACCAGCCCCGACTGGACCGAGACGAAACTCCGCAGCCCCGAATCGCCCCGCTCCAGCTCCTGGTTGATCAGGCCGTAGGCGATGCCGTTGAGCCCCGCGCAGCCGTACTTCGGATCGAGGTTCGCGCCGAGCAGCCCCATCTCCGCCATCTGCGGGACCAGCTCCCGTGGAAACGTTCCCGCCTCATAGTGCGGAACGATGACCGGAAGGACCTGCTCCTCCACCCACCGGCGGACCTCGTCGCGGATCATCCGCTCTTCAGGCCGGAGCTCATCATCCAGATTGAGGAAATCGACGCCATGAAACGCCATGACACGCTCCATTGATTATTTTTATTCTACAGGATCTGGATCTGGAGAACCAACCGACAAACGAGTATTCGGACGCGGTCAGCTTGTGGACATTCTTTCGGGTCTCATTCGCTCACCCCATTATTGATGTTATTATTTTGAAGCCATCCGGGCGGCGCGCCTGCCTTCCGGGCCTCCTCCGGAAGAATACTTTGCACCATTTCGTTCGCTTCAACCGCATCCTTTCGATAGAGGTTGGCTTCTTTGATGAGCTGTTCGGTCTCTGCCTGTTCTATCGGGAGGGGGAGATTTTTCGATTTCAACCTCGCCAGCGCGACCTCCGTCTCTCCGAGTTTGAGCGTCGCCGCCTCCCTTTTTGCCTCCCATTTCCGGACCCGCTCCTTCCACCACGCCTCATCATGCCCATTTCGATCAACCAGGGAACGGCCTTTAGCGGCAGGAGCGGGCACCTCGTCTGCAAAGGCCTTTGATGAAAGGAGGGCCGGGGAAAGGGAAAAGGCGGCCGGCCCTGTCTCATCCAGGGTCGCGAAACTGGACAAACCGAATAATAAAGCGGTGAATAAAGGAATCAGGATGAACAACATCAATCTGTGACCCAGATTCACCTCTCCCTCGCTGCACAGCCCGGTTGTGCGCGGCGGCAACCGACACAGACCGGCTCGTCGCTCGTCAAAGCGCGCCATCCCTGGAACCAGCCGTGGAGATGCCGGTCGCAGAGAAGACGCCGGCACTTGCTGCAGATCCCGCCGCCGGCCGGCTCGAATTTCCGGCGGCACTGGTCGCATTCCATTAAATTAAAAAGATGACTCGTCAGCGGCATTGAAATCTCTTCCCTTACCGGATAAACGTCCCTTCCCGAAGTTCCCGCAAGGCCTCCTCGATCTCTTCGCGGGTGTTCATCACGAACGGACCGTACCGGGCGATCGGCTCGTTGAGCGGCCGGCCCCAGACGAGGAGGAAGCGGGCCGGCTGCGGGCCGGTCCGGATGGTAAGGAAATCGCCATCGTCCAGGATCAGCATTTTCGGCGCGATAGAGGTGGTCCCTTCGGTCTCCGCGGCCACGCCGAAAGTCGCCTTTCCCTCGAAGAGATAGGCAAAGGCGGCATGCCCCCGAGGAACCGGATGGGTGTGCGTTCCGTGAGGGGGGATCGAGACATCGAGATAGGTTGGGTCGGCGGCGATGTCGGTGACCGCCCCGCGAATCGAGCCGACCTCTCCCGCGATCACCCGGACCGTCACCCCGTTTTCGCCGGTCCAGACGGGGATCTTCACGGAGGCCACATCCTGATAGCGGGGGGTCGTCATCTTGAGCCGCGCAGGGAGGTTGACCCAGAGCTGGAAGCCGTCGAGCCGCGGACTCCGCTGCGGCATCTCCTCGTGCAGGATGCCCCGGCCCGACGTCATCCATTGGATATCGCCCGGCCCGATCGTTCCCGAATTTCCGAGGGTGTCGCGGTGATGGACCGTTCCGGCAATCATGTAGGTCACCGTCTCGATCCCCCGATGGGGATGCATCGGGAATCCGGAGAGGTAATCCTCCGGGTTATCCGATCCGAAGTGGTCGAACAATAAGAAGGGATCAAGATCGCTCAACGTCCGGATTGCGATGCTCCGCCGGAGATGCACCCCGGCCCCTTCGATGGCCGGTTGCGGCGTAATGATTGTTTTGATCTTTCTGGACTGCTCCATTTCATTCTCCTTTAAAGTAGGACCTCAAGCGGAAAATTAAATGAACGCCGTAAATTTTAGCTTAGAAGCCTATGTTAACGACCTCCTGGAAGTGGTTAAAATAAGCCCTAACGCGCAAAGCTATCAAGGCCATGCTTCCAGGGCCGACCTACTCGGCGGCGTCCCACTTGGAGGCTGGAACGAAAACCACGGCGTTCCCTATCGGGTCGCGACCGTGACTTCCGTCTTCACCGAATTGGCGATAAAACAGCCTCGGTGAGCCTGATCGTGAAGCGCCTTGAGCTCTTCCGGCGTCGGCTTTTTTTCTCCGGAAAAGGTAATTCTCGGACGCAAGGTGACTCGCGTGATGGCCAGCTTTCCCTCCGCGTTTTTCTCCAGAATGCCGATCGCATCATCGTGATAGACGTCGATGATAAACTGCTTCCTGGCGGCGACCGCCAGGAAGGTCAGCATGTGGCAGCTCGACAATGCCGCGACCAGCGCCTCTTCCGGATTGACATGCGCGGCATTCCCATGGTAATCCGGCGCGGCCGACGCCGGGATTTTCACCCCGCCGGCGGAGGTCCAGAGATGGTCCCGATGATACGTCTCGTACGTAAAGCCTTCGGTCTCCCGCTCCCAGTCGATTGCCACTTGATATTCCGTCATTTTTCCCTCTCCGTGAAATGACCCCGCGCCTCACCTTTACGCCGTCTGGCACTTCGAACAAAATCCGTAGAAGGTGACCGACAGGTTCGCCTTTTGGAAGTCGTGGATCTCCCGCAGCGCCTTCTCGACCTTATCGAAGAAGCTCTGGTTCCCCTTGCTCACCTTCCCGCACGCCTTGCAGATGATGAAGTGATGGACCGGCTGCTCAAAAATAAATTGATACCGCTTTCCCTTTCCTGGAACGCTCAGCTCCTGGATGACGCTGAGCTGTTTGAGCATCTCCAGATTCCGGTAGACGCTGGAGCGGTTGATTCCGGGCAGTTTGTCCTGAAGGTGCGCCACGATCTCGGGCAAAGCGAGATTCTTCGAATGATGATCGATGAAGTATTGGAGCAAGATCTGCCGGGCCGGCGTAATCCGCTGCTGATTGTGGCGGAGGACGGCGATCAAATCGCTATGTTTTTTCATACGTTCTTCCCCTCACCGGCGGCATGATCCCCGTGGATGATGCAACTTCCCGATGCTACACGATCCATCATGCAAATGCAACATTTATTTATTTGCGACATGTTGCATCTTCTGTTATAGTGAGATCAATCGAATCACACTTCTGATCCGGCTCACCCCATCCAAGAAAGGAAAGAAAAAAACCATGACGACGCACGTCGCCACCCCTTCCCCTTCATCCGCCGAACGATTCCGGACATTTTTGAAAACGAATTATCTCGTCGACGTGGCGGGCGATTTCTGGGGCGGCGTCACCGCCGCCGTGGTCGCCCTCCCCCTGGCGCTCGCCTTCGCGCTCGCTTCGGGGGTCGATGCCAAGCATGGCCTCTACACCGCCATCGTCGCGGCCGTGGTCGCGGCGCTTTTCGGCGGCTCCAAAATCCAGATCACCGGCCCCACCGGCGCGATGGCGGTGATTCTCGCCGGAATCGTCGCCCAATATGGCATTCAAAAGCTCTGGATCGCCGCCATCCTCGCCGGCGTTTTTCAAATCGCCCTCGGCGTCTCAAGGATGGGACGGTTCGTCCTCTATATCCCCCATCCGTTGGTCACCGGATTTACCAACGGCATCGCCGTCATTATTTTCGCGGGCCAGTTGAATAACGCGGTCGGCCTGCAGATCCCTGCCACAGGCGAGACGAACTTCTTCGAAAAAATTTACACAACCATCACCCACGTTCCCCAGGCCAATCTGTCGGCCTTTCTGTTGGCCATTGCGATTATCCTGATCATGCGGATGACGCCGGTCTCCATCACCCGCCGGGTCCCCGCCTCGTTGATCGGCCTGACGGTGGTGACCTCGGTCGCCACCCTCCTCCACCTGAATGTCCCGACCATCGGAGCGATCCCCCATCTTCTCCCGATACCGCACCTTCCCCAATGGGCATGGGGAGACTTTAGCCTCCTTATCCGCCCGGCATTGGCATTGGCTGCGCTCGGCTCGATTGAGTCTCTCCTCTCGGCCGTGGTGGCCGACAGCATGATGACCTCCGAGCGGCACGACAGCAACAAAGAGCTGGTGGGACAAGGGCTGGCCAACATCGTGACCGCCTTCTTCCAGGGAATCCCATCGACCGGGGCCATTGCACGCACGGCGGTCAATGTCCGAAGCGGGGGAAAGTCGCGCCTCTCCAGCATTTTTCACAGCTTAACATTGGTTGTCATCATGTTCTTTTTTGCCGACTTTGCCGCGCACATTCCCCTTGCGGCGCTGGCAGGAATCCTGATGATGACCTCCATCCGGATGGTGGAATGGGAGAGCACCCGGGCGATTTTCCGCGCCCCGCAGGCCGACCGGATCGTCCTGCTGATTACGTTCGGGGTGACGGTGGCCTTTGATCTCATCTTGGCGGTCGAGATCGGATTGATCGCAGCCGGTCTCCTCTTCATCCGAAGAATGAGCGAATTGGGGGTTCAAAATCAATCGGTCGATGAAATCCTCAGCCCCTCCGAGAAAGGCGAATCGATCAAGGTCTGCCCCTATGTGGTGGTCTATCAGGTCTCCGGCCCGATCTTTTTCGGCGCTGCGGAAAAGTTCGTCCATGAGGTCAAGAAGCGGATCGACATGAAGGTCCTCGTCCTCCGCATCAAGCAGGTCACCATGATCGATGCCACCGGCGTCATGGCCTTTCAGGCGATCCTCGATCACACCGACCGGATCGGGGCAAAGCTCTACATCAGCGGCCTTCAATCCCAGGTCAGAACGGTGCTGACGGAGATGGGACTCATGGAGCGGATTCCTGAAGAGCGGATCTTCCACCATGCCAATCAGGCGGTGCTGGCCGCCTCGGAGCAGATGCCAAAAGAGGTCTGCACTTCTTGCTCCCACTATGTCAAAAACCGATGTGATCTGGTCGGAGCGCCGTCGCAGGCGGCCCCCGCCTAACTTTGAGAACGCTTCCTGGCACGAATGGCGCTTCGCTCTTGCCAAACGGCTCTCTCCTCGCATACAATCGCGTCATGCGGATCATTGTCGATGGTTACAACTTCATCGGCCGGCAAGAAGGGCTTCGGGGCGACCTGGAGAAAAAACGCCGACTGCTGATCGAACAGCTCTCCGCCTATCGACGGATCAAGAATTTTCCGGTCACGGTCGTTTTTGACGGCGGCGATCTGGGGGAGGAGAGAGAGCAGATCGGCGGCGTGGAGGTGATCTTTTCCGGAAGGGGAACCTCCGCCGATGAAGTCATCTGCCGGATGGCGGAGCAGTTCAGGGAGGGATGCACCGTCGCCTCTTCGGATCGGGAGGTGCAGCAACGGGTTCGAAGCACCGGCGGAATTGCCATCTACTCGGGCGAATTCGAATCGCGCCTCAACGCGGCGCTCCACCCGATCGCCGCGGCGCCGGAAAAAGAGCTTCTCGAAAAAGCGCTTCAGGACGAGACCGAGTGTTCTCCCCGGCCGGCCGAAAAAAAAGGAAATCCCCGGAAACGCTCCAAGGCCGAACGGCAGCGGCAAGGCCGGCTGAAGCGGCTCTGATCCTCTTCTCTCAAATCCCCAAAACAGACACACAAACTATTTCTCTGAAAGACCTTCCAGGCCCGTCTTCGCGCAGGCCTCGTCGAGGTGCGCGCCCGGCGCGCCGCCGACGCCGATTCCCCCGACAACCTCCTCCCCGATCTTAATCGGCAGGCCCCCTCCGAGAATTAAGATCTGCGGGTCCATGTCCCGCAGCCCCTGCAGCTCCGGCTTTTCTTTAATCAGGTTCGACAGCTCAGAGGTCGGCCGGCCGAGGCTCGCCGACGTGTACGCCTTTTTGGAGCTGCTGTTCACGGTATGCGGCCCCGCGCCGCCGGCCCGCAGCAGCACGCGAAGGACGCCCGACCGGTCGACGACGGCCACGCTGACGCGATGGCCGTCATCGTCACATTTCTTCATCGCGGCGTTCGCGATCTTCAGCGCCATCTCGAGCGGCAGCACGGTCTGCTTCGGAAGCTCCGCCCCGGCCAGGTTTGAGAAAAGCAGTAGAATCAAAACCGGCAACGCTTTCATGACTGTCCATTTAAAATTCAAACGGATACGAATGTGATGCAATTCCATCCTGATCTCCTTTTCATCGCTCAGATCAAAAGACAACCCGGTGGGTCGGCCCCGGAAGACCGAGTAAAGCGGAGCGCCGTAAATTTTTCGCGCTAGAACCTATTTTAAATTGCGCGCAGCTCTGCGACCTTGTCGGGTCTGGCCGTAACCCAGACGACCATCCGTACTGAATTTGTCGGCATCTCTTCCTTCTGATTCAGGCCGCAGCGCACTCGCCGATCATGCACCACCCCCGGGACCGATTACTGCTTGGCCTTCGCCAGGAAGCCGATCGCTTCTTTCACGTCGGGGCGGGTGCTGTCGGCCCCGGCGACGGTTAGGAGTTTCTCGTAGTACTTCCGGGCTTTGTCGGAATCTTTGACCTGTTCGGCGGCGCGGGCGGCGCCGGCAAGCGCATTGAACCGGTTGGGAGCGACGGCAAGGACCGCTTCATAGGAAGCGAGCGCCTCTTTCGGAAACCGGATCTCCATGTAAAGCTCCGCCAGCATTTCGCGGGCCGGCAGAATCGGCCCCGGCGTCACGGGGTGTTTCTCCATGCTGTCCTCCAGATCGGCCGCGGCCCGCAGCAACTGGACGGCGTCGTCGTTTCCCCCTTTGGCGTGGGCCAGCCATCCTTCGGCCGCTTTTTTCTGGACCTCGACCTGGTCGGCCCAGAAGTCCTGTTTTTCCTTTTTCAGCCTGTCCCGGATTCCCGCCAGCATGTCGATCTCGACCTGGGCGTGGATGTTCTTGCCGCTTCGGGCCGCGCCGACGGCGCGGGCGAAGTGAATGAGCGCGTCGGTCCAGGAATAGTTTGTTTTCTGCGTGATGATCGCCAGCCCCTCGACCCAGTTCCGCCGCTCGAAGTAATACCGGGCAGGAATCGCCGCCGCGGCGTAGGCGGCCGATGCCGACCCTTCCGGGATCTCTTTTCGGGTCAGTTTCAAAATTTCAAGAATCTTCCGCGCCTCCGGATCCCGGCCTTCCTGAAGGTACGCATACACGAGATAATCCATTGCATGAAACTTTGGCTCCCGCGCCGCGGGGTTTCCCGACGCGACCGCCTGTTGCTCCGCGGTATTCGCCGAAGCGAGGTTTGACGAAATTGACTCCTCCCATAGCCCGAGCCGGGTAAAAATATGGGAAGGCATATGAAGCGCATGCGGAACGGACGGCGCAATCTTGGCATAGGCCCGCGCGGCGAAAAGGGCCCGGTCGGCCAGGAGCGGGTTGTCGTACGAGTGGATCAGATAATGCGCCACGCCGGGATGGTTCGGCATCTCGGCCAGCAGCGGTTCGAGGAGGCTCCCCGCTTTTTTCTGGTTGGCGTAGCTCCGGTCGTTCGGAAAGGCGGTTGCGTTCAGAGCAAGCGCATAGAAAATGGTCGCCTCCCGGTCATCCGGAAAACGGGCGGCATGCGATTTCATCGCCTGCTCGTACGCGACCGTCCGGGAGCGGTGATCACGCTTCTCGGCGTCGCGATAAAAAGCCGACAGCGCCTCAATGTATCCTTTCTCCCGATCGCTCTTCGCTCCAGCCGCAACAGCCCTCCCGATGGCCGCCGAACCTTCTTTCAGCTCCGCAGCATCGGGCATCCCCCAGAGGGGGTGGAATAAGGTCATCGCCACCCCCCAGTGGGCCATTGCGCATTGAGGATCGGTTTCGGCGATGGCAGAAAAAACGCGTCTGGCCTTGTCATACCAGAACGAGTGAAGCAGCGCCACGGCCCGATCAAACGGCTTCTGTACGGCTGCGTCGCATGAGATAGGGAAGCGCACTTCGCCGAGCTGTTCGGGCGGCGCTCCCGCCTGGCCATGGCCTTCATCCGCATCGCTGAAAGCGGGAAAAACCGCCAGGGCGGTCAGGAAAATGATCAAAATTGATTTCATTCGTACCCCCAAGATTTCATTCGTCATACAAATAATCCGGCACAGTGCCCGGAGGCCCAGGCCCATTGAAAGTTATAGCCCCCCAGCCATCCGGTCACGTCAACCACTTCTCCGATAAAATAAAGCCCTTTGATCCGCTTCGCTTCGAACGTTTTGGAGGAGAGCTCATCGGTATCGATCCCCCCTTTTGTCACCTCCGCAACGCGATAACCGCTGGTGTCCGAAGGGATGATCCTCCATTGATGAAAGCGCGCGCTGATCGCGGCGATTTCTTTATGACTGTATTGAATCGCCGGCTTGTTCTCCCCCGCCCGAGCGAGCCACTGATCGGCCAGACGCTTGGTCAGCCGCTCGCCGATCAGGTTTTTGAGCTCTGCCTTCGGCCGCTCTTTCTGCCACTGCTTGATCGCTTCCGTCAGATCAAAGTCGGGCAGAAGGTTCATGGTCACCGGATCGCCCGGCTCCCAGTAGTTTGAAATCTGCAAGATGGCAGGACCGCTCAACCCCTTATGTGTGAAAAGAATCGATTCCCGGAAAGTCTGCCCATTACACGAAACAGCGGCATCGGCCGAAGTCCCGGACAGGCCCTCGATCTCTTGCAAGTCTTGATTGTTCAAGACCAGAGAAACCAGACCGGGCCGGCAAGGCCGCACCTGAAGACCGAACTGTTTTGCCACCCCATATCCAAAATCGGTCGCCCCGATCTTCGGGATCGATAACCCCCCCGTGGCAATGACCAACGACGCTGTCTCATAAGATCCCAAGTTGGTTTGAACGGAAAAAAACCTTTTTTCTCCGATCTCCCGGTGCTCGATTTTTTCAACCGAGCAGTTCGTCCGGATCTGAACCCCGCCGACGCGGCACTCTTCGAGCAGGAGGTTCACGATCTCCGACGACCGACCGTCGCAGAAAAGTTGTCCCAGCTTTTTCTCGTGATAAGGAGTGCCGTGCTTTTCAACCAGCGCGATAAAATCGTGCGACCCAAAGCGGCTTAAGGCCGACTTGCAAAAATGAGGATTACCGGAGAGATACTGCGCTGATTCTACTTCCAAGTTCGTAAAATTGCACCGCCCGCCGCCGGAGATCAATATTTTTTTCCCGACGCGGTCGGCATGTTCCAAAAGAAGGACTCGGCGCCCCCTCTGGCCCGCGGTCAGGGCGCACATCAACCCCGCCGCACCCGCCCCGATGACCATCACCTGAAACTGTTCCGTTGCCTGCATAGAGGAATCGATTTAGATGGGAGGAATTTCAGGCTCTGGTCGATACGCCACGACCGAGTCGATCACCGACCGGTCGGCGGCCCAGCCGCCGATGAGGTAGAGGGTTTGATCGGCCACGGCCACCCCCATCGCGGCGCGGGGCGCGGGCATGGGGGGAAGGTTCGACCAGGTTTTTTTCGCAAGATTGCAGGCGGCCCCCTGCGTTCCAATCCCTTCACTCCCCCTAAATCCGCCGAGCGAATAAAACTGTCCGTTCAGGACGCAGGCCCCTTGACCGGCGGACGGCCAAGGGAGGCTCACCGGACTGAGCGCCCACTCCCCCCGCTGAGGGTAATAGATTTCAATCCGATCATATTCGTTAAACCCCTGCGGCGTGAAGGCAACGCCGCCCAACACCCACAGGCCATTCTCGATGGCCACGGCGGAAGCGGCGAACCGCGGGGTCGGCATCGGGGCCACTTCCTCCCAGCGATCGGAGCCGGGCTGCCACCGCTCCGAAAACGAAAAGGCCGGATCGGTCTGTGGCCCCCCTTCGGTGGCGTTCGGGTGATGGCCTCCGATGATATAGATTTTTCCGTCGAGGAGCGCAAAGGCGGGATAGTCGTGCGGCTGAAGGAGATCGGGACCTTCCTCCCAGCGGTCTTCTTCCGGATAATAAATTTCGACCGTGGTCAGAAATTTAAATTTCCCATCGGGCTTCTTGAACCCCCCGCCGATGACGTAGATCGCATTTCCGACGGTCACCGCCGCCGCGCCGGAGCGAAAGGTCGGCATCGGCCGGAGAGAGGACCACCGGTTGATTTTTGGATCGCAGACCTCCGAAAGGTTGAGGCTTTTAAACCCCGGGCCGCCGCCGCCGAAGGAGTAGATCCGGCCGCCGTAGGCGGCCACGGCCGGATGGGAGCGGGGGGCGCTCAGCGGCGCTTTGATCGACCAGGTTCCGCGCGCGAGATCCATCGTCCCCTTTCGCTAAATCTTGCCGGTAATGTGGCTCTTGGCTTTCTCGAATTTATCAAAAGGCTGGGCATTGGTGGAGACGCGGTTGAACTTTTCGGTGACGGCTCGTTCCCACGCCGTCGCCTGGATCAGATAGGTGGAGGGATGAAAATAATCAAGCTGCATGCCGCTTTCAATGGCCGACTGGAAATTTTCTTCCAGCAGTTCCCAGTCGATCGGATAGGGAGAGACCACCCGGTACGACCATTCCATTCCGAAACAGGGCATCCCGACATGGGCGGTCAGGATATTTTCGCCGAAAACCGATCTGAGCGTGTTGAAGATCGTGCCGTACGACTCCGGAAAAAGATCGAAGTTGTCGGTGTGGAGGCCGATCATTCCCCCCTGCTTCAGCCGGGAGGCGAGCAACTCGTAGAACTCTTTCGTGTAGAGCATCTTGGAAGGGCCGTGCGGCTCGGTCAGGTCGACGATAATGACGTCGTAACGGTCATGCCCTTCCTGCAGGTCCTTCAGCGCATCAACGCAGCGAAGGTCCAGCCGGCGGTCATCAAAGGCCCCCTTCGAAATACCGGGGAGAAATTCTTTCGACTTCTCGATCACCACCCGGTCGATCTCGGCCATCACGATCCGCTCGATCTCCGGATGCTTGGCCGCCTCTTCAATCGCCCCGCCGTCTCCCCCGCCGATGATGTAAATGCTTTTCGGTTCGTTGCAGGCCAGGAGCGGGCCCTGAACCAGATACTGATGGTAGCGCTCTTCATCAAGAGAAGAGACCTGGATCTTGCCGTCGAGAAACATGATCCGTCCGAACGTCTCGGTCTCATAGATCTCAATTTCCTGCAGACCGGTGTTTCCTTTGTAGAGAACACGCGACGGGACATAGACGTGGCCGAAATCGGCGGTGACGAATTCGGTCTGTCCCTGTTTTGATTTCGAAATGGAAGCGGGTAAGGCAATCGGTTCGGTCATCATTTTTCCATGTAGGGGCAGACCGATGTGTCTGCCCTGTTTCAGGTGAACCGAGGGCGGTCACGCAGGACCGCCCCTACGAATTACGTTGTAATCGCCCCTTCGGAGGCCGATGAGACGTGGCGCGCATATTTCGCCATGACGCCGCTCTTGTACCGGGGCGCCGGCGCCTTCCAATTTTTCAACCGGGCTTTGATTTCTTTCTGCGAGAGGGCGACGCTCAATTGGCGCGCCTTGATGTCGAAGGTGATCAGGTCCCCATTCTTCAGCGCGGCAATCGGCCCGCCGACGGCGGCCTCGGGAGCGACATGCCCCGCCATCAGCCCCCGCGTTGCGCCGGAAAAACGCCCGTCGGTCATCAGCGTCACGGAATCGCCGAGGCCCGCCCCCATCAATGCGGCGGTCACGCCGAGCATCTCCCGCATCCCCGGCCCTCCCTTCGGACCTTCATAGCGGATGACAATCACATCGCCCGCTTTGATCCGACCCTTCTGGACCGCGGCGAAAGCATCTTCTTCGCAATCGAAAACGCGGGCCGGTCCGGTATGGAACATCCGCTCGTGCCCTGCGACTTTGACGACACACCCCTCGGGCGAAAGATTTCCTCTGAGGATCACGAGACCCCCGGTCTTCTTGATCGGATTGGAAAGGGGCCGGATCACCAGTTGGCCGGGACTCTCGGCCGCCGACGCGGCCTCCTCCCCGATCGTCTTTCCGCTGACAGTCTTCTGTTTGGCATGGAGCAGCTTGGCATCAAGAAGCCGCTTGGCAAGGAGGCGAATCCCGCCGGCCCGGTGCATGTCGGTGGCGACAAATTTTCCCCCCGGCTTGAGATCGCACAATAAGGGCGTCTTGGCGCTCAACTTATCGAAGTCGTCGATCTCCAGCGGAATGTTCATCTCCCGGGCGATGGCGAGAAAATGGAGGACGGCATTGGTCGAGCCGCCGCTCGCCGCCACCGAGACGATGGCGTTCTCGATCGACTTGCGGGTGATAATCTGGCTCGGCCGGATGTTGCGCTTGAGGATCTCGACCACCTGGCGTCCCACTTCAAAAGCGACCCGGTCTTTTTCGGGGTCTTCCGCCGGCACCCCGGCGGTTCCCATCAACGAGATTCCCATGATCTCCATCGCCGTCGCCATCGTGTTCGCCGTGAACTGGCCGCCGCAGGCGCCGGCGCCGGGGCAGGCATGATCTTCCAGATCGGCCATCTGAAGCGCCGTCAGCTTTCCCTTCGCAAAGGCGCCGATTCCCTCGAAGACATCCTGAATCGTCACGTCATGGCCTTCGAACCGTCCGGGGGCGATCGATCCGCCGTAAAGCATCAGGGAAGGAAGGTCGAGACGGGCCAGCGCCATGACCGTGCCGGGGATGGTCTTGTCGCAGCCGGAGAGGGCTACAACGGCATCGAACAAATAGCCGCGGGCGCAGAGCTCGATCGAATCGGCGATCACCTCCCGGCTGATCAGGGAGGTTTTCATCGCCTCGGTTCCCATGCTGATCCCGTCGGAAATGGCGATCGTGTTATACTCCATCGGCGTCCCGCCGGCCGCCCGGATTCCCTCTTTCACCTTCGCCGAAAGCCGCCGGAGGTGGTAGTTGCACGGCATCGCCTCGGTCCAGGTGTTCGCAACGCCGATGATCGGCTTCTTTAAATCTTCCTCCGTAAAACCGATCGCTTTGAAGTACGAGCGCGCCGCGGCCCGGTCGGGCCCGTCAGTGATCAAACGGCTTTTGTGTTTGAGGTTCCGGTCCATGAATGACTCCACTAAAATAAGCCCTAGCGCGAAAAATTACGGCGCTCCATTGACAACCGGCGGCTCCGGAAAACAGAGCCGCCATGTTCATGATCTCAAATAAACCTGCGGGAGATTACGCGAAGTGCGACGGCCGATACTTCGGGATGTTGTCGCGAAGGTTGGTCGTTCCGATCTCGAGCCGCTCCCGGCACGATCCGAGGAACGGTGTGCTGAAATAATCGTTTTCCCCATGGGGAGAGAGCGTGTAGTCGGCCAGGACATACATCGGAACCTGCTTGTCTACCAAAAGCTTGACGTAGGCCTCTTCGAGCGCCAGGAACTGGAAACCTTCCGGTCCCCATCCCCAGGTTGAAAGCTTCTGGGCGTCTGCGGGGGAGATCTTTTGGTGCGTGGCGCCGATCCCCTCTTCGAAATCTTTCGGCAGCAGCTCTTTGATGTAAAACCCTTTCGGCCGGTCGGCCGCGCCGTCCCGGACTTTGATCTTGGGACGATAAAAGTCAAATCGCGCGGGATCCGGGGGAGAGGGGTAAAAATCGACGAACCGGGACCGCTCATTCGGATATTTCCCGACGAGGTAATTGACAAAAAGATGGCCCGATAAAAACGGATCGGCCTGGCCTTTCCCGTTGTCTCCAAAACCATAGAAGAGACGGCTTTTGCCGGTGAGTCCTTTCACCTTCCCTTCCATCTCTTTGAATGCCTGATCGGGAATCGCATCCTTTGCAGCGCTTTTCTTGATCCACTCGTTCAGATCACGCCATTTCTGAAGCTGCTTTTCCGCAGTTAAATAGGTGTTCGATATGTTCATCCGATTTCCATTGCCCCCTTAAAATGGCCTTCCCACCGCGGCAGGAAGGAGTCAATTAGACAAAACCCAAGAGAATACGCACGAAAGATTCCTTGAAATCAACGGCACTTATAATGTAAGGATTTTAGAAAAAAGTCAAGATGAAAGAGGATCGGGAGCGGATCGGGAACGGTCGACTCCGTCTCGGACACAACGCGATCATATCGGGTGGAATGGGTCGTCTCGGTACGCTGGCCCGCTTGGACGCATGACCCAGATGCCGCATCCGGCGGGGCGCCGGGTCTGGTAATAAGGCCCATACGACGCCGCGTCTACTTCTCCGCCGACCGCTCCCTCTAGAGGGAGAGAGAGACCATTTATTAGGTCTCGGTGTATTCGGGGCCGCTTCCCCCTTCGGGCGGGGTCAACCGTCCCCCTTTCGCGCCGATGGCGCCGCACTGGATGCAGTTGGTCGGGTTCATCCGGATCACCTTCCGCCCTTCGGCGTCGGTCGCCCACTCGTAGACATTGGCGGGGCACATATTGATCCATGCCTCGCCCAACACGTCAGGAACGGCTGTTTGGATTCGAAGATGGTTCGGCTGGTTGTCGCGGCTGCTGTTGCCGCTGGCATGAACACTGGAGAGCTTGTCGAAGAGATATTTGCCGTCCGGCTTCGGGGTGTGGCGTTCCTCCAGAAAAAGCGGCTCGTCCGAATCGCTCCTTGCCTTGAATCGCCATCCCGGGAAAACCCCACCGGTCAGGGTCATCATGCTGGCCAAAACGACCCCCGGCGCAAATCCGTGATGGAAGGCCTGCCGCATGTTTCGAACCCGATAGAGATCGTGCCCGATAAAACCGTTTCGGACCGCGGCATCGTACTTTTGAAGGGCCGCGGGCGCCGCCGGATCGCTCCCCGCTTTCAGCGCGGCAAAAATCGCCTCGGCCGCCTCGATCCCCGATGCCATCGCGTAGTGAATCCCCTTGAGGGCGGGGACATTCAGCAGCCCCGCGGCATCGCCGACCAGAAGGCCGCCCGGAACGTATAGCCGATCGGGAAGAGAGTAATATCCTCCTTCCGGGATGGTTTTCGCCCCCCAGCCGCTTGCAAGCCGGTTTCCCCCGTCGAGGATCTTTTTGAACAGGGGGTGGGTCTTTAAAAGCTGAAGGAGGTCGTGAACGGAGGTCGATGCATCACGGTAGCCGAGGCCGACCACCAGGCCGAGCGAGACGAGATTTCCCCCGAGCGAATAAAGAAAACTGCCGCCGAATTCGTTGTACTTCTTCGCGCCGCGCAGCGGCCACCCCATCGTGTGAATCACCCCCTTCGGCGGATTCGGCACCTCCCAGATCTCCTTGACCCCGAGCGAATAGGTCTGTGGATTCGGCCGGACCAGACCGAACTGCTCGATCGCCGCTTTCGTCAGATGCCCCTGGGCCCCTTCGCCCAGGACCGTCACCTTCGCGACGATCTCCGCCCCCTCCTGAAAGTTCGACAACGGGCTCCCTTCGCGGTCCCGTCCCTTGTCTCCCGTCTTCACCCCCCGCAGAACGCCGTTCTCAACCAGCAGCTTCGTCCCGGCGGTCTCATTGAAGATCGCCACCCCGAGCCCTTCCGCCCGCTCTCCCAGCCAGCGGCCAAGCCGGCTGACCGAGATGGCATAGTTCCCGCGGTTTTTCATGGTGGGGGGAAGCGGGGCGCGAAACGCCCCCCGCTCCGATAAAAGATAGAGCGCCTCCTCGCGCACCGGCGCCGACAACGGAAAATCTCCCTCCTTCACCTCCGGAAAAAGCCGTCTGAGCGAAACCGGATTGAGGATCGCCCCCGCCAGAAGATGCGCCCCAGGATATTTCCCCTTTTCGATGACCGCGATCGGAACCTCTCCCAACGCCGACTGGACATCAGGAGCCCCCTTTAAAAGCTGAGCGAGCCGGATCGCGCCGGCCAGGTTGGCCGGACCGGCGCCGACGAAGAGGATGCCGGCCTCGATCCGATTTTCAGGCGCGGCGGTGATGGGGGAGATGAACTCTCCGGGCTGCGCCGGAGGGGGAAATTGAGATGGCGTCATCGATTCTCCTTGAGTAGGGTGAGAAAAAAATCAATTCGACCAAAAGAGATTATAGCCGATATGCCTTGAATATTCTACAGAGACGGCAACATGCCGATCACTTTATCCGGAACTTGCGCATTGAAAATCTTTACAGAGTCAATTATAGTGGTCTCCTGAATATACCTTCAGTGTAACTCAGAGATTGATTCAATCGCCAGGGGTTGCCGATATGCCGCCGGAAAAAGAGAGAAAAGATAAAAAAGAGAAGAAGGACACCGGCGCCAACCTCGGCTTCGAGGCCAAGCTCTGGGCCGCCGCCGACGCGCTGCGCAACAACATGGACGCGGCGGAGTACAAACATGTCGTCCTCGGTCTGATCTTCCTCAAATACATCTCCGACGCCTTTGAAGCCAAACATGCCGAGCTTGTGGCCGAGAAAAAGAAGGGCGCCGACCCTGAAGACCCCGACGAGTACCGCGCCGTCCGCATCTTCTGGGTGCCGCCCGAAGCGCGCTGGCAATACCTGAAGTCGATGGCGCCGCAACCGACCATCGGACAACTGGTGGACGATGCGATGAGCGCGGTCGAACGCGACAACCCGCAGCTCAAGGGGGTGCTCCCCAAAGACTTCGGGCGGACCGGCCTCGACAAGCAGCGGCTCGGCCAGATCATCAACCTCGTCAGCGACATCGCCCTCGGCAGCGCCGCCGATCGCGCCAAGGACACCCTTGGGCCGCGTCTACGAATACTTCCTCGCCCGCTTCGCCAGCGCCGAGGGGAAAAGCGGCGGCCAGTTCTACACCCCCTCGCGCGTCGTCCGCGTCCTGGTGGAGATGCTCGCCCCCTATAAAGGCCGGGTCTACGATCCCTGCTGCGGCTCGGGCGGCATGTTCGTCAGCAGCGAGAAATTCATCGAAGCCCACAGCGGCAAGCTCGGCGATATCTCGATCTACGGCCAGGAGTCGAACTACACGACATGGCGACTGGCCAAGATGAACCTCGCCATCCGCGGCATCGACGCGCAGATCGCCCACGGCGACACCTTCCACACCGATAAGCACCCCGACCTCAAGGCCGACTACGTCCTGGCCAATCCCCCCTTCAACGACAGCGACTGGCGCGGCGGGCTATTGAAGGATGACAAGCGCTGGGTCTACGGCGCGCCCCCCGCCGGCAACGCCAACTACGCCTGGGTGCAGCACTTCATCCATCACCTCGCGCCGACCGGGCTCGCCGGCTTCGTCCTCGCCAACGGCTCGATGTCGTCCAACCAGTCGGGCGAAGGGGAAATCCGCAAAGCGATCATCGAGGCCGACCTGGTCGATTGCATGGTGGCGCTGCCGGGCCAACTCTTCTACTCGACGCAGATCCCGGTCTGCCTCTGGTTCCTTGCGCGCAACAAGAGGAACGGAAGGTTCCGCGACCGCCGCGGCGAGACCCTCTTCATCGACGCCCGCAAGCTTGGCTCGATGGTGGACCGCACCCACCGCGAGCTGTCCGACGACGAGATCGCCAAAATCGCCGGGACCTACCACACCTGGCGCGGCGACAAGATTTCTCCCTCTCCCCTTGCGGGAGAGGGCAGGGGTGAGGGGTACAAAGACATCCCCGGCTTCTGTAAGTCGGCAACGCTCGACGACATCCGCAAACACGGCCACGCCCTCACGCCCGGACGTTACGTCGGCGCGGAGGCCGCCGAAGATGACGGCGAGCCGTTCGAGGAGAAGATGCAGCGGCTCGTGGCGACGCTGAAAGAACAACAGGCCGAAGCCGCGAAGCTGGACGCCGCCATCGCCGCCAACCTTGAAGGAGCTTGGGTATGGCGGGTGAGTGGCGCGCCTCCACCTGGGGCGAAGAGATCTCATTGGAGTACGGCAAGGCGCTTCGTGGCCATGACGAGGGCCAGGGTCGATACCGTGTGTTCGGCTCCAACGGCCCGATCGGGTGGACCTCTGAGCCACTCGCTCAAGGGCCGGGTGTAATCCTTGGACGAAAGGGGGCGTATCGCGGCGTACAGTACACGCGAGATCCTTTCTTCGTTATCGACACCGCCTACTACGTCGTGCCGAAGAGCGAGCTCGACATGCGGTGGCTCTACTACGCCATCAAACACTACAAACTGGGCGAAGTTGACGATGGATCGCCGATACCCTCTACTACGCGTGCGGCAGTCTACGTTCTGGATCTCGACGTCCCGCCGCTGCCCGAACAACGCGCCATCGCCCACATCCTCGGCACACTGGACGACAAGATCGAGCTGAACCGGCGGATGAACGAGACGTTGGAGGCGATGGCGCGGGCGCTCTTCAAGTCGTGGTTCGTCGACTTCGACCCCGTCCGCGCCAAGGCCGAAGGCCGCGACCCCAACCTCCCCAAACCTCTCGCTGACCTATTCCCCGATTCTTTCGAGGAGTCGGAGCTGGGGGAGATTCCGAAGGGGTGGAGGGTTGTACCCTTGCCCGAAGTCATTGACGTCAACCCGATCCGCCCACTCCGTAAGGGCGTCGAGGCTCCCTACCTCGACATGGCCAACATGCCAACACGGGGTCATTCACCAAACACTATAGTCGGCCGTCCTTTTGGCTCGGGGATGCGCTTCACAAATGGCGATACACTGGTTGCTCGCATCACCCCGTGTCTGGAGAACGGCAAGACGGCGTTCGTAGACTTTCTGGAGGGTGGACAGGTCGGATGGGGATCAACCGAATACATCGTCTTGCGCCCGAAGCCGCCGCTCCCGGAAGAGTTTGCGTACTGCCTCGCGCGTAGCACCGAGTTCCGCGACTTTGCAATCCAGAGCATGACCGGATCCAGCGGGCGACAGCGCGTGCCCGCGGAGTCGCTCTCTCACTTCCGCTTAGTGGCTCCGCCAAAGCCGATTGCGGAGTACTTTGGAAAAATAATCAAGCCTCTGTTTGAGCGCGCCAGTGCAGCGGCCAAGGAATCCCGCACCCTTGCCGCCCTGCGCGACGCGCTGCTCCCCAAGCTGATCTCCGGAGAGATCCGGGTGAAATCGGGCAGGTGAGGGTGGTCGGACGGGCCGGACCTCTCGGACGAGTCAGGCAAATTGGAGTGGATAAAAAAGGAGAAAGCTATGAACGACAAACAAAGTCTGATCCCTCCGCATGGCGGCTACCGCAAGCTGCGGAGTTTCCAGTGCGCGCAAATGGCGTACGACGCCACCGTGATCTTCTGCGGCCGGTTCATCGACAAACGCTCCCGCACACACGACCAGATGGTCCAGGCGGCGCGGAGCGGGGTGCAGAACATCGCCGAAGGGAGCATGGCCTCCGCCACCTCCAAGAAAACCGAACTCAAACTGACCAGTGTGGCCCGGGCCAGCCTGGAAGAACTGCTGTTGGACTACGAAGACTTCCTCCGCCAGCGGGGCCTGCCGATCTGGACCAAGGATTCGCCCGAAGCGCTGAAAGTCAGAAAAAAGTATCAGTCAGACAGGTCCGACGCGTCGGACAAGTCTGACAGGTCCGACAAGTCAGACCCTTACTGCATTGCCACCGCCTCCCCGGAGGCGGCGGCCAACACGCTGGTCTGCCTGATCAACCAGGCCAGTTTTCTCCTGGGGCGGCAGCTTCAGAATCTGGAGCAACAGTTCCTCAAGGAAGGCGGCTTCACCGAACGGCTTTACCGGGCGCGAATCGAGGCGAAAAAACCGAAATGAAAAAACGCTTCACCGAATCGGTCGTCGAAGACGCCGCCCTCGCCTGGCTGGAGGCGCTCGGCTACGCGGTGCTCCACGGCCCGGATATCGCGGCGGGCGAACCGGTTGCCGAGCGGAGCGACTCGAACTACCGTGACGTCGTTCTGGAGCGGCGCTTGCGGCAAGCGCTCGCGCGCCTCAATCCCGACCTCCCTCCCGAAGCGCTGGAAGACGCCTTTCGCAAGCTGACGCGGGCGGATGCGCCGTCGCTGCTGGAGCGCAACCGCGCCGTCCACCGGATGCTGGTGGATGGCGCGACGGTGGAATATCGCCAAAAGGATGGCTCCATCGCGGGGGCGCAGGCGCGTCTGCTCGACTTCGACACGCCCGGCAACAACGACTGGCTCGCCGTCAACCAGTTCACCGTCGCCGAGGGGCAACACAACCGGCGCCCCGACGTGGTGCTGTTCGTTAATGGGCTTCCGCTGGCGGTGATTGAGCTCAAGAACCCGGCCGACGAGAACGCCACCGTCTGGTCTGCCTACCAGCAGCTCCAGACCTATCAGGCGCAGATTCCTTCGCTCTTCTCCTACAGCGCGGCGCTGGTCATCTCAGACGGGGTGCAGGCGCGGATCGGGGCGCTCGGCGCGGGAAAGGAGTGGTTCAAGCCCTGGCGGACGATCAGCGGGCGCGAGGATGCGGCGGCCAAGTTGGCCGAGTTGCAGGTGGTTCTGGAAGGGGTGTTCGAGCAGCGTCGCTTCCTCGACCTGGTGCGGCACTTTATCGTGTTCGAGGATGCAGGGGGCGGGAAGCTCACGAAGAAGATGGCCGGCTACCACCAGTTCCACGCGGTGAATGTCGCGGTGGAAGAGACGCTCCGCGCGGCGCGGACGGCGGCGGCGGAGCGAGTAACGGAAACGCCGGGCCGCTACGGGGCGGGCGGCAAGCCGGGGGGAGACCCCGGCGACCGGCGCGTCGGCGTGGTTTGGCATACCCAAGGGTCGGGGAAGAGCCTGACGATGGCATTCTACGCCGGCCGCGTGATCTTGCACCCGGCAATGGAGAACCCGACCCTCGTCGTCCTCACCGATCGCAACGATCTCGACGATCAGCTCTTCGGCACCTTCGCCCGCTGCAGCGATCTTCTCCGCCAGCCGCCGTCCCAGGCGGCGGACCGCGCCGACCTGCGCGAGAAGCTGAAGGTCGCCTCCGGCGGCGTGGTCTTCACCACGATCCAGAAGTTTTTCCCCCCCAGGGAGGGCGATGGCGCCAAGGGCGACCGCCACCCCGTGCTCTCGGAGCGGCGCAACATCGTCGTCATCGCCGACGAGGCCCACCGCAGCCAATATGATTTCATCGACGGCTTCGCCCGGCACATGCGCGACGCCCTGCCGAACGCGTCGTTCATCGGCTTCACCGGCACACCGATCGAACAGACCGACGCCAACACGCGCGCCGTCTTCGGCGATTACATCAGCGTCTACGACATCCAACGCGCCGTGATCGACGGGGCAACGGTCCCGATCTACTACGAGAGCCGTCTCGCGAAGCTGGAACTGAAAGCATCCGAACGCCCGAAGATCGATCCCGAATTCGAGGAGGCGACCGAAGGGGAAGAGGTCGAGCGAAAGGAAAAGCTCAAGAGCCGCTGGGCGCAGCTCGAGGCGGTGGTCGGGTCGGAGAACCGGGTCAAGCTCATCGCGCGCGACCTGGTGGACCACTTCGAGAGCCGCCTCGCGACGATGGACGGCAAGGCGATGGTGGTCTGTATGAGCCGGCGAATTTGCGTGGCGCTGTACCGCGAGATCGCGGCGCTGCGGCCGGACTGGCACGCCCACGAAGACGAGAACGGATCGCTGAAGGTGGTGATGACCGGCTCGCCGTCCGATCCGCTCGCATGGCAGCAGCACATCCGCAACAAGCCGCGCCGCGAGACCCTGGCGCAGCGGTTCCGCGACCCGAAGGACCCATTCCAGATCGTCATCGTGCGCGACATGTGGCTCACCGGCTTCGACGCGCCGAGCTTGCACACGATGTACGTGGACAAGCCGATGCGCGGGCATGGGCTGATGCAGGCGATCGCGCGGGTGAACCGTGTCTTCAAGGACAAGCCGGGCGGGCTGGTGGTGGACTACCTCGGGCTCGCCGACGAACTCAAGAAGGCGCTGGCGACCTACACGGAAAGCGGCGGCGCCGGCAAGACCGCTATTGATCAGGCCGAAGCGGTGGCAGTGATGCTGGAGAAATACGAGATCTGTCGCGGGCTGTTCCATGGTCTCGACTGGACAAAGTGGACTACGGGGACGCCACAGGACCGACTCTCTTTGCTTCCGACCGCGCAAGAACACATCCTCCGCCAGGACAACGGTAAGTCCCGACTCCTGCGCGCGGTCACCGATCTCTCGCGGGCCTTCGCCCTCGCCGTTCCCCATCCGGAGGCGCTCCGCATCCGCGACGACGTCGGCTTCTTCCAGGCGGTCCGCGCGGTCCTCGCCAAGAACACGCCGGGCGATCAGAAGACCGATGAGGATCTGGAGCACGCGATCCGGCAGATCATCTCGAAGGCGATCGCCTCCGACGAGGTCGTCAATATCTTCGCCGCCGCCGGGTTGAAGAAGCCCGACCTCTCGATCCTCTCGGATGACTTTCTCGCCGAGGTGCACCACATGCCGCAGCGGAACCTTGCGGTCGAACTGCTGCGCAAGCTTCTGGCGGGAGAAATCAAGACGCGGTCTCGCCGCAACGTCGTCCAATCGCGTTCATTCGCCGAGCTGTTGGAGCAGGCGGTCCGCAAATACCAGAATCGGGCAATCGAGGCGGCGCAGGTGATCGAGGAACTGATCGGCCTCGCGAAGCAGATGCGTGAAGCCAATGCCCGCGGCGAGGCATTGGGGCTTTCCGAAGATGAGCTGGCGTTCTATGACGCGCTGGAAGTCAACGACAGCGCGGTCAAAGTGCTCGGCGAACCGACACTGGTGGATATCGCCCGTGAACTCGTGGCGACCGTGAAGAAGAACGTGACCATCGACTGGACCCTGCGCGAGAATGTCCGCGCACAGCTGCGTGTGCTCGTGAAGCGCATCCTGCGCAAACATGGCTATCCGCCCGACAAGCAGGAGAAGGCGACTCAGACTGTCTTGGAGCAGGCCGAAGCGCTTTGCCGGGATTGGGCGGCATAAGTTGGCTTTCTCTCATCCTACGGAGGGATCAGCGCTTCCAGCCCTTCCCGATAGGAGGGATATTTCAGCCCGATGTGGAGCGCTTCTCTCATCTTCTGGTTGAGGCAGCGGCGGCTGCCGGACCGGTTCTGAGAAGGAATCCAGGTGGGTGAAAAGTGGGGGACGCCGAGGCGCTCGGCCAGAAAGCGATAGTACTCTTTTCGCAGCACCGGGTGATCGTCTGAAAAGAGATACGACTCGCCGGCCTTCCCGCGGAGCGCAGCGGCGACGAGAAGGCGGACCAGATCGTCCAGGTGGATCAGGTTCAGGTAAGAGTCGGGATCGCCGACCAGCGGTCCCCCTTTGAGAACCAGATCCTTCCCCGGAATCCGGCGGGGGCCGTAAATGCCGGAGAGTCTTGCAACGATGCCGGGGAAGCGGTGTTTCCTGAACGCCGAAAGGAGAATCTCTTCCGTTTGAATCAGCCGGCGCCCGGCGGGATGGGTCGCCTCCCGCGCCGACGTTTCATCCACCCACTCCCCTTGATGATCGCCATAGACCCCGGTGCTGCTGCTGTAGATCAATTTTTGCGGAGGGTTCTCCGTCAGAGCGGAGAGGGCGCGGGTCATCCCTTCCAGAAGGGTTTCATCGTGCGATCCGGCGACCAGAAAATAGACCAGGTCGGCCGCGGGAAAATGGAAAGGGGAAGGGGAAAGCAGATCGAGCAGGACCGGCTCGATCCCCTCCCGTTTCAATAGATCGCGCCGGGCGGGCGTTCGGGTGGTCCCGTAAACCACGGACCCTTTGCGGACCCAGGCCTTCCCCAGTGGGACGCCGACATACCCGCAGCCGATAATCAGCACCGATTCCAACGGAACGCCGTAATCTTTCGCTTTAGGGCTTATTTTAACAGCCTCTCCGATCCGATTAAAATAGGTTCTAGCGCGCAAGATTAATTGAACGCCGTAAATTTTGCTTATGGTAACCTATTTTAACGGCGCTCCGATGAATAAAAAAGGGGTACCCACAACAAGGTACCCCTTTTTTAAAACGGGAGTCAATCCTCTATTTCAAAGGAATGCTCCTGACCTGAATCGATCCCCCCTCAATCCAGGCGGCATAGAGCGCGGCGCCGGTGCTCGCCAGCGAAAGAGAAGCGGTCTCCACCTCGTCGGACTTCTCCTGATTCAGCGGGCCTCCTTTCGCCGTCCAGGCATTTCCATCCCAAAACGACACTTGGACCGACCTTGTTCCGGCCGCCGAACCGGGAGCGGCGAAGATCAGATAAGGGGTCTCTCCAATGCCGACCAGGTAAGGATCGACCGCGGCGGCGGGAATGACGGAACCGACCGCCGCCCATCCTTCTCCCGACCACTGTTTCACTTCCAGCCCCCCCTGATGCATCGCGAGGTAAGGCTTGCCTTTAATCAACGCCAGCGAAAAGGCGGCAGGAGTAAACAAAAAGGGATCGTTTGGCCTTTCCCCCTGAAGCGTCCATTCATCCGCCGTGCGATGGAAAAGCTGAAGTTCTGTCCCTTCCATCGACCGGTTTTCCGTGACCCCCGCGAGGTATAAGCCGTTGGGGTCCGAGCGAAGCTCGTATTTGCGGTGGTAGGGACTCTCCCCGTAGTGGGCGCCGACCCCCCCCTGGCTCACCCAGGCCCCAGCCCACTGCTCGACCGCGGTCGAAACATACATCGAGTCGGCGCAAAACGTATCCGATGCCACGGTGGCGACGCCCTGATGCACGGCCAGGTCGACATTGCCGGGCGAACAGTCGAAGGTCCCGGCGCGCGAGGCCACCGGCGTCCACGTTCCTCCTTCTCGCTTTTCGAGATAGAATGCGCGCGCTTCCACCCAGGATAAATAAAGGGCCTCTCCATCGGCCGCCAATGCCGGAACGGAAGCGGCGTGGCTCGGGTTACGATTCCGGCTGCCGTCCGTTTTCCACTGCGTCCCATCCCAGTGGGCCACAAACACCTTTCCCGACTCCTCCCAGGCGACATACGGAACCCCTCCGGCCGTGGCCATCGAAAGCGAGAGGGCCTGGCCCGAATGGACGGGAGGGGCCAACGGCGCCCACGTTGCCGAAGCGGGCGAAGGGGCCGCTCCAGGATCGGACGGGACCGCCTGATCTCCTCCGGACGAACCGGGGGGTGTGGGCGTCACGGCCGCGCCTCCCTGGTCCCCCGCGATGTCTTCCCCCGCCGCTGCCGTTGCCCCGGCCGAGGCGTTGTCCTCGCGGGAAGCCGTGACGGCGCTTCCCTCTGTCGTTGTTTTTGAAGAACCGGTATTCGAACCCCCACAGGCGGGAATAAAAAGAACCAACGCGGCCAACCAAAAGTAAAAACCATTTTTCTGCATTCATCTCTCCTTCGTGAAAGGGACTCTTTCTAGACTATATGCAATGCAACGTCTGTACCTGCTAGAAAGGAGGACCCTGTCGCCGGAAAAAGGAGGGAAGAAAACAATCCAAAAGGAGGGCATGCAAGAGTGTTCACGGTGTACACATTTATGCAAAACCTTGCAGGAAGGGGTGTGAAAAAAGCGTACAGACGCATGAGAGAGAGTTTGGAAAGAACGGGCGCGGTCAGACCTGAGAGAGGTGGCCTCCCTTGGGCAAGCCGACAGGAGACTGCGCCCGTTTTCCCCCCGCAGCCCTTCCCTCACCCCGCAGGTGCTTTAGGATCAGCCCGCAGACTTCGGTGGCCTCCAGCGAGGAGGCGGCCAGCAGGTCGGAACGCCGGGTCATGAAAAGGGGTCCCTCCTCCGGGAGGTCGGTCAGCCGGCCATGCGACCCCTTGACCAGAGAGGCATCCAGCGGAATCACCTTCAGGAGGGTCCGGAATCCGAGGGCTCTCCTTAGCAGGGTCAGGGCAATGGTCAGCTTCGGATAAGAGAGCGCCGGATCGATAAAAAGCTCGGCAGGGTCATAACCGGGCTTGCGGTGAATATCGACCGTCCGGGCGAAATCGGGCGCTTTCCGGTCGTCCAGCCAGTAATAATAAGTAAACCACGCGCCGGCCGCTGCGATGGCGACCAGATCCCCCGACCGGGGATGATTCAAATGACAGCCTTTCTTCCCCTCCTCGCCCAAAACAAATTCGATCCCCGCCGTTTTCTCTAAAATTTTCCGGACCCGCTTGATCTGGGCGGGATCATTGACATAGACATGGGCGATCTGGTGGTCGGCCACCGCGAAAGCGGCGCTTTCCCCAGGGTCCAACAGTTCCCTGCCGAGTTCTTCACGGACGGCGATCAGTCCCTCCTCCCGCAAGACCCGATTGATATGAACCGGCCATGAGACGTCGGTAATCCCGTACTCCGAAACGACGATCACCTGCGCCCCGCGCCCTTCGTAATGGCGGACCAACTCCCCGCAGACCGCATCGATTTCCAGAAGATCCTTTCCGATTCCGGGATGGCCGGGACCGAGCCGCTGGAGGTTGTAATCGAGGTGCGGGAGGTAAATCAGGGTGAGGGTCGGATCGTACTTGAGATCGGTCCAAACGGCCGCATCGGCGATCCATCGGCTGGAACGGATAGAAGTCCGGGGCCCCCAGAAATCAAAGAGCGGAAACCGGCCGAGGCGACTCTGAATTTCAGACCGCAGCTCCGCCGGCCGGGTGTGGATGTCCGGGATTTTTCTTCCATCGGCCGGATACATCGGCCGGGGGGTCATCGAATAATCGGCCGAAGAGTGCATGTTATACCACCAGAAAAGGTTGGCGCAGGTGAACGAAGGATCCAGCCGGCGCGCCGCCTCCCACACTTTCGGCGCCTGCACCAGCCGATTGGATTGCCGCCAGAATTTGATTTCACATTCGTCGCGAAAGTACCAGCCGTTCCCTACGATCCCATGCTGATCGGGGTATCTTCCCGTCAGGTACGTCGCCTGCGCGGAGCAGGTCACCGCCGGCGTCACCGCCCGGATGGTCGCGGTTTTCCCCCGCTTCGCCCAGGCGGAAAGATGTGGGGTGTTGGAACCGAGGAGTTTCGGCGTGAGGCCGACGACATTGATCAAAACCGTCTTACGCATCTCATTTCCTGTGGCCGGCGTCGGGAAGCCGGAAGGCCCCTCCGATTCCCCCGCCTCCATCATGGCGCGCGCCGGAAAAGCCCGTCGCCCGCTGTTTCCATCCCATCGTCAGATCCGATCGTGCCTGGCCCGGTCCGTCATTCCCTTGCGGAAGAGCGTGTCGGGAGCGAAGCCGCCTCCAATTCCCGGACGACCCACCGGTATTCCCTTTCAATCGAATCGGTCAGATCGACCTTCAGATTCTCCGGGAGAACCTTCCAGGTATAGGTTTCGATCTCCAGATGGCGGGTGACGTTTTTACCCTGAAGCAGCCTGAGAAGAGAGCGAACCTCCGGCCGCGTCGATCGAAAGGAACCGTACGATCCGACAAAAAGAGGAACATGGAAGTGAATGCGCCACTTCCGGGCATGCGGCGCTTGAATAACGGCCAAGGCGTCCTCCAGATCGGGATAGCGTCCGTACAACCCGTTTTGTTTCTCTTCGACCACCTGATGCAGGTAGGTCGATTCCGCAAAGGGCTGAAGCTGCTCCCGCAGTTTCAATCGGGTTGAGAGCTCGTCGGGAAGGACCACTTCCAGGGCAGAACTGATCTGCACCTTTCCGATCCGGATGCCGACCTTCGAAAAACGCTCCAATATCGCTTCAGGCGACTCATACATCACCGCCATGTGGCAGGTATCCAGACAGACCCGAATATGATCCAGAAGAGAAGCGCGGGCCTCTTTGATCGAGAGGCCGAGCGACTTCGCCAGCAGCGCCGCCCCCGCCGGGAGCAGCCACCATTCGAAAAAGGCGACGACCTCCGCGCTTCGCTCGACCAGCCCGTCCGGCTCCGGCTCGATGTCAAGGTGGATCCGCTTTCCTTCCGCCCGCTCGACCCGGATCAGCCTTTCGGCCACCCGTACGATCTGCCGGGTGATCGCTTCCCAGTCGTCCCGGCGATCTCTTCTGATCCACCGCCGGTAGGAAAGCGGCGCCGTCGAAATTCCCCCTTCGACCGCTTCCGGAAGGAGCGCCTTGAGAATGTCAATGAGCCGAAGGGTATATTCCGTTCTCGCCGGATCGCGCCAATCGGGGGCGAAGACGGCCGATTTAATCCTCTCCCCGTGGAAAGGGCCGAACGGAAATCCGTTGAGGGTGAAAACATACAGACCCTCCTCCGCGAGAAAGCGCCGGAAGCGCTCCAGGTTTTCTCCCTGCAGCAGTTCCTCGCTTTCCTTAGACGAAAGGCAAAGCCCCAGACCAAACCGCCGGCCGGGCGAAAGACGCTTTTTCAGCTCAGGCGCATACCGCCGAAGGTTGGCGAACACCTCCCCCCAGCCGTTTCCCGGATGGATATTCGTACAGTAGGCGAGATGGAAAGGGGGATCGATTCCAACCTGCATGAGACGGCGCCTTCTCTGTTCAACACCGGCGGCAAGAAAAGCTTACAGCTTTTTTCCAGACCCGTTCCGGCCCGCCCCGGGCGCGGTCAGGCGCCTTGACGGCGGGGGCTTCATCCGAAACTTGGAAGATTGCGCTAAGAACGTCGCCGGGTTTTCGTATATGATTTTGTGGATGGTCTCGTCGGCGTATCTGCGCCGCCTCATCTCCATCGCAAACTGCGGGATCGCCGCCGGCAGGCTCGGTCCCCAATCGCAGGCCGATGAGACACAGATCCGGTCGGGCCCGACCGTTTCGAGGATGTCGATCGCCCGCTGGGGAGAGACCTTGGTTTGAGGATAAAGGGTGATCCCCGCCCAGAAACCGTTCTCGATGATCATGTCGATGGTGTGCTCTTCGGCATGGTCGATGAGAATCTGCTCCGGGCGAATCCGCCCATCCTTCACCAGCGTCTCCACGATGAGGCGCGTTCCTTTGTATTTGTCTTCCAGATGCGGGGTATGGATCAGGACCATCTTTTGGAAGCGGACCGCCAGGTCGATCTGGTCTTTAAAGGTCTCCAGTTCATTGCGCGTCACCCGGTTGAGGCCGATCTCCCCGATGCCGATCACATTGGGACGGTCGAGGTACTTCGGCAGGCGGGCAATGACCTCTTTCGAGAGTTTTCTGTTGTCCGCCTCCTTCGGGTTCATGCAGAGCCACGTATAATGCTGGATCCCGTATCGCGCCGCCCGCTTCGGCTCAAAATCGGTCAGGTGATGAAAATAGTCTTCGAACCCATCCGCGGAGATCCGGTCGAAGCCGGGCCAGAAGGCGGGATCGGTCAGGGCCACACAGCCGGTCAACGCCATCTGGTAATAGTCGTCGGTGGTGCGGGAGGTCATGTGCGCATGCAGGTCGATATATTGCATTACGGCGCCTCTCTTCTGTCGCGGTCATATGCGCCCCGCGCGCTCTTCTGATCGAGCAGGGCCAGCGGCGCCGTGGTCGGATCGCTGAAAATCATCTGGATTGTTTTTACCCTGGAAGGGGACGGCCGCCAGAGCAGCGCGATCGCTTCGGAGAAAACCTCGGCCCGGAAATCGGCCTCTCCGCCGTCTCGGCCGGTCCGGTCGAGACGATCGAGAAACGCGGCGATGTCGAGCAGCCGGGTCCGGTTTTCGATGAAGTGCTCGTCCAGGATCTGTTGCTTTGTCATGGGGCATTTGAGCGGTTGACTTGCCATCTTCGTTCTCCTTTGAATTCTCTCATACCGAAAGAGGGGCGGTAAAAATACCGGCGCCCCTCTTGAGCAATGCGATGCTTTCGATGAAAATCGCCTCGTCGATCCGGCTGACATCGATCCCCTCCCCGATTTTTTTCAGAAGCAGAAGGGTCAGCGCGCCCCCCAGGTGTTCACGAAATTCGGCCAGGCCGTTGAGGAGGCAGCGAAGATCGTGCCGCTGGTGGATGTGCGCATCCAGTTCGGGAAGATAGAGGGTGAATCCGACCGCAGAAAGCAGACGGATCACCCGTTCCCAATCGCCCCCCGGAAGGATACCGGCCAGGTAAGAGTAGGTCGCATCGAGCGCGATCCCGATGGCGACCGCTTCACCGTGGCGGATCTGATAGTGCGTGAGCTGCTCCAGCTTATGGGCCGACCAGTGGCCGAAGTCGAGCGGCCGCGATGAGCCAAGTTCAAATGGATCGCCGCCGGCGGCAATATGTCCGAGGTGAAGTTCGGCGGAGCGAAAGATCAGCCGCTGCATCGCCTCCAGCTCGCGGCGGGCCAGTCGGCCGGCCTGCTCCTCTAAAAATTGAAAAAAGAGGGGATCTTTCACCAGGGCCACCTTGATCGCCTCGGCGATGCCGCTCCGCCAGTCGCGCGCCGAAAGGGTGGCCAGGAAATCGGAGTCGTTCAGGACCGCATAGGGGGGATAAAACGTTCCGAGAAAGTTCTTTCTGCCGAAGGCATTGATGCCGTTTTTGACCCCGATCCCGGAATCATCCTGCGAGAGGGTCGTGGTGGGAACGCGGATCAGCCGGATTCCCCGGTGAGCCGTGGCCGCCGCATAGCCGACCAAGTCGAGAACCGCCCCCCCTCCGACCACCACGATATAGGAGTGGCGACAAAGGCCGGCCTCATGGATCGCGACATGGACCATCTCGACATTCTTCGGGTTGTTCTTCGACGCTTCGCCCCCTTCCACCAGCAGCGGGGAAGAGCCCGCCTGAAGGAGGTCCCCATACCGGCAGTAGGCGTCGATTTCAGCGAGGAGTTTCGGGTGATGCCAGACGACCTTCCGATCGATCACGAATAAAATCTTTTTTTCATGGAGGCTCCCGTCGCTCCGGATCACCTCGCTGAAAAGAGGATGACCGGTCCGGAAGAGGTGGGAGGTAAAATGAACCGGGTACCGGAACGGCGCCTGAATTTTCTGTAAGATCTGCAGGGTCATCCTTCCTTTTAAATCAGGTCACGGCAAATAAGCGCGCGAGCGGTCCCGCCAGAAGCGAGAGTGAAAGAAGAACAAGGCCATAGAAAAATCCGGCATGGCCCGCCGCAATGGCGGCATCCAGAATAATCAGCGAAAGCACCCCCGCTTTGACCGCCGCCCGGATGGGGCCGGGCTCCGGTTTCAGGGCGGCGCGCCAGAAAGGGGGAACCACGCGGACCGCCAGCAGGAATAAAAAGGGGAAGAGAGCCGCCCTCCCCACGGGTGGGCGGGCGGCCAGAAGGACGAGGCTCAACATCGCCAGAGCCAGTAAAACGAACGACCCCCGGCTCTGGCCGGGCCGGCCGCCGGAAACCTCTCCCTTGCTGAGGAGGGTCACCGCGGTGATGTAGAAAAAAGCGACCGAAGCGAGGGGCCAATTCCGGGAAAGGAGCGGAGGGGCGGCGCTCATGCCGAGCAGGAGGTTCAGCCCCCGGCAGGTCCCCATCCCGATGGATCCCACGACCGGCTCCGTTTTTCCCCACGCATCGTAGAGTAAAGCGAAGAAGGCGATGGAGAGGGAGATCAGACCGCTGATCGGCCCCGCCTGAAAACCGGCGGCCACGCCGATCAGGAGGAGAAAGCTGCCGAGCAGGGCGGCCCGAAACGACGGCACGCGGCCCGCCGGAATCGGACGTTCCGGCCGCTCGACCGCGTCCAGCCCGGTGTCAAAAACATCATTGAGGACCACCCCGCCGCCGTACAGGCCGATCGTCGAAATCAGCAGACAGAAAAGAACTTTGAGGTTCGGCATCCCCGCGATCGCATACCCGGCGAGAATATCGGCCATCGCCGTGATCAGGTTGGCCGGACGGACGAGTTGGAGGTACGGCCAGGCGGCGGAGGCCGAGAGGATTTCGATTTTAGACTTCCGGCCCACGGAAAGGGTATTCATGGCAAGCCCAATGTCATCGCTGCGAAAACGGTTCGAATAGATACCCACGGGCTTACGCCCGTGGCACTAAAAACCAAAGTAGGGGTTCAAAATTTTGAACCCCTACTTTCAACGAATCAGTCCATTGGCATCCAGACGTTTCACCCCCACCTTACCCCTCCCATTAAGGAAGGGGAAGGAATTTTTGTCTGTTTACCTACTCGAACTTTATTGACGATTTCTCCCTCCAGCCTTCGGCTGGAGAACGCTTTCACCCACGGGCTTACGCCCGTGGTCCTCAACGCTAATTTTGATAGAAACCGGATCAACCTTGCCGGCGGAGCGCCTTGCAGGCAATCAAGTTAGCAAAAGAAATGCCAAATAAAATCAGGGGGAAAAAAAGGAGGGGGTTTTCATAAGTTCATGAAAGATAAAAGATTCTCAAATCGGCTTGAAAGCGGGACGATTTCGAACCGATAACGATCTGTTCATCCGGATCGAAAATGAGTGAAACGAGGTATTCAAACGGCCGCGGACCCGCAGCAGGCGGAAAACGATTGCAGAAAATTCAAAACGGTACAACCGGTTTCGCCTTCGTGCCTTCTTACCGGCTCAGCTTCTTGTATTTGATCCGGTGCGGCTGGTCGGCATCGGTTCCGAGGCGCTTATGCTTATCGGCCTCGTATTCCTGATAATTCCCCTCGAACCAGACGACGCAACTCTCCCCTTCAAAGGCAAGGATATGGGTGGCAATCCGGTCAAGAAACCAGCGATCATGGCTGATGATCAGGGCGCAGCCGGCGAAATCGAGCAGACCCTCTTCCAACGCCCGCAGCGTCTCGACATCGAGATCGTTGCTCGGCTCATCGAGGAGCAAGAGATTTCCGCCGCTTCGGAGGACCTTCGCCAGATGGACCCGGTTGCGCTCTCCACCGGAGAGCTCTTTGATCAGCTTCTGTTGGTCGGTGTTCTTGAAATTAAATCCGCCGACATACGCGCGGGACGAAATTTCTCTTTTTCCGACCTGAATCACGTCATTTCCGCCGGAGATCTCCTCCCAGACGTTCTTTTTGTCGTCGAGCGTATCCCGCGACTGATTGACGTAGGCGACCTTCACCGTCTCGCCGACCCGAAGGGTTCCGCCGTCGGGCTTCTCGATCCCGGCGATCATATTGAAGAGGGTCGTCTTGCCGGCGCCGTTCGGCCCGATAATCCCGACGATCCCGCCGCGGGGAAGGGAGAAGGTGAGGCCGTCGATGAGGAGCCGCTCGCCAAACCCTTTTTTGAGATCGCCCGCCTCGACGACCAGATCCCCCAGGCGCGGCCCCGGCGGGATCACGATATCTTTCGTCTCGTTTCTTTTCTGGCTCTCCTCCGACGCCAACGCTTCATAAGCGCTCAGGCGCGCCTTGCTCTTGGCGTGCCGTCCTTTCGGCGCGGTGCGGACCCACTCCAACTCATGTTCGAGCGCCCGGCGCTTGGCGCTTTCCTGTTTCTCTTCCACCGCCAGACGCTGCGTCTTCTGATCGAGCCAGGAGGAATAATTCCCTTCCCAGGGAATTCCCTTCCCGCGATCGAGTTCTAAGATCCAGCCGGCGACGTTGTCGAGAAAATATCGATCGTGCGTGACGGCGACGACCGTTCCGGGAAAATCTTTGAGAAAGCGCTCGAGCCAGGCGATCGACTCGGCGTCGAGATGGTTGGTCGGCTCGTCTAATAGAAGCATGTCCGGGGTCGATAACAACAGACGGCAGAGCGCCACCCGGCGCCTTTCACCCCCGGAGAGTTTCGTCACGTCGGCGTCCCAGGGGGGAATCCGAAGGGCGTCGGCGGCGACCTCCAGTTGGCGGTCGAGTTCCCAGGCGTTGACCGCGTCGATCTTCTCCTGCAGCTTCCCCTGCTTCTCGATCAGCGCCGCCATGTCGTCGTCCGACATCGGCTCGGAAAACTTTGCGCTGACCGCGTTGAATTCATCGAGCAGTTTCTTGGTATCGGCAACCCCTTCTTCCACGTTACCCCGGACGTCCTTGGTCGGATCAAGCTTCGGCTCCTGCTGCAGAAAGCCGATCTTCACCCCCTTCGCCGCCTTCGCCTCCCCCAGAAAATCGGGGTCCACCCCGGCCATGATCTTCAGCAGGCTCGACTTTCCGGAACCGTTGAGCCCCAGCACCCCGATCTTCGCGCCGGGATAGAACGACAGCGAAATATCCTCCAGGATCTTCCGCTTCGGCGGAACGATCTTCGTGACTTTGTGCATCGTGTAGATATACTGATATGTGGCCACAGGCTTCGCCTTCCTATTTTATGTGGGGGCCCGTGCGGAGAGGGGCTAAGAAAGTTCCTCCGATGCCCCCACACCCCGAGCGCTCGCACTGGCAGAGCCAGATGCTCGCTTTGCTCTATAGCATCTTTAGCATCTTTCGTTCCAAATTAAATAAGCAGGGAGGATAACATTAATCTCCTTTCGACACAATAGGTGGGAAATAAAAATCGGGGATGATATAATTTTTACATGAGTGAGATCATCTGGACCCCTTCAGAGGAAACCATCCGGACTTCGAACGTCCGGCGCCTGATGCAGCGGCACCTGATTTCCTCTTATGAAGCGCTGATCGCCTGGTCGATTGCCGACATCGGGCGATTCTGGAATGCGGTGATGATCGACCTCGACATCCAATGGCAAACCCCTTACCGCCAGGTCTTTGATTCTTCCGGAGGACTTCCATGGACCCAATGGTTCGTCGGCGGAAAGACCAACATTGTCACGAACTGCATCGACCGGCACCTGGCTGCGCGGTCCGATGAGATCGCGCTTCTCTGGGAGGGAGAAGACAAGGTCGCTCGATCATGGAGCTATCGGCAGCTTCACAAAGAGGTCTCTCTTCTGGCCGGCGCGCTTCAGCGGGAAGGGATTGCGCAGGGGGATACGATCGGCATCTACATGCCGATGTCGCTGGAGATGGCCGCGGTCTTGTATGCGGCGTTCAAAATCGGGGCGATCTGCATCCCGATCTTTTCCGGTTTCGCGGCCGGGCCGCTCGCCTCCCGGCTTTCCCACGCAAAAGCAAAAATTTTGTTTACCGCCGACGGGACCCTTCGCCGCGGGCGAACCGTGGAGATCAAACGCTCGGCGGATGAGGCGGCGGCCGGGATTCCTTCACTCAGGCGAGTGGTGGTTCTGCGCCGTATGGGGAATGAGATCGATTGGAACCCCTCCCGTGATTGCTGGTATCCCGATTTCCTGGAGGGGGGCGTTCAGCAGGTTCCCACCCTTCCGGTTGACGCGGAAACCCCGGCGCTCATCCTCTATACCTCCGGGACCACCGGCGCGCCGAAAGGGACCGTCCATACGCATGGCGGATGCCTCGCCCAGATCGGCAAAGAGCTCGCCTATCACTTTGACGTCAAGCCGTCGGACCGTTTTTTCTGGCTGACCGACATTGGCTGGATGATGGGACCCTGGGTGATCATCGGCGTCCATCTTCAAGGTGGGACGGTTTTTCTTTACGAGGGGGCGCCGAATTATCCCGCGCCGGACCGGCTCTGGGAAATGATCGACCGCCACCGGATCACCCATCTCGGCATTTCTCCGACCGCGATCCGCGTCTTGATCCGCTCCGGAGAGGCGCCGGTGGCGCGTCACACCCTTTCGTCGCTTCGGATCCTGGGCTCGACCGGCGAGCCGTGGGACCGGGAGAGCTACCTCTGGTTCTTCAAAAAAATCGGGAAGGGAAAACTCCCCATCATCAACATCTCCGGCGGCACCGAGATCATCGGCTGCTTTCTCGCCCCCCTGCCGATCACCCCGCTGAAACCGTGCACGCTGCGCGGGCCCGGACTCGGGATGGACGTCGATGTCTTCGATGATGACGGCAAACCGGTCCGCGGCAAGACCGGCCACCTGGTTTGCAAGCAGCCGGCCCCTTCGATGACGCGCGGTTTCTGGCAAGACCGAGAACGGTATCTGGCAACCTACTGGTCGCGCTGGCCCGATGTCTGGTTTCATGGCGACTGGGCCCGGATCGATGAAGAGGGCTACTGGTTTCTCCACGGACGCTCCGACGACACGATGAAGATCGCCGGCCGGCGAATTGGCCCGGCCGAGATCGAGTCGGCGCTGATCGGCCATCCAAGCGTGTCGGAAGCGGCGGCGATCGGGGTGCCCGATCCGGTGAAGGGGGAGGCGATCGTCTGTTTTGTCGTCTTAAAACCGGACCACCCGCCCGATCCCGGCGCGCTGAAGGCGGAGGTGATGAGGGTCGTCGGGAAGGCCCTTTGTCCAAAGGAGATCCGCTTCGTCTCGGAGCTGCCGAAGACCCGGTCGGCAAAGATCGTCCGGCGCGCCCTCCGCGCAAAATATCTCGGCGAGCCGCTGGGCGATCTGACCTCAATCGAAAACCCGGCGGCGCTCGAAGAGATTACCCACAACCCGCCCCCGGACCGATCTTGAACGCGATCTCTTGAAAAACGGCGGAAAACAAGGTAGACTCACCGACTGCTGTGGTCGGATTCTTTGAACGAAGGAGAGGGCATGCCGGCGGAATTCGTGAAGGTGGCCAGATTGAATGAGATCCCTTCCGATAAAGGGAAGGTCGTACAGGTGGAGGGAAAAGAGATCGCCCTTTTCAAAATGGAGGGCGGCGTTTATGCGATCGACAATCTCTGCCTCCACGAGGGGGGGCCGCTCGGCCATGGCCCGGTCAAAGAGGGGGTGGTGACCTGCCCCTGGCATCTCTGGAAATTCGATCTCCGGACCGGCGCGATGGTCGAGGCGCCGGCGATGAAGGTCGACTGCTTCCGGGTAAAAATCGAAGGGGATGATGTCTTCATCGATGTCTCGGATTTGACCGCCCCACTCCGGCGGAACCAGGCGATTCTGAAAAGAGCCGCCGCGGGGGAGACGATGGAGGCGCTGGCAAAAGAGTACCGCCTTGTTCCCGAAGAGGTTGAAAAGATCGCAAAACAGATCCGCGTCGGAGAGCGGCTGGTCTGGCTCGGGGAGCTTTTCCAGCGGCAGGGGGCGATCTACAGCCAGGACCTTCTTAAGCTTCCATATCGGGATCTCGAAGGAATCTCCTACGGCGCGCAGGAGAAACTGGAAGAGTTGATAGAGCTGTTATGAAGGAGACGGGATGAACGATCGGGCGAAGACTCTTCCCCTTCGGGGCTTAAGACACCTGGCCCTCCGGGTGACCAACCTTGCGAAATCGCGCGCCTTCTACCAGGGCCTCCTCGGCATGCATGTCGTCTGGGAACCGGATGAAGAGAATCTTTACCTAAGCTCCGGCTCGGACAATCTGGCCCTGCATCAAATTCCGCCGGGCGACTCTCTAACGCAGGGGGCCGGGCAGTTTCTCGACCACTTCGGATTTATCGCCGAGAATGAAGCGGGCGTCGACGAAGTCGCATCGAAAATGAAAGAGGCCGGGGTCGCCTTTCTAAAGCCGGTCAAACGGCACCGCGACGGGAGCTATTCGTTTTACATGGCCGACCCTGACGGAAACGTGATCCAGATCCTGTACGAACCTCACATCAGTCCCGTTCGGTAGCGGCGATCCCGGCGCCCATTAACTCTTTTTCTGTATTTTCTTCTCTTGACCTCTCTCCAAAATCGGAGTATATTCCACCTTCGTCAATCAGGAAAATCCTGTTTTTATTCCCGGTTGAAGCTGATCCGATTCCTCACCGATGGCTCTTGAGGCCCGATGCCGATTCTGTTTGAAAGATGCAATCCGTATATCATCTCTGGAAGGACAAGCTCGATCCAATGACCGCGTCATCACAAAGGAGGAAAAGCATATGGCAAAAGCCATGACCAAGTCTCAGATTGCCGATCATATCGCAAAAAAAGCCGAGATCTCCAAGAAGCTGGCGATTCAACTTTTGGAAGAGCTTGCCGCACTCGCCTACCGTGAAGCAAAGAATACGTTTACCCTGCCGGGTGTTGGAAAACTGGTCCTCGTAAACCGAAAAGCCAGAATGGGGCGCAACCCTCAGACGGGTGAAGCCATTAAGATTCCGGCAAAACGCGTGGTAAAATTCCGGATTGCCAAAGCCGCAAAAGATTCGATCCTCGGAAAGAAATAAAAAGAGCCCCCTCCGACTCGACCTGTCGGAGGGGGCTTTGTCCTTCCCCGGTTGCCGCCGGTTTTCTTCCGAGTAAAAACCGGAGTTCCGGCCGCCCTCAATCGATAACGCTTCCCGCGATCAACGTTCCTCTTTTAATTTTTTCACCGCTTCCGTCAGAAGCGGCAAGATCTCAAAAACATCCCCTACAATTCCATAATTGGCGATTTTAAAAATCGGCGCATTCGGATCCTTGTTGATCGCCACAATATACTTTGAAGAGGACATACCGGCCTGATGTTGAATCGCCCCTGAGATACCGCATGCGATGTACAAGAGCGGCGAGACCGTTTTTCCGGTCAGCCCCACCTGGTAGGCATGCGGCTTCCAGCCGGCATCCACGGCGGCCCGGGAAGCCCCGACGGCGGCGCCCAACGCTTCCGCCAGGTTTTCGACCAGATAAAAATTTTCGGGGCCCTTCAGCCCCCGTCCTCCCGAGACGATAATCCGGGCCTCCGTTAACTCCACTTTGGAACCGGCGGCCGAGAGGACCTCTTTGACCTTCGCAACCAATTTTGAAAGATCCAACACCGGAGAATACGGCTCAACCACAGCCTCTTTCGATGGATCGGGCGGATTCAAGGCAAAGACATTGGGCCGCAGCGCGGCGACCTGAAACCGGGACTGGCGGCTGGCCACCTTTGCAAAAACCTTCCCGCCGAACATCGGCCGACTGGCCGTCAACATCCCCTTTTCTCCGACGTCGAGGGCGATACAGTCCCCGACAAATGAGCCGCCGAGCTTGGCCGCCACTTTCGGGCCGAGGTCCTTTCCCATTGCCGTGGCCCCCATTAGAATCAACGACGCCTCCGTCTTCTTTGCGAGATCGGCCACCACGGCGCCATATCCCTCGGAGGAATAAAATCGGAACTCCGGCCGTTCGACCAGGTAAACTTTGTCGGCTCCCCCCGCCGCCAGAGTCTTAACTTCGGACGCAACCCGGTCGCCGATAAGAATGGCCGTCACCTCACCGCCGATCAGCGGGATCAGCCTTTTTGCGGCTCCGAGCGCTTCGAGGGCCACCCGTTTCACCTTGCCTCCACGCTGTTCTGAAAAAACCAAAATACCAGACATCTTCCTCTCTCACCTCGCTATCATCGGGCACTGTGGCGCGCCGTATCCAAAAACCATCTGCCATTGCCCCACTCTTGCGAGAGATTATGGCTCTTTAAACTTATCGAGCGTCACCTGAATGTTATGCCGCCCGAGACATTTGTGGTAATAGGGAAACTCTTCTTTCAACGCCTCCATGGTAGAACAATAACCGTACCGGAGAACTTCGACACGCGAATGATAACTGATCGCATGGTGCGCAAACATCGTCCCCTCCGATGGCTTCGGCTGCGTCAAAATAAAATGCTTTCCCGGGTGTTCAAAAATATACCGCTTCAGCGCGAGATAAATCCGCGTAGCCGTGTTGATCCGCATTGCCTGATCGTAAATCGCGTAGAGCCCTTTTTCCTTGATGCTGACCCGTTCCTCGGTCAACGATGAAAGGCGGACCCGTTCTCGGTCGTTGATAATATATTGGACGGGATTGACCACCCAGATCAGGTCGGCCCCGTGGTTCATTGCAATATCCATATAAGCCACCCGGCCAACCCCGCCGTCAATATAATCCTTCCCCCCGATACGGACCGGCTGAAAGAGGATCGGCATGGCTGCAGAGGCGATGACCGCCTGAGAAATGGTAACATCGGAAAACCCTTCCTCCCCGAAAACATCGTACCGGGCCATATCGACGTCGACCGCAGGAATATAAAGCTCCCTCTTCAGTTTCCTGAAGTCATTCGTATATCCTTCCCGAGAAAAAAATTCAGAGAGATAGAGATCGAAATTTTTAAGTGTAAAAATTCCGGAGGGGAGGTTCTCCTGCAGCAGTTGAAGAAGATCGAGGATTGAAACCGGCTGTTTGGTTTTAAAGTAATATTTGGCGATCGGGAAGAGGGATCGAAAGAATTTTTTCAGGATGTGAAACGTTTCCTGATAACCGAAGCTGTAGATGTCGCGCTGCGCAAAATTAAACGGGGTCTTTCGGTCGTTTTTAATGTCGTCATAAATGGCGCGGGGCTTCACCCCGTTTGCGATTAAGGCGGCGACGGCGGCGCCGGCGCTCGTTCCGACAAAAATATCGAAATCGTTGACCGAAAACCCGTCGAAAAAATCATCCAGCGCCGTCAGGCAGCCGATCTCATACATCCACCCCGGAATGCCGCCCCCCGCCAGAACAAGCGCCCGCTTCGGTCGGCCCTTTCCCCCACCGACAGGTTCCCTCTTTCGCTCTTCCTGCATCTCCCCGGGCATCGACCTCTCTCAGAACAGTCCATCGTGAATATAAAATGCTTTAAATGTCAGAGTATCTTTGCCTCTTCACGCAGCAGGCGAACCAACTCCGCGACCGCCTGCGCCGGATCTCCTTCAATGATCCTTCCATCGCCCCGGACCGGCGGCAGTTCGAGCTTTTCAACCCGGAGTTTCGCCCCTCTCGACCCGACCTGATCAGGGCTAAGCGCCAGCTCTGACAGCGAGAGGAGGGTGAGCGGCTTCTGTTTGGCCTTCATGATGCCGGGGAGAGAAGCATACCGGGGTTCATTTAAGCCTTTCTGACAGGTGAACACCGCGGGAAGGTCTGTCTCAACGACCTCCACCGCTCCTTCAATCTGCCGATGCGCCACCGCTCTTTTTTCTTCCGGAAAAATTTCCAGCTTATTGATCGCCGCAATATGGGGAAGGCCCATCAATTCTGCGACGTGGATCCCGACCGCGCCGTTGTCGTCATCGATTGCCTGTTTTCCGAAAAAAATAATGTCGTAAGGGTGCTTTTTCAACGCGGCCGCGAGGACCACTCCGTTGGAATAAGCGTCGCCCCCCTCCAGAGCAGGATCTTTGATGTGGATCGCCTGGTCGGCCCCCACCGCAAGGCAGGCGCGAAGCGACTCCGCGGCCTTGTCGGGGCCGATGGTCAACACCGTCACCTGACCCGTCTTCAGCCGTTCTTTGATCCTCAATGCCTCTTCGACGCCGAATTCATCATACGGGTTCACGACATAGGACAGGCCGGTCCGGTCCACATCTTTGCCGTCTGCCGACGGCTTGATCTTCGACTCTGTGGCAGGAACCTGTTTGATGCATACCGCGATATTCATCTTAAAATAAGCCCTAGCGCTAAAATTATGGCGCTCCTTTTAAAATAAGCCCTAGCGCTAAAATTATGGCGCTCCTTTTCAGTCCATCCTTCTTAGGATTAAGGTCCCAGATTCTTAATCTTCCCCTCCCGGTACGGATCGGGGAATGCCTCCGGAAAAGCCCCGAGCCTCAGCGCCGCCATCTGGGGTCTTTTAACCGGCCAATGATATTCTTCAAAAAGTTTCCCCTCGTATAAAGGGGCGGTCGCTAAAAGTTTTCGCTCGGCCAGATCAAGGCTCAGCGAGGTGCAGCCGGTTGCGAGACCGGTTTTAAAATGTTGAGCAACCCGCGCCGCGACGGCGACCGCAAAAGGAGACGCGGCGAAGAGAACAATTTCAGGGCGCTGCCGATGAATGACTTTTGAGATAGACTCAGCCTGAACCATGAGATGCCGAGAAGAAAAGGCCCCTTCCTCTGGAGAAAGGGAGGAAGGTGTCGCCAAGACCACGTCCGCCCCGTGTGAGATCACTTCATGTTCCAGGCCGGAAAGAGGGGTTGTTGAGTAGGCCATCAGCCAGACCCCGAGTTGATCCGCCAGTTCCCGGCCTTTTCCTAAAAGCTCCTTCGAGGGAATCGAGAGGGAGCCCCCTTCCAAACCGATGATCCCGAGGAGATGACTCCAATCGTCTTGACCGCTTTCTTCGCTCATGAGTATAACACCTTCCCGAGGACCGTCAATCAAACGCCTCGTTTAGAAACGATCCCTCTTTTATGGGTTCTCGAATGAAAAGGTACGAACGGTTTGCATTCCGGCGCCAGCAGCGCCTGTTGCCTCCGGCCGCAGGCCGATTTGCGCCGGAGTCCACTTTAAAATTTCCTTTTTCGACGCTTTCATAATCTTGAGGGCGTTCGCGATACGGGGGGTATTGCTGCCGGGCAAGATCGAAATAAGGGTAAGAGAGGAACGCTCCAGGTCAATCGGCTGGGGGGCTGTCCGCACGGAAACCTTCAGGCTATTCGGATCCAATGCAATTCCAAGGACGGAGGCGACCGAAGCGATTTTCATCTCTTCGGCCACCCGGTGCCCCACCTGGCCCTCGCCTGCCAGAATCAGATCGGCATCGAGATTCAGGCAGGCATGGGCCAGCGAGATTGCGATTGATGTCGCCTCGCCCTCTAAAAATGAAGGATCGGACAGAATCACCGCCCTTTCGGCGCCGAGGGCCATCGCTTCTTTCAGAAGCCCTTCTCCTTCGGGACCGGAAAGGGCGAGCGCCACCACTTCACTCTTATTTTTATTCGCAGGGGAAGCCGAAGACTTCTCTTGGATTTGAAGGGCAAATTCCAGGGCATTCCGGTCGGACGGTTTCATGACCTTCGGCCCCCTTTCGATCAGGAGCCCCTGGCTTTTGCTGATGCCGGCTTTGGAAAGATCGGGGATCGGCTTGATCAATACGATAATCCGGATCAGTATCCTCCTCTTTTTAAAATATCTTCGGCGATCACCATCCGCTGAATCTCGCTGGTCCCCTCAAAAATCCGATTGATTCTGGAGTCCCGGTAAAATCGTTCGACCGGATGCTCTCCCATAAACCCATTGCCGCCATGAATTTGAACCGCTTTGTCGACGATCCGGTCGAGCGCCTCCGAACAGAACATTTTACAGATCGCCCCTTCACGCGGAATTTTTTTCCCCTGGTCGTACATCCAGGCGGCGCGGTAGACGATCGACTCCATCTGAAAGGTCTCCGCCGCCATATCGGCGATCATGAACTGAATCGCCTGAAACTGGGCGATCGGCTGGCCGAAGGCGACCCGTTTCTTGGCGAAGTCGACCGACATCGAGATCAGCTCTTTGGCCGCGCCGATACATCCGGCCGCAAGCGAAAGACGCGATTCGTCCAACGTCTGCATTGCAATGACAAATCCCTTCCCGATCTCTCCCAGGACATTCTCCTTCGGAACCCGCACATCCTGGAAGACCAGCTCTGCCGTGGCCGAACCGCGAAGCCCCATCTTATCGTGAATGCGGTTGGCCGAAAATCCGGGGGTGGCGGTTTCGACGATGAACGCCGTAATCCCGCCCCGGGCTTTAAGCGCCGGGTCGGTGACGGCGTAGACGACCACGATATCGGCGATGTCGCCATTGGTGATCCAGAGCTTGGTTCCGTTGAGGACGTAGTGATCGCCGTCCCGCTTGGCGGACAATTGAATATTGGCCGCATCGGAACCCGCCCCCGGCTCCGTCAGCGCATACGCGCCGATCTTTTCCCCCCGGGCAAGCGGGGCGAGGTATTTCTGCTTCTGCTCTTCGGTTCCCCCGAGGAAGATCGAGGTCCCCGCCAAACCGATGTGGGCGCCGACGGTGACGGTGGTCGAAGCGCAGCCCCTTGAAAGCTCCTCCAGCAAGATACAGTAACCGATCTCCCCGAATCCCGCGCCGCCGTAGGCCTCGGGAAAGGGAATTCCCAGCAACCCCAGTTCGGCACCTTTCTTGAAGACTTCCTTCACTAGATCGACATTGTGCTCTTTGTCGATCCGCTGGGCCACCGGCTTGAGCTCATTGTCCACAAACTTGTGGACCATCTCCCGGAGCATCGTTTGCTCTTCCGTGAAACTGAAATCCATAACAGGTCTCCTAATTCTTTGGGGCCAGTTTATCCTTTGGAACCTTATCGGTCTTGGAACTTCGGCTGGCGCTTTTCCATGAAGGCCGACAGACCCTCTTTCATGTCGGCCGTCCGGCAGAGATCTCCAAAGAGCTGCGCTTCCAGGGCAAATCCATTCGAAAGGGGCTGCAGCTGCGTCCCTTCCTGAATGGCCCGGAGCACCGCCTGGATCGCCTTCCTTCCCTTGGAGGCGATTTTCTTTGCCAGACCTTGCGCCTGCTTTAACACTTCTCCTTCGGGAACCACCTTATTGACCAGGCCGAGGGCTTTGGCCTCCTGGGCGTTGATCATGTCGCCGGTTAAGATCAGCTCCAGCGCCTTCGGCTTCCCGACCAATCTTGAGAGCCGCTGGGTCCCGCCAAAACCGGGGATGATCCCGAGATTGATTTCAGGCTGGCCCATCCGGGCGCGGTCCCCGGCAATCCGCATGTGGCACGACATCGCCAGTTCCATTCCGCCGCCCAAACAAAAACCGGTGATCGCGGCGATCACCGGTTTTTTCAGCTGTTCAATCTTATCAAAAACCGCCTGCCCCCCCCTCGCAAGCGCCTCCCCCTGTTGAGACGAAGAGATCGAAGCGATCTCCTTGATGTCGGCGCCCGCCACGAAGAGGCTGCCGGACCCGGTGATGATGATCGCCTTGATATCGTCATTCCCGGCCAATTCACCCATCACCTTATCCAATTCCGACATCAACGGCGTCGTTAGGACATTGGCCGGAGGATTACTAATTGTTACGGTTGCAACGCGTTCATCGATCGTAAAGTTGATAAACTGATTCGCCAAGAATTCCTCCTCTTCGTGTTGTGTAGGGGCAGGCCCCTGTGCCTGCCCTGGGCGGCCACGGAGGGCCGCCCCTACAATAAATGCAACATCATTTTAAAATAGGCCCTGGCGCGCAAGATCACGGCGCTCCACTTGGAGGCAGGAAACGTAAACCACGGCGCTCTGCTATTGCGTCCGTATTAGTAAGTGAAGAATCCTTTCCCCGCTTTCACCCCCAGATAGCCTCCCAAGACCATCCGGTTCAGCATCGGCGCCGCCCAGAAGCGCTCTCCCAAATCAGCGGTCAGCCTTTTCAATTCCGAGAGGACCACGTTCACCCCGACCTGATCGGCGTAATGAAGCGGCCCCCCTTTGTCCTGAGGAAAGCCGGTGCCGGCCATCATGGCGATGTCGATGTCGCCCGCCGTCGCGACCCCCTCCTGCAATGAAATGACCGCTTCATTGATCATCGGCATCATCAGACGATTGGCCGAAAAAGGGATCTTCTTTCCCCCGCTTTTTTTCTGAATGGGCGAGAGGATCGATTCGAATCCCCCTTCCTTTCCTTCCGCATAATCATAAAAGCCGGCGCCGCTCTTCGTCCCCAGACGGCCCGCCTTGTAAAGGGCGCTGAGGATCTCCGCCGGCTTGGCGCGCTGTCCATAGGCGTCATAGAGGATCTCCGCCACCTTCGCCGCCACGTCGATACCGATCATGTCAAGAAGGGTAAACGGTCCCATCGGCATCCCGAACTTCACCAGCGCTTCATCGATCTCCTTGGCGGTCGCAACACCGTCCTGGAGCGCCAAAGCCGCCTCGTTCAGGTAGGGGAGCAAGAGCCGGTTGACCAGGAATCCAGCGCACTCCTGAACCCGGATCGGGATTTTTCGAAGGCTCTCCGAGAAGGCGACCACATCATCGACAGTATCCTGAGAGGTCGCGAGACCGGGGATCACTTCGACGAGTTTCATCACCGGCGCGGGATTGAAGAAATGCATCCCGATCACCTTCTCCGGTTTTTTGGTCGCGGCCGCAATGGCGGAAATGGGAAGGGACGAGGTATTGCTTGCGAAGATGGCGCTTTCTGGACAGACCGTTTCCAGCTCCTGGAAGAGCTTCTGCTTGATCGAAATGTCCTCGAAGACCGCCTCGATGACCAGATCGACGTCGGAGAAACCGGCGTAGTCGGTGGCGCCGGAAACCAGCGCCATCTTCTGCTCCAGATCGGAGGAGGTCATCTTTCCCTTGTCAACCCGCCCCTGGTAGATCTTGCGGACCGTCTCCAGACCGCGATCGACCGCCTCCTGGTTCACATCCTTTAACACCACCGGAAGTCCGGAATAGGTAATCACCTGGGCAATGCCGGCCCCCATCGCTCCCGCCCCAATCACCGCCGCCTTGTAGATGTACATGGAAAACCCCCAAGATACTGTGAATCGTTAAACGTTATTCGTTAAACGTTCAAAATAGAGAAGTCCTACGATTAACGAATAACGATTCACGTTTAACGTTATTTCCGCTCCAGCACCATGGCCGAGCCGATTCCGCCGCCGACGCACATCGACGCCACGCCGAGCGAAAGATTCCGCCGCTTCATCTCTTTGAGCAGGGTGATGATCAGACGGGCGCCGGTCATCCCGACTGGGTGGCCGAGGGCAATCGCCCCGCCGTTGACGTTGGTGATCTCCCGCTTCAGGCCGAGGGCCCGCTCGACCGCCAGGTACTGGACGGCGAAGGCTTCATTCACCTCGACCAGCTGAATATCAGACAGGGAAAGATTGGCCTTCTTCAGCGCCTTGGGGATCGCCAGCGCCGGGCCGATTCCCATCCGCTGAGGCTCCACACCGACCGAGGCATACGACCGGACATATCCGAGCGGCTCTTTTCCGAGCGCCGCCGCCTTCTCCTTCGACATGATGAGAAGGGCCGCCGCGCCGTCGCTGATCGGACAGGCGTTTCCGGGCGTCACCGATCCCCCCTCTTTGAAAATGGCCGGATAGAGCGAAAGCATCTGCTCGGTGAGGGCGACGTTCGGCCCCTCATCCTGCGCGAAGAACTCCGGAGTGACCTCTTTTCCGGCGACTTTCTTGGGGATGGAGACCGGAACGATTTCGTCCTTGAATTTTCCCTCGCGGGTAGCGCGAAAGGCTTTCTTGTGGCTCTCGACGGCGTACTTGTCCTGCTCCTGGCGGGAGATATTGAACTCCTCGGCCAGGTTCTCGGCGGTCTGCCCCATGATCTGGCCGCAGAAACCGTCGGTCAGCCCCTCCCAGATCGAATCGATCATCACCGAGTGGCGAAGGCGGTGTCCGAAACGCATGTCGCGGGAGACGAACGGGGCAAGGCTCATGTTCTCCACCCCGCCGGCGATCTGCAGGTCGGCGTCGCCCGAGTAGATGTTCTGGCAGGCATTCACAACCGCCTGCAGCCCCGACGCGCAGTTTCTCGCGACGGTGTAGGCCGGCACCGTCATCGGCAGTCCCGCCATCAGCGTGATGACGCGGGCCAGGTTGGTGGCATCGCTATATTGTCCGACGCAGCCGAAAATCACCTCTTCGATTTGAGTGGGATCGACCTGCGTCCGCTTGAGCAACTCGCGGACGACCCGTTCTCCCATTTTCTGGTTGGTCATCTCCTTCAAGGCCCCGCCCATGTTTCCGATGGGGGTGCGGACTCCTTCGACAATGACGACTTCTTTCATGCCGACTCCTTCACATGCGGTGTTTCACCCTGTAAGCGGAACGCCGTGGCTTACGTTCCTGCCTCCAAGTGGAGCGCCGTGATCTTGCGCGCCAGGGCCTATTTCAACCACTTCCCGAAGGTCGTTAACATAGGCTTCTAAGCTAAAATTTACGGCGTTCATTTAATTTTCCGCTTGAGAACCTACTTTAATCTAAGTGCCGTGAACATAAGTCTCTTCAAGCGAAGATTTCCGGCGTTCATTCGGATCTTTCGCGCTAGAACCTACTTTAATTTCTTCATTTCTTCCTCTAATAAGACCCGCCTTAAGACCTTGCCGATGATCGTTTTCGGAAGCTCCGAGCGGAACTCCACCTGCTGGGGGACCTTAAATTTGGAAAGCTCGGCGCGGCAAAACTGCAGAATCTCCTCCGGGGTGGCCGCTTCTCCCTCTTTGGTCACGACATACGCTTTGATGATCTCGCCGGAAAAGCGGTCGGGAAGGCCGACCACCACCGCGTCTTTGATCTTCGGATGGCGGTAGAGGACCTCTTCCACCTCGCGGGGATAGACATTTTCCCCCCTTGTTTTAATCATATCTTTTTTTCGGTCGACAATAAAGAAATAGCCCTCCTGGTCCATCCTCCCCATGTCGCCGGTATGGAGCCAGCCGTCGCGCAATACATCGGCGCTCTCTTTCGGTTTTTTCCAATAGCCTTGCATCACCTGCGGTCCCTGGACGATCAACTCCCCCACCTCTCCGACGGCGAGGGCGTTCTTTCCGGTTTCGATGTCGACGATCTTGGCAAAGGTGTCCGGAAAAGGGAGGCCGATGCTCCCCTCTTTTCTTTTTCCATTGATCGGGGTGGCGTGGGTGACCGGAGAGGCCTCCGACAGACCATATCCTTCCACCAGTTTTCCGCCGGTCAACTCTTCAAAGCGCCGCTGGACTTCGACATGAAGCGGTCCCGCGCCCGAAATACAGACACGGATGGAGGAGAGGTCATACTCTTTGACCTTCGAAAAATTGTTGATGGCGACATACATCGCCTGTACCCCCATGAAAATCGTCGTTTTGGTTTTCTGAATCAGATGGAGGACATCTTTGGTGATGAAACGGGGATAGAGCACCAGCGTCCCCCCCAGGTAGATCGCCAGATTCATGCAGGCCGACATGCCGTAAACATGGAAAAATGGGATGACCCCCAGAAAAACCTCGTCCCGCTCACGGAGGGTCGGCATCCAGCGGCGGCACTGCAGGGCATTCGCCACCAGATTTTGGTGGGTCAACATCACCCCCTTCGGGACCCCCGTCGTTCCCCCGGTATACTGGAGGAGGGCCAGGTCCGTCGGCCCAACCGGCACCGCCGGCGCGGTCGCCGCCGCCTTCTTCATCAACGCTCCCATGTCGTAAATCGGCGGCGCCTTTTTAATTTGAATCCACTGGCCCTCTTTTTTGGCCTTGATCGGATAGAGAAGGCTCAGCAGCCAAGGGAGACCGTCCCGCACCGAGGTCAGGATGATGTTTTTCAAGGAGGTCTGCTGCTTGATCTTTTCGATCCGGGGATAAAAAAAGTCGAGCGCGATGATCGTCTCGGCCCCCGAATCAGCCATCTGGATTTGAAGCTCCCGTTCCACATAGAGCGGATTGGTCATCACCGCCACCGCGCCCGCTTTGAGCGCGCCGTAGTAGGCGACGACGCATTGCGGGAGGTTCGGCAGCATAACGGCGACCCGATCTCCCTTTCGAACGCCGAGGTCGATCAGCGCCTGCGCAAACCGGTTCGTCTCTTCGGCAAGCCGCCGATAGGTCATCCCCTTTCCGTAAAAGAGAACGGCATTGTTTTCAGGGTAGCGATTTGCGGAGTCGTTCAGAAATTGAAAAAGAGGGACATCGGGGTATTGCAGGTTGGCAGGAACATTCGTCTCATAATACTCTAACCAAGGCCGATCCATGAATGATCCTCTTTTGCCTTGAATGTCGTTGAAGGAAACCCTTTTTCATCGTGAAAGTGCTTCAAAGGAATGATTGAAAATTTACATGATTGCGCCGCCAAAGTCAAGGCGTCCGATCGGGAAACGAGGGCGAAGGAGCGCTTGCTTTCTCTTTTCCTGCGAGATAAGAAAGATCGATTTCGGCGCCTCTTACATTGACAGAGTGGGGACATTTCGATATGATTTCCATCGTTGCCTTAAAGGAGAAAACATGTCATTGAAGCAGCTCATCCACCGCGAAATTAAGAAGATCGGCCCGGCCACGCCGATCGGCGACGCCGCCAAGATGATGCGCCACCACAGAATCGGCTCTTTATTTGTGGAAGAGAATGGAAACTTTACCGGCATTGTCACCGAAAGCGACCTCGTCCGAAAGGCGGTCACCCAGGAGATTCCGTTCGACACCCCCGCCCGCGCGCTGATGAACGCGCCGCTGATCGAAATCGACATCGATAAATCGGTCATGGAAGCGAACCATCTGATGCATATGAACGGCATCCGGCACTTGGCCGTTTCTGAAAAAGGAAAGATCGCCGGAATGATCTCGGTGCGGGATCTGGTCCGCCATTTTTCGTCCGATCGGGAGAGCCCGCTTCATGCGATGGGCGACATCATGCAGCCGCTGACGGTATTGGTCCGCCGCGAGATCGTCACGATCGAGGCTTCCGCCTCCAGCCGGGATGCGGCAAAAAAAATGGATGAAAAGAAAATCGGCTCCATCCTCGTCACGGAAGATGGAGCGTATACGGGGATCGTCACCGAGAGCGACTTCGTTCGAAAGGTGATCGGTTATGGCCTCTCCCCCTCCAACATTCCGGTCGGGGCGATCATGAATACGCCGATTGTCGATATCGACATCTCGCGGTCGATTCATGAGGTGAATGAGATCATGGCGACAAAGGGGGTGCGCCACCTCGGCGTAACGGAGAAGGGAAAGATCATCGGGATTCTCTCCATCCGGGACCTCATCGGGATAATCTCCATCCGCGATTTCCCCCGTTTCATTTCGGCGCAAAAACCTTGACCCGTCGGACAGATTATTTTCCCGCAATTTCTTAAGGGGCGTATGGACATTAAAGAAGAAAAGCGCCATGAACCCGAATATCTGACGCCGATCTACCGGATGGCGATCGCGCAGTTTGAGAAAGCGGCCGACAAACTGGCCCTCGATCCGAACCTGCGAAAGCGATTTGTCGTTCCGAAGCGGGCGCTGATGGTTTCTGTGCCGATCCGGATGGACAATGGAAACGTTGAGGTCTTTCACGGGTACCGCGTCCACCACGACAACACGTTAGGTCCGTCCAAAGGGGGGGTGCGGTATCATCCGGAAGTCAACCTCGGGGAAGTCTCGGCGCTCGCGATGTGGATGACCTGGAAGTGCGCCCTGATGGGGCTTCCGTTCGGCGGGGCCAAGGGCGGGATCAGCGTCGACCCGAGCGCCCTCTCCCGAAACGAGCTTCAGCGGCTGACCCGGCGATACACCGCCGAAATTATCCAGTTCATCGGTCCGGAAATCGATGTCCCCGCGCCCGACGTCGGCACCAACGAGCAGATCATGGCCTGGATGATGGACACCTACAGCCAGTTCAAGGGCTATTCCATTCCCGAAATCGTCACCGGCAAGCCGGTCGTCATCGGCGGCTCGCTCGGCCGAACGGAGGCAACCGGCCGGGGCGTGGTCTTCTGCATTATGGAAGCGTTCCGGCATCTGGGGCTGTCTCCCGAAGGGAAGACGGCCGCCGTTCAGGGATTCGGAAACGTCGGATCGAATGCGGCCCGGCTCCTCCACCAGGAGGGGTGCAAGGTCATCGCCGTGAGCGATGTCCGTTCTGGCCTCTACAATCCCAAAGGGCTCGACATCCAAGCCCTCATGGCCTATGCCTCTCAAAGCAAATTCATCGAAGGCTTCCCCGGTGGAGACCCGATTTCCAACCGGGATCTTTTGGAAGTCCCCTGCGACGTGCTGGTTCCCGCCGCGCTTTCCAGTCAGATCACCGAAGCGAATGCCCATCGGATCTCATGCAAAATTCTGGCGGAGGGGGCCAACGGCCCGACCACGCCGGCCGCCGACCTGATCTTGCAGGAGCGGGGGATCTTCCTGGTCCCCGATATTCTTGCCAATGCGGGCGGGGTGACCGTTTCCTATTTCGAATGGGTCCAGGACCTGCAGAATTTTTTCTGGAACGAAAAAGAGATCAACGCAAAATTGCGGGACATTATGGCCGACGCCTTCCGAGGGGTCCTGAACCTCTCCCTCTCCGAGAAGGTCGACATGAGAATGGCGGCCCTGATGCTCTCGGTTCGAAAAATATCCGAAGCGCAGCTCGCCCGGGGACTCTTCCCGTAAGCGCCTAAAATAAATCACCCCGCCCCAGAGGGGCGAGGTATTTAAAATTCAAAAACTAAAAGTTCCTGATGTTGATGCTTACTACATCTCGCCTTCGGCGAGTCCTGTTTTCATCCCGCCCGCAGAGCAGGCGGGTATTCAACAGGAGGCTTTTATAAAATCTTATTCCGAAAAATGCGGGTGCGCATCGCCTTGATGCTCTGAATGACCCATCTGATCCGAACGATGCACTTGGTCCGGATGAGACATTGGGGGCGCATGGCAGCAGGAGAGGCTGGCAATCTCAGGGGGGATGTCGAAGACATATTCGGTCGGATCCTTTTTGTGAATCCGCTTTGAAAAGTGTCTTAGGTTTTTGGCATTGCCCAGACGGAGGCTCCCGATCGGATCGTACCGGTAACAAATCGCATTATCGGGATGATTTAGGAAATTCACGATCAGGTTGAGACACTTCTGATTTAAAGATTGGATGTACCCTTCCGTAACGTCCCACCGGGAGTTTCGCGAGACCATCGAAATCGTCTGCTGTCCCTTCCCCAGATCATAGAGCCGGATCGCCTGCTTGAAAAGCCGCTTTTTCATCTCAAAAGAGATCAGATCCTTTTTGACGATCATCTGGACGAAAAGATCGTTTTGATTGTTCGGCACCGAAATGACCTCCAGGACCTGCTTCCAATATTTCTGGTCGGTGAACTCGTCTGCGCGAAGCTCCCAATAAATATGCCCCCACCGCGAAGTCGACGACGTAAGGTAGAGCTGATTCGGGACATAGATATTATGGGCGACAATGTCGGCGGCCAGATGGGAGAGGTAGCCGCAGGCAAAAGCCTGCTGCCGGAGATCTTCCGCCAGGAGGAGGAGCTTCCGCCCCACCGACCAGTTATGGCAATGGTCCGCATGGTATTTGGAGCCCTTTCCGATAAAGATGTCGGCGCTGACGCAGCCATAGAGAAAATCGGCGGGAAACGCTTTCAGCGCTTCCACCATCGGACCGGCGAGCCACTGGATATTCTGAAGAATGGTCGTCCCGTTCATCATGTGAAACCCGACCCCCCAGGCATGCGCCTCATTCGACAGAACGAAAACGCCGACCGTTGCCATCAGAACGACCGTCAATGACTTAAACCACTTTGTCCAATTCTCTTTTTTCACCGGCCTCTCTCTTCGATTTAAAATAGGCCCTCAGAGGAACGCCCGTAAATTTTTGCTTAAGCCTATTTTAAAGCGAAAGATTACGACCCCCAGGGAGTGGTTAAAATAAGCCCTAACGCGCAAAGTTACGGCGTTCCACTTGGAGGTGGAAACGGAAACCACGGCGTTCCATTTTTCACCTCTTTCCCACGGGTCTCAATCGCACACGCCCGTCTTAAATGGGCAGACTTCGCTCTTTTTCTTTTCGCCAAAACGGGCCAGGTAAGCGTGCCACTCTCTGAATAAAAGAGACATCGTCCGATAACTCTTCTCGTCGTCGACATCCAATGCCGCTCCGCCGATGTCGGTTTCCACCGCCTTGAAGCGGGTCTGTAAAAAGAGAGACGCCTCCTTTTCCACCTCGTCCGCGCGAAGAGACCGCCTCAAAAGGGACGTCAAGGAAGAAGCGCCGACGTTCACAGAGAACGTCGCCGCCTGCGCCAAAAGATAAAGGAAAAGCCCTTTATACCATCGCGGCGTCCTCAGAATTTCACCGGCGATCCGAAACCGGTTGCCGACATATCGCTGATGCCGATGATCGTACATCCGCTGCACACCCTCCCCGATCCCGATCCGATAGGGACGGGCCAGATGGAGGTTGTTCATCCGGTAGATCTTATCCTTCAGGTAGAGATATGCCATCTTGATTCCCGGCTTATTCTCCCTGGGATAGAAAGGCTTCAGCGCTTCTTCGGAGGTCACGCCGAGGCAATAATCGTACTTTTCCATATCCGAGCCGGCGATAAAGGCCGCGACTTCGGAAGCCGTGACCAGCGGGATATCGCCCGGCAGAAAAAGGGCCGGTTCGTCCGCATTCGCAAGCCGCCGCGCCTCCATTCCCCCCTGATACCCGGAGAGCGAGTAGGCATACGCCGAGAGAATATTTTCAACCAGGCTCTCCTTTTGAGGCAGCACCTCTATTTTCTTCGTAAAAAGAACGTACGGAAGGGCCTTTTCAATCGCCGCCATGATCTGTTTTTGCGGGCCGATAACATAGATGCGGTCGATACGCAGGACCTGATCGAGGGCGCCTAAAACATGGATAAAAAGAGGCTGTCCTTCTAAAATCAGGAAAGCTTTGTTCATGCCACAGATCTGATGACCGGGCCCCTGATCCCCTGCTAATACAAACGCATTCATGAATGTCCCCTGTTTTTACGATGATAACATACTCCCCTCTTTCTTGTCGATTTTGACTCGGGCCTTACTTAAAGGAAGCGCGGTTGCTGAATTTGCGGCCTTTTCGGCTCTTGCGAAACCCGGAATAATTGCTTTAAAATAATATCTAGGTCGCAAGTCGGCTGTGGGAAAAAGAAGATAAGGTGGCCCGATGAACACGAGGATTAAAAGGGATCCTCCGAAAATTCTGATCACCGAGAACATCAGAGCGCTCATTCTGGAGGTATTGGAACGGGGGTGTTACATGAGTCTCGCCACGCCAGACGATCAGGGGATATGCGTTTCCGACGTACTGTATGTGCATGTCGGTGAATTCAACCTCTATTGGATGCAAGAACCGAATCATTCGCCATTGGAACCAGCCTCCTCCGTCAGGGGCGCCAAGATCGTTTTACGGCAGATTTCCGCGCCGCAGTGGCAAGCGTAGCGCCGCTCGTCCTCCGGGTCTTCCGCTCCGTCCCTCTCGTACGCGTAATCGAAGAAAAGCTCCTCCTCCTCGGCAATGTCGCGGATCGCATCGATAAAGACCTGTTCCCCTTCCACGACCGATTCGCAGTTCGGATCGCAGGAATGATTGATATACCGGGCATCATTCCCCTCCCGTGAGGCGTCGAGCACGGTCTGTTCGTTGACGGTGAAGAGAAAGGTGTGGTGCCGCTCCATCGCCGTGTCGTCATACCGGGCATCAGCCTCCTTGTGGGTGATCCGCTCGCCGATATATTCGATGATCCGGGTTCCCTTCGGAATCGGCCGGAGGGCGAAGGCGCCGGACCCTTGAATGGGAGACGAGCGGACCTCGAACCATTTTCCGGTCCGCCGTCGGGATGTTTTCTTGCTTTCGCTATTCTTTGGTTTAACGGGCATAAAAAGGACGACCTTCTAAAAAGATTCGATGGCCGACGGCGATGACGGTCCCATCGGACCAAATCGTTGAACGGTCACATGGTAAGGTTCGTATCATTCTCAACTCTCGCAAAAAAGTCAATATGCATGCCGGATCGGCAGATCCCATATCTATTGCTCATGCGTCCTTAACCCGCGGCAGTATAGCGAGTTTCAAATAGCAATACCAGGGGTTAAATTTTGAATTTAATCGAATGGCGGGGATCCCGTAGTTCTATCCCTTTTCCTTCTGCCAGTTCTGATAGGTCTTCATGTAACCTTCGACCAGCGCTTGGGTGTCGAGGTGAAGGATTCTGGCATATTGGGCGAGATAACTTCGAAGGTAAACTTCGGCGGGAAAACTTCTGAAATTGTCTTCTTCGATGAAATAAAGGTAAGTGATGTTGATTCTGGTTCGATCGGCAATTTCCTGGATGGAGATTCCCCGCCTTTCCCGGATCTGCTTTAATACCTTTCCGGTCACCTCATCCGACAGCGGGGCATCGACCGGAAGCGATTCGACCGACTCGGCTCCGGCCACCGGGACCTGTCCCGCCAACTCCTGAACCCCCTTGGCCAGTTCCTCGTCATACCTTCTTCGCTTTTCCTGGTCGATCAAGGTCTGGTATGCCTCTTCGACTTTTTTAAAAATGACATCCCGATCGTCTGCGCCGAACAGCGAATAAGAGGCGATGGAGTCGGGACCGTAGGTCTTCCGTGCCAGTTCGTAGGCCTTCTGAATCTCACCCCAGGTGGCCCGATAGGAAACTTCAAGAACTTCGTAATAGTTTTGGTCGGACAAGCGTTTCATGGCATTTATTATATATGATCTTTATAAAATTTGGGTGTTTTCAGAACAAAAACGATCCTACGAGGCCGGGTGAAGCCGGCGCGCCGATCACAGGGCGATGGGCCGGTTTTAAGTCAAGGCTTTAAGATCAGGTCGAACTTAAGCTCTTCCTTTTTGATGAGATTCGAAACGGTCCGCTCGATACACCGGGCGGCGTTGGAATAGGGATACTCTAAAACCACAGGGCGCTTCTTCTTCGTCGCCTGCCAAACGTGGTCATCATATTCAATATAGCCGACATAATCAACCTTAATTCCAAAATATTTCGCGCAGGAGCTTCTCATTGAGAAGCCGAGGGTGATATCATCCTTGGAACGGACCTGATTAACAATCAGTTTCGGCATGAAGCGATAGACCGTTTCCTTTAATTTCTGTCCAGCCTTTTCGTTCACCGAGGCAATATGGTCGATCAGGTCATGAGGAGTCCGGATGCCCCGCTCGTTCTTTTCATCCATGGCAATGGTGATCATCTCTTTGACTTCCGGGTCCCGCGCGACCCGCTTGAAACGCCGGTAAAACGCGCTCTTAATGAAGCGGTAGACATTTTCGATGGAGGTCGGCTCCGGAATGACGCTTAAAATGCCGGTGTCGGCCGTTAAAAAAAAGTCTAAATTCGTAAAGGAGGTTCCCGCGCCGAGATCAAGAATGATATATTCGAAGTTCAGCTCGTGAATCTGGCGGATGAACCGCATTTTCTGGCTGTGCTTGGGGTTTGCAATCTCAAGGTAATCCTGGGCGCCGGAGATCAAGGCCAGATTGGGAATTTCCGTCTGGATGAGGATTTTTTCGATATCTCTGATCTTCCCCTGAACAAAATCCGAGAGGGTGGTGTGCGAGTGGACCCCCAGGGCGGTATGAAGGTTCGCACAGCCGAGGTCGGCATCGACCAGTAAGACTTTTTTCCCGAGTTTTGCGAGTCCAATCCCAAGACTGGAGGCAATGAAGGTCTTCCCAGTTCCCCCTTTTCCTCCGCCGACCGCCCAGATTTCCTTTTTGGGGGCTTGAAGCTCCTTAAACAGCTCTATATTTTCCATGATCCTTTCATTCGTTGAATGAAACGCTAGGGGAAGGCGCTTTCCTCCGAGCAGACTGAGACGGCCGCCGATGCTTCTGCTATCTTTATCTAAAACGGGTTCTTTTTTCAACTAAAATGATATGATATTATTTCAACAAAGGAGATTAAAAAAATGCGCGCGGCTCAGATCCCATTTAAATATATCGTTCTCCTGCTGGGATCTCTCCTCTTTTCCCCCGTTTTTGCAGGCGACGGGCTTGAAGAGCACTTTTCAGGAGGTTTGAATAAAAAAGGGCTCCCGAAGGGATGGGAACTCAAACAGTGGTTCGGAGACACCCACCGAGTTGGGATCATCGAGGAAAAAGGAGAGAAAGTTCTGAACCTGGGAAGTGAAAAGAATAGCTTCGGTATTTACAAAGAATTTGAATTCGACTCGAAGTCGCTCCCTGTTCTCACCTGGCGATGGAAAGTCGCCCAGCTTCCTGAGGGAGGGGACGTGAGGAAAAAGAAAAAGGACGACCAGGCGGCGCAGCTCTATGTGATGTTTCCGCGTTTTCCGAAAATGGTCAACACCCATCTGGTCGGATATATCTGGGATACCAGCACCCCTAAAGGAGAAAAGGTCACCAGCCCGAAATCGTCGAATACCCGGTATATCGTTCTCCAGAGCGGCAAAGAACATCTTGGAGAATGGATTGCCGAAAAAAGAAATATCTATGAGGACTACAAGACCCTCTTTGGGGAAGAGCCTCCGGAGGCGGGCGGCATCACCATTATGATCGATTCCAACGACACCGAGAGCTCAGCCGAAAGCTATTTTGATGATATCCAAATCGCAAAATCCGAATAGCGCCACCCCTTCAACCGGGACGAGACCTCTCTTTTCCAATGTCCTGGTGATTATCAATCCCACTTCCGGCACCACCCGGAGAAGAAAAAAACTGAAGACCATTCTCGAGCTGCTTCAGGCAGACGCCGGCCGGCTTGAGGTCCTCTATACGGCGTCGGTGCGGGACGCCACCCGACTGGTTAAAGAAAAAAGAAGCATGGGCTTCAGCTTGATTATTTGCGCCGGAGGGGACGGGACGATCAACGAAGTCATTAATGGATTTATGGAAGAAGAGAATTCCGAAACGGGCAAAGAAACGCTTCCGATTAAAATAGGCCCCGGCGCGAAAGATGACGGCGCTCCACTTGGAGGTGGAAACGGAAACCACGGCGCTCCGATTCCCCCGCTGGCCATCCTTCCCACCGGCACAGGAAACGGCCTTGCGCGTGAAATCGGAATTCCCCTCAACCCCCTTTCAGCCTATCAGGCGATCCGGACCGGAACGCCCCGCCCCGTCTACCCGGGAAAGGTAAAGATCTTCAACCGTCCAGAGGGAGGGAGTCGCCTGGACGCTTCAGAGAGCGTCGCTCAAAAGGTCGGCGGGTCCCACATGCTCGGCACAGAATCGGATCAACGCTATTTTATTCTATTCGTGGGGGCGGGATTCGACAGCTATGTGATCACCCGGATCGATCAACGGAGGGGATTCTTCAGGAGACTTCCGAAACTTTGGATTTATTTTCTCTTTGGCTTCGTTTCGCTTTTTTCCTATTCTTATCCTACCGTTCATTTTGTCGTAGACGGCGTCCGTCACAGCGGGTCGACCGGGCTGATCACAAAGGCAAAGCTGATCCTGGGCCGCCTGACGGTCGCCCCGTCGGCCGACATCGGCCGCCCCTCCCTGGTCCTCTGTCTATTCAAATCAAATGGAATCATCGGATATTTTAAGACACTGATCGGTTTTCTTCTCTATGGAGATAAGGTCAAAGAAATAGAATACATCGAAGGGAAGGAGATTCGCGTTCTAGGCACGGACGAATGGGTTCACGCCGATGGAGAATCACTGGGGAAGGCGCCGGCGCTTCTTTCCGTTTCGGAAAAACCGCTCTTTCTGATTTACCCTCGTTCGTCCCCGTCGGCTTGAAAAGAATGCCCCGGGAGGACGCGTCCTCTAGTGGGTTAAAAAGCGGCGTTTTTTTCGTCCCGACATCAAAAAACTGACCGGAATTTTATCCGACTGCCGGCCGGAACGGGCGTTGGCGATTATAACGTCTGAAGCACCTTGCAGCCTTGATCGGGATACGACCCACCCTCTTCAATCAAAATCCATTTCTTTTTACAAGGTGAGTATGCGATCCGGTTACGCAGTTTTGCATTGAGCCTTTCCTCAAACATCGGCTGAAGCCCCGGATTTTCCCACTGCTCGAAACGAGATTTTTTCATCATTTCCATTTCCTCCGCTTTAAATGAAGCCGCCGCCAATAGCTAATAGCAAATTTGATACCTTAGAATGATCGATGTCATTAGAGGGTATTTCGAGAAAAAAGGAAGCTTCGCCTCCACAATGGGTGAAATATATTGCAATGTCATGAAAAAAATTGCGTTAGTTGCAATATTTTTCACAAAACACCCCGCGCAGAGCTTGAGAAGGACTTAATAAGGAACTGGCGAAATTAAAACGGAAGGCGATGTGCATTTCCTTGCACAAGCCTTGATTTAAAAGGAGCGCCATAATTTTAGCGCTAGGGCTTATTTTAAAATGATGAGGATGGAATACGGAGGGAGAATATTTGTATCTGTCTCACTCTTCTTTTAAATCTTGGATCGAGATGGAATAGGCCCCGGCCTCCTGCATTTGAGCGGTCGTCTTGGAGGTATCACCGGGCGCCACTTCGACCCCTTTGGACGCATCCTCCAAATAAATGGTCTCAAAGCCGGCTTCCAAGGCGTCGAGGACCGTCTCCTTCACGCAATAATCGGTCGCCAAGCCGCCGATGAAGAGCCGGCGGATCCCCTGCCTTTTAAGGCGATCGGCCAAACCTGTCCCCTGAAAACCGGAATAGGCCTCCTCCATCAAATCGGTCCCCTTCGAAATGATCGCGGCGTCTTCGGGAAGCGAAAGCGCCGGATTGAAATGAGCCCCTTTCGTCCCCTGAACACAATGATCGGGCCAGATTCCTCCTTGCGGTTTGAAAGAGATGTGGTTGGAAGGATGCCAGTCGCGTGTAAAATAGATCGGCAAGCCCAGACTTGAAAATATTCGGATATACTCGTTTAAAACCGGGACAATCTGGTCCCCTTCCGGCACGGGGAGCGCCCCTCCGGGACAGAAATCATTTTGGACATCGACTACCACCAGGGCCGCTCTTTTCCCTATCTTCATCGGACGGCACCCCCTTCTGAAAGTCATTATACAAACTTTGAAGAGGGAGGACAACTGATCCTAAGGTCCACATCCCTTTGATGAAGATTTATGTTGAGCGGACACGGAAGTCGACATTGTCCCGGACCCACTTCCACAAACGCTCCTGACCGGCCAGGTCCACCCCCGGCTCCACCTGCATGCTCCACCCTTTCATCACTTCCCCCTCCACGGCCCACAGGCGGACCCGCTGACGGGAGACATACTTCCGCCAGTGGTCGCCTACTTTGGGGCTGGCATAGGTCAGGCGGAGGGTCAGATTTCTGGCGAGATATTCCAGCGGGGCCAGATCGAGCTTTCCATAAACCTCTTGCGGTCCGGCCTGAAGGCCGGGGGCCGTGTCGGGCACCCCATCGCTGACGATCATCAACGTAATCGGCGCCAGGACGAGGTTTCGATCTTTGGTGATTCGCGCCACCTGTTGGAAGAAGGAATTAAAATCGGTCAATGTGTCGCTGGGCGGAAACCATGCGCGAAGGTCCGCTTCGATCTGGGCGGTGTCTTTCCCCTGGAAATCGTGAATCGGGTGAAAGGCCTTCGGCTCCCCGTCGGTTTTTCCCCCGATGGCGCCTACGAAGAGTTCCCGCGGTCTGGCGAGCCCTCCAAGTTCATTGAGGTGTCCATAGAGGTAATGCGCCAGAAAAGTCAATGAATCGTCATAATACCCGGAGCGGTGAAACGAGCCGCTCACATCCACCCCGACAAATACCGTCTGCCGCGGTTTCCTCTCTGCAGATTGAAACTGGCAACCGGCCATGATTACGGACAGGACCGCCACCCCGATCCACACATTGAATACGGCGGTTCCAAACGGCTTCATGAGATCACCTTCTTTGGCTGCAGGTCAATTGCGGTCAACGCCTCCCGCGCGCCCATCACCTCTTTCAAACTTTTAAAGGGAATGGTGAACACCGGTCGCGATGCAACCAGAGTCAGCGCAAAGTTCATTGCAGCCGCCAAGAGGTGAAGGATCGGGAGGGTAAGATATTCCACCAGTTGATCACTCTTTTCATGAAGCCACTCGACCTCACGCTTAAACTCCTCGATGGGGCCACGCCAGCCGTTCTGAACCGGTTTGGAAACGGCCGCCGCTTCGGCACCCTCCGGCCGGACCATCGGATGTCTCGAAATGAATGCCAGTAAAGGAGGGGTGCCGAACTGCCCGAATAAAAACCAGGTCATCCCCCGGATACCGGCCCATCCAAAAATCGACAGGGAAAGGGTAAAAAGAATTCCGAGCTTGAATTTTTCCCCCGTCTGCTGGGCGATCCATGGGGTGATCGCATCGACCAGTTCGCGGTATAAAAACATCACCTCAAAAAACATGACAAAGAGTTCGATCAGGACCATCTGGAGGATGAACCTGAACTCCCGTTTTTTAACCGCATCCACCAGCGCCTGAACACAGGCAAAACTTCCCAGGATCAACATCAGCAGGAAAAGGTAAAGGACGGGGACGGTATATTGAGGGGCATCGACCCCGCTCAGATCGGCCAGCACTTCGGAGACCGTTGGGAAAAGGGTGAAGGTAAAAATGGTCGCCTCCAAAAAGCACCAAAAGACCAGCATCAGGAAGGCGATCCAGGGAACGCCAGGCTGAGAGTAACTTTTCGTAATTTTTCCGGTCATGGAGAACGGAAGAATCAGGACCTGCTTTCCGATTTCCATGATCAACCTCACGCCAAGGCGGGCCAAAGTAAAAAGCCAGCCGATCCCGACAACCGAGATCCTGGCGATTCCAACCCAATAGAGCCAGACCGCCCGTGCCGCGTCCCACCAGGCCATCAGCATCATCGAGAAGAACTTCAGTCGGCCCGATCGGAACGGAATCGTATAAATAGAAAGCTGTGTGCACCACATGGCGGCAATCCAGAGGAGCACGGGAAAAAAGAGGAGAACAAACTTCGCAAAGGCGATCCATCCCGAAGGTGAATCCGAAAAAAAATCGATGAACCACCACTGCATTTCAGGGATCCACTGGATCGGAGCGATCATAATCCCGATCAACTCTTGCCACTGTTCAGGGGCCATATCGACAATTTGTTCAAGCATGGTGCCTCCTTCTAACTACGGGTGATGATGCGGGGGTGAGAACCGAGCGGCGCTTTCTGCTGCCGAGCTCTTTCCCCTGTAAAGTGCGTAGAAGGATAACACCGTGATGGTATTTGTCAACGAAGAGAGGCCACACTGAAAGGACTATTATCCAGAGTTTCGTTTGATCTTTCGGAAAGAGGTCAGATGCAATTTTTGGCGTCTGAATTTTATCCTGAACCAGTGAGTCAAAAGAGTCAAGATCGACCGGGCAAATCGGTCGCGTGGCGAAATCAATCGGGAAGGAAGGGTAAAACAAGATCAATAGACCAACCGAGACGGGAAAGATTACCGGCCTAGGTCGACCCATTTTTAGGAGGGGCTTCTGAAGGATGCTCCAGGTATCGATTGAGCTGCTGGACCTGTTCTAAAAATAACGCCTCGAGGGTTTTAGACAGCGGATCGCCGCGGACGACACCGGCGCTCTTCGGGTCGATCGCTTTTCCGTTCTTCATGAGGGTATAGTGGAGGTGAGGCCCGGTGCTTAAGCCGGTAGAGCCGACGCGGCCCACCGTTTCTCCCTGATCTATTTTTTTCCCTTTTTGGATCCCCTCGCCGTAGGCCGAAAGATGCCCGTACAAAGTGCTGTACCCATTCCGGTGTCGGACGATCACCGTCTTTCCGTGACCGCCCTGCCAGCCGACAAAAGTCACCACGCCGCTGCTGGCCGCCATGACAGGGGTGCCGTGCTGGGCGGCATAATCAATCCCGAGGTGAGGTCGGCTGACCTTCAGAATGGGGTGAACGCGGCGCGTACTGAATCCGGAGCTGATGTATCGATACCGCAGAGGAGATTTCAAAAAAGCTTTTTTCAGGGAACGCCCTTCCGCGTCGTAATAACTCCCCTTTTCGCCGGTCTCGGCAAAACGGTAGGCTCGGTATTTCCTTCCCTCATTGATCATTTCGGCGGCCAGAATACGGCCCGTGCGGAAGGTCTCCCCCTGGTGTTTGAAGACTTCATACACGACGCGGAAATGACCGCCTGACTGGATCTCGGTGGAAAAGTCGAGATCCCATGCAAAAATATCGGCGAGATCCAGAATCACTTCCGCGGGAACACTGGAGCGTCGGGCCGATTCGAAAAGCGTGTCGGTGATTTCGCCTCCCCGGCTTTCAACCTCCCGTTGCAAGGCCGCTTTTTCCTCGACCGCATGAAATCCCGTTTCCGAGCGCTCCATCTTCAAAGAACGGAGCGGATCGATTTGGTATAAAAGCGCTCCCACCTTTTGCGGCGTCTCCTGAAGAAAAACTTTAATTTTCTGTCCCGGAATGATTTTTTTCAGATCATAAATCTTTTGCGCCGATTTAAAAATGTCGAAAATCTCTTCATGCGGCACACCCAGGACGGAAAGGACGGCGAAAAGAGAATCCCCTACCTTGAAGGTATGCTCTTTGACCAGTTGTTTATTTTCCAATGCAGGGGCAATGGATGCGGTGGAAAGCGCCGGAGCGGCCTCCCCCTCCGAAGGAATCTCGACCTGCGGGGCCCCCGTCATCTCTTCAGAAGAAGGGATCGAGTAGAACCACCCGCGTGCGCCGACATAAAGAACCACCAGACCCAGCAAAAATGCAAACTTAACATTCTTCATTCAGAACCTTTAAGAAAAAGATGATACGAAGGAGTGGTCGTTGTTTTGGTGCGGGATAAATCTGAAATCAGGGAATCCCAATGAGGAACGAAGTCTATCATAAAAAAAATAATAAAAAAACGTTTTTTTACTCCGGTCGATCCCGCAGGGCGGAATAAAGATGCCGTTTTCAGGGGACCCCTCTTTCAATTTCCGGCCACCGTCATCTTTGTGATTTTCAGCGTCGGGGCCGCCGTCCGCTTCGAGGAATCGAGATCGCTTCCGATCATCTCGATCTGTTGAAACATCTCTTTCAGGTTCCCGGCGATCGTGATCTCTTCAACGGGGTAGGCCAACTCCCCATTTTCAATCCACATCCCCACGGCGCCGCGCGAATAATCCCCGGTCACCATGTTTACCCCGAAGCCGATCAGCTCCGTCACATAGAGGCCGGACCGGACCGACCGGATCATCTCCTCCGGCGTGTGAGGACCGGCAGCCATATGAAAGTTGGTCGATCCGACCGAAGGGGGATCGCCGGTTCCACGCGAAGCGTTGCCGGTGGACGGGAGGCCGAGTTTTTTTCCGGAATAGGTGTCGAGCAGGTAGCTTTTTAAGACCCCTCTTTCAACGACGACTTTTCGATACGAGGGAAGCCCCTCTCCGTCGAACGGCTTGGAACCGAGGCCGGAAGGGAGGGTCGGATCGTCGTAGACGGTGACCGCTTCGGAAGCGACCCGCTTTCCGAGCTGGTCCACCAGGAAAGAAGCCCCTTTGTAAAGGGCGTAGCCGGAAGCGGCCGACGAAAGGTGACCGAGGAGCGACGCCGCGATCTCCGGATCGAAAATGACCGGGACCTGTTGCGTCGACACTTTCCTCGCCCCCAACCGGCGCAAGGTCCGCATCGCCGCTTTTCGCCCGATCGATTCGGCCGATTCAAGCTGCCGGAACTTTCTTCTGGAGCTGTACCAGTAATCCCGCTGCATCTGCCCGTCCTGAGAAGCAATCGGGACCACGGAAAGCGAAGATCCGGAGCCTTCGAACGCGCCGCTGAAGCCGTTGCTGGCGACGTATAAAACAGACGAGTGATAGTGGCTGAAATCGGCCCCGTCCGAATTGTTTAGCCGGGGGTCCTGCTCCAAAGCAGCCTGCTCCGCCCGCTTGGCCAGATCGATCTTCTCTTCAATTGAAACGGCGCCGATCTCGGAATCGACCAGGTCGAGATCCGGAAAGGTCTTTGCGCACAACGCGGAAGCGGGAAGGCCGGAGAACGCGTCTTCTTCGGCAAGCTGCGCCAACGCGCAGGTATCGGAGACAAGCCGGTCTAATGAGGAAAGGGTCAGATCCGACGTGGAAGTGATCGCCGAGCGTTTTCCGAAAAAGAGACGCAGCCCGAGGTTCTTGCCGCGCGCGCTGCTGATCTTCTCCACCTCTCGAAGGCGGACCTGCGCCGAAAAGGAGTCCCCTTCGGCCACGACCACATCGCCGCCGCTCGCCCCCTGCTTCGCGGCTTGCTTTAAGAGCGCTTGCCCTTGCTCAATCGTAAATTGCATCAGAACTCCATTTTCTATTTAAAATAAGTTTTAGCGCGAAAAATTACGACCCCCAAGGAGTGGTTGAAATAGGCCCTGGCGCGCAAGATCACGGCGCTCCACTTGGAGGTGGAAACGCAAACCGCGGCGCTCCGCTTTAACGTGCCGTTCCGCCGACCGTCATTTCGGAGATTTTAATGGTCGGAAGGCCGACCCCGACCGGGACGCTCTGCCCATCTTTACCGCAGGTCCCGATCCCCGAATCCAACGCCATGTCATTCCCCACCATGTTGACGCGGGTCAACACATCGGGGCCGTTGCCGATCAAAGTCGCCCCTTTCACGGGGCTTCCGATTTTTCCATTCTCGATCAGATAAGCTTCACTGGCGGAAAAGACGAATTTTCCGGAGGTGATATCGACCTGTCCTCCGCCAAAAGAAACGGCGTAAAGCCCCTTTCTCACGGAGCGAATGATCTCTTCCGGAGACGACTCGCCCGCCAGCATGAAGGTATTCGTCATCCGCGGCATCGGACTGTGCGCATAGCTCTCGCGCCGGCCGTTCCCTGTCATCGGCATCTTCATCAAGGTCGCATTCAACCGATCCTGAAGGTAGTTTTTTAAAATACCTTTTTCGATCAGGACGGTCCGGCTGGTGGGGGTTCCTTCATCATCGCAATTCAACGAACCCCGACGGAAGGGAATGGTCCCGTCATCCACCACGGTGCAAAGGTCGGAAGCGACCCTCTGGCCCAATTTTCCAGAGAACGCCGAGGTCTGCTTACGATTAAAGTCGGCTTCCAGTCCATGCCCGATCGCTTCATGCAGCAAGATGCCGGGCCAGCCGGGCGCCAAGACGACCTCCATGGCGCCGGCAGGAGCGTCGATCGCGGAGAGGTTTAAAATCGCCTGACGCGCCGCTTCCCTCGTATAGTGCTCAAACCGCTTTTCGGTTCCTTCGCCTGATTCCAGGAAAAAGCCAAATTCCCGCCGTCCGCCGCCGCCGAAGCTGCCGATCTGGCGATTCGCCCCTTCTTCGGCGATGCAGGTCACATTCAGCCGCATGAGCGGCAGGACGTCGCCCACGGCAACCCCGCCGGAAGTCACGACCAGGATAATTTTATATTCGCTGCTGAAAGAGGCCATGACCTTTTTAATCCTCGGATCGTACCGCCGGGCCAGGCGGTCCATCTCCTGTAGGAGCCGGATCTTTTCCTCCACCGGCACGTCAATCGGCGGCGTCGCGACGGGATAAAGGTTTCGGGTCGGCGCGGTGATCGGATGAATCGGGACCGGACCCGATTGCCCCCCTTCCTGGGCAATATAACGGGCGGTTTTCGCGGCGGAGAGGAGGTTTTCGGTCGAGATGTCGTCTGAGTAGGCATATCCCGTTTTCTCCTGCGCAATCGCGCGGACGCCGACCCCCTGAGAAATATTTTTCGAAAGCTTTTTGACGATCCCCTCTTCCAGGCTGAGCGATTCGTTCGTTTGGTATTCAAAATAAAGGTCGGCGTAATCGATCTTCTTCCCCAACACCCGTCCCATCGCCGACTCCAGCGATGAGGTAGACAGGCCATACCGTTGCAGGAAAAATTGATCAGGCTGATCGGCTGTTTTTATCATCGACACTCTCTATTGGCTTTTAATGGTTAAGGTGAATTGAAAGGCGGCTATCGTTCATTTAGGTCATTGTACCGGAGGGAGAGACTCTTTTTCAAGTGAGGATATATTAGCGGACGATTTGCGGTAAACCCTTGTCTACCGCTGATTCTTCCCTAGCCGTTCCAGCCTTTTCTCTTTTCGCGCCAGCGCTTCATGATGGCGCTGTTTTTCGTCGTCCGCCGTTAGAATCAGCTTCGGGACGGCAACCGGCTTGCCTGAAATATCGACCGCCACATAGGTGAGGATGGCGCTGCTGGTATGGCACCGCTCCCCGGTCAAGGCGTGCTCCGAATAGACCTCCACCCCGACCTCCATCGAGCTTTTCCCGGCATAATGCATCCGCGCTTTTAAAATAACCATGTGACCCAGCCGGATCGGAGCATGAAAGTCGAGCCCCTCCATCGATGCCGTCACAATCGGCTTCCGGCTGTGGCGGTTGGCGACGATCGCCCCGACCAGATCGATCCAGTGCATCAACGTCCCGCCGAGAAGATTTCCGAGCATATTGGTATCATTGGGAAGAACGATCTGCACCATTTCGGTTGCCGAATCGGCGACTGTTTTCCCTACTTCTGCTTTATCACCAGACATTCTGCTCTCCAAGTTTTTAAACTTCCAGGCCGCTCAAAAAGCGCCAGCTGTAAGGCCCGAGGAAGCGAGGAAACCGCAGCGTACTCCTTGTACGTGAGGATTTCCGAGCGACCGAGAACGCAGCAGATGGACCTTTTTCAGCGGCCTGGCTAGGCGGTGGTGGCGCCGCCGCAGATATTGATCGCCTGCCCCGTCATCGCCTGAGAAGGTTCCGATGCGAGATAGACCGCCAGCTCGGCCACCTCCGCCGCCTCGGTAAAACGCTTCGACGGGATGACCGACGTCGCCTGCCTTCGAACCTCTTCCTCCGAGAGCTGCGCCGCCTCGGCCCACTCACGGAGGCCCTGCTGCGCCATGGCGGTCTCGACCCAGCCGGGGCAGATGGCGTTCACCGTGATTCCCCGTGAAACCACCTCCAGCGCCAATGCGCGGGTAAACCCGATGATCCCATGCTTCGACGCGCAATAGGCGGTATAACCCGCCACGCCGAACTTTCCCAGTACGGAGGAAAGGTTGATGATCCGCCCATGGGCGTGATCTTTCATCTCCTTGAGAACCCGCTTGGTCACCCCATACGTTCCGGTCAGATTCGTCCGGAGGATGGCGTTCCACCGATCATCCCCCTCCCGGTCGATCGGATTCTGTCCCGAGACCCCGGCATTGTTCACCAGGATATTGACCGGACCGAACGCTTTCACGGTCTCCTTCACAAAGATTTCAACACTTCCCGAATCGGTCACATCCAGAAAATGACTGGCAATTTGAAATCCCTCTTTCTTCAATTTTTTACCAACATTTTCATAGTGATCAGGATTGCGTGAACCGATCATCACGCGCGCCCCCTCTTTCAAAAAGGCGCGGCTGACCGCCAGACCGATTCCGCTTCCGCCTCCGGTTACCACGGCCACTTTATCTTTCAGGCGCATCGCTTCCTCCACGGCATGCCATCCCAAGAACCCCTCCGAGTTTATATAACCTTATCTGGACAAAGTAAAGAAAGAAGTGAATAAATAATTGCCATTTGATTTCCAAAGAAGGAATAGATTATAATTCAACTCGTATGCAGGAAGGCGTTCGATTGAGCGCAACTAACTTAACAGGAGGAAGCCGAATGAAGAAAATGATGATGTTTTTCGTTGCAGCAATGGTCGCCATCAGCTTCGCCACCATCAGCTTCGCAGGCGGAACCCATAAGATCATGGGAGAAGTTGTGAAAGCCGAAGGAGAATTTGTTGAAGTAAAAGACGACAAAGGAAAGACCCATAAACTCCATGTCGACAAGAAAATGACCAAGCAGACTGGAGACATCAAAGCCGGGGCGAAGGTCGAAGCGGAAGCAGACGAAAAGGGTCACGCGATTTCCATCGCAGCAAAGTAACTATTCCCACAAGTTATTCCAGCACCTTTCCAATGCACCATTTGGAAAGGTGCTTTTTTTATAAATAATTGAAAACGTCGCGGAGATCGGTGATTCGGGGGAGATGCGTTTCTTTTACATAACGCCCGGTCCGGTCGACCAAGAGCGGCGTCATTCCGATGATGCGGGCCCCTTCGATATCATGATGGGGACTGTCTCCCACGTAAATCGATTCGGCGGGAGAGAGACCGGCCTCTTTCAAGGCATGCCTGAAGATCTCGGGAGACGGCTTGGCCGCTCCCTGTCGGCTGGAGTGGGTGATCGTGTTCAGAAACGGCCGGATGTCCAGGGCCGCGCAGATCGCTTCAATCCTGGAGTCAAAGTTGGAGATGATTCCAACGTGGTATTTTTCTTTTTTGAGCCTTTCCAGGACCTCTCTGGTTTCCGGAAAGAGCGTCCAGGCGGCCGCCTCTTCAAAAAAAAGGTACACGTCGTTGAAAAAGGGGTCGAACGCAGGGAAAGGAATTTCATTGAAAACCGAGCGGACGATATTGCGCCAAAATCCCCGTTCGAGGTTTTTCAACTGAGATGGGTCTGCCCCAGGAAAAGCCAGGGGGGGACTTTTTTTGAATACCTCTTTGAAAGCGGCATCGAGCCGGTCCGCGTCCACTTCAACGCCATACTTTTTTGCGAAGCGGCCATAGACGGCCCCGACCCCTCCTTTGACTTCAAATAACGTGTCTCCGGCATCGAAAAAAACGCCCCTTTTGACTCTATCCGACATCGGCCTCTTTCATCTTAAAATAAGCCCTAGCGCGGAAAGTTACGGCGCTCCTCCCTCGCGCGTTTCCCGAATCCGGTCAGTGCGATCCGCCTTGCAGTCGCCGTTTTACCTCCAGCCCTTTCACCAGAGCGTACAACACCTGGTGCGTCGGGGTCGGCACCCCCGCTTTTTTCCCGCGGCGGAGAAGGTCTCCATTCAGGTGCTCGATTTCGGTCGGTTTCCCATTCTTAAAATCCTCGTACATGGAGGTATGAAATTCTCGAAATTGATGGGAGACAGAGATCGTTTCCTCAATCATGCCGGGCTTTATCTCGATCCCTTCCGCGGCCGCCACACGAATGATCTCGGAGATTCCCTCCCGGACGACGTCTAAAAGCGGAGGAGACTCCAGGACCATGGAAATCGGATGATCGAGAACGACCGAGAGGGGGTTAAACGTGGCGTTCCAGCATAACTTTTCCCACTTGGCCTGACGAATGCGACCGGTTAAGTTGCAGTCGATCCCCGCCTTCGAAAGAATTTGATAAATTTCCGTGGCGCGCACGCTCTTCTCACCGGACCATTCCCCCAGTCCGATCATCCCCCTGCGGAAATGTTCAACCACCCCCGGCTCGGCCAGCCGGGCGGTAATATAGGCGACTCCGGCCACCAGGCAATTTTCCTGGAAATAAGAAAGAACGCGCTCCTCCGTGTCGACGCCGTTCTGGAGTGTGAGAATCGTCCCCCCTTTTTTCACCAGGGGAGCCACCTCGCCCAACACAGAACCCACGTCATAGCATTTGACGGTGAGGATGATGAGATCGGCCGACGCGATTTCAGAGGCATGTTGGATCAAGGGGGGATGTACGGTGAAATCTCCATTCACGCTCTTGACCACCAGGCCGTTTTGGGAGATGCGGCGGAAGGTCTCGGGCCGAACCATGAATGTCACGTCCGCCCCCGACTTGGAAAGCAGCCCGCCGAAGTACCCGCCGACGGCGCCGGCGCCTACGATCAGGATCTTTTTAATCGGAGCGCCGTGGTTTGCGTTTCCACCTCCAAGTGGAACGCCGTGAACATAAGTCTCTTCAAGCGAAGATTTCCGGCGTTCATTCGGATCTTGCGCGCCAGGGCCTATTTTAACCACTCCTTGGGGGTCGCAATTTTTCACGCTGGAGCTTATTTTAATCGGCTGTGACCTCTTTGGGTCCAAGGGTGTCCTTTTATAAACCGGCGGGTTTCTTTAAGCCGGAACGAGGATCCCGTTTTTCGAATGGTTTTTCATAACATAGTCACCGGCAAGGGTCAAGCCGCTTTCAACACCGTGTCGGTAGCATATGAAGTGTCCGCCTCCTGTAGCAAGTGAAGTGTCCGCTTTTAGGTGGAGAGGGGGGTAAGCTGGTGTTTTCTTTAAGGAGGACACCGAGTGGAAGAGGGCGCTTACCCTGTCTTCCAAGTGGAGCGGGCGATGAAAGTACAAGAAGTGATACTACGGGCGATTGATGGACGACTGAAGTGGTATGAAGCGGCCGAGATTCTGGGGATCTCGGATCGACAGATGCGGCGATGGAAGAGGCGGTATGAGCGATTGGGTTATGACGGGCTTTTGGATCGGAGGCAGAAGCGGCCATCGGAGAAGTGGAACGCCGTAACCTTTCGCTTAAGGGCTTATTTTAAGCGGGTAGCGGTGGAAGTTGTTCAGAAGGTGTTGACCTTGTATCGGGAGCGCTATTTCGACTTCAATGTCTTACATTTTCATGAGAAGCTCAAGGAGAAGCATCAGATTGATCTGTCATACACCTGGGTAAAGAATGCGCTGCAGACGGCGGGACTTGTGTCGAAGGAGTCCCGACGGGGCGTTCACCGGAAAGCGCGTCCTCGGCGGCCGCTTCCGGGGATGCTCCTGCACACCGATGCGAGCACCCACGCCTGGATTCCAGAGGTGGAAGGTCAGCAGGATCTGATTGCAGTGCTCGATGACGCCAACAGCGAGGCGTATTATGCGCGATTTGTCCCCCAGGAGAGTACTGCGACCATGATGGCCGGCTTAAGAGCCGTCATTGAACAAGAGGGCCTCTTTTGCGCCCTTTATGCCGATCGGGCCAGCCATTTTGTCACCACCCGGACCGGATCAAGCCCACATCGTTCCCAACAGGCAACTGCCCCCACCCAGATCCAGCGAGCGCTCGGGCAGTTGCAGATTGAGTTAATCTCTGCAAACTCGCCGGAGGCCCGAGGGCGGATGGAGCGATTATGGGAGACCTGGCAGCGGCGCCTTCCCCAGGAATTACGCTTGGCGGGGGTCACCACATGGGAGGGGGCCAATGCCTTCTTGACTCGACAGTGGGTTCCGTTTCACAACCGGACCTGGAGTGTAAAGCCCAACGGGGAAGGAAGCGCCTTTGTCCCCTACACGGGAAATGCGCTTAATCGCATCTTTGCCCAGCAGCATGACCGCGTCGTCGGAAATGACAACTGCGTGGAGTTTGAGAAGCGCCGCCTGCAAATCTCAAAATCTGCGTGGCGTTTAAGCTATGCCAAATGCCGGGTCAAAGTCTATGAGCATCTGGATGGAACCTTGAGTATCGGACATGGACCCCATACCTTGGGATATTATGACGCACAGGGAAGTCTGCTTGTAAAGGAACCGGTGGAACAGAGGGTATGAGCTTGGAGAAAGGTCGGGAGCATCCCGGCAACCCTGGCCTGTGGAGGAATCAGGGGAAGATCAAAACCGGACAGATCACTTGCTATAAAAACCGGACATCTTGACTTGCTACCAACAGCCGCTTTCAACACCGACTACTTTAGAGAAGCGGCGAAAAAAAGCCCCGGAAGAATCCTTCCGGGGCTTTTTAAGAGCACGCTGACTATGCTGCCAAACTGACATTGATCGCTTGAGGCCCTTTTTTCCCCTGTTCAACATCAAATTGAACCGCTTGACCTTCTTCCAACTTCTTATAGCCTTCGCCCTGAATCGCCGTATAATGGACAAACACATCGCCGCCGTCTTCCCGCGTAATAAAACCGAATCCCTTGCCGGCGTCGAACCATTTGACATGTCCTTTAATCATCGCGCTTTCCTCCTCAGTTGCGCTCTCCCGGTTTCTTTCTTTGGTTGAAGGAAAGCCTTGCCTCTTGTTTAGATCAACCCCGCTTTACCATCGCCGATTCATCGGCTATCAGTCGATGGTCTCGCGAAAAACCCTTGCAAACAAGATCAATTTAAAATTAGCATATCGAAAAGAAAGAAGTCAACGCGCAGCAGGGAAAGAACTGGGGGGAAAGTGAGAATGTAACAGGGGTTACAAAAACGCCGACAGGTTTCGAGCGATTAATCGACGTGATCGGCCGTGCCGGGAGCGTGATCTTTCTCGGATTCCCCGGACGGGGAGGAAGGCTCGTCGTGGGGGTGGCCGTCGTCCTCATGGGGAGCTTCCCCCTCTTGATGTCCCATCTCCTCTTCTTCCCCATGCCCATGCGTATGAGACTGGGGGGGGGTGAACCAACCATGCAATGTCAGGCCGACCAGGGAAACCGCAACAATCGCCCCCGATATGAGAATCCCCTTTCGCGCCTTGAGGCTTCGGTCCTGTTTACGATCTAAAATCGGGATCAGCGCCAGGAAACCAAAGAGGACCATATTTGCAAAAAGAACTGCGACGACCCCCCAGATATTTTCAAATCCATAGACCCAGAGAAAGGGCCAAGGGGGCTTCAACGGCATGTGTTCAGAGGCGGGAGATCCCCCCAGAGGGGCCCGAACAAAAGCAGCGACAAGGGCCAGGAATCCATAGTAGATCAGGGAGTAGAGGGCAATGCTTTGGGCATGTTCATTGAATCGCCCCTTCATCTCCTGTTGCGGGATTTCGGGGGTATTGGACCAGGAATCCCAGGGGGTGGGTGAAAGATTGAAGATCCGCACCAGGTAAAAATGCGCAACGATCAGAAGAACCAGAAGAACCGGAAAAACCGCGATATGCGAGACATAGATCCGGAAGTTAATCGGGCCGCTTCCCGGAAAAGCGCCGGTGAAGAGCGCTCCGATGGGGCCGAGATATCCAAGCCCTTCTTTATAATGATTCAAGGCGTCCAATCCCTCCTCGTCCCACTTTAAAACAGTGCCTGAAAAATAAGAGCCCATCAGCATGACGCCAAACAGCGCGACTCCGATCCACCAGGTGACCTGGCGGGGGTGCTTATATGCGCCGGTGATAAAAACACGGCAAATATGAAGGAGGAGGGCGGCGATAATCCCCTGCGCAAACCAGTAATGTAGCGCGCGAAGATAACGGCTCCATCCAACCTGCTGAATACTCTCAAGGCTTTTATAGGCTTGTTCAGGAATGGGGTTATAAAGCTGCGCCAGAATAAACCCGGTCGCAATCATCAAAAGAAATCCGGTAAAGACGATGCCCCCCAAGGTAAAAAAAAGGGAACGGCCATGTCCCGGAACCCGGTAGGTCAAACGGCTGAACCGCAGCCAGGTATCAAGGCGTCTCAAAGTGAAAGGACCGCCGGCAACCTGCCCGGCTGGATTGTCTATTGGATCTTCTTTCAAAGTATCCGGTTTTCCTCTCTCATCTTATCGCGTTATCGCGCGGCGCCGTCCGCCTCTTCATACATCTGCTTGATCATCGCCGCCAAACGAGTTGGATCGGTCCCCACCCCCTCTACCTCTTTCATCGCCTCTGCAACCAGGGGAATGGCGGTATCGGGGAGGATCACCGGGATTCCTTTGGTCTGCGCCTTTTTCTCCACGATCATCCGGACGATCTGGCGAATAGGGGCGGCAAGTCCTTCCAACTCGCGTAGCGCCCCTTTGCTCCACTCCATCTCCTCATCCGGGATCTGGAGAATGACCTCTCCCTGAATCTTCGCCTGGCAGGAGAGACGGAAGGGAAGGGCCAACGAGGCCTCTTCAAGCATATTCTCTTCGTCCAAATCGACTTCGGTCAGATTAGACATTCCCTCGACCACCCAGATCCGGCAGGTGCTGCAGGTGGCAAAGCCCCCGCAATCGTGACGCATTTCCAGACCGAACTTATCGGCCGCATCCAGAAGGCTCATTCCCGCCGGAACCTCGCCTGATTTCCCGGCCGGGTAAAAGGTCACTTTTGGCATCGACTTCCTCTCCAAACCACTTCGAAAAACTGGGGCTGATTATAACGGATCAGGCCTTTAAAAGCAAGGCAATGGCCGGCGTCAGGGAGAAGCCGGCTTGCCATTCCGCTTTCCATTGGAAGAGCCGTTGGCGCCTTCCTCTTCATCCTCTTTGATCGGATCGGCCGAGGGATTCTCCTCGTCCTCGTCGGGCTTCGACGGGACCCGGTAGGATTCGGTTGCCCAATTTCCCAGGTCGATCAGCTTGCATCGCTCCGAGCAGAAGGGACGAAACCGGTTCCCCTCCCACGCGGCCTCTTTCCGGCAAATGGGACAGGTGGTCTTCATTTTAAAATAGTTCCTCAAGCGGAAAATTACGACCTTCGGGAAGTGGTTAAAGTAAGCCCTAACGCGCAAAGTTACGGCGTTCCACTTGGAGGCAGGAACGTAAATCACGGCGTTCCACTTAAAGCGGCCGATAAATCCCCTTGCCTCGCCAGACTCCCCTCTCTCCTTGAGGAAAGGACCGCCGTGATGGCGCCGAATTTTATCTTCGATTTCATCATCACCGGAATCCGTTTATGGTCGTCAGTGAACCAGATAAACACGTCCCCTTTTTCCATGAAGATACCTTCGTAATGCACCACCGCCTTCACCTTAATGGTATGGAATTTCCCGACGGGGGTCGTCACCTCTTCCCTTGCCAGGACACGAATTTCAAGTTGCCAGTTCTTTTCACTTTCATGAACATCGATAAAGGTCGACTCTCCGACTTCGACCGGGGGGGTGGTTCTGAAAAAATAGAGCGAGCTGAGGGAATCCTGCACCTTCGGAGGAATTTCGAAGACCTCCTGTCTGTTCTTTTTAGTCTGGGTGGCCCGGTGCCGGACCTGATCAAAATCAATCACCTTCTCCCTTTTCCGCTTCCCCTGCTGCTGTTTTATTTTAATGTGGTGGGAGTAGAGTCCTTCGATATCCATGAACGACTCGATCCGGTCGTCAACGGGATAAAAAAGAGAGACGAAATCGTTCGACTGGGCCGTGGAGACGATCCGGTAGACATCCCGCTCTTTCATCCGGGTTCTCTCCAGGACCTCCAAGACCGCTTTTCCCCCTTTCGCTCCCAGATAGGTAATGTCATAAACCAGCCGCTCACCCGGAGCGAAAACGGCCGTGGAGGTTTGAGAGAAGGGGGGGATTGAAATCGGCGCGAGGGCCTTTGTGCTGGAAACCATCCAAACGAACGAGAAAAGAAAAAAGATCAGATACCGCCTCATTCGTTCCCTTTAAAATAGGTTCTAGCGCGAAAGATTAATTGAACGCCGTAAATTTAGCTTTAGGAGACCTATTTTAACGGCGCTCATTTATCTACGAGGAATGCCTTAAGAGGAGCATAAAATCATCACCTTGAACGAAGCGACGTTCATGAGATGACCCCATTCATTGTACAGTAAACTCAACCGAAATAAAGAAGCATTGCAAAAAATAGCAGAAAAGATGGAGAAAGGTCAAGACCAATCCCGATGAGAAGAAGGGCAATTTAAAATAAGCGGAATAGGGATACCGATAAAA
>Ga0080064_1000735_pt1 | contig 79355 bp, 2 predicted proteins | sample Subgrocontami54m_FD_69260 | JGI IMG/M metagenome (GOLD analysis project Ga0080064, IMG submission 69260) | Subsurface groundwater microbial communities from S. Glens Falls, New York, USA - GMW46 contaminated, 5.4 m (SPADES assembly) (version 2) ... | reverse complement strand
GATCTTCGCGGCCACCACCGACTTCAACAACCAGGCCACCCTGGTCGCGGGTGTCATGAGAGGCGTCACGATGGGCGCCCTCGAGGCCATGAAGAACGGCTTCGTGAACACCGACCAGGCCCGCGAAGTCATCCGCAGTTCGATCCAGGTCTCGTTCGACCGGATCTTCCTGCAGACCGCTGATGTCGAAGCCCAGGCCGCGCTGGTCTCGGGTGTGATGCACGGCGTGACCACTGGCGTTCTCGAAGCGTTCTCCAAGGACTATCTCGGCGACTCGAAGGCCCCCGAGACGTTCGCCAAGGCCGTGTCGTTCGTGACCGGCGCCGTCTCGACGGCGTTCGACAGGGTCCTGACGGCGGACTTCGGGCTCGAGCGCCAGACCGCGCTGGCTTCGGGCGTGATGAGAGGGATGACCACCGGCGCTCTCGAGGCCTTCTCGAAGGGCTTCGTGACCTTCGAGCAGGCGGTGCAGGTCGTCCAGGCCTCGATCGCGATGAGCTTCCAGAAGGTCCTGGTGCCGCAGCTGACGACGGCCCAGCAGACTGCCATTTTGACGGGCGCGATGCACGGCGTCACTACGGGCGCTCTCGAGGCCTTCTCGAGGGGCACTCTCGGCGATGTGACGGCCCCCGAGACTTTCGCCAAAGCCGTTACGGTCGTGACGGGCGCGGTCGACGCCGGCTTCGATCAGATCCATCGGACGGTCTCCGGCACCGATGCCAAGGCGGCCCTTATGGGCGGGGTGGTGAAAGGCGTGACCACCGGCGCTCTCGAGGCCCTCTCGAAGGGCATCCTCGGCGATACCAAGAGCGCCCAGGCCTTCACCAAGGTCCAGAGCCTCATTTCCGGCAGTGTGGTCACGGCTCTCGGGAAGATCGCATCGTTCACGGCGCTCAATCCAAACACCCAGATGCTCTTGGCCGCGGGTGCCGTTCATGGCCTGGCCGCGGGTGCTTTCGAGTCCGCCGCCAAGGGCTACGTGACGTTCGAGCAGACCCACCAGATCATTGTGACCGGCGTCTCGGCCGCTTTTGACAAGATCGCTAACGACGCGCAGATGAACCCTGTCACGCGCGCGGCGTTCGCCGAAGGGATCGTCCGCGGCGCGGTCTCGGGGTCGTTCGACGCGGTGCTCGCCAAGCACGCGACCGCCGACCAGGCTCGCACCGTCACGGTGTCGGTCGTGGGGACGGCCGTGGAGCAGGTGCTCAAGGCGCCGAACCTGATGCCGGCCGCACGTGCCGCGATGCTCGGCGGGATCTCCGCCGGCACGGTCTTCGCCGCGCTGAACGCGTTCCACCGCTCCGCGGGAGCCGTCTCGATGGTCTTCGCGCAGGGCACCGTCGCCGCCGCGATGGACAAGGCGATGACGCTGATCCTGGCCGGTCCGGCCAGCGTCCAGGATAAGGCCGTTCAGATCACCGGCGCCGCTCAAGGCCTGGTGACGGGAGCTTTCCAGGCAGCCAAGAGCTTCGGCAGCGTGACCGATGTCCATGCGCGCCAGACCGTGGTCGCCGTCGTGGCCAATACGGCCGGCCATATCCTGGCCTCGACCGAAGCGACCCGCCCGCAGGACAAGGCCGTTCTGTTCACGGGTCTTCTGAAGGGCGTCACCACCGGCGCGTTCGACGCCTCGTCGCGCACGTTGACCACGGCGGCCTCCGTTCGCACGCTCGTGGCCTCGTCGGTGTCGATCGCGCTCGACAAGATCCTCCAGAGCGGCAACTCGGTCGCGTCCAAGATCATGATGGCGTCGGGCGTCCTCGGCGGCGTGGTCGAGGGCGGGTTCGAGGCCCTCCGCACCGGCGCGGCGACGTTCGACCGCGTCCAGGATATGGTGCGCAACTCGGTGCGTGTCACGCTGGACCGCGTCCAGACCGTCGAGCTTTCGCTGACGGACAAAGTAGAACTGACCCGGAGCGTTCTCTCCTCGGTCACCGAGCGCGTGTCCGCCGAAGTCGCCGCGGAACGCATGACCGCCTCGCAGGGCGTGATCCTGGTCGCCGCCACCGCGCGCGAAACCGTCGTGCGCCTCGGTGGGAAAGACCAGGCCGTCCGCCAGGAAGTCGCCCAGAAGGTGGTGCAGACCCTGATGTCCACGCTCTCCGGCTGGCTCGGCGGGGTGGACCAGAGCTTGAGTATCGACAGGCAGCTGGCCACGGCGCTGGAGAAAGCCTCCAACCTCGACCTCGACGCGCGTGTCGAACTGGTCCTGGCGGTCTCGGCGATCCTGGGCTCTTTGGAAACAGTGCAGCCGGCCGCCGCCGAACAGCTGGCGCGTACGGCGTCCGAGGTTTCCGACAAGCTCGTGGAGCGTGTGGCCCGGACCCAGGCTTCCTCCACGGAGGTCGAGGCGGCCGTGGCGCAGTTCGTGCGCCTCAACGCCCGTGACGAGGCCCAGATCGACCGGATGTTCGGCAGCGTGGCGGACGTTTCCAAGATCGACTTCGGCGCGGTCGCCGAAACGCTGGCCGATTCGTCCGACGGCAGCTACGAATCCTACGTGAACTATCTGACCCAGCTCCTCAAGAACGAGGCCATTGTTCGCGAGGTCCGAACCAAGGCCCAGGAAGCCCAGACCGAGAAGCTGGCCGATATCCTGGGCGGGAAGCTGGCCCAGACGCTAACCGCCGAGAAGAAAGCCGAGATCCGCCAGGTCGTGGCGACGCATTCGGTGCTCAACCTCGCGGCGGGATCCGGACAGCTCACTTTCGTCGCTGCCGACGGATCGTCCCGCCCCCTGGCCGCCGAGCGGTCCGCCAGCGTCGCCGAGATCCTGGCCTCCGCGGTCCATTACGCCGAGACCGGCGCCATCGACGCCCCGGCCCGCAGCGTGGCAGCCGTCACCTCCGCGACGGATACCGCCGAACGGACTTCGGCCGCGTTCACGATCCGCTTCGGCGAAGGCAATGCCTTGACGGTCCGGGCCACGCAGACCGAGAGCGGCGCCACCTCCATCGACGTCGAACAGGTGACAGTCGCTTCCGTGTCCACCGCGGACGGTCAGTTCGCGCGACTGGTCACGACGTCCGTCGAAGCGGGGGCAAGCCTTACGACCCGTGTGGACGGTCTGGCTGTCACGGTCTCGGCCGACAAGCTCACCGTGACCGGCCAACTGACCCAGACGGGTGCCACCGTGACCTTCGCCTCGCCGACCGTGATCACGCTGGGCACCACGGCCGCCGCAGACAAGGCCGTCCAGCTCATCGACGCGCTGGCCTCCGTGACCCAGGCCCCGACCGCCCAGGCGATCGAGACGCTCACCAAGCTCTCGAGAGAGAACAACACGCCCGTCACGGCACTCCTGGGCAACAACCTCATCGTCACGGTCTCGGCCGACAAGCTCACCGTGATCGGCCAACTGACCCAGACGGGTGCGGTCCTAGAAACGGCGTTCTCGATCGAGCTCAAGGCGGGAGTTTCGACGGATGCGGTGGCGGACTTCCTGGACCAGATCCAGACGATCCTCCTCGCCGACGACAGCGGCATTGCACTGGCTCTCTTGGCCGACCTGGCGAAGCGCTCGGGTGCTTCCGTGACGGTGGTTCTCAAGAGCGGTGTCCAAGCCCAAGCATCGCTCAACGACAAGGGCGAGGTCGTCCTGTCGGTCCTCGGCCAGTTGGATGCGTCGACAGGCGCCCTGCGTCTCTTCGAGGCACCCATTCAGGTGGTCCTGCAGACCGCTGTCGACGAGCGCCAGAACCGCACGGCCACCGCCGTCGCGGCTGCTTTGATCAACTTCCTGGCCTCGGCGCAGGACTCCGCGCAGGCCACTTCGACGGTCACGCTCGAGACGGGCGCCGAGATCGTGCTGGTCAAGAACGGCGATGACGTCCAGGTCCTGCTGGCGGGTCTGCGCGACGAAGAAGGCGTGCTGGCGCGCCTGGATTCGCCGCTGGTGCTCGCGGCATTCTCGCTCGCGGCGGGGATCCGGATCGACGCGGCCGATTTCGTGAGGACTCTCGCGGACCTGATGCTCGAGGCTTCCGGCGTGCTGGTCATCGAGCGCCTCCAGAATGCCCAGAGCGCCGAAGGCTTCCGCGCGGCCACGCGCGACTATCTCTTCCAGATGCGGACGATCAAGGACAACTATCTCGACGCCGGCGGCATGTCGCCTCACGCGGTCCTGGTCGACGAGCGGATGGAGAACCACACCGAAGTCCACACAGCCCTCTCGCGGATGGCCGAACGGGTGAACAGCTCGGCCGGCTTCACGGTGCTGGTCGTCGGGACGCTGACCGAGGCCGACCGCCAGCTCCCGGTCGAGAAGCTGGCCGCGCGCCTGCAGGTCGATCAGGAGAAGATGAAGGTCGTCACGAACAAGCAGAACGCCGCCGACCGCTTCTTCGCGACCTTCCAGTCACAGGTCATCGTGCTCGACGCGACGGCGGGTGTGGGGAGGATGGTCGGCACGCTACTCAGCTCGTTGGTGTCCAATCGCGGCCTGCAATCGGCCAGCGCGTCCCTGCAGAGGGACATGAAGGCCAACGGCGGCTCGGTGTCGTTCGCTTCCTCCAAGGCGGGTGGGGAGAATCTGGACGATCTCTTCGAGTCCACCCTCAACGAAGCGCTGACTGACGTCCAGTATTAATCCTCGAATTTCCCTCAACCGGTCTTTTATTTAGGGCTTTAATATGGCATACTTTGCTTAAGAAGGCTTAATTTTGATTAAACTTTAAAAGGGGGAAGACCTCTACCGGATGGGCTATAGTCCAGGGTAGAGCCGTTGTAACTTAATACTATACTTAGACATAAAGTATACTAGTTAAGAGACAAAATATATACTATGGTCACAAGGCCCAATACCCTCATAGCGGCCCCTAGACGCCGGTGCGATCGCGCGGTCCTGCGCGTCCTTTCCGGGGCCCTGGTTTTGTGCATGATCGCCCAGGACGCCGGCCTGGCGGCCATCGATCTCAATCTCAAAACGCAGGTCGACGTGCGGAGTTTTCAGGTGCCGCCCGACATCGGTCTGGTCAAAGAAACCGTTCCGGGCACCGCCCGGGAGACGGTCATCAACATCAAGGACATCCACGACAATCCCTCCGCGCAGGGCTCGATCGTCCAGCTGCTGGAAAATCTGGTCACCAACTACGACATCCGCACGATCGGGATCGAGGGCGCGGAAGGTTTCGTGGACACGTCGCTCCTGGCCGCGCTGCCGGACGAAGCCAAACGTCTCCAGACCGCCGGCTATCTGATGAGAGAGGGCCGTCTGTCGGCCGGCGAGTTCTTCTCGGCGATGAACGGCGGCAAGATCGCGGTCTACGGTATGGACGACAACGCGCTGTACGAAGAGAACCTTTCGGCGCTGCAGCGTCTTCTGCGGGACAAGAAGGCGAATTTCCGCAATCTCGACCGCCTGCACGAGGTGCTCGCCGTCCTGAAGGACTCGATCTTTTCGGACGATCTCAAGCGCCTGAACGAGAACGGCGTGCTGAACGGGAACGGCGGCTCGAAATTCACCGAGCGGTGGAAAGAGGTCTCCGCGATGGCCGACCGCCACGGGATCGCTTACCGGGACTACCCGAACGTCGGGGGTCTCATGCGCGCGATGGAGATGGAAAGCGGCGTGGATTTCAAGACCGCGGACCGCCAGCGCGAAGGTCTGCTCGATGCACTGGGCAAAACGCTCCAGCGGGAGGCTCTCGAGAAGCTCGTCGGCGAGAGCGTCTCTTACAAGCTCGGCAAGGTCTCGCAGGGGAGTTTCTCATCGTATCTCTTGGGCGCCGCCGCGACCGCCGGTCTGCCGAAGGAAGGTTACGCCTCTCTGGCGGCCTACGCCGAGTACATGATGGTCTACGAGTCCATCGACCTGGAGGCCCTGAAGGAGGAGGTCACGGACCTCGAGGAACGGATCCGCGAAAAGGTCTTCCGGAGCCCCAGAGAGAAGGAACTCTACCGCATCTCCAAGCAGGCGGACCTCCTGCGCGACCTGTTCGACGTGAAACTCTCCAGCGCCACGCTCCATTACTTCCGCGAACACCGGGCCGAATTCGCCGCCGATGCTTTCCGGCGTTTTCTCGAGCCCGAGTGCCGCAAATCCGGCCTCGAGCTGCCGGCCCGCGAGATCGACGCGCTCTTCGCGGAACTTCCGGAGGCCCTGCGCTTCTACGACGCCGCGGAAAAGCGCAATCACGCGCTGCTGGACAACACCGTCAAACGCATGCGCGCCAACGGCGAGACCGTGGCGTGCCTGGTGACCGGCGGCTTCCACTCGCGGGGCATCGCCGAGCTCATGCAGGAGCGTCGGATGCCGTACATCGTGATCCTGCCCCGCTTCAACAAGAAGGCGCAGAGACCGTACCTGACGCTCCTGACCAACACCGCCGTTTCGCTCAAGGATTTCGCCCGTTCCCAGGAGGCTCTCGAGACCAAGCTCCGCATGACCGCCCATTTCTTCGCCCAGGTCGCGTTCGAGGCCGTCCGGAACATGTCCGCCGCGACCGCCGTCCGGCAGAACGAGGCCGTCCAGCGGGAGGTCGAACGCCACAAGGCGCTTTATCTGAACGCCTATCGCGCGATGCAGCGCGATCTGCGGGACCGCGCGCTGGTGCCCTCCGAAAATCTCGTGTCGCCGAAGGCTCCGGCGATGGAAAAGTCCACCAAGGCCGGCCAGAGCCCGCTCGATTATCAGCATGTCGCCCAAAAGGAACCGGAGACCGCCGAAATGCTGGCCGCGCGTCCCTATCTGTGGGACGGACCCGTCGTGGACGGCATGCAGGTCGCTTACCGGGGGCAATTCTTCGTGCTGTTCAACCTGGCTGACGGCCGCCAATTCACGGTGATCGTCTCGTCCGAAAAGGGCCAGCCGGTCGTCGAACGGGTCGAGTCGGGTTCCGCCACGTTCAAGGCGGCGATCAAGGCGCTCGAAGAGGAGGCCGGCGCCGCGGCGAGCGGCAAGACCCTGACGAGTTCGGCCGCGGAAGAACTGGTCCGGGAACTTCTCGGGCGCGGCGTCAGCGACCGCGCGCTCGTCGAGACCTATGCCCGCCGCAAGGGTCTGGACGCCACCCAGGTCCTGCGCCTGCTGCAGGACGCCTCGGTGAACGCCGAGGTCCTTCTGGAAATGGCCGCGGCGACGGACGGGGTCGGTGTGGCGGACCGCAAAGCTCACGAGGAGCGCAACGCCAACCTCCGCGCGACGCTCGACTCGATCGCCAAGGACCTGGGGATCCAGGCCGTCGACGGCCGTTATGATCTTCGTGGATTCCTGGCAAAAGCCCGGGAGAAAGAAGACGGCCGCTTGTCCGCACGGGACGGTTCGGTCGTCTACCAGCTGCGCAACGCTTCGCGCACTACGCTGATCCTGACCGCCAGCGGAGAACTCTCGATCATCGACAGCCGTTTCAAGCATGACCATTACGGCAGGTCCGAGAACGCCGTTTACGCGGCCACCCTCGATCTGGCGGCCCACGAGCTGTCGGAATTGCGTCTGTGGAAGGCCGCGTTCTCGGCCGCGACCGGACGGTCGTCAGGCGAAGTCGATCAAATGGCGGGCGAGGGAAGCCTCAAGCGCTGGATCGCGGCCTTGCTCAACTCCGGCGACGCGCGCGCCGAAGCGCTGGTCCGGGAATGGAGCCGCAACGCGCACGAGGCCGGCAAGACGTTCGGCTACCGGGACGGATCGGGACGTTTCGTCGCGGGCAGGATCACGGTGAGCTCGCCGTTCGCTCTGTCGGCCGAGGTGGACCAGGCGCTCGCCGAGCGGACGGAGCAGGCCAGAACGTCCTGGAGCGCCGCCGCCGCAACCTCCGAGATCGTCCGGACCGCGCCGGCCCTCACACCGGCTCTTCTGGCGGGAAAGCTGGATGTGGTGGGCTCAAGTCAGGGTGATGTCCGGCCCGCCGGCAAAGCGACCCCGCAGGTCGTCAAACGTCGCCTGACAGCCGAGCAGACCGAGGCCCGGAAGGAGCACAGCCGCGCTTGGGTCCAGGCGATGCGCGGATTCGACGGCGCGATGGAAACGGTCGTCCGGGCCAGAGAGGGCCGGAACCTCCTGGACTATCTGAACGCGGTCGACGCCGCGGCCGCTGCGCTGGAAACGGCCGAAAAGGCCGCCCTGGCCTGGCAGAACGTGACGCAGGAAGAGATGAACGTCGGGGCCGTGGGCCGGATGGTCGCGGCCTCCTCGACTCTGAAGACCGAGCGAGAAGGCGACTTGTACCGTAACGGATCGGCCAAGCGCGCCGATCTGGAAGCATTGGCGGCCAGGGAGGCCGAGGGTATCGCCGCCGCATCGGCGTTCCTTGACCCGCTGGAGGCGAGGCTCCTGGAAGACCAGCTCCAAGCCGACTCCCTGATCGAACGACTGACGGCCCTTTTGGACAGGATGAATGACCCGCAGACGCCTCTTAATTCGAAGATGGCCGAAGAACTTGCCGCGCTCCGGGAAGAGGCACGCTCGCTCGAGGCGGCCTGGTCCGCCGCGGATTATACCGGCATCACTCTCGAGGAATTCCGCGCGTCATTGGAGCGAGATTTCCGGACCTCCAGAGGGCAGGCGGGAGGCAGTTTGAGTTCGCAGGCCGAGCGGGTGGCCGAGCTCCAGCGCGCCGGCGACGATCTGGCGCGGAGTTTCGGGTCCCGCATGTTCAAACTCCAGGGAGCGATCGCCGCGGCCGAAGACCGGGTCCAACGGGCCGTGCCCGGCACGTATGAGCGCCTGGTCTCCGAGCTGGCCGACCAGCTGGAGGCGGCGGAACAACGTTTTGCGGCCGGTGAATACACGATCCTTGAAGGTCAGTTGGACATCACGAATTTTCAAGCACAGATGCAGACCGTTGAAACATCCGCCAGCCGCGCGGAACGCGCGTACAAGCTCTTGCCCGCCGGTTCCGGGTCGCGCGAGCAGGTCGCCGCTGTCCGTCGTGACGTGATGAGCCGCCTCGAGGGAGCCCGCCGCATTTTGGCGGCCGTTGAAGCCTACCAACGCCATGTCCGACGGGCCAGAGAAACCCAGGAGGACGCGAAGGAGGCCGATCGCCTGGCCCGAGAGGCCGATCTCGCCGCCGGCGACACGAACGTAGATCCCAAGACGGCCGAAGCCCGGATCGCCAAAGCCCGCGCACGGCAGAGCGCCGCCCGCGACGCTCTGGCCGCACAGCGGGCCGAATGGGTCGCCGCCGGATACACGATCATTGGGACGAGCGTTTTTATCGAGCGCAGCGGCCTCCAGGGCATTTCGACCGGTTTGGACGATCCTATGCGGGCGTTCGACGCGCTGTACACCCGGGCCCAGCAGGAGACCCAGGACCTCGAGCGCCGGATCGGGAGTACGCTCGACTCGGCGCAGAAGTGGGCCGAATCCGCTGAGCTGCGGCTGCGGGACAGACAGGCCGCTTCCGAACGCCGGGCACAGGCGCAGGCGCGGGACCGGGAAGAAGCCCCGGCAGACGCTTTTGTCGCCGCGCTGGAGACCCGCCTCGAAGAGGACCGGGCCCGCGCGGCCGGCATCCTCCAACGGCTACGGACGGTCCTGGAGACATTGCAGAATTCCTCTTCGGTGAGCATGAAAACGCTGGAGGAATTGCAGGCTCTGGAAGACGCGGCCCGCTCACTGGCGGCCGAATGCGTCGCGAACAACTACAGTGCCTCCGGAGCCGAGGAATTCGCCGCCTGGAAGCAGAGGGATTTCCGCAGGACCGCGGGCAACGCCGGCCGCAGTCTTGAACTGCAGACCGCCCGGCTTGAAGAATTGTTCCGCTCCGCGAGCTCGTTCCTGTCCCAATTCGAGAAGGACCTGCAGGACCTGCGCTCCGGATCCCAGGGAAGGGTTCGGGCGTTCCTCAACGCCTCATCGCGGGCGCACCGGCGTCTTCTGGGCGAGGCCGGCTCCCGGCTGGACGCGGCGTTGCAGCGTTTCTCGGAAGCGGACTACGCGGTTTTCGAGACCGAAATGGAAGCGGCCGAAGCGGCCTGGCGCCGCGCCAACCGGAAGCTCGAGCTTTTGCCCGTCCGTTCCAAGCTGCGCGCCGAAGCCGCCGCGCAACAGCGCGGGCTCTCAGACCGCCTCGAAGGGGCCCGCCGCATCCTGGCGGCCGTCCGGAACCACCAACGTCTGGCCGCCCGGACCCGGCAGGTCCTGACCGACTCTCAAGCCGCCGCGCGTTTGGCCCAGGAAGCCCGCGATGCCGCCGCCGACGACAGCGTCGCGGCCGAAGCGGCCGAAGCCCGGATCGCCGAAGCCCGCTCCGCGCAGCAGTCCGCGCGCGAGGCGCTCTCCGCGCTCAGAACCGAATGGACCTCCTATGGTTACACGGTCATCGGAATGAGCGTGTTCATCGAGCGCAACGGTCTTCAGGGTGTCTCGACCGGTCTGGACGATCCCCAACGGGCGTTCAGCGCGCTGTATACGCGCGCCCAAGAGGAGATCCAAGACCTCGAGCGTCAGATCGGAAGCGAGCTTGAGTCGGCACAGGCTTCGACCGCTTCCGCCGAAGGGTACATGCAGGAGAGGCAGTTGACCGCGGAACGTCAGGTACGCGACGCGGCGGAGGCCCGAGAGCGGACGTTCCGCCGGGACCTGCCGGGCCATCTCCGGGTCCTGCTGCGGATGACCGAACGCAGACTCACCGACGCAGACGCGATGGACGGCGCGACCGAAATGCTCCTGCAGCGCTGGCGTGCCGCCAACCCGGAAAATTATGACGAGGCTCTGGACTTCCTGACCGCCAACGCATTCGACATCAACACCTCGTCGGCGCTCGATGACCTTCTAGGACGGCTCGATTACGACGACGCCAAGCGGCTGGTCGCGTCGGTCGGCGCTGAATTCGCGCGCCGGTACCCCGGGAAGACCGCGGCCCAGTTGACCGGTGAGTTGACCCGCCGGCTCGATGGGGCCCGCGCGCGCCGGGATTCGGAGGAGGCGCGCCGCGCGGAAGCACGGCGCCAGGCCCGCCAGGAAGTCAGCGAAGTCCTCGCGAGTACGCGCGCGGCGTTGGAGGCCTTCAGTCAAGGCAAAGGGGACGCCGCCGCGCTGCGGGAGGCGATCGCCCGGCTGGGGCGGGCGACGGACAGGGACCACAGCGGCTGGGTCCTCGCGGCCGCCCGAGAGCCTCTGGCCATGATGACCACGCTGGCGACGATGGCCTTGCAGAGCGTCGAGGCGTTCGGCGCCGCCGACGCCGCGAAACTCGATGAACTTTTTCAACAGATCACCGAGTATGGATTATCCAAAGGTTCGATGACCTCATCGTTCGAAGCGGACGCGACCCGTGTCCGGATCGGGTCGGCCCGGTTGGTCGCGACCCTCGCGATCAAGCAGGATCGGCTCGGTGACGCGATCAAGTTCATCGATGTTTATTCCTCTGTCTATGCCAATCCCGATGCGCAAGCCGTGGCGGAACAGCAGGCCCAGCTGAAAGGCCGGTCCGTCGTGGGCGCGCGGGCCGCAAAGCGACAGCAGGAAACGATGAAAGGGCGGGATGCGAAGGTCTCCAATTTCAGGAAGCTCGTCGAGGAGGCCGTCCGGCACGCGATCTTCAGCCGGGTGGGCCGGGCGCTTGGGGAACGTATCCGCGCGCGTGAGGAAAAGCTGAACGATCTCGACGGACGAGCCCGTGAGGCGCTGCTCGAGATCGCCTCCAGCGAGCGTTCGGGCAAGTTCTCCGGCGACACTCTGGCCAGGAACCGGCAGAGACTCACGGAGATCTCCGCGGAGATCGAGGCTCTGGCCTCCGAGGATCCGCTGGCCGCTTTGCGGTCGGTCCAGGAAGAACTGCAGGCGCGGTGGGGCATCAATTTTGACATGTCGGGCAATTACGGCGCGCGGGTGACCCACGCCTGGTCTTCGAGCGCGCTCGCCGCCGGAAATCTCGGCCGCTTTGTCCAGGATCTCGACGGCCGTCTCCGGAGCATGGAGGCGGCCCGCAGCCGGCAGCTCTTCACCCGCGCCCAGAGCGCTTTCGAAGAGGCGCTCGCCCAGCAGAGCCTGGCCGCCGCCTGGCGGGCCTATCGTTCCATGAAAGCGCATGCTTCCGAGGCCGAGGCCGATGTTCTTGAACAAAGCCGCTTGCGATACCTCGCGATGGCCCGCGAAGCCTATTTAAGTGCCGATGCTTTTATCGGGGAATACGACACATGGCTGGCCGGGCGATCCCTGACCCGGACGGACGAGGCGTTCCGGAGAGCGCGCGAGCTCGTGGACGAGGCTTCCAAGCAGACGAACCCCGAGACCGCTCTGTCCTTGTCGGGAGAGGCGCGGGACCAGCGGGATCTGGGTCTGCGGTCCCTGATCGGCGCCCGTTCCGAAGCCGATCTGACACGCGCGGCCGACAACGCCGTCACCCGGATCGAGACCTTGGTGGCCGAGTCTTATGGCCCGGGTGTGCGGCTCCAACCAAAGCAGCGGGAGCGGATCCGCAGGATCATCCAGGGAGTGTTCGACCGGGCTCAAGAGCAGGAGACGGCCGGCGACCGTCTCGGCGAGGATATCGACGCCGCCGAACAACGGGCTCGCGAAAGTCTGAAGAGCTTCGCCGCGATCGAAACTCAACGTCGTCAGGAGGAACAGGCGAGGGAGCTCCGGCAGAAGCAGGCAGCCGAAGAGGCGGAGCGCCTCGCCGCGATCGAGTCCCAGCGCCGGCTGGAAGACGAGGCCCGCGAACTTCAGCGTCAGCAGGCAGCCGAAGAGGCGGAGCGCCTGGCCTCCGAAGCCCGTCTGCTCCAGGAAGAGCAAGAGAGGGAACTCCGGCAGAGACAGGAAGCCGACGAAATTCGACGCCTTCAGGAAGAGGAACTGCGCCAGAAGCAGGAGGCCGAAGAGGCGGAACGCCTTGCGGCGCGGGAAGCTGAACGCCTTTTGATGGTCCAGGAAGCGCGGAACCTTGGATTCGCCGAGCCCGAAACGGTGACCCTGGACCGTATCGCTTACGCCCAGGAGGCTCGGGATCTTGGATTCCCCAACCCCGCTTCCGCGACACGGGAGGATATCGAGCGAGCCACACGCGCCATCGGGATAGGTCTTGCATACGACGCCACCGATGAGCGGATCGCTCTGGCCGAAGAGGCCCGGGCTCTCGGGTTTGCCGATCCCGCTTCCGTGACGGTGGAGCAGGTCACTCTGGCCCGCGAGGCGCAAAACCTCGGATTCTCCGACCCCGTTTCCGTGACTTCGGCACAGGTCACCCTGGCCAGGGAGGCCAAGGCTCTCGGATTCATCGCTCCGGCCACCGTGACGGCCGAGAACCTCGCCCAGGCCCGCCGCGCCCTGGACCTGGGCCTGTCGTACGACGCCACCGAAATCCGTATCGCGCTGGCTCAAGAAGCCGCGACTCTCGGTTTTCCCACCCCGGCCACCGTGACGGCCGAAGATATCACCCGTGCCCAGAGCGCCCTGGCCTTGGGCCTTTCTTACGACGCTACCGAAGAGCGTATCGTCCTGGCTCAAGATGCCGCAGCCCTTGGCTTTCCGTCCCCCATTACCGTGACGGCTGAGAATGTCGCACAGGCCCGCAGCGCTCTGGAACTGGGCCTGCCGTACGACGCGACCGCGGACGAGATCGCCCAGGCCCGGCCGGTCGCCGCGGTCAGGACCCTCGTCCGGCAGATCCGGACCGAGACCGACGACGCGGTCTTGCAGGATGCTTTGAGAGGGTTCCTCGCCGCCGATATCGATATGTCGAGCTGGTCCAACGCAGACCTCGTGCGCGCGCTTCATCTTTTGTTCGACGTCCTGAAGGACCGCGGGTACCTGGGGTCCGCCGAAAGCGAATCCTTGCTGTTGGAGGTGTTGGACAAAGCCCATGACTCCATGTTCAAGGTCGTGCAGGAACGCTACCGCGAGAGCATGGGCGAGGCCAACGCTAAGGCGGAAGCCGTGGCATGGACCCAGGTGCTGCGCAACGCCTTGTCCGGCCGGAGCATGAGGATCCTGGGAGATCTGGAGAGCGCCGACCCGGCCCGGCAGACTGCATCCAGGAAGTATCTCGAGGTGCTCCTGCGCGAGCATCTGACACGCGAGAAGGGAGGTTCCTTGGACCAGGAGACATTGGATGAGATCACGGCCGGCGCTCATTTTGACCCCGTCACCGGCGCCGTGTGGTGGAAAAAGAGCCTGGAAAAACGCATTCGCACCGCGCTCGTGGACGCGGCGGCTTTCGCGTTCCGGACCGGTCCGGCGGGATTGGGGTTGTGGGTGGCGGCCGCTTTCGTGAACGACCGGCGGGACCTGTCCGCGATCGAGTCTTTCAACGTCCACCACGAATGGGAACACGTCCGTTACCACCGGCTCGGCGCCCGCTCCGAAACGGAGGGCCATATCCTGCTGGACGAGCTGGCGGCCACGGTGCTTCCGTTCCTGGACCCTCTGGAAGCGGGCGCCCCCCGGGTCCTGACCGATTCCCACTGGCGGCAGATGGGCTCGCTTTTGAGAGACCATTCTCTGTCATACGGACAGGGAGCCCGCGCGTCCGTGGCGGGCTTGACCGCTCCGGTGACCCCGGTGAGCCATTCGCTGGATTATCTGGCCCAAAAAGCGCTCATCGAGTCGGCCAAGCGGGAGAGGGTGGAAGCGGTCGAGATCCTTCGCAAGCTCGTGGACGCGGGACTCACCGGCACGGAGGCTCGCGCGCTGTTGACCGAGATGGGACGCCGCGGCGCGGGGATCGCCGAACTGCGCGCTCTTTCGCTGGACCAGGCGCGCGAGATCGCGCGGGATTCCCGGCAGAGGGATGAGCGCGTCGATCGGGCCTGGGAGGACGTCCTCGGCGGCGCGCGCCCGAGCGTGATCGCTCCGACCCGGGCCGCCGAAACGCCGCGCCATCTGACGGAAGAGTTCGTCAAGACCCAGCCGTCCACCGGGCCGCCTTCAGCCACGTCCGAATCCCGTGAGCAGCCCGCCCCAATATCCCGCCAGGAACTCCGCCAGAAGGTCGCAAAGCTTCTTAGTGACAAGTCCAATAAAGTCCCTCCCTCTGAGGGGAACTTCACGGACAGGAACCTCGCGGTGGACGCCCTGGCCAACATGCTCGGGCCCATCGCCGATTCCGTGCGGACCGGCGCGCGGGAGGACGTTGTAGAGCAATGGACGATCTTGAAGACCGCGTGGGAGCGTAAGCGGTCGCTGTTCCGGAACCGGGAGACCTGGGACTTGGCACACCAGGAAAATCTCGGAGAATTGGTCGCGGAGATCGAGCAGTATCTGGAAACGACGAAGGATCTCGCGTCCGACCAGGACACGGCCCGCCGGACGCTGGCCGACAAGCTCGCGGCGAGGGTAGTGGTCCTCAATGCGCGTTTGCTCACCGAACAGGACAACCGGCAGATCGACGATCTGGACAGGACCTTCGCGGAGACTTTCGAAACGGAGTCCGACAATCCTCTGGCGGCGCTCCCGCGGGAACTCGCGAGCGATACCGGCAAACGCGCCGAGGTCGCCGAGGACCTGGACCGGTCCGCCAAGCGGTCCGAGGAACTTCTGGCCTTGTCCGACTTCGGGCCGGTCCTGCGGGTCTATTTCGAGAAGATACGCCAGATCCAGAAGCAGGACCTCTCTTCACAGAAAAAAGAAGAAGCCCGGCTCGCGGCTTTGCGGGAACTCCTGGCTTCAGGAAAGTTGAACAAGTTGACCGGTGAGGAACTCTCGGTGCTGGCGATCATCGGCGATCAGGCGGGCGCGGCGCTTCAGATCACCCTGGGCGTGGACCCGGACACCACCGCGATGACCGAGACGGTCAGGGCGATACGTGACCGCCTCAAGGAACTGGTCGAGAACGCCTCCGACGACCCTCTTTTCCTCGATGTGTTGGCCCAGAGACTCTCCGCGGATCCGGTCCGTTCGGCCGAGATACGCGGGTTACTGCAGGACCTGTGGGGGGATCGCGGGACGTCGACGCTGGCCCTGACGAAACTCGCGGCGATGATCGTGCGCGGCGAGATCTCCGCGGAGGGGATCAACCGCGCGGCCCATGAGGCGCGGGAAAAGGGCCTGGAATCCGCCCTCGTGAACGATCTCATCGCGAACAACCCGTCCCTGCAGCTGGAGCGGAAGATCAAAGCCGCGTACGGAAGTCTCGACAAATTCATCGCCGAGATGCTGTCCTACGTTCAGGATGGCCGGCTGCTGACCCGGGATTTCCTGGCCGCGGTGAGGGCAAGGGACGCGGCGCTTTACGACAATCTGCGGCCGCATCTGGACGAAGCGGCCGAACAGGGTCTGGGCCTGGGGCTGGCCCTTCAGGAACTTCATGATCTGGCCCGGACGGTGAACAAGAGGATGGCGGACCGGATCACCCGGGCCAAAACGGCACATGCCAAAGTCGGCGGTTCGCTGGAGCGGGACGAGCGGGACGCGCTCGTGTCGTTCGAGAGGATCCTGTCGGCCATGGGAGAGGTCTATTTCGGAGCGGAACGGCAGATCAAAGACAAAACCGATACCGCGAAGGATCTGCGGGAAACGGACCGCCCGGTGGAGCTCATCGCGGACCTGAAAGGTGTGTTGTGGGACGACAAGAAAGATGACGACGACCGGAACGGGATCGACAGACGGAAGCAGAGGCAGAACGCGCGGGACGCAGAAGGCCCGATCGCGCTGGCTTTCACGGATATCGCGGAGACCCGGCACGGCCGGCGGGCGCTCTCGGCCTTCACGAAAGAAATGACCGGTCGCGCCGCCCCGCGCATCATCGAGAGAGAGATCGAGGCTCTGAAAGAACGGCTTGGCTTGGAAAGGGATGCGGAGAAAAGAGAGAAGATCCAAAAAGATATCGAAGCTGCAGAGGCCGCGCTGGAACGCGCCAAAGCCCTGCCCAAATTGTCCCAGGAAGAACAGATCGTCACGGTGTCCTTGCTCGTCCTGCTGGCCAAGGGCTATCTGCCCAGCCGCGAGCAGGCCCTGGCCGTTTTCGCGATGACCCGCGGCGACAGGGCCATGGTCCAGTTGCTCACCGGTGAAGGTAAATCCACTGTCGGCGTGATGGCGTTGTACCTCAAGGCGCTCGCCGGCTCGGCGATGTACGTCGATACCAAGGACACGCTGGCTTCCAGGAACGCCAAAGAGTTCAAGAAGGTCCTGGCCCCGTCCGGCCTGACGGTCGGCTACGTGGAACGCGAAAAGAAAGAGGGCTACCAGGCGGATATCGCCGTGGTCTCGATCGACACGTTCGCTTTCGACCTGAACCACGACTTTAACCTTACGGACACCGACAAGGAGGAGCGTTACATACGCGCCGATCTGGCGGACATCCAGAAGATCTCCGCCGTTCTCGACGAAGCGGACAGCATCCTCGTGGATCAGGCCCTGACGGCTTTCATCCAGGTCGACGGAGCGGAGGAGCTCAACCAGAAACAGCTTGTCCAGGTCCTGGCCGCTTCGATGGCCGCGCGGGAGGACGGCGAGGAGCCGCTGGTATTCGACGAGGGCGAGATCGTGCTCAAGGACGGGATCGAGGTGCCCGTCGAGGGGAGCCGGAAGAGCGGGGCCGTCGGGTTGATCGACCGGGCGCAAGGGCGGGTGATGATCTACGCGCACGCCCGCCAGCAGCTGCTGGAAGCCCAGCAGGCAGTCCTGACCAAGCGGGCCGACGAGCTCAAGGCGATCGCTCTCGACCGGGCCGAACGCCAGGGCTTGTCGCTGACCGACCCGGAAGTCGACGAACTCATCGCCGAGATCCGTCGCGAATTGGAGGAAGAGCTTAAGGGTGTCGAGAAAAGCGACCGGCAGAAGGAGCCCGGGAAATTCGAGGAAAGTTATCTGGCGCTCCTGGAGGATGCCCTCTCCGCCGAACGGGGTTACCAGCTCGACCGGCAGTACAAAGTGATGGGCGGCAAGGCGGTCCTTGTCCATGCCGGCACCGGTATGGAGCAGGGCAACCAGCGTCTGCACGGGTCCAGCCGTCTGGGTCTCCACGTTTTCCTCGAGGCCAAGGAAGGTCTGATGTTCAGAAGCCAGGGCGACGCCTCCGCGGAGATCACCGCCAAGCAGATCTTCGTGAACGTGCTGCACCAGGTGGTGGGCATGACCGGTACGCTGGGCCGCGGAGCGGAGTCGGATCTCCTGCAGGAGGTTTACCGGTTCGGACTCAAGATCATTCCCGCCCATAACCTGAAGCGGAGGGTCGATGAGTGGCCCAAAGTCCCGTTCATGAGCGAGGAACAACGCACCGAGCGGCTCGTGGACGACCTGATCGATAACTTCCTGCGGGGAGCCCCGACCATCATTTTTGACGCGAGTGAAGGTGATGTCCAGAATTTGTTCAAGGCTCTTTCCGACAAGAACGCCAAGGGCCCCATCAAGCGTCTGCGGGATTTCTATGAGAGCCGGGGCGGCCTCGATCAGTATCTTCAGGTTTACATCTCGGCGCAAGCCGAGCACAGCGAAGAGATCGAGCGGAATGCCGGTCTGCCGGGCATGATCACTCTGGCGACGGCGATCGCCGGCCGCGGTACCGACATCAAATTGAGCAAACTGGCCCAGGAGAAAGGATTGCAGGCCATCTCGCTGACCCTGCATGAATCGTTCCGCATCGAGATGCAGCTGCGCGGCCGTTCCGGACGCCAGGGCGCCGCCGGCCGGACGAAATTCTATCTCCTTCTCTCGGAAGGCACTTCTACCAGACGTCTTCTGATGGATGCTCTGGAGACTCCCGGGGTCAACCGCCGGGTCATCCGGAAGGCTTTGCAGATACTGGACCGGGAGATGGGCGCCCTGGCCGAACCCGCCGAAAGGAAGACTTATGCGGGCCTGGACCAGCAGCAGAAGGAAACTCTTTACGACGCTCTGGACGAAGCGCAGAAGGCCGCCGAGACGCGCTCCGTCGAGCAGATCCGGAGAGGCCTGTGGGTGAGTGACCTCAAGTTCCAGAGATTGAATCAGATCCGCGACGAGATGAACGAGGCGGCGGAACGTACGCTCGCCGAGGCGGACCGAGCGGAGGTACCTGTGGCTTTAAGCCAGACGCTGGACGAGCTGGATTACCGGACCCCGCAGGCGCTGGTCGCCGGCCTGAAAGGACGTCTGGGCGTCTGGCTGAACGAGGCCACGATCGATCTGATCCTCGCGCGGACCGGGGGAGGCAGGAACGCGCTCGGCGGCAGGGGATTCCGGAAGAATCTGGCGAAGTATCTGACATTCGTCGTGGCCAAACAGGCGGTCGGGGAGGAGATGAGCCGCATCCGCAGGTCGTTCTTCCACCGCATGAAACTTCTCAACGACCAGTACGGCTCCCGGTCGGCCGTCTGGCGGCCGTGGATGAACCGGCGGTCGGGCACGCTCACCCGCGAGGCCAGAGCCGAGATCCGCAAGACCTCGCCCACCTACGAATTGGTGCAGGCGCACCTGGCCAAGCAGATGGATACGGCGAAAAAGAGATCGGCGCAGATCAGGCTCCAGAACGAGAGGATACAGGCTACGCTTGCGGAGATCGTCGAGATCTACAAGGGTGTGGAGGAGATCGAGCGGGAGCTGGAGCCGATCCGATCGATCGAGGAGGAGCTCCGGTCGATCGAAAAGAAGCTGAAAGAGAGCGAGAACGCGCAAGACGAGCAGGCGTTGGATCGAAAACAAGAATGGACGCTCCGTAGAAGCGAATTGGAACTTCGCAAGAAAGAATTGGAACCCCTTAAAAAGGATCTGGAACTCCGGCAGTCCAAGCTGTTGGAGACCCTGATCGGGCTCGTGGACCGCATGATCGAGAGCTACGATCTTCTGGCGGAATCGGACCTCGAGAACAAGGAGCTGTACGAAGCGCAGATCGCGCGTTTCCAAGAAGAGGTTCGGTATCTGGAATCGGTCCTGGGCGAGCTGGCCATCGCATTGGGCTATGCCGAGCAGGAACCGGCGCAGCGAAAGAACTCCTATGGCCGGCCGACGTCCGAGAAGCCACAGGAAGGTTTGTTGAAGAGATTCGTGGGCCTGCTCGGTACAGAGCTAACTTTGTCCGAAAAATGGTTTGGTCTGTTCGACAGAGCGCCCGACGTGGTCGTGGTCACCCGGTCCTCGCGTTCCGCGCCGCGGACTCTGACACCCCGTGACTACATGCGATACGAACAGGTGGCGCGGCAGACGCCCCGCCTCGCCCGGGAGTCGTCGGCGCGGGACATCGAGCTGACGATGCGGCAGAGCACGACGGATACGGAAGGCAGGCAGACGACCACGGAGAAACAGCGGAAGGTCCGGGTGTTCAGGGGCACCCCCGACAGCTTCGCCGGTTCGGCCGTCGACCTGCCTCCGGGCACGCCGATGATCGTGGTGCCGCCGGATCCGGACCCCGATCCGGATGACAGACGGCTCACGGCGATGCTAGCGCCCGCGCTCGCGCAAATGGGCGATGACCTTTCTCCGGGCGACGGATACACGGTCGTCACGTTCGTGCCCGCCAAGAACGACGAGACGGACAGCAAAGCCCATCCGTGGAACCCCGTTATCGTGAGGTTCGACAATGAGAACGATCTCCGGAGCGCGCAGGGCGATCTAGGGAAGTTCGTTGGCGGGATGGGTTCCCAAGATCACGGAGTCCGGAACCTGGGGGGGCGGACGTTCGTTTTTGCCACGACCCCGGGCGGAGCCAGGTTGGCACGTGTCGCGGACTCGAGCAAGGGGGAAGAGATCCTGGGCTCTCAAGACCGGGGACTCCAGGGGACGTTGCGCTCCGCGGGGGTCCGCATGGACACCCAAGGAAATATTACGATCGGCGGCAACAACGGTCTGCCGGACAAGAGCCTTGGAACGTTCACCAGTGAACTCAAAAGCGCCGGTCTGTACTCGGAGTACGACGTCCGCGATGTCCGCCCGGCGCCGAAACCGTGGAAACCCAAACTGTCCAGCCCGCGGTCCTGGTTGCCGCCTTGGTTGAAATGGGCCGGGAGCTGGGTGAGCCTTTGGGCCGACGCGCGAGAGCAGAAACGGGTGCGCAAGGCCTGGGCCAAGGACTTGGAAAAAGGGTTTTCCCAGGAGAACAAGGAAGACCGGAACGAGCTGGTGGAACAGTGGAGACGGGAGCTCAGAAAAGACAGGGAAGGGTGGCTGCAGATCTGGAAACGCGATCTCAAGACCCAGGCGACGTTGGCGATCGCGCGCCAAAGTTTCGGCGACCGCTGGGCGGGTCCCGTCGTCGCGGCCGATATCCGGGCCGCGAGGCTGGCGCAGAAAGTTCAGGACATGCAAGCGCACCAGGGTTCTTTCCGCTTCCGCCGGAGAGCTCTGGCTTTGCAGCGGAGAGTGCTGGCGCTGAGGAACGAGACCCAGGAACAGTTCCGGACCGCGACCACGCCGGAAGAGGCCCCGCGCATCGCCTCGGCGCTGGTCCGGCTAGACCAAGCCCTCGAGGAGCACGGCCGGATGACCGAGGTCCATTTCAGCAAGCTGCGGTTCTATCTTAGATGGCAGCCCGGGTATACGGCCCGGAATCGCCGGGCACTGGCCGCGCAGTTGCAGGCCGCGCGGGCGGACCTGCGCCGGACCGCGCATCAATTCATGACGCATCTGGACGAACAGATCGACCGGGTCCCCGCCGCTTATGACGGCAAAGCGCTGGACGATCTGACCACGGCGTTGAACCTCATGGCTTCCCGGTCCTGGCCTCCCGCGACGGATGTCCGGACGGGAGGCGACGGGATCAGGGAAGTGACCGTCGACCCTCTGTACGAGCAAGCCAAACCTAGGATCCTATCGCTGGCCACGAAGATGCTCCGGAGGATCGACGAGCACTTCGATGTCATCGTCGGGGCCAGAGGTGAGCGAGGTGTCTTCGAGGCGGCCCGGATGGCGGGAACCCCCGTACTGCTCCTGAACGCCATGAGCATCCCGCCCGACGAGGAGACCCGGCGGCTGATGGCCAGTTTGTCCGTCAAGATCGGGCGGGATCTGGACGCGCATCTGGCGCGTATCGAATCGCGCGGGGAAGCCCCCGAGGAACATCTCCGCGGTCTGGGAAAGGGGAGAGACGCTTTCAGGCTGGATGTCCAACGGGCCCTCGGGATCGCGGTGCACCTGCGCCGGCGGAAAGACGCCCCGCAAGAGTCCGCCGAGGATATTCTCAGCCTGCTTTCCAGTCACCGGGACCTGTTCCGGTGGATCGGGCAGTTCGCCATGGAATCGGACATCTCGCCCGACGACAACAGCCCGCAGGCGATGGAGGCGCGCCGTCAAAGGCAGCGGGACGAGGAGCGCTTGCGCGACCTGGACAGGATGCTGTCACCCGAGGGGATCGAACAGCATCGCCAGGAGTTGCTCGGTGTCATCCAGAAGGCGTTGGGGCAGACCACCCGGCTCGCGCGGGATCCCGAGAGCAACGTACCTCTGGCGCTGCTGTTCGACGTCGTCTCGTCCTCCAATTTGCTCAAGGACGTCATGGACAAGAAGAACGTCACGGACAAAGGAACTCCCTATCACGCGTTCCACAACGCCCGGCTCATGGCGACGGCGGATTTCGACCCCGACCGGGTCCTGGAAGAGGCGCTGGCCGAGATCGACGGGCTGCTGGAGTCGGGCGGCGATGACGCGCAGATCCACTCCGTTTTTTTCAGCAGGGTCTGGCCGGCCTACGCGATGAGCCAGGGGATCGAACGCGCGGATCCGGCCGCGCAGGAGAGGGCCAGAGCGCTTTGGGAGAAGGCGGAGAACCTGCTCCTTAAGACGGTGAAGCTATCGGAGAAGGACCGCCTGGAATTGGGAAAACGCATCGACTCCGAGATCGAACAGGTGCTGGCGCAGGTGAGCGCGAAATTCGCCAAGACACCGGATAAACAGGAGAAATTCCAGAAGAGATTCGACGGGTACTTCAACGCGTTCCAGAGAGCCCGCGCGATCCAGAAGCTGATCTTCCAGATCGAGAAGCAGGGAGTGGACGAGGCGACGGCTTTGCAGGATTTCAGGTCCGGTCTCCTGACGACCGCCGATCTCCTGACCGACGCCCTGGACGAAAAGGAGCAGGAAGAGATCCTGGACCGTTCGGGATTCAGAGACGCGATCGACGCCGCCGACCAGACGCTGGAAATGCAGTTCAATAGGGCCCGAGACAGAGTGAACGATCCTTCCCGGTTCCTCACGGGAGGTTTTCAGAGGACCCTGCCACGCATCATTCTCGTCCCGCGCCAGAAACTGCTCGACCGGTACCAGACGGCCGCCGCCGCTTATATGGTCGGCACGGACGTGATCTTCATGCCGGTCGAGAACAAGGAAGTCGACGAAGAACTGGTGGACCGGGTCTACCACGAAGGCCGGCACTTGAACAGCTTCGACTTCTGGTCCACGGACCTGCGCGAAGGTATCACTGAATTCCGGACCATCCAGTCGGGCCACCGGGAGAGATGGCACGGACGCAGAAGCACGATCCATAAAGAGACGGGTTACATGGAGTTCGTCACGCAGGTCGGCGGCAACCTTTTCGGCGGCTATCTGCGCAGAGCCCTTGGGGCCAAACCGGAGGAAATGACCCGCGAGGAGCGCAAACAATGGGGAGTCGCGGCGTCCGCGGCCGCTCGCGAGGCCGAACTGCAATTGGATATCGCCCAGTTCACCGGCAGCCTGGTCGACGCCGCGCGCGGCGTGGCCCGTGGAGCCGCGCCCCTTCTCCTGGTCAATCCGTTCAGCGCCATGGCGTCGCATATGGGCTCCAAGATCGGCGTTCAGACGGCTTCGCTCGGCCGGCAGGAGCTGGCCCAGGATGCCGTGCAGGACCTGAACCTGTATGACGAGACCCGGGAGGTCTACGAGACGATGGTCCAGCGGGGCTATGAGGGGTCCTATGAGAACTTCATCGCCACGTTCGAGAGTTCCGCTGACGGCCATGTCAGGACTCTGACCGAAAGCGAAGCCCGCGCGGCGCGGCAGAACGCCCTGGATCAAGGCCGGTCCGAGGCGCAGGCCCGGGCGGTATCGGCCAAGGCCGCCAAAAAAGCGGGGGATCATTACGAGCGATTGTTCGAGAGGTTGAAGAAACGGGTGCCGCCCAGGGGGCAGGCCCTGCTGGCCATTCACAAACGCTCCAAGGAAGGACTCCTGTCCCCCGACGCTTTGTTGAAACGTCTGAAGGCTCCGGAGCACGGGCTCGGGACCGCGCCCGATACGGAGTTCCTCCTCACGCTTGTGGGATCGACCGGTCCGAACGTCCGGTTCCGGATCGTGGACGATCCCACGGAATGGACCCGGCTAACCGAGATCCAGAATGGCTTCGACCGCGCTCCGGACAGTTTCCTGGGAGACGAGGACGGCACCCCGGTCATTTACGCGCGCTCCTCGCCCGAAGCTGCCAAGCAGATCGCGCGTCAAACTCTGCGGGTCCTGCAGAGGGGATCCGGGAATTTGCGGATGGACGTCCTTTCCCCGATCAGGGAAGAACTGCGAAAGAGCCAGGCCGCGGGCAGCACGGACGCGGCGGTGCTGTTGGATTCCCTCGACCGGTGGGAGGAGCTTGCTCGGCGGGCCGGGATCGCCGAACCGGATATGCCGGCGGAGTTCGCCGCCTACCTGATCCAGGAGCTGGTGGGCGCGGGCGCTCGTCTGGCCCGAGCCGGCGGAACCCTGGATGCTCAACTGGCCGCTGAAGCCGGAGCTCTCGCCGAGAACCTGGTCCGGTTCGCCGGCGAACGCACCGGTCAGAAGGACCATCCCGCCCGCGCGGTCTTGAGCCTGACGCGCCGGTATCTTGAGACCCTCGACCGGCGGATCCCCCTGCCCGAGTCTCTCCGGGAATCCCCGTTGCCGCAGACGGGTCCCGCGCGACGTTCGCCCGGCGCTGTCGTCCGGCGTGACCTGAAGCCCGTCTATGAGTCGCTGATCAGGCGCAGTTACCCGAGATATTCCAAGGCGGGACTGACGTTCCGGGCCCTTCTGGATGAGTGGGCGGCGCAGGAACCGGACCGGTCGCAGGACGCCTCCGACATGCTCGCGATGTACGAGGAGGACGAGTCCGGGCGGGCGGACCTGAAGCCCGGCATTCCGTCAGGAAAGGATCTGGCGGCCTCTTATAACTTCGTTTCCAGGAAGTACCAGGAGGTCTTGAAAGACCAGGATATCACGTTCGCGGACTATGTGGCGGAACTGGAAAAGGCAGGCCGCGTCGTTGCGGGAGCGCGTGATCCGCTGATCAGGAGGCATGACGTCATTCAGGGACAGCTGCGTTCGCCGCAGGACCTGGCCGCCGCTTTCGCGGCCTCGCCGGGAGTCCGTGGTCCGATGACGGACGAGGAGCGGTTGTTCTACGAGCGGTTGTCCAAGACGCTTCCTCCGGGACTTCGTATCCGGATCATCGGGACGTTCGAAGACTATCAGAACGTCATACAGGAGGAGTTCCCCAACTATCCGTTCGCGCCGCGAGGGCTCTTCAGTTATCCGACCCGGCCCAGGAACGTGGACGATCCGGCGCTCTTCAGCAACCCGGGCTATCCGATGATCCTCTCGAGCGCTTTCCACGCGCAGCCGTGGGGGTTGGGCCATGAGATCCTTCATATCCTGCAGATGGAATCCGGCAATGACCAACTGGATGTCCTGTCCCAGATCAAGGCCTCGCTCAAAGGACGGGCGGACGACGCGTCAAGGACCCTTTCGGCCCTGTTGGATCAATGGGAGAAGACGATCCGGAGCTCCGGGACCTACGGCGAACAGGAGATGCCACGGGAATTCGGCGCTTACGTGTTCCAAGAACTGTTGTACGCGCAAGGACGCTACGAAGAGGACGGCAGGGAGGTCGCGGAATCCGGCCCGATCAAGGACTATTACGATGACGTGGTCGCGAAGGACCCGCGGCTGCGCATCAATCCGACCCCGAGAGCCAGGGATCTGGTGAAAACGCTCCTGGAACTGGCCCGGACCGCGCAGGACCCGCAGGCCGTCAAGATCCTGGGCTATCTGCGGTCCTATTATGAGAGTCTCCACCCGGCCATGCCTCTGCCCGCCGCGCTGCGGGCGGTGCCCGCCGTGGCGATCGAACCCCAACATGCCGTTTCGGAGGCGGAGCGCAGCCGTATGGCGGGGCTGTACAAGCGCTCGCTCGAGATCTACCGGCGTTTTCTGGAGGCCGGGCAGGATCTGACCTATGCGGAACTGATCCGCGCCAACGTCGAGCAAGGGGGGCTGACCGCGCAGCAGGGCATGATCCTGATCCGGCTCTATCAGCAGGACTCCCGGGCTCCGCGGGGCTCCGCGCCCACGCCCGAAAAAGTTCTGGCCCTGTACGACGATGTTCTTCGAACGAGGGTCTCTTATCTGGCCCAGGGCATGGACCTGGAGTTCGAGAGGATCGTCGACCACATGGTCCGGACTGGGGAGGTCACTCCCCAGACCGCCGCCCAGATCACCGCGATGCACGCGAGCGACCCGGCCGCCGCCAAGAGAAGGGAGACCTATCATCAGACCCTTCACATCTATTCGCAGCTTGTCGCGGACGACCCGCAGCTGGACTACGCCGGACTGATCGATCAATTCGACCGGTACGCAGGGTCGGAGGCCGCCGCGCTGTTCCCTTCCGATGTCCGGGACGAGATGGCGCGGGTCGCGCGGTCCGATGCGGCCGGGCTCAAGGACATCCGGGACGAGATCTTGAAACCCGTTCATGAGCGTCTTCTCCAGGTCTATGCGGACGTGGTCGCCCGGCAGGGCGAGGTCCCTTACCGCATGCTCCTGGACCAGAGCGTTCGGGCGGGACACCTGACCCCGCAGGACGCCAGGGACCTGGAGCGCCTGTATGAAAAGGACCCGGCCGTTCCCAAGCCTCTCCTGCACAGATTGGTCCGGTCCGGCCTTCTGGAACCGTCTCCCGACGGAGCGCAGTTCGTCCTCGCCTCCGGGGCCACTCTCGAGAAAGTGGTCGACGTCGGGCCGCCGGACAAAGCGGGTGTCCAGGCCGTCTATGAGTTCCTGTACAAAGGACAAGGCGCCAGCGAGGGCATGGCCGATGTCACGATGGCCTTGGATCCCGAGATGCGGTCCAGGGTGCACATCGGGGTCCTGCGTCATTTCGTGGAGGTCCACAAACAGGAAGGATTGTCCCCCGCGGCTGCCGCCGCCAAACTCCGGATCCGGCAGGCCGCCGAGGACCTGTTCCTCGTGATCCCGCCTGACGGAGAGGCCCAGATCGCGCCCGACGCGACCATTCTGAAAGTCCTGGAGTTCGCCCGTTCGAACGGCGTGGATGCGCGGGAGGTCTATGAGATGCTGTTCGGCGGGGCTTCGCCCGAGATCCTTGCGCTTTTGTCCGGGGTGGCGCAGATTCTGGACGAGCGGATCGTCGCCCGGCTCGACATCCTCGATTTCTTCAGATACGTGCAATATCTTCTGCAGCAGGACGTGAAGGACCCCGGGGAGATCGCGCGCCATATCCGGGGCATGCTGATCCAGGACCTGTGGGAGAGCAAAGGCCTGCTGGCCACTCGCGAACGAGAAGGCCAGTCCGTTACGGCGCCGGATCTCGACGCCACTGTCGAACGGGTCGTCCGGTCGTCGAGCCCCGAGGACATCCGCCTGATGTACGAAGGGGCGTTCCATCCCCAGTATGTCCCGCTCATGGCCGACATGACGACCGGCGTTCCGGAGGAGTTCCGGTCCCGGCTGACCCTCCGGCAGCTGGCCGGGTTCGCGGACTATTATCTGGGCCGGGATACCGGGATCACGCTGGAGGACGCCCTGACAACCGAGCGCGCGATCGAGGAGCTGGTCCGCCTGATCCAGAGCGGAGCGATCCCGTTGTCCGAGACGCCGCTCGAGATTCAGCCCCTGCCGCCGGGTCCGGATCCCTCGCAGCTGCCCGACGCGGGACAATGGAGCGAGTCGATCGATGAACCGTTGACCCTCCCTCAGCCGGTCGTTCCGGACCGGATCGAGGGAGTGGAGCCGACCGGCGAGATGTTGCCAAAGATCGAGGCCATGGACGAGGAACTCGTCCCGCCCGCTCCTGAGGTCACGGAATGGCCGGGCACGCGGACCGCGATCGCCCCGTCCGAAGAGGAGGTCTCCGGTGAGCCGCTCACGGCAGAGCCGCTCGCCGGACTTCCTCCGTCGCCCGAGCCTCCCACATCTCCACCTCCGGGTGGCGCGCGACTAGCCTCGACAGTTCCGTCCGGGGCTTCACGGGCGCTTGTTGCGGAGAGCGTTCTGGTCGCGCCGTTAGAGCGTTACGCTACGACCTGGGTCCCGATCGGCGAGACCGGAATGCGCGTCCATACCTATCTTGGCGATCCGGCGATCGATCCGCGCGGACGCGCCGAGGCGGGCTATGAACCGGACGATTTCACGTATGTCAGGCGCCTGGATGTCCCGCTGGACGGATCCGCGCCCACACAGCTTCTCGAAGTTCTCACCGGGGATTTTCTGTTCGGAGAGCTTCGTCCGGGCGAGAAGCTCATGTCCCGGTACTTCGTGTTCTGTACGGCGATGGTCGTGCGCGCCGTCGGCGCGGACGGGAAGCCGGCCGTGGGGATCGCCCATATCTCGGACCTCTCTCCGACCGGTGCCGACGGCCCGTCACGCAATTACGCGACGACGCTGGCCGCACATCTGAAGACGCTTGGCTATCGAGAGGGATCGATGGAGATCGCGATCTTCGTGCATCGCGACCGCGAGGCGGAGCTTCTGGCCTCCGATGACCTGGACGCGCTCCGCCGCAGCGGCGTACGCGTGGATGTCGTGCGTGTCGATAAAGCGGGGGCTTCGGAGAACAGCACGGTCGTCGCGGATGAACAAGGCGCTTCGTATGTCACCCGGGACGCGGCGGATAGGCCCCGGAACGCGTTGCGCGCCCAGATCGAATGGGGCCGCGGCGCGGTCGACCTGGGCGAGGGAGCCCGGACCATCGCCGCGGGGACCGCGCGCCGGACAGCGTCCGCCGGGGCACCCGTTTCGGGCGCTCGGCTCGCCGCTCATTTGAGGGCGACCCGCGCCGATCACAGACATCCGGAGTTCAAGCGGGCCTTGCACGCGCGTTTGCGGAGCCTTCTCTCGTCGGTCGTCCCGACCCCGGTATTCCTGGTCGGTCTGATCGACGACGGTCAAGGGCAGAACCGCCGGCTCGCCGACCGCTTGAACCGCCGTGACAGCGAATTCCCCGATGTCCGTTTCATCACCGTGCCAAACGATCCCGAAGCGATGGAGACCGCTCTGGCCGCAGAAGAAGCCCGTCTGGGGAGCGGGGAGAGCTATGGAGCGGTGCTGACGCTCGAACTGCCCACTACCGGCGATGCCGAGAGCATCCGGCAGATGCGCGCGACGCTCGGACCCGCGCTGGCCGAGGTTCGCCGCGCCACATTTGAGACGATCAAGGTCCATTATGAGCGCATCGCCGGTTCGGCGTCACGCGAGGAGCTCGCCCAAACCCTCACCGAGATCAAGGCGGCGGTCCTGGCGAAAAAGTTACAGCCGGTGGACTGGGACCGGGCGGTCCGGGGCGGTCTCCAGGTCGTCCGGACGGACAACGCGGTACTGGCCACGGGCTATCTGGGTTCGCGGGTGTACGCGGAGCAAACATCCCCCGCCGTCCAGAAAACGGCGCTTCCTGCGGACCCGGATATCCAGGCCTATTGGCGGTCCCTGCCTTCCGAACTGGGACCGGACGCGGTCAATCTGGCGATGGAGCTTAAAGCCGAGCGGGAAGGATTGGCTTTGGCTCTCGGAGAGCTCCTGGCCCGGCAAGGCGAGGGGACGCCGGTCCGGGCTTTTCCCGCCGCGGCGCTCACGCTGAAGAACGGCCGCCTCGACCCGGGCATGACCCAGGTTCTCAAGCGGCTTCGCAGGTATCTGGAAGGCCGCCTGATCATTTATGGCGACCGTCGCGATCCGTCGGAATGGACGCGCGTGCGCGACGAATTGGAGGCGGCCGGAGCGGGTTGGATCACCGCCGGTTTCGTCCCCGTCGACCCGTCGTCCGCAACGAGCGTTCCTCTCCAGATCCAGTCCGCCCGTCCCGGTCTGCAGGGCCGCGCTTTTACGGTCATCGTGCCTCCGCAGGACGCGCCGAGCGGGCGCACGCCTCTGCAGACCCTTGCCGGCGCGGTCGCGGGCGATCCCACGGACTTCGAGGGGCTGACCGTCCCGGCGCTCATCCAGACCCTGCGCTCCGCCGCGGTATCGACCGTGCCCGCTCCGAAACCGCCCGTCACCCGTGTGACGCCGCCGGTCGTGCCCGCCGCCGTGACGCCCGCGCCCTTCCCGCAGACAGGCGGACGCTTGGCGGTCTCCGGCACCGAACGGGCCCCAACGGCGCCGGCGCCTCTGCCCAAGGAGATCCCCACGAACATGTTGATCGCGGTGGAGGTGAATGATCCGTCACTGCACGCGGCGATGACGACGGCATTGAACGCGAAGAATCCCCACCCCGGGACCCGGTTTCTCGCCGCGCGCACGACCGGCAATATCCAGGCGGTGCTGGCCAGCTCCGACAGCGGCAAAGTCTATCAGTCGCATCTGGCCCTGATCGCCGGAACGGCAACGAACGTCGAGGAGACCGTTTCGAAGGTCCGTGCCGCGGTCGGCGCCATGGTCAACGGCGCCGCGGCTGACGCGCTGTACCAGACCTACGATATCCTGGCCGGGGCGTCCGACAGCGAACTTGCCGATGTCCGGGTCTCCATCCGTTCGGCATACCAGGAGGGCCGGTTCGCCGCGACGGAATTCGGGAACTTGCTGCGGGAGAAGGCGGTCAGGATCGACCAGACGCGCGGCCCCGGCGCCGCCGGTATCGTGGCGCAGGTCGAAGCTTTCCTGCTGGGACGCAGGACGTCCCTGGACACGGGCAAAGGCGTTGCGCCGGCCGGGTGGACCGCCGAGAACGAATCCATGTACCTGGCCTCCTTGCCGCCGCGGGTCGTCGGAGCCCTCACGCCGGCCCAACGGACCGCTCTGGCGGTCCGGTTGCGCGAGGAGGACGGCCGGACGGCGGCAGCTCTGTCCGATTATCTGGAAGTCCTGACCAACAGACCGGCGGTCAGCGTGAAGGCCGTTCCGTTCAAGGCGCTGCTCCTGCGCGACGGGCGCCCGGATCCGCGCCTGCTCGGTGTGATGAGCGCCATGCAATGGCCCGAAGCGCTCCGGCAGAAGATCGTGTTCTACCATTCACCGGGCGAGAGCCGGCAGGTCAACGAACTTCGGTCCGTTCTGCGACGGTCCAACGGCGGACAGCTGGCCTGGATGGCATCCGCCTCCCGTTTCATCGAGATCGGAGAGGGGGATGTCGCGCAGGAACTGGCCAAGCATCCCGAGATCGGCGGACAACCGCTTACCATCCTGTTCCACGACCCCGATTTCGCCCAAGTCAGCGCGTCGATCGAACGGTCGCCGCACAAATATGTCGCTGTTCCCGCGCCGTCCGACGCGACCCTGCGCCATCTGGAACCAAGCCCCTTGCAGAAGTTCGCTTTCGTTCTGATCGCCGATTCCAAGGAAGGCCGAGTGTTCGCCGGCGGCCGGTTGAGCTACTATGCCAACCCGCAGCTCAAGGGTCTCCTGGAACGCGGCGAGGCCCAAGGCTGGGTCCGGTTCATGCCCCTACCGATCCGGATCCTCCAGGAGTTTGGCAAGATGATCCAGTATCTCCGTGGGGTGGCGTCCGCCGCCTAACCGTACCATCCTTCGTCCCACCCAGCCCTATACTATAAAGGAAGGAGCTGTCTTCTCTCTAATGTTAATAGATATAAAAGATTAATTTTGCTTAAATTTACAGATTGAAAGGGCCAAAATCACCCCAAAAAAGCTTGAATGCTAGTTGCTTTCACCAATGGAGTTGGGTATACTTTGAGTGTTGCAGCCGGGGATCGGCTGATTTACGTTCCGAAGATAAGACATAACATATTGAAATAACAAGAGTACCTGTTCAAACGGGTATTTTTGCATTAGTTTATTTAGATATTTCAAATGTATTATCTTAAGCTTTTGTAAATGGAGAAGTGAAGTTGCACACGACTCCCGATAACGATCCGAACAACGATTCTCCCGCCCGGCCTTTCCGCTCGCGGTACGGCTTCAAATTCCGCACGATCGCGCTCTTTCTTGTCCTTTCTTTCCTCGGTGAAGAATTGCTCCATGCCCAGGGCGGTGCGCCGCTTTGGTCGAACGTCGCGCAGACCAAACAGACCCAGGACGATCAGCGTAAAAAGGACGAGACCCAGCTCGGCAAGATCACGATCCCGTACGACTCCGGCCTCACGCGCAAGGTCGTCGCGACCAGCGCCGAGGACGTGATCATCAACATCCAGGACGCTCACTCCAAACTCGGCGCGCAGGAGAGCATCACCCGGATCCTCGATAACCTCGTCAAGAATTACAATCTTGATCTGGTCGCGCTCGAGGGCGCCTCGGAGAACATCGACACTTCCGTCATCTCGAGCTTCCCGATCCACGAAGTGAAGAAAAAAGCCGGAGAATACCTGCTGCGCGAGGGCCGGATCTCGGCGGGCGAGTTCTACTCGATGATCACCAAGGACCCGGTGCGCTTCTACGGCGTCGAGGACCCCGCGCTCTACCGGGAAAACCTCGATGTGTTCCGCGGCCTGATCGAGAAGAAGCTTCAGATCCGCGCCGAACTGAAGAAGCTGCGCTCCGTGCTGGGCGAGCTCGAGAAGACGGTCTATTCCGAAGCGCTCCGGGACATGGCCGGCCGCAAGCTGCTGCACAAGAACGGCAATATCAAGTTCACCGATTACTGGGCGTACTTCAGCGGCCTGGCCGCCGAGAAGGGGGTGGACTACCGCAAGTACCCTAATCTGAAGAAACTGGCCGATACCGTTGAGCTCGAGCAGGAGATCGATTTCCGCCAGGCGGGCCTCGAGCGTGACGCGCTGATCGAAGAGCTTGGCCGCGTCCTGCCCAAGCCCGAGCTCGAGAAGCTCGTCCTCGAAGCCCTCCAGTTCAAACAGAACAAGATCACACCCGGCGCGTTCCACTACACCCTTGCGCAGATCGCGCAGGGCGCGCAGATCGACCCGCTCAAGAACAAGAACATCATCCTCTATTCCCAGTACGTCGTGCTCTATGAGTCGATCGATCTGATCGTGATCTTCGACGAGGTCGAGGCTTTCGAGACGGAGCTCCGCGAGACGCTCTTCACCAACGACGACGAGCGCTCGCTCGCGCAGTTGTCGCACTGCGTGAACATCCTGTCGCAGCTTCTGGACACCACACTGACGAGCAAGGATTACGATTTCTACGTGCGCAACGAGAGCTCCTGCGAGATCCCGTCGATCCGCGAGGCGTTCGTCCGGCTCGACGAGAAGTACGGCACCTCCTACGCGGCCACGCCGGATTTCGACGCGCTCCAGACGATGGTCCCGAGCGCGAAGCGCTTCTACGAGCTCGCCGACCGCCGCAACCGCACACTCCTCCAGAACACGATGGAGCGCATGAAGCGGGACGGCGTGCACGTGGCGGCCCTGGTGACCGGCGGTTTCCATTCCGAGGGCATCTCCCGCCTGATGGACGACGAGCGCCTGTCGTACCTGGTCGTCATGCCGAAGTTCGACGAGGTCTCCGCGGACCGCCCTTACATCGCGGTGCTGACGCACAAGCCCAAGGAGTACGAGGAACAGTTCAAGGATTCGGATTTCTACATCCAGACCCCTCTGCCGTTCGGTGTCGGCGATCACATGGACCGCGAGGACAAACTGGCCGCCGCGCGTCTGGCGACCGCGATCGTTTTCGTCGAGGCCGCCCGGCTTTCCGGCACGCGCGAACTTTCCCAGGACCTCCGCGAGGCGTTCGTGAACGGTTTTGACCGGTCCGAGAGCGAGAGGACGGGCCGCGGGGAAAGTTCCCTGATCGGCCGGGAGGATTTTCTCGCCATGTTGAACGGCGCCCGCTTGGCGCGCGTCGACGGCATGGACGGGGTCGTCATGGACGATGGCAAGCTGTACCTGGTCGAGCGGGAACGCACGGAGATCGGGGAGCAGATCAAGACGGTCCATCTACGGGGTCTCGACGGAACTCATCTGGCCCAGATCCAGACCGGAGAGATCGAACAGATCAAGAAAGGATTAGGGGATCTGCAGCGCCAAGTGGCCCAGATCGAGGCTTCCCGCCGGGCCCCGACGGCGCTCGAGCTGGCCGAACTGACCGGAGACCTGCAGGTGGCGATCCGGACCAAGCGCCAGGAGAGAGGTTCCAGGTCCTTCGACGCCCAGGAGTTCCTGATGACCCACGGCGCGCGTCTGGCCCGCCGGGCGGGTCTGGCGGGGATCACCGACGAACAGTTGGGACAGATCGCGCGCGACGTGCTGGGATCGGAAGCGGCGCAAGCGACCCCGGCCGTTCCCGCCGCGCAGGCGCCGCCTGTCGCCGGCGCCCGTCTGGCGGACGACACCGGCGACGCCGCCGCGGCGCCGCGCCGCGCGGTGCTGGACAATCTGGACCGCCTGCAACGGCGCGTGCGGCAGGTGGTGGACGGCGGTTCGGCCCAGTCCCTGGACGAGTTCATCCGCAACACGCTCGATCCGCTCATGATCGCGGTGAACCAGCGCCGCGCCGAGCTTAGAGAACGCCGGACGATGGGTTCACGCGCGCTGCGGCGCTGGATGCGCGGTTCGCGCGATGCCGCCGAGGAAGAGGCGCTCGTTTCGCAGGCCCGGGCGCTTACCCAGCAGATCGAGGCTTTGAGGGCCCTCGAGGACATCGAACGCCGCCGGCAGGTCCTTTCCAGCGCGCCGGTGCAGGAAGCGCTTCGCGAGTTGGCCACGCAGATCATCGACCGGCGTTACGCCGAAGGGCGTTTCATGGACCGGTTGAACGCGCTTCTGGGAGGTTTCGAGCGCGGTGGCGTGGCGTATCGCGCGGCGGTGGTGACCGCTGTCGAACGGGCCGGTTTGCCGGCGAACGTGTACCAGCGCCTCGTGCCGGACGGGCGTGAGGCGGACATCACGCCGTTCGAGATCGTTTCCGCGATCATCAACGTCCGTTCCGAGATCGAGCGCTCCGGCGCGGAAGCCGTTCCCGTGGAAGGGGAGATCCCGGCCGAGACCGTCACCCCGCCCGTTACCACCGTCACCCCGCCCGTTACGGAAGCGCCCGCGCCGACACCCGCTCCGGTCCTCCCGGTCGAAGAGCGGTACCGGCGCAACGTTCCGCGGGACCTCCAAACCGAGCTCAGCCGTGTGTTGAGATCCTCATCCGCCACCGACGTTCCCGATACGGATACCGCGTATACGATCATCGATGCCCGGTATCCGAGCGAGGCGCGAACGGGCGCGAACGGGCGCATCTATCTCCTGTTGCGCGAATATATCGCTCACGTGGAGAACATGTTCATCGTCCGTTCCCAGGCGGAGAGGCTGTTCCAGGCGCCTCCGACGACCCGCAGGGAGTTCGAAGACCGGCTGATCATCTTGAGCCGCCAAGCCGCGCGGATCTGGGGAGCGGATTCGAACAACGTCCGTGATATCCAGAACGACACGCGTGTGGGAACGATCCGCGAGAACTACCAGCGGGCTTTGCGCGACCGCCGGGTCGAGGCGCTGATGGGCCGGTTCGGCCAAGCGCTGCAGAGCCTGACGCAGGACCCGCGTCGTTTGAGGGCTTTTCAAAATTATATCCGGCACCTTCGGGCGCAGGCACAGGGGGCGAACGCGGCCGAACTGCCTCTCCTGGAAGGGACCGCGCAGGTCGATCTGGGGGTCGAGGCGGAGTTCAGCCAGCGCGCCGAGATCTCCCTTGTCGAGGCGCTCGACGGGGTGGCGGCGGGAACGTATCGCGCCGAACAGGAATTGGACGACGCGCTGGCGCCGGCTATCGCGCTGGCCCGTCCGGGCTCTCCGGTCCTGGCCGCGTACGGCGCGGTGTTCGAGCCGCTGCGCCGGCGCCTGCAGGCCCGCGGAGAACGCGAGGACCTGCGTGTCATGATCGAACAGCTCAACCAGATGGCGATCCTGGTCGGCTCGAACGTGGACCAGCTCGTCCGGGATTACGGGGACGACGCCTCGGTCGCGGAGGACCTGGCCCGGCTCCGCGAGACCCGCGCGCAGATCGACACCGAGGTCGCCGCCCTCACGGACGGATGGGAGAGACGGTTCAACACCCGCCAGGACGTGATCGACCAGGCCGCGCCGCTCCAGGCCCTGATCCGAGAAGCCAATCTGGTCATCGGTCAGCTCGACATCATTTCTCTCCGGAACCGCGCGACCGCCCTCGAGGCTTCGGCCGCTCCGTTGTGGGCGCTCCCGACTCTCGAGGCGTTCAACGCGCAAGCCGCCGCCGTGGAACAGGAGTTGACGGTCCTTCAGGAGGAACACCAGCGTTTCGAGGCGCGCTTCGGCGCTCCGGTGATCGGCCGCGCACTGGACGCGCTGCGCGCTCGGATCGACCGCCGACGCAACCAGCTGACCGTCCTGGCCGAGCTTCTCGCCGTGCTGAACCGTTATGCCGCGCCGACCCTTGATCCTGCCACGGTCACTCCCGAAACATTGACGGCTTTTGACACCGATATCCAGGCCTTGCACGAGAGGGAAGAGGAATTGAGCGTCACGGGCACCGTGGACCGTGCCCGCCGTCCAGGGGCCGCGGTCCCGGTGATCGATCTCGCTCGAGCGCAGCTCTTGCAACAGGCCACCCAAAATCTGACCGCCGCCGCGGCCGCGTTGCGCGACAACGCTTCCCAGACCCTGACGGACGCGCGGCGTCCCCTGCGCGATATCACACGCACGGCCGCAGAGTTCCGGCAGGAATCGGACCGCCTGCGCCGTGAACTCGAGTCGCTGCAGGAGCTCTCGCTGGCCATTGTGCCCGTGGCCGGAGCGGACCAAGTGGCGCCGATCAATACCGTTCTGAACGAGGCCGAAGACACGCTAGCCCAGCTCGATACCGAGGTGGACCGCCTGGAAGTACGTCAGGGAGCACGAAACCTCGCCAACGACGGGCGCTTCCTTCTGGACACCGACGAGCGCCGCGCCGCCGTGACGCCGGCCACGCTCGAGGCCTATGACGGGGCCCTGACCGCGCTCACCGACCGCGCCTCCGATCTGGACATCAATCTTCTGGCTGCCGCCGGCCCGCAGGGCGCCGGAGCCATCCTGCAAGCCAGACGGCGGGGGATCCTCGATGCGCTCATGCGGAACCTCGACGTGACCGCGCGCGGTCTTTTGGGCCGTTCCCGCGCGCTTTTGGCCACCGCCGAAGGCCCGGCCGCCGGGGTCGATGTCGAGGCGCTCCGCGCCGATACCAGGACCGTCACCGCCGAGATGCGTCAACAGCGGAACGCTTTGCGCGATCTGGCGAACTATCTGCGCGACGACGCGCCGGTCGACCCAGTCCGGGATGTTCTGACCGAAGTTTCCGAAGTTTTGAGCCGGATCCCGGGCGCCGCGGACCGCGCGGCGATCCGCGGCACGCTGGAGCAGATCATCGAGCGTTACAGGCGGATGCCGCGCGGCACCGTCACGGTGCGGACGCTCGAGGATTACAACAACGAGATCAGCGCCCTCGAACAGCGCGCGGCGGCTTTGCAAGTCACGATCCTGACGCGTCTGGTCGTGGTCCGGGATCCCGCGGCGTCCGAGGGTCCGAGGGAACGCGTCATCGACCACAACCGCCGGATCCTGGCCCAACAGGTCGGCAGAAATCTCACGGCCGCCGCGGAAGCGCTGCGTTCCGACACGGCCCTCCTCGAAGGGACGACCCAGCTGCCGCTCGGGCAGATCACCCGGACATTGGACGAGATCCGCGCCGCCGCGGAGGAGTTCCGCCAGACCGCCCGCCGGTTGAGCGAGGACACCGATCGCTTCGCGCGACTGACGGCCGAGGATCATCCGGCGATCGAACCGGTCCGCACGGCGATCGCCGAAAGCCTGGCGATCCTGAACGGCGCGAACCGTCTGCCGCTGCGCCTGAACACCCTGGCGATCCGCCTGCGCATCCGCGATCTGATCAATCTGGACCCGCGTTTCGCTCCGGGAGCCGCCGTCACGGCCGACACCCTCCTCCAATATAATGAAGAAGTCGACCGTCTGATGGCCGATGCGTCGCGTCTGCGGCTCAGCCTGACCGGGGAGACCCTCGCGGCGGTGCAGAACCGCCGTCAGGACCTGCAGCGCCGTGCCCTGGCCCGTTTCACGCAGCGCGTCGGAGCCTGGTCCGCCGCGGCCACGACCCTGCGGCGTTTGTCGGGGGATGAGCTGCGCGCCGCCGCCGCGGAAGGACAGAATGAGGCCCAGATCTTCAATGAACGCGCCGCTGTCCTGACGGAGGAGTTCCGTGTTCTCGGGGCGGAGGCGGCTGCACTGGCGCCGCTCGGCGTGAGCACGTCCGGACCCGTCGGCGCGCTGACCGATAACGGCCGCCGGCTCGAGCGCCGCCGCGCGCAGGTCGAAGCCCTGGTCAATTTCCGCACGGCACGCCGCGCGCTCCGCGACGCGGCCACTTACCCCGAATTTCGCAGGGCCTTGGCCGCCGTGCGCCAGGCCATCGACACCGCGGGACGTGTGGACGCGGTCGACGGCCTGCAGGAACAGGTCGCTCGCCTGGACCGTCTGCGCGAGCGGCGCCGTGATGAACTGCGCCGGCAGCGGCAGGAGATCACGGAAACTCTCCTGACGGTGGTCCAGAGCGTGGTCGCGGCTTCCCGCGAGAACGATTATGCGGCTTTCGAAGAGGCGACGCGCGCCGAAGGCCCTCTGGAGACCGCTTATCGCCGCGCGATCGTCGAATGGGAGGTCGAGCTTCCGGCGGAACAGCGCCGCGCGATCGACAACCTGGTCAACGCTCAAGTTCCCCGCCGCCGCCTGGCCATGGAGACGGCCCAGTTCGGCAGGATCCTGGACCGGCTGGAAAGCGAACTCGGGACGCTGCAAGAGGGCTTGGACAATCGCCCTGCCGGTGACGCCACGACCGTCGCCAACGAGAGGGCGCAGATCGAGACCCTGCGGCGGACGGCCGCTCAAACACGGTCCATCCTGCGCACCGGGCTGGCGAACGAGACGCATCGCGAACGCGCCGCCGAGGCTCTTCAGACCCTGAGGGGAGGAGTTCGGGCCCTGGTCGCTGCGGGCGGCGCCCGTCTGGCGAAGAGCCCCGACAGGACCCGCGAGGCGCTGTCGGACCTTTTGGGCGATATGGACCGGCTGCTCGGAGGTATGGCGTCGGCTCCGATGCCCACCCGAGCCACACCGTCCCCGACGGCCGCGACGGCCCCTACACCGCCTCCGACCGTTATACCGCCGACCGGCACGACGCCTCCGCCCGGCACGCCTCCGCCCGGCACACCGCCTCCGACGGCCACGACAGCTCCCACGCCTCCGCCGGGGATCCCCGACAGCGCTTTTGGGGCGGCCCGTTTACGGCGTAACCGGGGCGAGACCGACGCCGCTTGGCTGGCACGGCTCACGGAGGCCGTGCGCCAAAGGTCCGTCGCATTGAGCGCCGTTTCCGCAGTCTCCACCGAGTTCGACGCCGCCGCGCCGGTCCTTCCCACAGTCGCGGCGGGAGCTACGGTCGAAACTCATGTCATCGACCTGACGACCCAGGTAGGTTTCATCATCGCTCTGTTGAGTTCGGGAATCGACGCCAACGTCCAGGACGCCCGGCGTTATCTCGGCCTGCCGCCGACCGGTCCCGGCACCCCCGGTTCGGGCATCCTCACGGATATAGAGGATTTCGTCACCGCGGTCCGCGCGACCGCACCCGCGCATACGGACATGACGCGTCTTTTGGGCAGCCTGGATATCCTGACGGACGAGGCGCGCGAAATGGCCACCGTGCTGGCCAACCCCGTCGCGGCCGCGCCCCGCTGGACGTTCCGTGAAAGCCTCGTCAACTGGTTCCGGTTCGATTCGGCGTGGGCGCTCGTCCGCTGGTCGCCGATCGGGCTCATCATCTTCCTGATCGCCGCTGTCATCTTCGATCCGTTCGGCTGGAAGCCGCGCCCTGCCGCGCCGCCGGCCGCGACCGTCACGACTCCCGGGGTCGACGTCGACAAGATCGTCATCCCGATCACGCCGTCCGATCTGCCGTCGATGCCGGCAGGCATCCCCACCGACGGGAAGATCGAGACCGACGCGCGGTTCGTGAACCTCAATCAGGATCTGCACTCGGCGCGCTGGAGACAGATCCGCTCCGTCATGGTCCAGGCCGCCTACCTGCGCATGCAGCCCGGCGGAGCTTTCGAGGCCGAGATCCCGGACATCGCTACCGACCAGAAAGGCGCCCCGGTGCTCGTCAGATGGGTGGAAGACGCCGTCACCAAACGCCCCAGCTTGAGGGTCTTCTACACGGACGGATCGTCGGACCCCGTGAGCACAGCCGGAGCGCCGGGAAGGTTCAGCGTCAATTATCGCAACCAGCTCATTGCGCCTGACGGCAAGGTCTTCGCGCAGATGAGCCTCGGTCTCGCGGACGACCCGGCTACGGGTCTTCCGCTCTTCCAGGACGGTGGAGGCAACCCGCTCATTTCGTTCCGTACCGGCCTGCCGATCACCGGGCCCATCCTGCGGGACAAGGGGACGATCGGGCTCCGTTACCGCTGGACGGAGATGCAGCCCGTCCTTGACCCGGTCACGAGGCGTCCGAAGATCGACCCGGCCACCCGGCAGCCGGTCATGGCCCCGGCCCTGGTTGAGGCCTCCTCGCCGCCTCTCGACGCGAACATCGGGCTTACGGCGATCAACCCGCTCACCGGACAGCAAGTGATCTACGGCGAGCTTGCCGCCGCCGCGGCCCTGGCGGAAGCCACCCAGAACAAAGGCGTCAACGACCGCGAGATCCTGATCCTGAAAGCTCTTCTCGACAATAAGAACGTCGGTGTGGACCCGGTGGCTCTGCGTGTGAATCCCGAGAGGCTCGCGGCTCCGGCCTGGCAGACCTACGCGACGGCCGCCGATATCCCGCAAATGACGTTCTGGTACCTCAATTCGGCGACCGGCCTTTATGACGGGTACTCGATCAGCGAGTTCGTCCGTGTGTTCGGCTCGAACGCCCGCCCGAGCAAGATCATGGTGGAGGGTTTTTCGCCGAACCGCTTCCTGCCCGACGGGCGTCCGGACCCCGCTTACGCGCCGGACCAGGAGATCCGTTTCACGGTCGCCGGCAACCGGGCCCTGCACGACGCGATCGCCAACGCCGACAAGGCCGTCGAGCGCACGATGAACAACTATTCCACGCGGACCCTGTACTCGATCAATGAGATCGCCAACCAGCCGGTCCCGATCTATCTGATCGAATACAACAAGAACGCGCTGGGGATAGACCCGGCGCGGGGTATCTATGACCCCAAAGTGATCATTTATCCCTATCGCGATTTTGCTTTGCGTATCCTCTCTCTCAAGTACGCGACGGCGGGCGCCAACGCCGCAGCTGTCGGCACGGGCCTGGACGCGCTTTCGAAGAATCAGGTGACCGAGGTCCAGGCGGCCCCGGGGATCACGATCATGAGCCCCAACAGCTCGAATTTCCGCGAGATCATGATGACCTGGTACGTGGATAACGGTGGTCTGGGCGATCAAGCGATCCTTGTGACCCCGGACTTCCAGATCGTCAGGACGTTCGGCGCCAATCCGGCCGATACGCTCGCCCTGAACGATGCGTTACGGAACGCGATCCCCGAACATAGGGCACGCACATCCGCCAACAGCACGGGTGTACAGCTCCAGGACCCCGACGATGCCACCAAGCACGGCGGCTGGGTCATCTTCCGGCACCTGGGCGTGGAGACCAGCGCCGACGGCAAGACCGTGACCCCTTACGACAACCCGTGGACCCTGCACCAGCGCCTCAAGAGCCACCTCCTCCGGTACGAGTTATCCGATGGGTCTATCGTTCATTTCTATGACCTGGACCCGTCCAGCCTGACCACCGTCGAGGCGATCCACCTGTACAGCGCCGACGGTAAGAAGGTCAGCACGATCCACACCGGGAGCGAATGGCAGAGATTGAACTTCCTGATCGACCGCTCGATCGCCCTGGGCACCTATGGGTTGACCGTCCGCGAAGTCGGCAGGCGCCATGTGATCGACACGCCCGCGTCGGTGGGGGCGCTCTTCTTCGGCGGGATCACCCTCGAGAACTTCAATATGCTGGGTTACGCCAACGCCGAAACGGCCCTGAACAATTATGTGAAGGCGCTCGAGGCGCAAATGCTCGTGGTCGCCGCCGACACGACGATCACCGAGGCTCAGCGCCAGATCAAGCTCGAACAGCTTTATGACCTTATCGTCAACGCCCAGTCGAGCCGGACCTTCTACTACAGGTCGCCGGTGGGTGTGCGGCAGGTCATCTTGAAGCCGTCGCTCGCCGACGCCGAAGCTTACGCCGTTCAGCGGCTTCAATCGATCCAGGATGGCATCGCGATGGAGCGCCTGCGCATCCAGGGCGGCGTGATCCACCAACCCGACGCTTTGCGCAACGTGTTGGACATGGAGAAGCGCATCCGGGACCAGCGGACCGAATTCACCGCCGAGGTGCAGGAGTTCCACCGCCGCGTGCGCTTGCCCGCGGGTGACCCGGACCGCATCGACAGGCCGGTGGACCCGGATGATGCCGCCAGGGGACGGCGTATGCTGCGGCCCGGCGAGATCCAGACCCAGATCAATACCTGGTGGCAGGCCCGCCAAGAGACGATCACCGGCCTGCAGACGCGGATCCAGAACCAGCGCACCAAGATCAGGGCTCAGTCGACCGCGATCTACAACCGGCAGATCGAACTGCGGGGCAAGGGCGTGTACGCGAACGCGCGCCTGGTCTATCAATTCACCGACGGCTCCGTCGGGGTCTCGCATTTCGACGGACAGCAGTCCGTCCGGGAACTGTATGATCTGATCGAACGCCGCTGGCGAAGAGGTCAGGAACTGACCGCCCTTCGCACTGAGCGCAGACGTCTCCAGGGCCTGCGCCGGGGGGACCGTGAGGCGATCCGGCAGGAGCTCCTGGTCGTGGAGAACAAGATCCAGACGGCGACCAACGAGGTCGCTCAACTGACCCTGGTCATCACGAACTACACGAGCAACGCGAACTACAGGTTCCTGCAGACATACTCCAGACTGCTGCAGGAATACGCTCGGATGGAACCCGGCGCGGCGCGCGACCGCAAGGAAGATGAGATCACGGCCGAGAGACTGCGTTTGCTTGGTGACCCGGCCGGAGCCGACGCCGCTGCGCGCGCGGGCGCCATCCGCACGGCGCTCGGTGATCCCGTCGACAAGGTGGCCCAGGAGACCCTGCTTCCCCGATCCATCCAGCTCATACGCGACGCCATCGCGGAGATCAGCCCCGAGATCGACCGCTTGGCGGTCATCGCCGACCGGAGCCGGGACGAGCAAAAGCGTCTGAATAGCCTGCGCCGCGCCCGCCGCGAACTCAACCGGCTGATCGACGAGTCGGTCGGCAATATGCGCCGGCAGGGTTCCAACACGTTCATTTTCTTCGACGGGCCGATCGTGCCGAGGGTCACCAAGGGCGCCGGCGCGGGGGTCGACCCGGACTTCGACAAGGTCTCGCTTACCGGCACGCGTGTCGTGATCATCCCGCAGTGGCGCTACCCGCAGGAGTTCCGCCGCGCGGCCGAGCGGCAGGCGCGCAACGACCAGGAGTTCATCCGTCTCTCTGCCGAGGCGCGCAAAGAGGGGGGTGTCCTGGAGGTGCGCTCGCGCCGTCTGGCGGCCGGCGGTTGGGAGACCGACGCGCCCAAGATCACGACGGGTGTGGCCGCGCGCGACGCCGCGCGGACGAAGGAACGGGAGATCCTGACCGCGCTCACCGAGGAGATCGCGCGATTGACGGCGATCAACCCGGCCAATCCGCGCATCGCCGCCCTGGAGGAACAAGTGCGGATCATCGTCGGGGACCTTTCGCGGGGATTGCCGGGCACTCACGCCTTCTCTTATACCGATCCCGTGACGGGCGATTTCGTCGAGACGGTGATCTATTACGGACAGACCGCGTCCGACCAGGGGTTGGCGCGCGCCCAGGCCCAGGATGTCGCGGCCAAGAAAATGCGCGAGGAGATGGCCGAATTCGGAGGGACTTATCTCCTCGACCCGACGACCTGGGTCCCCATCGAGACGCTGTCCGGCAAGTCCCAGGCGGCGCAGGTGGAACGTCAGCGCACTGAACTGGCCAAGAGCCTACGCGAGACGATGGTCGCGCTCGACAAGGCGAACGTCGATCTGACCGCGCTCCTGACCGCCGGCGCGCGTCCGGACGACCCTCGTGTCGTGGCGCTCCAGGAGCGTGTGAGCCAGCTCGAGGCCGAGCGTCTGCTTCTGGATGATAACGTCCGTCGCGCGACCGCCGCGGACCTGGCCGAGCGCGAACGCGTCGTCGCCGTGAACATTTTCGGGACCCGCGACGCGACCGCGCGCTATCTGCAGCTGCGCGACGACCCCTCCCGCAACAATCCTTATGAACGCACGTTCGCCCCGAAAGACGCGCTGGGACGGCCGAACATGGACACGGTACTGATCTACCGGTATGACCCAGTGGCCAGACAGATCCTGGGCCTGGCGCGCGTCGAGCAGCGGATCGGCGCCTCCGAGATGGTGCGCGATCCGGTGACCGGCCGCGACCACAGACAGTTCCGGATCCTGATCCACGATTACACCGGGGAGGTCCGCGTGGACGTGCGGCGCGAAGGCGCCGGTTCGTCGACCGTCGCCGGCAGGCCGATGCCGGTCGACCTGGTCATGCGCCAGGAGTGGGACGTGCGCGTGCCGGTGACGCCGGGCCAGCTCGTCGAACTTCCGGGCCAGCCCGCGAGGCCGGCGGCGACGTTCCTCTGGGGCCGCTCGGGCACGCTGACGGTGGATTATGATTTCCTGAAGGACGCCGACGGCCGGCGCACCACGGTCATCGAGACGGCGACGACGCGTTTCCACGACGGCGGCGTGAAACCGGGTCAGGACGGCCGTGTGACCGGCATCGCCAGACTTCGCAAGGACCCGGCCGGGCAGCCCGTGATGGACCGCGGCCTGTACGTCTACGACGTCGAGGACCCGACGATCACGCAGAACAAGACCTGGGTCGAATGGCGCAACGCCAAGGGCCAGGTCGTCTTCGAACAGCGTTCCCTGCAGCAGCCGAACGCCGGGGATCCCGCGGGTGCCCCGCGCAACGTCGAGGAGACGGTCGTCACGCGCGAGTTCACGCCCTGGGGAAGCGTCAAGAGCGTCCGTACGGTGCGCCGGTCGGTCGAAATGGGCGGCAAGATCGTCCAGGACGACGAGGTGCGCTACGATATTCAGCCGACTTCGCGGGGTGTCCCGGTCCCGACGCAGACCTTCGATCACATGAACGGCCGCGTGAAGTTCACCCACACGGTCTCGATCGACGAGAACTGGGTGCAAACCGAGACGATCCGCCTGCCCGACGGCACGATCGATCAGGTCCTGATGCGCGACCGCCACGGACGTCCGCTGCGCCGCCTGCTCGACGGGGTCTTGAGCGTGCCGTACTACAGGCACGACCCGAACTTGGGCGTGGTCGAGACGCACCAGCAGCATTACCTGCGCGTCGATCCCAATAATTTTTCGCTCGAACCCCAGCCGACCGACACGCTGATCGCCCAGGACACCGTCCGGTCACGTAATCCCGACGGCACGGTCACGCTCGACCGGCTCGATCCGCGTTTCGGCACCCGGGTCGAGGTGCTGATGGCGCAGGACGGCAATACGATCCTCATGCGCTGGCAGGACCCGCGCGGGCTCGGCACCTGGACGACGGACGTAGGCGTGATCCGCGACCGCCGCTCGAACATCTGGCAGAGCTCGACACTGAACTACAAGCCGCGCGAAGGCGACTCGATCAAGGTCGCGACCTACGAGTTCCTGCGCGAGGAACAGCCGGACGTCTTCCTCACGGACCCGACGCAGCGCGCGACGTTCCACAAAGCCCACCCTAATGTGACGACGCTCTTGGTCTACCGCGTGACCCAGCACGGCCTCGGCGCGGTCTACGAGGCGGCGTTCCCGCGCGACAACCGTTTCGGCATCCTGCCGATCGTCCGGCAGGAGGGACTGAACACCGTGACGACCTCGTTCATCCCGGGCACGCCGATCCCCTCCGAAAGTTATGTCTACGGACCGTTCGGCCTGCGCCAGACCTGGACGGCCGACCGCGATCCGGCCAACGGACGGCTCTTGGAGGACGGCAACGGGAACGTGCAGGTGACGATCGCCTACCCCGACGGCGAGTCGTTCAAAGGCTATGTCCGCAAGTTCGACCCGAAGGGCCGCTTGCGCTATTACGTGCGCCGCGGCTACCGTTTCGAGATCGATTACGAGGCGGAAGATCCGACCAAGCCGGTCCTGTCGACGACGTTCTACACGCCGGAAGGCGAGCGGCTCGGGCGCTACAGCTACAACCGTTCGGAGGATCTGCCGGACGGCCGGAGGATCCACATCTACAGCGTGCAGTGGTTCCGCTCCAGCTCCGATGAGACGTTCAATACCAGTTTGATGGAAGTGGCGCTCAATAACAACGGCAACCGCTATTACGAGATCTACGGCGATACGCGCGTCGAAGGCGGGCTCAAGGCGAGCAAGGTCCTTTTCTTCGCCAACGACCGGCCGCTGGTCGAATACGACATCGCCACCCGCCAGCCGACGCAGCTCTTCCATACCCTTCAGGTGACGGGCGCCGACGGTCAGCCGGAACTGGGCCATGTGCGCGTTTGGGTGTTCAACGTGCGCACGGTGGACGGCAAACTGCAGTTCGCGCCGGATCTCTTCGGCGGACGCAGCTATTACTACCGGGAGTACATCAACGATTTCTGGATCCGCACCCAGACCAACGCCTTCATCCGCCGCGACCGTCCGAGCCAGGAGGAGGCGGAGCTCATCTCGCAGGTCAAGGAGGGCATCCAGAACAACTTCTTCGCCAACGTGCTCCGGCGCGTGGGCGTGTTCGAGCCGAACATCGAGGCGCCCCAGAGCCTGCCGAATCTCGACGAGATCGAGCGCTTTTTGCGCGAGAATCCCGCTCCGACGCTTGTGCCCGTCCCGGCGGCGCCTCCGCCGGCCGCGCCCGGCCCTGGCGCGGGCGCCCAGCTTCTGCCGCGTCCCGGCGAACAGCCGGCCCAGGTCGCTCTGGACCAGCCCGCCGCCGAATTGCCTCCGGTCGTCGTCGCGCTGTCCGGACTGGCTCCGGACGCGTACACCGCCCCCACCGGGGTCATCCTGACGGGAGCGGCCCTGCTGGAGGCCCAGTTCGGTCTGGACCCGTCCGCCCTCGTGGCGAACGCGAGCCTGGATTTCACGGATTGGAAGGAACTCCGGGCGTCGAACCGTTTGAGGCCGTCCGGCTGGAACCCGGACACGCTGTTGCGCGACTACATCGGCAGGGAAGGGGAAGCGCCGATCTCGAGCCGCTGGGACCGTGCGGACGAGCTTCTGGCGAGTTTCGAGTCGCGGAGCGAAGCCGAGGAGTTCGTCGCGTCCTCGCCGCGGGATCTGCGCCGTCTGTTCACGTCGGTCTTGAGCTCGCTGAAAGATCCCGATTTCGGGACCGGTGTGGTCTCGTTCGAGATCGGCCCCGAGACTCTCGCCGCGCTCCCGCCGCGGGACCTCGCCGCTCTTACCCGGCATGACGCCGAGCGCATCCTCGGGTCCCTGCCCCGCGGCGCCAGCCCCGAGACGTTCGTGGCGCTGCTGCCCGAAGACGCGCGCGACGCGTTCGACGAGGCGCTCGAGGACCGCCGCCTGCTCGAGCGGGTCTGGAATCAGGCCATGGTGGCGGCTTTCGGTGAGCCGCAGCCGGTCCCGCCGGCGCATCTGGACCCGATCCTGCCGATCCGGTACGCGCCGCTCGTTCTGGAGACCCAGGTGGCCCGTTTCATCCTGCCCGGCGGATCGGCCGAAGGCGCGCGGCTGGCCGCGCTCGATACGATCCAACAGCTCCTGCCCGGCACGTTCCGCTTGCTGCGCGAGGCCGGGGACTATCTGGGTATGAATATTTACCGCACCGAGACGCTCATCTTCGCGGGCGTGGCGGTCCTGGTGACCCTGCACATCTTCCGTCTGATCAACCTGTGGAGCTGGATCCCGAACATTCTCCGCGCGTTCTACAAGGCCGCGGCGGCGCCGTCCGGAGAACCGCTGGTCCCGGCGCCCCTGGCGACGGTCCGTGATGCGGTGGACCGCGAAGCCGCCCGTCGCGCGAAGACCAACCAGGTCCGGACCGCTTTCAACGCCGTGATCGGCGCTCCGATGGCGGGCGCGGTCGATCTCGAAGCGCTCGGTTTTCCGCCCGCTGATGCCCGGACTCTGGGCGAGCTCCTGGCGGCCACGGTGACCCCGCCCGGCGCCGCGGCGCCTGTGCCCCTCCTGACGTTCGACCAGCTGAAGGACGTGGTCCGCGCCACGCGGCCCGATGTCGCCGCGCGGCGGATCCACGGCATGAAGCATTTTTCTCAGGCTGTTGTTCACGGGGCGCTCCGCGCGGCGTATCTGCCGCACGCCACCCGTCTCCTCGACGAGTATCATTTCTATTCCGAGGACCGCCTGCTGGCCGACCTCGACGCGCTGATCGACATCTATTCCGCACCGAACATCGACCCCGCCAACAACCGCCTGACAGGGCCGGCCACCGGACGCCTGGCCAAGCTCATGCCGCATTCGGGCCTGCCCTTCATCCCCGGGTTCGCTCCCGGGCAGGGGATCGTGCCCACGCGCATCCCGGTGGACGACTTCCGTGTGCTGCTCACGAGACTGCGCGCGCATATCGTCGCCCATCACGGCATCACGGGCCAGGAATTTACGGACATCGTCGAGGCGACGCCCTTTACTTTCGAAAAGGCGACCCCGACCAAACCGGCCGTGATCAAGACGATCAAGGAGATCCCGGAGCGGCTCGATTTCCTGACCGGCCTCTCCGAGATCATCGGCGCCGTTCCCGAATCGCGCAGCCGGATCGTCACCAAGCGCGAGCTCATCCAGCGCACGCTGATCGAACGCTTCGTCGAGGCCCACGGAAAGGAGCTCGTCGCGCGTCTCGGGGAGTCCCCGTCGGATCTCTATGTGCCTTACCGTAAATCGCCGTTGGGCCAGGTCCTCGTGCCCTTCGAGGAATACATGCTCTCGCAGATGGCGTTCACCGAACTGCAGTTCAAGCGCGAAGCCCTGATCATGCGGATGACCGAGAAAGCGCTGACGGCCGGAGCCGCGGACAAGGTCGCGTTCCTGCAGACGCTGCGCCGCAACGACGAGGTATGGACGGGCCTGATGCGGGTGATCAGCTGGCACATCATCGAGGCCGGATACAAGGCGAAGTTCTCGTACGCGCGCGTGCAGGTCGTACCGAGCGATCTGGACCGCCTGGTACGCCTGGTCGAGGAGCCTCTCGAAGCGCTGCGTGTCGATACCGACGCCTATGTCCGGATGCTCGACCGGACGATCCAGTTCGCCAACCTGTGGCCCGAGATGCTGCCGCCTACCGATGGACGGGTGAGCGGCGCGCGTCTGGCGACGCCGGCCGAGGCGCTCGCCGACATCAGGGCGGTCAACGGCGTGATCGCCAACCTGGACAGGGAGCGCGCGGCGGTGGACACCGGCGCCGTGCCGACGCTGTCGGTCATCGCCGAGCTCACCACCTTGAGCGGCGCGGTGCGGCTGCCGGAGATCGTTACCGCGGTCCGGGCCCTGCAGGCGGAGACGGAGCGCACGACACCCGCCTCCGACCGCCGGGCCGTTTCGGGCGCTCTGCGCCGGGTCCGCGACCGGCTCGACGCGATCACCCATCCTCTCCAACCGACGGCGCTCGAGGCTCCGCTGGGCGACCTGCGGCGCCTGCGTGACCGGATCGCGGCCTCGCCGGCGGCCACTCCCGAAGCGCGTCTGGAACAGCTCTCCGGCATCCTGAACGACCTCGGCCGCATCGACGGGCAGCTCGGCGCGATCAACGAAGCGTTCCGGATCAACGTGATCCCCGTTCCGGTGCAGGGCAACATGGCCGTCCTGTCGCGTACGCGGTTCGTCCAGGAGCTCGTCGACGAGGCCCTGCTGCCGTTCAAGATGGCCGAACAGGAGAAGTACGGCGTGCGGCAGTTCACGTACCGCTCCTCGATGTGGAAGATCACCAAGGCGATCCTGCGGCATTTGCTCGACCGGCGCTGGTGGAACCAGCCGACCCGGACTCCGCTGCGGACACTCCTGTCTAATTGGCTCACCGACCCGTATTTTTGGGACAAGACCGGCTACAACATGGGGATGAGCCCGGAGGAAGTGACGAAGTTCAAGTACGGGGCCGCGACGTTCCGCACGATCATCCGCAACTCGATCCTCTACAATTCGGTCATCATGTACTTCCTGCTGCGGTTCAACTTCCCGCTGCTCCTGGCCTCGAAGGCCGAGAGCTATCACTCGTTCCCGACCAATCTGATGGTGCTGATCCCGGCGTTCCTGGTCTCGATGGGGATGGGGATCCTGATCGCTTCCACGATGTGGTTCTTCGCGCTCGACCGTGTGCTGAAGGACCGTTATGATTCCGAGCGCTCGACGCACGTGCGCACTTCCGCCGACGCTGCGGCCACCCTGCGGATGCTGCGCGGCGAGGAACCGCGAGCCGGTGTCCTGCGCTTCATCGGCGTGTCGGTCGCGCTGGTGACGGTCGCGGGGCTCCTGCTTCCGCTGATCGGTCCGGCGCTCCTGGAACTCTCCGTGATCGGGGTCGTCATCGCCGCGGCGATCCGGTTCGCCAACCACGGCAGGCTGCGAGCCGATTTCACGCTGCGCGCGTTCGAGGGCGACCGGGCCTACGCGATCTCGCGCTTCCGGGCGCTGGTGAGGAGCCTGGCCGGACCGAACTGGAACCAGATGTCCCCGGAGGAGCGCGAGAGGTTCCTGTCGCTCGACGTGACGCCGGCCGACGTGACCGCCCTCAACACCGAGGCCCAGCGGCGCCTGAAACGTTTCCTGAACCATTTCTATCGTCTCGATTCGCCCGAACCGGCCCGGGATCCCGTGACCGGACGTACGCTGCCGGCGCCGTTCCCCGACTGGGACAGCGTGCCGCAGCTCGTCATCCACACGACCGTCGTCGGCGAGTGGGATGCCCAGTGGTCGGCCGGCCCCAATAACAGCGCGTTCCCGGTGATCGCGGACCTCTTGAGCAACGAGCGGATCCGCCGCGAGTGGCAGGTCGCCGTCGACCGTACGCCGGGCCTGACGGAGCGGGTGCGCGAGAACCTGCGCGAGATCGATTTCCCGACGGTCCGCGAACCGCTGGCCTGGGAGGACGTCTACGTGCATTACCCGGCCCTGCAGGGTGTGGCGCCCAACCGCAAGAAGTTCCTGCTCTCCGTCGCCGCGCGCTCGCCGGCGGTGAACTTCGCTCCCGGAGCGGCAGTCCCCGCCGTCGATCCGTCCGCCGCCGCGAACGATTATTACGAACCGCTCGTGCGGACGTTCGTCGATCTCGACCGGTCCGGGGAACCCGAGGTTTTCGCCGGCGCGTCCGCCGGCGACAGCTCCCGCGTGCTTTCCCGGGCCCGGGTGCATTACGCGAACCAGAACCCGCGCTACCACGACGTCCTCGATCGCCTCGCCGGGGCCGTTCTCACCGACGACGAGCGCGCGGCGCTCGAACGGGAACGGACCGAGTTCGAGGCGCGGATCGCGATCGCCTACGACTCGGTGCGGGACGGCTCGATCCTCGCGGACCTGATGAGCCTCGACACCAATTACCGGGCCCTGCTGGTCCGCGCGGAAGCGGTGATCCGCGAGGCGCTCGAACCATTGCGGCCCGCGGACCGCGCCGCGGCCTTCACCGCGGTGACGGCTCTGGCCGGACGCTTCGTGATGCTCCAGACGGACAACATGCTCAAATTGACCACCGCCAACGAAGAGGCCATCCTGTCGCTGTATGACATGGCCGAGCGCTACGAGTACGACCCCGAATTCCAGGAGCTCAAGCGCATGGTGGACCCGCAGGAGCGCCTGACGATCCGCGAATTGCGCCAGGCGATCCTGTCCCAGCGCGCCGTGGCCGCCGACGCGCGGCCCCGCTACGTTCAATCGGACGGCCGGGAAGAGTTCCTCACCGACGCCGACATCGATTACTTCGAACAGCAGGACCTCCGGTACAGGCAGATGGTCTCGCAGAAGGTCCGCATGAACATCCACCCGGTGGGCAAGTGGGCGACGCCGAACACGAAGGATCACCCCAAGTTCGTCGCCGACGTCGCTGGTTTCGAGCTCGAGGTGACGTTCATCGAGCCGACCTCCAAGATGATCAAGCCGGCCAAGGACGTTGCCTGGATGGCGCAGAGGCCGCTGTCCGGCCGCTACACCTGGTACCCCGACGTTTCGAACATCGTTTATCCCGAAGATTTCTCGTTCATGATCCATGCCCTGAGCGAGTTCGACCGCGACCCGCGCCTCGGTCTCCAGCTCTTCTATCTGCGCACGAGCCGCGATCTGAACGCGGTGAACATCTCGGGAGGCCACGCGGAAGGCGCTTTCGGCACGGCCGTGCAGGGAGCGGTCGACCACGCGTTCATGATCGACATGTACGGCAAGACGCTCGTCTCGGGCGATCATTTCGACGGGGACATGATCCCGTCCCTGCAGATCGCGCCGCTCCTGACCCCGTCCGGTGCGGAGCGCGCCGCGGACGCGGGCGCCCGGCTCGCCGGAACGGCTCCGGCCGGAGCGCGGCTGGCCGACACCCTGCCGGAGATGCTCGACGCCAATATCGGCCCGCTGGACGGCGTGGCCCTTTTCTCGCCGGGCGTGCGCGCCGCCGAGGACGCGGTCGGCGGCCTGGCGATGAAGGGACGCGGCATGAAGGTCAAGTGGTCCGGCTACATCCAGACCCTGCAGGAGAAGACCAACGCGCTCTGGATGCACAAGCGGCAGGAATGGAAGTACGTCTCGGACGTGCTCGAGCTCTTCCTCGACGAGGAAGCCTCGCGTTCGATGGTGAGCGGCATGGCGTTCACCTACGCGCTCGGCACGATGCTCCTGGGCACCTTCTTCCTGCGCAAGCGCTTCAGCTGGATCATGACCGGCCTCACGGTCGGCGTCCTGCTCGTTCTCGGTATCGTGCCGTGGTACGGGTTCCCGCTGGGCGGGCTCTTCGTTTTCTACAGCTACCTGTACTCACAGGCGATCTCCAAGCCCGCCGTGCAGCAGTACATCCGGGATTACGGCCACGTGCGGGGTCTTCTGTTGTTCGCCAAGCGTTTCTTCATCTATCCGAATTTCCCTCTTTTCTTCGCGGGCGGCCTGCAGGGCACCTACGTCGAGGGCACCGAACGCGATATGTACGCGGGCACCCCGGTGTTCCCGCCGACCCTGCGCACCGGATGGAACGTCCCGATCCTCTGGCAGGCGATGTACGAGGAACCGGGTGCCAACCGCGGGATCCGGTTCGCGACCTACTCGATGCCGGCGTTCCTCTTCTTTTCGCAGTTCCACCCGATGATCCAGCTCTTCGCGATGGTCTTCACGTTCTTCCTGACCATCGGCTTCCTGGTCGCGCAACCGGTGTACAACCCCGGTTCCGGGGTGTTCTCGAAGGCCTACGAGACGTCCAGGAACCCTCTCCTGCGGTTCGGGATCAAGACCCTGGACGTGACGGGATTCGCCGTTTACGCGCTCTCGCGCGGGATCGTCGACGTGTTCTTCCTGTCGCTCCTGCGTTTCGAGCGCCGCGGCGGACGCTGGTCGATGCGTCTGGGCACGCAGCCGCTCCTGATCCCCGGCGTGGCCGCGCTCCTGATCCTCGTGCTGCTTTTCCCGGCGTTCGCGTACCCGCTCATCCTCATCGGCATCCCGCTGGTCTTCCGCGGGCCGCAGATGTACCGCACCGCGATGACGCGCCAGTACGAGAGGGAACTGCGCGATTTCGTGGCCGCGCGCAAGACCGCCGCGGAGCTCGGACCCGGCGGCCTGATCTACAGCGCGAACTGGCAGCAGCTGACCGAAGACCTCGCCGCGTTCACCGGGCGCCCGGTGCAGGACTACCGCCGGACCGTCGAGATCATCGACCGCTCGGGGACGGTGCTCGAAACCCGCGAGATCCCCCGGGATTTCCTGCAGATGGCGCTGTTCCGGGTCGGTTCCGAGGCCGGACAGTTCACGCTCGACACGCTCGTCGACGACCCCACTGACGCCTCGGGCCGGGCGTTCGGCACGCACCGTCTGATGCAGCAAAATCCCTTCCTGAAATACGACACGGCGTTCTATAAGATCATCACCCCCTCGCAGGTCGCGCGCGACGCGATCCCGGGCGGCTACGCGGAACCGGCCGACGACCGCGGTTGGCGCGCGACGCTCTCGCATCCGCTGGTCGTGTACGGCGGCATCGCCGTCGTCCTGATGGGTTTCGCGTTCTACGCGTTCACGCAGCCGGCCATCTGGTATACCCAACAGCCGGCCTCGGTCCGCACGCTGGCCGGCCTGCAGATCGGCACGCCGGAGTGGCGCAACTCCGCGAATTTCTATTTCTCGGCCCTGGCCGCCGGATTCCCGCTCTTCGTCTACGCGGGCATACGCGCGATCCAGATGATCTCGGCCGCGTGGGCGTGGGTCCGTGGGGTCCGTCCGCCCGAGCCGACGGCGCGCCTGGTGGAGACCGTACATCCCGAGGTCCCGGCCGAGATCCTCTCCCGGCCCGGCGGGGCTCGTCTGGCGCAGGACGTGGACCTGGGACGCCGCGATTTTCTGCGGGTCAGCGCGATGACGCTCGGAGCCCTGGCCCTCCCGGTCTCGACACGGGCCGAGGAACCCGCGACGACCGGGCGTGAGTTCCGGTTCGACGCGCGCAATCGCGGGCTCATGCAGCGTTTCCTGCGCAACATTCCCGGGACGAGTTTCCTGCCCCCGCGTAATTACTGGCGCGACATCCGTCACGGGGCGAACGATCTCGAAGCGATCATGGAGCGCCTCCTGACCGGCGAGGCCGGCGCGGACGGGCGCCCGGTGGCTACGAGCGGCGCCCAGGTGACCTACGACCAGGCGATAGATGGAATCGCGCGCGGGGTGGTCATGGGGGACGGCGAATTTGCGGACAGGGTCATCAGCCAGCGGTCCGGTGTTTCGTTCGGCGACCTGCGCTCGCAACGCGCCTCGGGCAGGGACTTCCTGTATCAGGGCCAGGAGCTTGGTTCCGAGGAAGCCTGGCCGTTCCGGATGACCCCCAACGGCCGCACTGACACCTCCGGGAACGTGCACGGAACCTATTTGATGACGGACCCGATGACGGGGCGGACCGACCACGCGGTCTTCCCGCGTAATACCAATCTGACCCCGCAGACCGCATTCCGTTTCGAGGACTTCAAGCCGGTCCTCGGCGAGTTGGTGTGGTCCGAATACTTGCTGCCCCTGCAGAGGGGGTTCAACAAGCACCGCGGTAGCGTCCCCGCGAATGACCCGGCGATCCGGTTGGCATTGCGCACTCTGCGTTCGATCGAGATCATGCAGAGCCCGACCGGCGGCGTGTATCACGTGCCTTCAGGAGTCGCGGGGAAGGATCCTCGAGACATCTCGACCGAGAACAACGCCTCGCTGTATGCGAGCTTGCGGGCTCTCCTGCAGGTCCTCGAACAGCATCCGGCCCGCTATCGCGACGAGATCACGCGCATACGGGTCATCATGAACGGCGACCAGGCCCATGGCAAGAAAGGTCTCGTGGATTATTTCGCGCTGGCCTATGACCACGAGAAGAACCTGTTCGTGCAGGGTGGGAAATTTATCTCTGACGGTGACGACCCCTCCCGCGGCCGTTTCGAACCCGGGCAGCAGCTGGCGGTGGACGTTCAGACTTGGACGGTCGCTGTGCTCGGCCCGGAATGGGTGAACCGCGTGATCGGCGAGGGCGATAAAGAGACCGCAATGAAGATCTGGCGCGAGACGGTACGCCGGGCCGGCTATATGGAGGACGGCAAACTGCGGGGCGTCGGGTTTACCGAAGGACATGACGTGCTCTCGTCCGAGTGGACGTTCGGCGCGATCCTGATGGTCAAGGAAATGGCGCACTATTACGAAGGATTGTCCGTCGATGAGCGTGAACCTTTGCCTCTGCGCGAGCGGTATCGCCAGTGGGCGGCTGAACTCTGGTCGCAGGCCGACTCCATGCGTCAGGGGATCGAATCACTGAAGGTGACGCTGGACGATGGCAGTGTGGCTTACAAGTATTCCAATCGCCGCTATTTCATCGATTTCGGCCCGGGACATCAATGGTGGGCGAATCCCATCCCCAGCAAGGCCGGAACCGCCTGGGCGATCGCGATGGATCACGCGAACGAGCGGCAGTACTTCAATCCCTTCGTGCTGGGCGGAGGCGTGCAGTACCACCGCGTCGTCAACCATTTGACCGAACGTCCGGCGGCCCAGCCTCCGGCGCCCGTCCAGCCGCAGCAGCCCGCCGCGCAACAGCCGGCCGTTCCGCCCCAGCAGCCTAAGGCCCAGCCTCCGGTCCAGCGTCCGGTGCCGCCCGTGGTCCAACAGCCCGCTCCGGCACCCACGGTCACGGAACAACAGCCCGCGCCTTCGCCGGAGCCGACGGGGTGGAGGCCGGGATGGCGGTTCTTCGCGGGTCTCGGCGCGGGTCTGGGCATCGCCGGCGCGGCCGCGTGGCGTCTTTCGATCTGGTGGACGCGGCGCTCCGAACTGGCCGAAACGGTCGGTGACGCCCAGAAAAGGATCGAAGAAGCTCAAGAGGCTTTGGAAGCTATCCAGGTCCAGGTCAAGCGTACCCGGACGACGGACGAAACACGCGCGAACCGGGTCGAAGGGGTCCTGCGTTCGCGGGTGCTCGACCCTCTCCAGAGCGTGATCCAGACGCTCCGGACGATCCCGCCCGACGCCAGAGGGGGCCTGTGGCCCCGCGCCGCGAGCCTGCGCGATCAGGCGGCTGTCGCGGTCGGAGAGATCCGCCTGGCCCGCGCGACGACCATGGACACCGAGGTCCGGGCCCGTTTGCAGCGGGAACCCAAGTCCAAAACCGGTATCCGGCTCAGCCCCGAGGACCGAGCCCTTTATATCGCGGCCTTCGAAGCGGTGGTCGCCGCCACAGCCCCCGTTCTGGCGGCCGTCGCGGAGATCCCCAACGAGCGTCTGCGGTACAGCCCGACGGAGCGCGCGGAGGTCCTGCGCGACCGCGCCCAAGAGATGGTCCGCCGCCTGCGCGGAGAACCCGAGCCGGAGCGGCCGGCGCCCACCCCGCGCGCGGAGGAGACCGCCCCCAAGCCGGAGCCCGAAAAGAAACCCGCGCCGAAGAAGCGGCCCACCGCCAAGACCGCCAAGGAACCGGCTTACGCCTTGCAGCTGCGGCCGCCCGACGCGCTGGCGCTGCACGTGCTGGTGCGCAACATCCTGGTGGATCAGGAGCACCTGACCGACGAGAACCGGCTCGTGCTGCGCGCCGTGCAGGCGGTCCGGAGATCCTCGACCTTCACGGAACTGACGGCCCATCTCGAGGCCATCCCCGAGCTCGCCGCCAACCCGATCGCGCTCGAATCGCTGCGCATGTTCATTGTCGATAACTATTCCGTTTCCGGCGCGCGCCTGGCCACGCGCGAACACTTCGAGATGGTCAACGATTCCGAGATCGCCAATCAGGACCGGATCTTTGAGACTAAGTTCCGGGGGGAGTATCTGAACAGTAACAGCATGGTTCCGTCCTGGGCCGTGGTCAACTACCCGCGAGGGTCGGAAAGCCTCTCCAATCTGCGGCGTGGATTCCAGAACTGGGCATCCGCGCTAAAGTTGGACGTCGAGGCGATGAAATCCCGCTTGCGCAAGCAATATGGCCTGGCAGAGCCCCCGATCGTGACCATCCGGTTCAGGGGTGTCCCGGCTACCTGGGTGGCGGACGGGCATCATCGCTCGATCACCGAAGCCGAGCAGGGCGCCGATTCGATCGCGGCGATCAAAATAACCGTCGATAATCCGCGGAGGTTCACGATCCCTGCGTTCAATGATGTCTATGCCCCCGCGGCAGATAAGCTAAGTCGAGAGGAGCCGGACAAAAGCGGTTTCAATCACCCGGCTGGGGATCGAGCCAGTTACAACATTCGCGATATCAATTTTGACGGGCGCTACGTCCTGTATAACCTGCGCTGGCAGGACCCCCAGATCGTCGACCGCCTGATCCGCGGAGCGGGAGAGCTCGATGCCCAGGGGGCGCGTGAGTTCTTGAACGAATCGCTGCGTATCCTCGGCGACGGCGACACCTCCTTCGACGAGACCGACCGCGTTAACATCGTTCGCGCGATCGACAACGTCCCGGTCCAAGACAAGGACAGTTTGAGGCGGATGAACGTCGATGGCGACGGGCGGATCCTGGCATCGCCGCAGGCGTTCGACGCGATCGCCCGTCAGATCCCGCCCGACACGAAAGGACAGATCCGGACCTCTTCGGGTCTGGTATTTGTTCAAGCCTCCGGCGCACGTCTGGCCGTCTCGCCGACGGAACGTTTCGAGACACCCGGTTCGCGACGGATCTCGAGGTCCCTGGGCGCCGCCGATCTGCTCACCGGCGGTCTCTTGGTCTCGGCGCTCTACCGCGCGGGCGCCGTCGACCTCGGGCGCGTGCTCGAGGTCCTGCAGGCCAAGCACGAACAGACCGGGTTCCTGAAGCCCCAGGCCGAGCCGGGGCTCAAGCGCGCCGGGCCGTTCGCGGTCGCTTTCATCGACGACTCCGCGAAAGCCGCCGGGGTCAAGGACGCGATCCAGCCTTCCGATGTTCTCCGCTTTATCCGCTTTAACGGGCTCAACTCTCTCTTCCTTTATCCCCGCGCGCTTTCCCGCGCCATCCGTAACCGCATCGACCCGGCCCGCGACGGGAGTTTCCTCGATCCGCGGAACATGCCGCTGACGGAAAGCCAGTTCACGCTGAACTGGAACAACCAATGGCACCTGGTACCCAATCCGTTCCCGATCCTGCTGCGGGTAGGGGACCGTCACTTTGTTTTCGCCGACGCCGCGCACCGGCGCCAGGGACTCGACACCGGGACGTTGCTCGACATGATCCGTGCCGCCCGCGAGTCCGGTTACACGGTCTTCATGAACGGCATCGGCGCCGGGGCCAGCATCCCGGGCCATCGGCACTTCCAGGCGGTCTCTTATCGCTTTCCCGTGCAGGATCGCGGCGAATTCCCGCTGGCGCCCGTTTCATCGGACGATGCCGCGGCGGTATACGACGTGGACGGTTATCCCGAGAACGTTCGCGTCTACCAGTCGCTCGGTACCGGCGCGGCGGCGGACCGCGCGTTCACCGAAGCCCTCATGCGGGACATCGTCCTCCTGGAGGCCAACCAGGTCCCTTATGACGTGGCCGTGGAGACGCTCGGTGACGGCACGGTGCGCATGTACCTGGCGACGCAGCGCTCCGACCGGGACACGACCAAGACCGGCGCCCATCAGGCTCTGGGGCATCTGGCGGTTTATACCCGCGAACTTTTGGCCCGTCTGGATCCCGACGCCAATCCCGAAGCCCGCCAGGCCGCCGAAGAGTTCCTGCGCGCGACGCTCCTGCCCGTGGGACCCACGCTCAGTACGCTCCGCTCCGCCACTCCCGACGCTTCGACAGGCGCCCGCCTGGCCGCCGAACCGGTCGTGGACGCCGACGAGGAGCCTGTGGTTGTCGCGGGGGCCCGCCTGGCGGAGGGGCTGACCCCCATTCCGGACGCTCCGGACGCGGCTTTCATGGAACTGATCTCCAAGGTCTACCTGCCGGCGCTGAATGCCGGGGGCGAGGCGCTGATGAAGTTGACGATCCCGCCTTTTGACGATCCGATCTACACCGAGGATATCCCCAAGCCGGTGGCGCTGCGCCAGATGATCTCCGACGGCGCCGGGGCGATCCGGGCGGATCTCCAGGAGCATTTCCTCCGCGAAGAGCTCGATCACACCGTCCTCTTCGGGCTCATGGCCGGCGCCGCGCAGCGTTACGCGGTGATGGTCGGCGGCCAGGCCAAGGGGTCGATGTCGCTGAAGAACATGCTCGATCTCAAGCCGACCCTGGAGCGCATCCGGGACCAGTACCGCAGGCTCTACGACCAGGCCGTCGCGGCCCCGTCAGCGGTGAACGCCGCCGACATCACCCAGGCGCTGGCCCAAAAATACGCCACCACTTTCATTAAACCCGACTATGCGGTCAAGGGGCAGACGAAGACTTACACGTTCCAGATGGCGTTGGACGATCTGGGAGGGGTGGGGAAGAATGAGGTCCAAAAATTCCGCAGCAATTACGAGATCGTCCTGGACCTTCTCCGGGGCGCGGCGGAGGTCGAGGAATTCCTCGCGGCCGCTCAAGCCTCCGGCGACAAGAAGGCAGAGGCCTATTTGAACCTCTCGCTGGCTTCGATGCACGTGGCCGCGTACGTGTTGCGCTTGAGGACGCTTGCCGGACAGCGCTATGAAATGGAACAGGCTGCCGCCGGCCAGCCGGTCGACGCGGCCGAGCGACAGGCCTACGTGGACCGCTTCATCGGCTCCTCCGCACAGGCCGTGATCAACGTCAACGAGGAGACGGCGAGCCTTGTTCTGGAGGACCTCAAAGCGTGGGGCTTCTTCGGGCTTAATCCGGAACGGATCGTATTCGTTCTTTCCCCCAATATCCCGATCATCGTCAAGGACCCGAACGATGCTTCCAAGTACGTCCTCATGACCGAGGACGTTGCCGCCCAGATGGGCGTCCCCCAGCGGCGGCATCCGTACGGCCATGGGTTCATCCTGGCGCTCCTGTATTTCCCGGACAGCGCGTTCCGTTATGATCCCATCGACAATGAGCTCAAGCCCCTCGGCCAGCCGGCGTTGTCGTTCGTGATCGACAAGCTCGGGGCGTGGAACTTCGTGCAGCGCAATATCGACGACCTCGGCGGCATCTCGGAGGAGAGTGTGCTGCCCCCGGGGCTTTTGCTTCTCGGGGATCAGGAGTTCCGAAAGAGAGGCTATCAGGGCGTGGCTGAAGTGACGATCAATGCTACCGGGATCACCGGAGGCGGGCACATGCAGGAACGGCGGGCCGGGGTCGACGGGCCCGTGGTCCGGATCCTGGAGGACAAAGAATTCAATTACCTCAAAGCTGCTCTTGCGCAGAAGTATCCGGACATGGAATCCGACGAGATCGATCAGATGGAGGCGCGTGTCAGGGCAGCGGGCCCCGGCAGTTACTTGAACCGCATGCAATTCACGTTCGACGGCCGCGGGCTTCCCAAAGCGGACGGTACGGATGCGGAGCTCATGAAACATTTGGCGCATGCGGTGCCGGACAACAAGACAAAGGAGAAAGTCGAAGCGTTCCTCTCAACGCTCCTGTCCAGAATGATCCCTACGGCTGCCGGCACCGACAACAGGCTCGGCGAGCCCGTGCCGGACAATCCAGCCGTCAAGAGCCCGCGGCACGCGGTCCAAATGGGCGACAAGCCCGGTTTTGTCGGCCGGGCGCTGGCCAATTACACCGATCCCAAATATGCCGGATTCGTATCCTCCTATCAGGACGGCGCGCGCCTGGCCCAGGCCAAGCCCCAGGTCCCTGCCGAGATCAATCGGATCATCGTCCACCTTGAACAGCTCCAGACCCGTCTCGGATCTTGGGAAAAAGGCGAGATCGGCCTGACCGTGACGGAAGCCGTCCGTGGCCGCCAGTTCGACGAGCGTGTTCGTCAAACTCTTGCTGTTAATCGAAATTTGATCCGCGCGGCCACCCAACGGCTGGGGACCTTACTGCCCGGGACCCCGCGCCAAAGGGAGTTGGAAGCCCTTCAGAACGTCCGGCAGAGCGTGAGTCGCCTGGTTTTCCCGCTCCAGAACGATCCTCTGGCTGCGGCCACCGCAAGGGAATTCGAATCCTCCAAGAAAAATATCGTGGACCAGATCAAGGCCCTCGAAAGCGGCGCCCGCCTGACAGCGGTCCCCGTCGGCGAGCCGCTCTCTCCGGTCCTGAAAGCTCTCCGCACCGCGATCGACCGGCGGACCGAGGAGGTGCAGGAGAAGCTCCTGCCCACGCACCCGCAGTACCGGGAACGTACGGCCCCGCTGCTCCAGGCCCGGAGCCGCCTGTCCGCCGGATATGAGGCCTGGGTCAAGGGCGAACTGGATTCTCACCGGGCGATCCGGGTCCTCCAGCTCAATCAGAAGGTCGATCCCGACGCCCAGCGTTTGGAGCGGATGAAGGGGCAGATCGCGGCCGAGTTCGGCCAGACGCTCCCGACGGTCATCACGCTCCAGGAAACGACGGAAAAGAGAGGCCAGTACAACACGGCGGTCGAGGTGGCCAATGCCCTCGGTTACAAGTACCAGGAGTATCTGTACCGCGATACTCCGTCGTTCCGGGAAGGCCTGGCGATCGTTTATCACCCCTCTTTCGAACAGCTCGACATGTACCACCTGCGTATCCCGGAGCCGGACGGCAGCGGCGACCGGCTGCTTCTCGGGGTCAAGCTCCGGTCCACGATCACGGGCCAGGAGTTCTATGTGTTCACCGCGCACCTGTCGGCGCCGGTCGAAGTGGTGGACCGCCGGAGCGACCAGCTGGACCGGATCAACGGCTATATCGCCAGGACCGTGCCGCAAGGCGCAACTGTCCTGCTCGCCGGAGATTTCAACTATTCGAGCGCGGTCGAGGCGCAGGTCGCGCTCGGACGCCTGCCCGGTTTCGTCGACACGTTCCAGCAGAGCAACCCCGATCTGAGCGGGACCTCCACCACGCCGCTTTACCGGGATGCCGCGTTCCCGGGCCAGCGGCCCGATTACGTGTATGCCCGGAACGGCCGACCGATCGACTCCAAAGTCGTCCTGAACGGCGAGAACGTCGCGTCGGATCATTTCGGGGTGTTGACGGACTTCGCGACCTCCCCGCAGGCCGCCGAATGGACGGCGCAGTCCGGCCTGGCGCAGTCGATCTACAATCCCGACACCACCGCCAAGCGTGCCGAGATCGCCGGGATCGTGTCCGGCCAGATCGAGCGGGGGAATGTCAGCCACGAAGCCGTCGCTCAAACGCTCGCGGCCCTGGCGTCGGCCGCCCCCGAGCTGGCGGGCGCTTACTACGAGCTGGCACGTGCGATCGGCGGAACGACTCTCCGGGCTTTCACAGACGGTCTGGAGGCGCTCGGCAGGGAAGCCAGGGCCGAGATCCTGCTCGGGCTGCTGGCGCCCGATACTTTCCAGACGCTCGACACCGCGGCGCAGGACCGGATCCTGGACCTCGCGGAGGCCACGCCGCTGGCCGAGCATGAGTTCGACCGTTATGAACAGCTTCTGGTGGACAACAACCGCATCCAACTGAACGAACGGATCATCCAGATCCTGCGCCGCCGCGCCAACGAGTATCTCCGGACCCTGGACCGCGTGCCGGATGAGACACTGGTCGTCATCCAGGCGGCCGGACGCAATGAACGCTTGAACCGTGAGGCCGGACGCTATCTGGACAAGAACACCGAACCGCTGGGCGGCGCCTCCCAATTGCGGAGACATCTCAACATCCTCGCCGCGCTGGGATACAAGCATGTGGTGGTCGTGCACAACGAGAACAACCGGGACGAGGTCGAACGGGAGATCACGGCGGGCGCTTATCCGCCCGAGATCGCGATCGAGCCTCTGGACGGAGGGATCGATCCGGCTACGGGATCGCCCCGCACCTGGCTGGACAATCTCGGCCGGGCTGTTCGTTCGGCCGACGGCCGCTTCAAGAAGGTCCTTGTTTTGAGCGGTGAGTCCGTTCCGAACATCGAAGATCTCGGGCGGATCCGTTACAGCGATCGTGACGACCGGTTCCTCTTCTATCCTTCGGAGGTCGGTAATTTCCACAAGGTAACGGTTGCCGACGGTCTTTTACAGGGCCGGGTGGATACCTATGAGGCCGGCCCGCAGGGCAACGCCGCGGTGCTGGCTTTTGTGGCGTCGACGGAAGGCCTGGTCGGAGAGCTCTTCGGGACGGACCGCCGCACGCCCCGCGCGGGTGCCAGCCTCGAGCATTACATTTCGACGGTCCAGGGTCTGCCCGGCACGGCGTCCGAGTTCATCACGAGCCAGCCGGACAACATCAACACGCTCGCGGACCTGCGGGCCATCCAAACGGAGCGCCAGCGCAACGCCCGCCTCCTGGGCCGTTTCCCGTCGCGCCGGAGCCTGCACCCGGACCGCATCGCCCGGTCCCTGCTGAACGTGAACGGTCATTTCTACGGGTACCGGGACCTGGCCTCCGTGAGCGCCGGAGCGCTCAACCTGCATTCGACCGTGTGGTCGACGACGGACGGGCAGTATTTCGTCAAGGCCTATACCGGGGTCAACACCACGCGTTACCGGACGGGTTTCTTGAGCGACGAGCGCTACCAGCGCGAAAAGAGCTTCTTCGTGGAGGAGACCCCCGGGATCAGGAAGCCGGTCATGGTCGCTTTTGACGACCGCGCCCGGGTCATCGCCACCCGGAACGTGACCAAAGGCGGGGAGGTTTATGTCGGCATTCTGGACCGGACGGATACCTGGGCCAGGACCCTGTCCACGTTCCAGAGCGCTCCGGCGGAAGGAAGAGCGTCTTACGATCTGGAGAACGATATCTGGAACATGCGCCGTCAGACGGGTCTGCTGGCGGAACAGGGCTTTCACGTGGAGGATTGGAGCGCCGTTCTGGCGGCCTTTCCCGGTTATTATCAGGGTCTGTCCCTGGAGGAAGTCCCTCTCCACGGAGATTTCGGACCGACGAACATCGTTTTCACGCCCGAAGGCCCGGCGCTCTTCGACGGGGAGTTCTCGGAAGGTCTGGCTCCCAGAGAGCGTGACCTGGCGACCGGCCTGGCGGGGCTTCTGAAGATGTCCGTGCGGACGGCTTACGCCCCTCCCGCCGCCGACATCACACGCGATCTGGAAGGCGTGCTGGCGAAGTTCCTGGATTCCTACGAAGCCGCTTCGGGTTACCGCCCCGACACGGCGGTCCTGTACTTCTTCATCGCGCAGAATTTCCTCGAAAGCGCCTACCAGCAGGTCTTCTTCCGGGAGGACGACCTTCTGCCGCGCCAGTATCTCGAATTGAGCTCGCGTGTGCTGGAACTGCTGCAAAAGACCCTCGCCGATCAGGAAGAAAGCGGAGGAATCGCCGTCCGCGCGCCGCCGGCCGGCATCGCCCGGTCCCTGCGCGACGCCTCTCTGGAGGCGCAGGCCTATAAAGGGATCCTGAACCATCTGCGGTTCGGGCGCATCGAGAGGGGCGCGGAGCCCGACGACAACGGGCTCACGCACGCACTGGCCTATGTGAATTCCACGCCGAATCCCGGCTATATCCGCTCGGTTTTCACGCGTTTGGCGGAAGACCGCGAACCAGCGGTCGCAGATAACGCTTTCTACGCTCTGTCGCGGATCTCGGGCGCCCGTTTGGCCGAGGACCAGTCGATCCAGCTTGTGCCGGGCGGTCCGACCCACCGCGTGTTCTCGCACGACCGCTTCCCGGGTCATACGCGCCGTCTGCTCGACCGGCTCGACGACAGCCAGCGCGCGGCGCTCGAAGCGTTCATGCAGCGCGGTAATTTCTCGGACATCTACATCGACCCGCTGGTGAACGGCCCGCAGATCACAGGACTTTTCGACCAGTGGATCGCTTCGCTCGGCACCGCCACGCCGTTCGAGGCGCTCGTGACGCACCGCACGTTCGGCGGCACGCTGAACCTCGAGCTTTCCCCGGACTACGACACCGAGGTTTGGCGGTCCGAGGACGAGGAGTTCGAGGCGGTGGTGAGCCGCACGCCGGTGTCCGTCGCTCCCGGCGTTGAGGCGCGGCAGATCCGTTTCCGGGGGGACACCAACGCGCAGGGGTATGTTCTGAAGATCGACCCGGCGCTCCAGCGGTACCGTCACCGCCACGAGGAGGGCACGCGCCTTCTGGACATCACGGTGCTCCAAAAGGGCGACCCGCTCGGGCACACCCACGGAGGGTGGAGGAAGATCCTGGACGCCGAGGGGATCCAGCCGAGCCTCATCGTGAACACGACGCAGGGCCTGTTCCTCGAGAAAAACACGGCGGTATTCGAGGACGGCAGGCTTTTCATCAAGCCGTCGAACAAACGCGGGCTCATGGAAAAAGAGCGCGCGCTGGCGATCGGCGGCAAATTCTGGTTCGCCGTCCTGAACGGGGCCGAACAGGATATCATCGAGGTCGACCTGCGGCGTTTGACCCATATCCAGGCGGCCGACGGAGCGCTCCTGGAGACCTGGGAGATCATCTATGACTCCGATCGCCAACCCGTGCGGTACGAAATGGACCTGCGGGACGGCCAGGCGGTCGCCATCCGGGACGCTTCCGGCCGCACCGTCCCGTTCGAGAAGTTCCCGATCCAGCACGGTTTCGCCGGACCGCCGCTGGTCATCGACGGCTTCAGCACGTTCCTGACCCCCGAGGAGAGGCGGCTCCTGAACGCGCCCGCCAATCTCCCGACGATCGAATTCCGCAAGCAGCCCGCTCTGTCGGGCCCCGAAGTGGGTTGGATCGCGCCGTTCGGCGACGAATACCGCAACCACCGTCTGGCGATGTCGGCGGTCGGTTTCGATCAGAACGGGAACATTTACGAGATCTTCTTCTCGGGCACCGTTGAAGCCGCGATCAAGCACCTGGACTTCGTGGTACAGAAACTGGGTCTGCGGCGCGTGATCCTGAAGGGCACTTCGCAGGATGTCGGGATCATTGCCCCGGGCCTGCGCGATGAGTACATCACGGCCCTGCCACGGCCGGGCTCGATCCTTTCGAAGGTGACCGGAGACCCGACCGATGTGGACGACTCCGGGCACGAGCGCCGCCGGATCGGCACCGTGGGTTACTACGAGACCATCGCAGGAGCCGTGACGCCTGCCGCGCCCGCGGGCGCCCGTCTGGCTACTTCCGCCGACGTGATCCGGCAGACGTTCCGTATCGATGAGGTCCTGCGTCCCGGGGCCGACGGCCGCTTCGTACTCAGCGCTATCGCCGGCAACGACCAGCTGTTCGCGGGCCAGTCCAAGGCGGATCTAAGGACGTTCGCCACCGTGCTGCGCAACGGGATCCGCGAGGAGGAACGCGCGCTGTCCGCGACCCAGATCTTCGAGGAGAAACTCCTGCATTTGACCCGGATCGCCGCGGCCAACCGCGCCCTCGCCGATCTCTTGGGGCGGTATCTGCCTCAAACCTCCCGCACGAGCCTGGTCACCAAGGCGTACACGGAGCGTATCTACCGGGCCAACGAGAAGATCGCCGCGCTCCAGGCCAAACAGGAGATCGACGCGTTCCTGCTGAATCTTAAACCCTCGGTGCGTGTTTCGCACGATTATCAGGTCTCGAGCCCTCTGCGTTTTCTGCTGAACGTCGGCGCCGCGCAGGACCTCCTGTACCTCTACTGGTTCGTCAACTCCACCGTCAAGCGGGCCGACGGGGTCACGCCGGACCTCGACCGTCTGCGTCCGATGATCAACTTCGCGGCCAAGATCCGCCCCGCGCAGGACGAGAACTGGAAGGCGCCGAAGGGCGAGCTGTCCGATTATCCGTTCTCGGTGCAGGTGTCGCCGATCGAGGCTCGCGCGATCGAGCTCGTGATCGACAATCGCTTCGAGGGGCGGTATTCGCAGACCAAGACCATCCGCTCCAAGACGGATTTCAACATTGAGTATCCCGAGAACGATTTCCGCTTGATCGAGGCGGTGCTTCGCACGATGGGGGTGGAGCAGGACCTCGACGCGTTTTTCGCGACCCAGCAGAATAAGGGTGTGCGCATCTATCTGCGCACCGACGTGCCTCTTGGGGCCGGCGTGGGCGGCAGTCAGATCATCCTGGGGACCCTGCTCCTGGCCCTGCTCCCGGCCCTGACCGGCCGGGACGTGAGGGGAGATCAGTACATCCCTCTGGCATACCTGGTGCAGCAGATCGAACAACAGCTCCTGAACCGCGACGGCCAGCCGCTCGGCGGCGGAGTGGAAGACTTCCTCGGAGCGGTCCTGGCGGGAGTGGGTCAGGCGTTCCTGTTCGACGGCGCCAAGCGCTTCGAAGCCCGCCCGATCGGCGCCTCGGGCCGCCAGATCATCTCGAACGTTCTTCAGGACACGGCGCTGGTGCATATCGGGGAACGCTCCGTTACGGAGAAGCGCGAGGCCGGCCAGGTCCTGAACAATCTCGTGGACCGGCTGTATTCGCGCGATCCCGAGTTCATCGACCTGATCAATACGAGCCTCGCCTATTCGGAGCGCGCCTACCGGATCCTCGAGGGCCGGGGGACCGCCGCCGATCTGGCGGGGTTTGATTCGCATGAACAGGCGATCAAACACATCAGCGCGATCCAGGGGTACCTGTTCCGCCGCATGCATCGGGCCACCGACCAGCGGATCACCGACGCCTATACTGATCCCCGGCTCATCCAGATCACGGGGCCGGTCAAGTTCACGCTCGAACTGGCGGGTAAGAAGGAAGACGTCACGATCGCCGCGATCGCGCCGCAGGGTGCCGAAGGGAATCTGCTGACGGTCTATCTGACGGCTTATCACCAGGACCCGCTTGGCAAGAGCTTCAAGGCCCTGAACGACGAATGGCTCGGGTTTTTCGCGCGCGAGCGCGGGATCGCGCGCGCCCAGGTCTTCGTGGTTTCGCCCTCCGAGAGCGGCGCGCAACTGAAGAAGGACGCGGCCGTCGTGGGAGCGCGGTTGGCCGCGATCCCCACCGATCGCATTCTGCGCTATGCCGCCGAGAACGGGGCCAATCCGGTCCAGGCCTATTCGAAAGCCGTGATCGGCCTGGGCCTCGAGCTCGCCGGACGGATCCACGGCCTCTACGACCGCTTTGTCGCAGAACGTGTCAGGCGTTTCAACGTGCCCCAAGAGCTTGGCAGCAGGCCGGTGGCTCCGCCCGTACCCGTCGGAGGGGCTCGTCTGGCGCAGGAGGAGGCCGCTCCGACGCTCCAACCCACTCCGACGCCTACTTTTAATGCCACTTATTCAACTCTTTTGCAAGCGCCGATTAAAATTGCCGTGGTTTCGACCCCCCAGGATTTCGAGGCCCGTCTGGCGGTGCTCAAGGCATCGATCAGCGAAGCCGGACAAAGGGCCGGCATCGATCTGCTCTCGCAAGTGGAGATCGTCCGCGCGGACGATGCGCGGGCCTTCTCCGAGCAGACCACGACCCCGCTCAACCTGATCCTGGACGGCGAGGCGGTCTACGAGCCGTCCGAAGTGCTGTCCCGCGTCGGCCAGTGGGTCCCGCAGCTCAATCGCCAACGGCTTGCTCTGGTGGAAGCTTTGGAGACGATGTTCCGGGCCGCCGCCGTCACCCAGCAGCTTCGCGGGCAGACCGAGGGTGAACTGCGCGAGAAGCTCCGGCAGATCGCTCTGCCCGAGATCGTTCCGGTGCGTCTGGTCCTGGTGGAAGGCGCTCTGCGTGCGCTGGCCGGCGACCGGTTCCTGCGGACGGGTCTTCCCGGCGGGGCCCCGACGGCCGCGGAACGCGAGCGGGCCGCCCAGGAGGCGTTCCGGACCGCGGTCAGCGCTCCCGACGCGCTCCTGCGCTCCGAGGCTCTGCGCCAGCTCATCGAGATCCTGAACGGTTATCTGCTGTCGCCCGAAGTCGACCTCGCGACCAAGGTCAAGACCGTCACCAACTGGCTCATCGGTTTCCGTGTGGCCCGCGCGAATCTGGCGAGGCAGCAGAAGCGCATGGACCCGACCCTCGAACTGCGCGCGCCGTCCAGCATCCTTGTTCACGAGCAGTTCGTGCTCGATCATCCGCGCGAAGCGGTCCGCGAAGCCAAGGCGACCCGCAATGCCCTCAAGCGAGCGGGCCTGTCCGACCAGGTCAACACGGTGCTCATGGTGCCCGACGCGGAGCTCTTCGCGATGGCGCAGGCGGGCCGCCTCGAGGAAGCCCGTGCGGCGTATTTCGCCAAGCATCCCGACCGGGCGCGCTTCCTGAAAGATTTCGACCGGATCATTTTCGTCGCGGATCCGGACATCACACTGGCCGAGGTGCAGGCTTTGGGCATCTACCGCTCGATCGTCCACGACCGGGTGGTCGGTGTGGCGCGCGACGGTATCCCGGCCGGCGAGAAACAGGCGGATAAGTTCGCCCTGTCATTCGGTCTCGACAGCCAGGCGACGACGATCAACGGCACGTTCGTGGTCGCTTTCCGCGCCCTGAACGCCGACGGCAACGTGGAACTTTTGGGTCTGCCGAACCTGAAACGTTTGGCGAACGGCGTCATCATCTATCTGCCGGTGATCACGGCTCGGAACCTGATCAAGGCTCTGATCGAGATCAAGCAGCAGTTGAGCGCCGTCGGCTCCGCCGCTTAAGCGGTGAGAATGAAAACTTTTTGGCTACGCCCCGCGAATCCGACGCTTAAGTTCCTTAAGCAAGCGCCGATCCCCACACTCCGGGGCGTAGCTGCTTTTTTGCGAGTGACCTCATGAGAACACACACCGCTCTGCGCGCCGTTTCGGCGCTTCTGATAGCCGTTTTCGCGGGGGAGCAGGTCGCCTGGGCCCAGGGCTGGCCTACGTACCAGGACGCTCCCAAGGCCGCCTACCGGGACGAGCGGTCGCTCAAGGTCGTGAACATCCCGAAGTCCCTGGCCGTGCCTCACGCGGCCGGCTTCACCTCGGACGCCGAGACCGTCATCCACATCGAGGACGCGCACGATTCCCTCGAGGCGCAGGAAAAGATCGACGGCATCCTGGGGGTCCTGGCCTCTGATTATGACGTGCGGTCCTTCGCGATCGAAGGGTCCAGCGGCCGCATCGATCCCTCGCTCTTCCGCACGTACCCCGACCAGACGGTCGCGCGCGCCGCGGCCCGGACGCTCGTCAAAGAGGGCCGGCTGAACGCCGGCGAGCTCTTTGCGATCACCCGGGAGGGGCCCGTCGCCGTGTATGGCGCCGAGGACCGTACGCTGTACCGCGAGAATCTGAAGGTCTTCCGTGAGGTGCTGGAGCGGCGCGAGCGGATCGCCCGGGACCTGAAGGGCCTGGCCCGCACCGTTGAAGTTCTCGGCGATCGCGTGTATTCCGAGCCCGTCCGCTCGATCCGCGAACACACGGTCCTGGGCGCCGATGAAGGCTCCGGTTTCACGAAGAAATGGGCCGCTCTCGCCGGAATGGCCGGGCGAAAGGGGATCCGGTACGACGATCACCCGAACCTCGAGCGCCTGGCGAAGGTCGCCGAGCTCGAGCGCGGCATCGATTTCGAAAAGGCCAACGCCGAGCGGGAGAGGCTCCTGACGCTCTTCAAGACCGTCCTGTCCCGCGGCGATCTCGAAAAAGTGGTCCTGCGTTCCTTGAGCTTCAAGGCAGGGAAGACCCCGGAATCCGAGTATCACCTGTTCCTCACGGACCTGGCGCACCGTTACCGGGTGGACGCGGCGGATTATCAGAACCTCTCACGCTACACCGAATACCTGCTCCTGTTCGACGCGATCGATCTCGGCCGGGTCTTCGAGGAGATGCTCGAGTTCGAGGCGGAATTGAAGGAGGCTTATTTCGTCTCGGAAGACGAGCGCGCGCTCGACCGCGTCGAACGTTGCGTGTCGGTGCTGACCGGCTTGTGCTCGGGCACGTCGTCCTCGGCGGAGTACCGTTTTTTCCTCGCGCATCGGGACCTGTTCGACCGCGCGGCCCTGGAACGGGACGTCAAGTCCCTGGCCGCGAAGCACCATGTGCCTCTCTACGAGGGTTTCCGGTTCGCGGCGATCTATGAAGCTCTGCCGGGGGCGCTCCGTTTCTACCGGCTCGCCGAAGCCCGCAACGAGGCGCTGGTCTCGCGGACCGTGGCGCGTATGCGCCAGAAGGGCGAGCGCGCCGCGGCGCTGGTGACGGGCGGTTTCCACACGCGCGGCATCACCGAGGCCCTGCGCGAGCGCAACTTGTCCTATCTGGTGCTGGCGCCCCGGATCACCGACCCCAACCGCAAGAGGCCTTACGTGACCGTCCTCACGCGCCGCCCGCGCGCGTACGCGGAGGCCTTCGGGGACGGCCGCGGGCGTTACACGATCGCGATCGGGACCCTGCTGGATACGGGCCGCGCGACCCCGATCACCGCTCCCGAGGTCGAGGCGGTGCTCCGGATCTTCGCCGAGGATCTCCGCGGACGCGGCGCGGTCGAACGCGATCTGACCGACTGGATGCGCGCCTACCGGGAAGCCCTCCGGACCAGCGGTCTCGAGAACCCTTCGCTTGAACCCGGCCATGTCGAGAGCGTCCTGCGCCGGCTCGCGGGAGCCGGGAAGCCCGTGCGCACGGAGGCGGGTGTTCCCGCCATCCAAACGGCGGGCGCGCGCCTTGCCGCCGAGCGGCCCCTACCCGGACTTTTTCTCACGGTGAACCTGATGGACCTGGGTGTGGAGCTTCGCGACGGCCGGGTCACCACCCGGAACGCGCTGCGCAAGCTCCGGACGCTTCTGCCGGACCTGGCCGCTCTCGGGATCGGCAAACTCTACGTGTACGGCGGTCTTTTCGAGACGAGCAAGCTCTCGGGTGAACTGCACCAGGTGCCGACCCAAGAGGAGAAGTTCCTGCGTGACGGCAAAGCGACGGCGGTGATCCAGGGCTACGCGACGCGTCGTCAGAACGTCGAAGGGTTGGAGTTGAAGGACAGTTTCGGCAACCCGTTCTCGATCGCCAGCATGCTCAAGAAGAACCCGCTGCTCTCCGAAGGGGACGCCGACATCGATTTCGAGGCTCTCACCGCCGAGGCCCGCCGTCACGGTATCTCGGTGGTCACGGATTTCGTCTCTTGGTTCTCTCCAGGGTCGATCGACGAATCGAATTACCGCCAAATGTTCTATCGCGAATTGTCGCCGGAATGGAACGCCGAATTCCGGGCCCTGCCCGACGAAGCCGCCAAAGCCGTCCGGACCGAGCAGCTCGTGCGGGAAGACCCGCGTTGGTTCGCGGTCCGCCTGAACGAGGGTGGGGTCGAGCGCGTGATCCTCGTGCACCATTTCGAGTTCTTCGGTTCGCACAGCGTGGACCAGGCGATCCCGAACCCGTTCCACCCGGCCATTCGGAACTATTACGTTACGGCGCTCAAACGGTTGATCGACCAGGGCGTAGACGAGGTCCGCGTGGATCTGGGCCACCTGCTGCTTAAAAGGAACGTGCGGGGCTATTTCGACGACCTGCGCCAGCGGGGTGTGGCGCTCGAACCGTGGCTGCGCAAGAACGGAATGGATATCCGCGAAGGAGAGAATTTCGAGAGCTGGTGGGCACGCCAGGACGATGTCTGGCGCTCGGTGATCGCGGAGGCCCGCTTCTACGCGCAGGATCGCTATGGTCGGGACATCAAATTCAATTTCGAGACCTACGACGCTTTTGGCCCGTCCGATCAGAACGAGCTCTTCGCGCTCGGGGCCAACGCAGCCTATTCGTCCCACTTCTTCGAGACCTACACGAAGGTCGCGCGGGAGGGCGCGCCCGCGCGCTGGATCGAGGAGGCCCTGAAGGACGCCTTCGACCGCCGCCCACACGTGCTGGCGTACATCTCGAACTTCGACCAGATCTCGGCGCGGGCCGTCGGCGGGCCGCTCGACTCGGCCGCCGTGCTCTTGGCGGGTTTGAGCCACGCCGGGATCCCGGTGATCATGGACCTGCGCGAGCTCATGGGCGCGCACGGACATTTCATCAAGATCCCCGGAGGAAGTTCCGACCCGAACGACCTGCATACGCACCCGTTCGTGGACGAAACGGATGTGACCGCCCGTTCCGACTTCGAGGGCATCAAGCGGATGCTTGCCGGCGCTTCCTGGCCGAAGGTCCTGCGCGATTTCCTGGCCGCGGTGCCGACCCGCCAGGCCCGGCACGCGCGCTTCCTGAACAATTCCGACCGCGACCGCTTTCTCACTCTCGGTTGGCAGGACGAGGAAGATCGGTGGCGGGTGCTCCTGGTGGACATGCGGCCGGGCGAACCCAGGAAGGAGGTCCGGGTGGAACTGCCGGTCGTCACGGAAGGCATCACGACGGCTCCGCGTGATTTTACCGCTTCGGGCCCCGGCGGGAGCTCTTACGAGACCACCCAGTGGGAACCCCGAAAGCCCGGTTCGCCGGCCGTGGTGGTCCTGCCCGCCGCGGCGCTGGCCGGGGATTATCACTTCCTCACCCTGACCCCGGCCGTTGAAGTCCCGCAGCCGGCGGCGCGCGCCGAGACCCTGCTCCGGCAGGAGTACATTTCCGACCGTATCGACGCTTTGACCGCGATCCTGTCACGGGAGCGTTTCGAGCCCGCGCGCGAAGACTCGGTCTTTTTCGCGATGCTTGACGAGGATTACACGGTACGCGCGTACGCGGCGAACGCGATCGCTCATCGCGCGGCCTCCGGAAATCTCCGGGTCGCGCCCGAGCAGGTGTTCGAGCATCTGCGGGACCCTCTGGTCTCGTTCTCGGTCTTCCCGGACGGGCCGCGGATGCGTCCGCCGGCGGTGTTCGACCCCGACCACGCCCGCCGCAACAAGCGTTATGCCCTGCTTTGGGCGCTTGGCCGGCTTCTGGCGTCCGATTCCACCGCTCCGCCACGCGATCGGGCGCGAGCCCGCTCCGCCGTTCGGCGCGAGCTCAAGGCGGACCTGGCCGTGTGGACACCGGCGAGCGAAGAGTGGCTCCGGACCCTGGTGGAAACCGGGGATATCGACATGGTGGCCGGGGCGGACAGGCCCTTTTCGTTATTGGAGCTTCTGCGACTGGCCCGTCTGCGCGCCGAAAAGATGGGACGCTCCCCCGACCGGTTCTACTGGGTCGCGCGCCAGGTCGATTCGATCTACCCGGACCGGCGGGGCGACCCTGTGGCCGCCGTGATCTACGGGCGTCCCGAGGGCGCCCGGTTGGCCGTCGCGCCGGCATTCGAAGAAGGCGAGACGGTCCCCGCGACCCGCTATCTGTTCAAGCTCCGCGATCTGCGCGGGAAACTGCGGCAGTGGGAGCCCAATCTGTGGGCCGCCGACAGGATCTACGCGCGTCCCTCCGGACGTCTGGGAACCCTGTACACGCGCGTGACGGCGTCATTGGATCTCTACGCTCCGGAGAGCGGTCGCCCGCGCGTTCTTCCGTCGCGTGGCGACCTGCGTGAGCTGGCTTCGGCGCTTGAGCTTCTTCACGAACGTGCCGACCGTCTCCCCTGGAAAGCTTTCTGGACGACCGGTCCCGCTTTCTCGCGGGAGTTCCTCGCGGGATTGATCGCGAAACCGCACATGCTGACCGTGTTCCGTGAGGGGGTTGAACTGTTGGACGGATTGGTCGCTCCTCCGCCGGCCCCGGACGGCGCCCGTCTGGCGACCGCGCGGGACCTGCGCTCCAAGATCGAACAGACCCTGCTTCGCCGTCCTACGATCATCCGGAACATCGCTTTGGCGGTGGCGTTCCGGGACATCTGGCAAGAGCAGGACCTCACCGGCGCCTATTACATCCGCGCGGAACGGACGGCGTGGCCCCAACTGGTCCAGCTCCTCATCTTCGAGCGGCAGGGGGCCGGTCGCGGGTCCGATGATCCGTTCGTCGGCGATTTCACGCTGGATTTTTCCGCGGACGAGGACGGCAGGACCGAGGTCCACATGGGCGCCACGATCCATCCGCGTTATCAGGGGCGCGGCCTGACGACCGCGCTGCGCGTCCTTTTGGGGGAGGCTCTGCCGGCGGATATCCCGGTGGTGTCCTCGACGCTCAACGTACGCACTCTGATCCAGCTGGCCGAGGCACTTCCCGACGAGGTCCGCACGCCCGGTGTGGACCGGGTGCTGGAGGACTGGGAGTCTCTCGAGGACCGTTCGATCGTGGACGAGGTCTTCTTTGGCACCGCCCCGTCACGGGAAGAGCTGGCGCGGGGAGCGCCTTGGGAACCGGACGCCTGGCCTCGGCAATCCCGTGGTCTTCCTAAGGACAAATACCAGCGCGCGCGCTGGGCCTTGGAGTGGCGGGTCCGTCAGGTCATCCTGCTGAACGCTCTGGCGGCCGTGGTCCGGGAACAGGGGGATGTTTGGGGGCCGGCCATTCTCGGACGAACGCTGATCGGCCGGATCGTGACCGTCTACGGGGAAGATCTGCGCGCGCGGCTCTCGCAGAGCGGGCTTTTCGTGGAGATCGTTTCCTCGCGCGAAGCGGGTGCCCGTCTGGCGGAGCAGAAGCCGCTCCATATCACGGTCAACGGCGTGCCGTTCGAGGTGCCGGCGTCGGGGCTCCTGCCGTACGATCCGGGCCAGCCGGTCAATTTCCGTCAACTCCTGCATCTTTTGGCCCATTGGGAGGGCCTGCCGGGTTACGCCAACGGTCTGGCCATCGAGAAGGACGATGTGTTCATCGAGCGCGGCGAGGGCGGTCTCTATGTGCTCTCCAAATCGACGCAGGTGAAACTGCGCACCGATGAAGAAGGGGTGGCGAACGAGTGGAGCACGTTCCAGACGGTCCGGGACGGCGACGCGATCACGATCGAGAAGCGCAAGGCCAAGCGGGGCGGCAGAGTACAGGCCGTCGATTACGGCCGCCTGACGCCTTTCGAGATCGCGCCCAAAGGGGATGGTTTCGAGATCCGTTTCGTGCCGGCGCAGGGCGAGGGCGCCCGTCTGGCGTTCGCGCGGCGCGGGACCGAGGCGCTGCAGACCCTTCGCTCGCGGATCAAAGCCCATCCGCCCCTCGCGCTCCGGGGGCCCGCGCGCCAGGCGGTGGTCGAGCGGCTCGGCCGGGTCGCGCGCTATCGCTTCCTTTCATCGAGCGAAGAATCCGCGTTGACCTCGCGATCGGAGGATGTTCGGATCCACCCGATCGAGCCTATCATATCGAGCGCGACGGATCATGTGGGCGCGTATTATGACCGGGACACTTCCGCCTTTTATGTGCCTCGTCGCTGGATCGAGAGCCTTCCCGCCGATGCCGGCGCGCCGCCGGACCTCCAGGACCTTGCCATCGTCAATGAGTTCCTGAACCCGGCTGAACGGATCGCGGTGATCGGCGCGTCGGGGTTCATCGGTTCCCAGGTCCTGACGGACCTGCGACGGACCTATCCGGAGGTCATCGGGACAGGCTATAGCCGTGCCGCGGAGCAGGGCCTGGTCCCGCTCGATGTCACCGACGAGCGGGCCGTAAGGGATTTTCTGGAGCTTCACAAGCCCGATGTCGTGATCTACGCTTCGGCGATCGCCGATCCGGACACGGCCCAGCGTGATCCCAAGAAGGCCGAAGCCCTGCACGTGACGGCGCCGCGTCTTCTGTCAAAGTATTTCAAGGGACGGCTCATTTACCTTTCCAGCGATTACGTCTATTCGGAAGGCCGGGACGAACCGCTCGAAGGTTTCGTCTACGGTCAGACCAAGAAGCGGGGTGAGCAGGCCGCTCTCCGGCGCGCCAAGGACCGCAACGCCGTACTGCGCATGGGTCTTGTGTTCGGTGACGAGCAGGGACTGGTCAGGGACCTGGTGCGTCACCTCGACGGCGACTCTCCGGAGCCGTTCCGCGCCGACGATGTCCGCGAACGCCGTCCCGTCTCGGTCTGGGATGTTTCGGAAGCCCTCGGGGCGATCATTCGCGAGCGACGGACGGGGGTCCAGGAACTGGAAGGCGCCGAGGAGATCACAAAGTTCGACTGGGCCCGACAGGCCGCGCGGTACTACTATAACCGCCATCCGGAGCGGATCCCGGCTGATCTGGACCCCGAACTTTCCGCGTCGGTCGAGACCGCGGCCGAGCGGCGGGTAACGGGTGTTTCGGCTGTGTCGGGGCAGACGCCGCGGCCCGAAGGCACGTCGCTGGAAAGCAATTTTCCGGTCGGTCATCTGACCGACGGCACGCTGCACGCGATCCGGCTGGCGAGTTCTCACGGGGACGGGGTCCTTCACGCCGCTCACGCCAAGGCGCTCGATCGAGGGGACGGGACCGCGCTCGAAGCGGCCGCGGCCGCCCTGCGGGCTCAAGGGGCACAGGTCGCGGTCCTCGGACCGGAGGACCTGTACCGCGACTGGCGTGGCCCGCGCCCGATCGTACGCTCGCAGGAGAGGCCCGAAGAGGTCGTGAACGATCTCTTACTGGCTCCCTACGGCGAGGATCTTTCCGACGGCGAGCGCCGGATCGGGGACCTGATCATCCGCGCCATGCTTCTGGACACGCCCATCGACAGGCGGACGGCGATCTATCTCGACCGTCGGGTCCAGGGCGATACGGTCGAGATACGCGTCTCCGTTTCCGAAAGGACCAGAAGCGCGGGAGGGTTCAATTATCTCTTCGCGGCGACGGAAGGCGGCATCCCGCACGGCCGGATGTCGCTCTCCAACGGCATGTCGACCCTGCAAGTGGAGCTACGGCGCGGCTCCCAGTCGCGTCTTCCGCGGGAGGAACAGCTGCGCGGCGGTTCCTACAGCAAGATCTGGCGGATCCACGCGCCCGACGGTTCCACGCGCGTAAAAAAATGGGCCGATCCGGCCTCGGACGGAGGCAAGCTCAAGACCGAAGCCGAGTACATGCGCCGCATGAACGAACTCGGCAATACCTCATTCCCCACGGTCTATTCGATCGAGGACGGGCCCGCGGGTACGACCGTCATCATGGAGGACCTGCCGGGCGAGCAACTTTCGACCGTGACGCACTGGGAGCATCTGCGCAGTGCCGTCGGATTCCCCGCGTCTCCTCCGTCCGACGACCGGCCGGGGGAGCACAATGCGTTCCGCACGGCGATCGGGATCTACCGGGCGCTCATTCCGCAGTTCCAGGCCCACAAGGTCTCCGACACGCCGCCGGATTTTCTCGAGCGGTACCATTTCGCCAAGATGCGCGAGCGCTGGGCCCGCGCGGCTCGCCAGTCGCCGCTGATCGGCAAACTGCTGGCGGCGCCCTACGTGAAGGTCGAGGGGATCGACAACGACAAGACACAGTACTACGTGAACCTCCCCACGATGCTCCGCGTGATGGAGCGCGTGATGCCTCTCTACCCGGAAGTCTTCCTGCCGCCCTACCTTTCGCTCGAACACGGCGACCTTCACTTCGGCAACATCCTGATCGACCCGTATCATTACTATCTGGACAAGGAGCTGCCCGCGGTCCGCCTCGTCGATCCCAAGTACATCCCCGAAGGCAACGACCCGCTCTACGATCTGGCCAAGCTTTTGCACAACTATTTCGGCCGCTATGACCTGGCGCTCAATCATTCGGCGGGGTTCCATTTCGACATCGGTCTGCCGGAAACGGCCCAAGACCCGGCCCGGATGGATTATGCCTACTATGACGAGGAGTACGAAGGACAGTTCTCCGGAACGTCGCTCGGCGCCTCATTCGAGTTCACCAACGACCTGATGGGTATGTTACGGGACCCGAAGACGGAACCGTTCCCGTTCGAGCGGGACAACTACGGGTGGAGGATCCGGCTCCTCTTTACGCACGCGACATTGATGGCGGGGCTTCTGCCGTTCCACACCGTCTCGGATGACCGGGAACGCAAGGACTCGATCATCTACGAGCGGGCATTGGCCGAGTTCCGCAGGGTACTGGACTGGGCGATCCTGATGGACGAGCAGTCGGGCGAGCATCGCGTGGCCGAGCCCTTGCGCGCGGCCTGGCAGTCACTTCTGGCGGCCCAGGCGGCGGGGGACGAAGCGTCCTTCCGGAAAAGCCTGACCGAACTC
>Ga0080064_1000734_pt1 | contig 79401 bp, 67 predicted proteins | sample Subgrocontami54m_FD_69260 | JGI IMG/M metagenome (GOLD analysis project Ga0080064, IMG submission 69260) | Subsurface groundwater microbial communities from S. Glens Falls, New York, USA - GMW46 contaminated, 5.4 m (SPADES assembly) (version 2) ... | reverse complement strand
GGGGGGGCTCCACCTCCTCCAGGATGGGGATGCCGGCGCCTTCGCCCACCACGAAGCCGTCGCGATCCGCGTCCCAGGGACGGCTGGCTTTTTCCGGCTCGTGGTTGCGGGTGGAGAGGGCGCGCATGGCGGCGAAGCCGCCGATGCCCATGGGAGTGATGGCGGCTTCGGTGCCGCCGGCGATCATCACGTCGGCGTCCGAACGCGCGATGATCTTGAAGGCGTCGCCGATGGAGTGGGCGCCGGTGGTGCAGGCCGTGCATGCGGCTTCGTTCGGCCCTTTGGCGCCCCAGCGGATGCTCACCTGTCCCGCCGCCAGGTTCACGATGGAAGCGGGGATGAAAAACGGGGAGATCTTGCGCGGGCCGCCGCTCAGCAGGTTGGAGTACTCGCGCTCGATGACGTCGAATCCGCCGACGCCCGAGCCAATGTGCACGCCCACCCGGGTGGCGTTCTGGGGAGTGACCTGCAGGCCGGAAGAGCGCATGGCTTCATCGGCGGCGGCCATGGCCAGGTGGATGAAGCGGCCCATCTTCTTGAGTTCTTTTTTTTCGATGAAGTTCAGCGGGTCGAAGTTCTTGACCTCAGCCGCGATCTGGCAGGCGAACTGGGCGGCGTCAAAGTGGGTGATGCGGGCGACGCCGCTCTTGCCCGCCAGCAGGTTCTTCCAGGTCTCTTCGCTGGTGTTGCCGACGGCACAGATGAGGCCGATCCCGGTGACAACGACGCGCCGTCCCATTCAGTAGGATCCTTCCCCTTCGACTTTCCCTTCGGCAAGCTCAGGGCTCTCTGCGTTCGGCTGGCTTCGGGCCTGCGGCCAAGGCCGCTGGGGATGACCGCGGCGAGGCTCGAACGCCCCGGCAGGCGCGATCACTTGCCGGCTTTGGCGTTCTTGCCGATGTATTCGATGGCGTCCTTCACCGTGCGGATCTTTTCCGCGTCCTCGTCCGGGATCTCGACGTCGAAGGCCTCCTCGAACGCCATCACCAGTTCGACCGTGTCCAGGGAGTCGGCGCCCAGGTCGTCCACGAACGAGGCGCTGGGGGTGACTTCTCCCTCGTCCACGCCCAACTGCTCCACGATGATCTGCTTTACTTTGTCTTCGACGGCTGCCATCGAGTAGCGCCTCCTCTAGTGTGGCGGTAAACCATGTAGTCTAAATGCGCCGGCAAAGGCTGTAAAGGCGCAACGTTTCGCGGCAGCCCGGTCACTTGCCATATTGATCGCGCAGCCGGGTCTGCCGGCTTTCCAGCGGCACCTCGCGCCCGGCGATGAAGACGCGCTTCACGTCGGTCTTGAGCTCCAGCGGATCGCCGTCCGCCACCACCACGTTGGCGGTCTTGCCCGGGTCGAGCGAGCCCAACTGGTCCGCGACGCCCCAGATCTCCGCCGGATTCATGGTGAGCGCCTTCATGGCTTCCTCGTGCGACAGGCCGAAGGCGACCGCGTAGCCCGCCTGGTAGGGCAGGTTGCGCACGTTGTGGCTGTCATAGGAGGCGAAGGCGATCTTCACCCCGCGCTTGGCCAGCTCCGCCGGCAGCTTGTAGACGCTGTCGTAGCGCTCGTTGTCCTTGGGAGTCTCGTAGATAGGGCCGACGATAACCGGAAGCTGGGTAGCAGCGATCTGGTCCAACAGGATCTGCGAGTGGCTGACGTGGTTGAGGATGACCTTGAGGCGAAACTCGCGCGCCAGGCCCAGCGCCACCTGGAGGTCGCTGGGCTCCTCGGCGGCCAGCACCACCGGCCGCTTGCCCTCGAGATAAGGAAGCAGCGCCTCCAGCTTGAGGTCGCGCTTGGGCGGCGAGGGCTTGTCGCCCTTCTTGTCCTTCTCCCAATCGGCTGCCTTCTTGTCGTAGTCGGGGAACTTCTGGGCGTAGTCCTGAGCGTCAATGAAGACTTGGCGCAGTTGCGCCGCCATGCCCATGCGGGTCTGGGGGAACTTGGCCTTTTCGAAGGACTCGTTGCGGCGCTGCGCGCCGGTGAAGTTCAAGGGCATGGCGATATCGCGCACCAGCAGCATCTCCTGGCTGGACTTGCCGTCGAGCTGCACGAAGGAGTCCTGTCCGGGCAGGGTATCGCGGGTGGCGGGAGCCACGATGGCGTTGGTGACGCCGTTCATGCGCGTCACCGGGATCAGCTCCGATTCGGCGTGGAAGGCGTCATAGACGTGCATGTGCGGCATGATGGCGTCGCTGGTCTCTTCCAGGTCGTTGGTGGTGGTATCCAGCGAGATCTCGGTGAGGCCGAGTTGGGTCTCGGAATCGATGAGGCCGGGATAGACGGTCATCCCGGTGACGTCGATGATGCGCGCGTTCTTGGGGACCTGGACCGAGTCCGCGGCGCCCACGGCCGTGATTTTGCCGTTCTCCATCACCAGCACCCCGTTCTCGATGGCGCCGTGAGTGATGGTCAGGAGCTTGCCGCCGCGCAGGACAATGGCGCGGGCCTGCTCCGCCTGTGCAGCCGCGGGCTTGGCCGCCGGCTTGGATTTCTGCGCGAACGCGGTTGCCGTCATCAGCAGGAGGGCTGTGAGGAGCGAAGCAATCGCCCGATTACCCAATTTCCTAATTTCCCGATTGGCTTTCATTGTCCCTCCTTGTAGTGCGTCATGCCGTAGCCGGGGAGCGAGCGGTCGAAGTAAACGTCTCCGTCGATGAGCACCTGGTCCACCAGCGCATAGCTGGAGAGCGGGTGATGGTTCCAGATGGAGATGTCGGCGTCCTTGCCCACGTCGAGGGAGCCGACGCGGTCGTCCACGCCGACGATCCAGGCGGGGTTGAGGGTGATCATGCGCAGGGCCTCGTCCTCGGTGGCGCCGCCGTAGCGGATGGCCTTGGCCGCCTCCTGGTTGAGGCGGCGCGCGAAGTCGTTGGAGTCGCTCTTGATGGCCACGCGCACTCCCTTGCGCATGGAGAGGACCGCGTTCCAGGGGATGGCGTCGAAGGCTTCGTGCTTGTAGCCCCACCAGTCGGCGAAGGTGGCGATGCCGATGCCTTCGGCGGCCACTTTGTCCGCCACCTTGTACATCTCCAGGGCGTGGTGGAAGGCGCGGATCTTGTAGCCGAACTCGCGGGCCATGGACATCTCGGTGAGGAACTCGTCGGCGCGATAGCAGTGGATCTGCACCAGGAACTTGCCGCGCAGGATGTCGGCCAGCGCCTCCAGCTTGAGGTCGCGCTTGGGCGGTTTGGCGTCCTTGTCACCGGCCTTGGCCTTGGCCTCGTAGGCGTCCCAGTCGCGCATGTACTCGCGCGCCTCCTGCAGCGCCTGGCGCTGCACCGCGAAGTTGCCCATGCGGGTAGAAGGCATCTGTTGGCGGCTGCCATAGACGCGCTTGGGATTCTCGCCGGAGGCGAACTTGATGGAGCGCGGCGCGCCGGGGAAGAGCATCTGGTCGCGGCCGAGGCCGTACTTGTGCTTGATGACCACGGCCTGCCCGCCAATCATGTTGGCCGAGCCGTGCAGCAGCAGCGACGTAGTCACCCCGCCGGCCAGCGAGTGGTAGATGGCCTTGTCGGTGTACTGGAAGGCATCTTCCATCATCATCTGCGGGACGATGGGGCTGGTGGCCTCGTTGACGTCGTCATCCAGCGCCACGTGCGAGTGGGAATCGATGATCCCCGGCATCACGAACTTGCCGGTGGCGTCGATGACCTGGGCGGTCGGCGGCGCCTCCACCCCCTGGCCCACGGCCACGATCTTGCCGTCCTTGATGTAGATGGAGCCGTTCTGGATGGTGCCGTGGGTGATGGTGAGGATGGTGCCGTTCTTGATGAGCACTTCATTGTGCGTGGCGGGCTGCTGCGCCGCCAGAGTCCCTGCGGCCAGGAACAACAGGCACAGCAGGAAGAGCGCTCGCGGATGTCGCATTTCGAGGCCTCCTTGGCGAAAAGACAAGGGGGCGATTCTAGGGGCGGGCGGGCGGTCAGTCAATCGTTTAAGGCAATGGCGGCCGGGGGGATCGCGCTATGATTCCTCGCGTGCGAGCCGTGGTCCAACGCGTGAAGCGGGCGGCGGTGCGGGTGGACGCTGAGGTGGTGGGCGAGATCGGCCCCGGAATGCTGGTGCTGCTGGGCGTGGGGCAGGAAGACAAGGAAGCTGACGCCGACTATCTCGCCCGCAAAATCCTGACTTTGCGCATCTTCGACGACGCGGCCGGCAAGATGAATCTGGCCATCGGCGACGCGGGTGGCGCGGCGCTGGTGGTCTCCCAGTTCACGCTCTACGGCGACGCCCGCGGCCAGAACCGGCCGTCGTACGTCCGCGCCGCGCGCCCCGAAGAGGCGCAGAAGCTCTACGAGCACTTTGTGGAGAAGCTGCGCGCCGCCGGCCTGCGCTGCGAGACCGGGAGATTCCAGGAGATGATGGAGGTCGAGCTGGTCAACGATGGCCCGGTCACGATCCTGCTGGATTCGGAGAAGGCGTTTTAGCCAGAAGGAGCATCCGCGCATGGCGAACTTCCGAAATGCAGGTCCCTCGGCTCCGCCGCTTCGCGGCTTCGCTCGGGATGACAACTCTTAAGTTATAGGCCCTCGCTTTCCTGAATTGTCATCCCGAGCGGAGCCCGCCCCTTTTGAGTTGTCATGCCAAGCGGAGCCCGCCCCTTTTGAGTTGTCATGCCAAGCGGAGCCCGCCCTTCTTGAATTGTCATGCCGAGCGGAGCCCGCCCCTCTTGAATTGTCATCCCGAGCGGAGCCCGTCTTGGCGGGCGCAGCGGAGGGATCTGCATTCCCGAACCACCCTTCGCTCAGATCGAGCCAGGTGGGGTTCATCTCCTCAATCAGGGCCAGCTTTTTCTTCCGCGACCAGCGATGAATCTGCCGCTCCCGGTCAATCGCATTGTTTACGTACTTGAACCTTTCAAAATAAACGAGCCGGTCAATGTTGTGGCGCGCGGTGAAGCCGCCCAGAGCCCTGGTCTTATGCTGCCAAACGCGGTGCCGCAGCCCGCTGGTCAGCCCGGTGTAGAGGTTCCGAGAGCGGCTGGCCATGATGTAAACGTAGAACCAGCGCTCTTCTACCATGTCGAAACTCCGAAATGCAGGTCCCTCGACTCCGCCGCTTCGCGGCTTCGCTCGGGATGACAATCCTAAGAAGGAAAGTGTACTCGGAAGGGGCACGGTATTTCCGGGGCCTTATTGCGCCTGCGTCAAACCCGGAGCACCGCATCCGCCACCTTCGCCGCCTCGACTGCCGCCCTCACGTCATGCACGCGGACGATGTGCGCGCCCTGGAGGATGCAGGTGGTCATGGCGGCGAGGGAGCCGTGGAGGCGCGCATCGAGTGGGGCGTCCACGCCGTCGCGCACCAGCGCGCGGCCGATGAATGACTTGCGCGACGTCCCCGCCAGCAGCGGAAAGCCCATCTGGTGAAATTCCTGGAAGCGGGCCAGCAGCGGGTAGTTCTCCTCAAAGTTCTTGCCGAAGCCGAAGCCGGGGTCGAGCACGATATGCTCGCGGGCAACGCCGGCGTCGAGAGCCGCCTGGGTCCAGTGCGCCAGGTCGCGCATCACGCGGCCGACCAGGTTCTCCTCCGGCGGAAGGGAGCGCCACTCCTCCGGGCGCCCGCGCATGTGCATGAGCACGGCGCCGCACTTGAGTTCCGCGACCGTCTTGGCCATGGCCGGATCCCAACGGAAGGCGCTGACGTCGTTGACGATCTCGGCGCCAGCCTCGACCGCGGCGCGGGCGACGGCGGCCTTGTAGGTGTCGATGGAGAGCAGGGCATCGGGGCGCTCGCGCCGCACCTGCTCGATGACCGGGAGGACGCGGCGCAGTTCCTCCGCCTCAGGGACGCGGGCTTCCGAGCCGGGGCGGGTGGATTCGCCGCCGACGTCGACGATGTCCGCGTCCTCCTCGAACATGCGCAGGGCATGGGCGACGGCGCGGTCGCGGGCGAGGAATTGCCCGCCGTCGGAAAAGGAATCGGGGGTGACGTTGAGTATGCCCACCACCCGGGTGCGCTCGCCGAGGGCCAGCTCGCGGGTGCGCAGTCGCCAGGTGAAGAGAGGTCGCATGGAAGCGGATTCTAGCAGCGCACGGGCGAGTCGCCGGTCTTGCTCGTGGTCTCAAAGGCAAACCCAAGATCCTTCGACTCGGGTTTCCCGGCGGAAGAGGGCGCGCGTGGGTCCTCCCTCCCCTTCGACTTCGCTCCGGGCTCGCTTGGCTCGGCTGAGAGGCAGGATGACAGCTAATACAGGAAGCGGCTAATTGACGCCGGGAACCGGCGCCGGGGTGGCGGGGCCGGCGGACTCGACGGAAACGCCCTGGGCCTGGTAGTCGCTGGTGGAGACGTCCACCACGGCGCGGCCCACCAGGCGGGTCTTGGCCCAAGAGTGCAGGTGCACGGGGAAGGTGAAGATGCCGAAATCGGCGTAGTCGGTGGTGAACTCGATCTTCTTGATGAAGAAGGAAGGCGACTTCACCGCCTGGCCTTCGGCGCGGCGCAGGGTGCCGGTGAGCATGTCGATGTAGATCTTGCCCTTGAACAGGCCCACGCGTTTCTCCCGCGGCTTGGCCTCGAAGACGTGCACCTGGCGCCCGTCGATCTCCTTCACTCCCTTGTAGTTGAACTTGTAGTTGCGGGCGGTGACGGCGGTGTCCGGGCCCTGCTGCTTCTCCACGTGATCCACTTCGGATTGCATCAGGCGGTGGATGACGTTGGTCTTGACGAAGCCGTCGCCGGTGAAGCTCACCGCCTTGAACTTCAGGGTGTGGGGAGCGGAGTAGCTGCGCAGCAACTCGTAGCGTCCCTTCTGCGACTGGTCGGGGAGTTCGGCCTCGATCACGGTGGTGGCGGAGTAGGAGGCCAGGAAGGCGGCCTGCCAGGCCGCGCGGCGCTCGTAAATCTCCAGCGCCAGCTCCGGACTCATCTGGGCCACGGCCACCGGGGCCACCAGCGTCAGGTCGGACCTCGACGGCCCCACCGGGAGCTCGGGGGAGGGGCTGGCGGGAGCTTGGGTGTCCGTCTGGACCTGCAACACCTTGGGCTTCTTGGACTTGGCCTCAGCCCGAGGGGAAGCAACCAGCAGGAATGCCGGGGCCAACAGCCCGGCCAGAAGAATGTGGAAGACAAGCTTTCTCATGCAAAACCCAAACCACTTTTATAACCGACTTTTGGCGCCGCGGGCAACAGAATTACACCCTGGCAGCCGGAAGGTTACTTGGGTAATCATACTCCCAAATCGGGGACTTGCCGAGTTCGCTGGGCCACGGCGACCAGCGCTTTCCCGCATTGCGAGGCGGGCGGGGGCGCAGTACCATGAGGTTCCTTCGAACTCATGCCCGGCGCCGAAGCTGCTCCATTCCTGAAGAGCGAAGAGCCCCAGAGCGAGACGTCCTCGGGCGTTCCCGAGGTCAACGTCTTCGTCGTGTACGGCGTGGAGCCCGAGGTGCAGGCCTACGCCATGGCCAAGTACTCGCGCTCGGCGCTCTCCATGAAGGAGTCCCTCAAGGAGATCAGCGAGCAGAAAGCGGAAAAGTTTCTCAATACCTTCTACTTCCAGTACGGGCACCGCTCCATCGCCGACCTGGCGCACATCGCGCTGGCCATCGAGCGGCTTTCCATCCTGGCGGCCATCGCCATCGTGGACGAGCCGCGCTGGGACGGCCAGGAGCGCTCCACCCGCTACCAGGACTTTAAGAAGAGCGGCTACTACATCCCGGACTTCGGGGGCGACGAAGAATCGCGGCGACTCTACCAGGAGACCATCGCCTTCCTGTTCGCCGAGTATGAGCGATTCTCGGAAGGGATGTGGCGCTATCTGGAGGAGCGCACGCCGCGGCCGGCGGAGATGAAGCCGGAGGCCTACGAGCGCACCCTGCGCGCCCGCGCCTTCGACCTCTCGCGCTACTTCCTGCCCCTGGCCGCCTACACCTCGCTGGGCGAGATTGTGAACGCGCGGACGCTGGAGAACCAGATCGCGCACCTGCTCTCGCACACCCACGGCGAGGTGCGCCAGCTGGCGGAGCTTTTGAAGAAGGCGGCGCGCGAGCCCGCCTACAACGCGAACCATGACGCCTGGCGGGCGCTGGTGGAGGAGGTCCGGGCGCTCGATCCCGCGCTGGGCGAGCGGGCGGCGCAGGCGTTACTGAAGGAGGTGCGGGCGGCGCCAACGCTGGTGAAGTACGCCGAGGCCAATCCCTACGAGATGGAGACCCGGCGGGAGTTGCGCCAGGCGGCGGCGGAGCTGATGGCCGGCGCCGAGATGGCCCAGGTCAACCGGGTAGACCTGCTGGAGGACGACGGGCTCGAGGTCGAGCTGGCGACCACGCTGCTCTACGCCCACTGCCACTATCCCTACAAGCAGATCCGCAAGCAGGTGGAGGGGCTGGAGGGCGCGCGCCGCGAGGAGATCGTCGGGCTGGGGATGAAGCACCGCGGCAAGCACGATGAGTTGCTGCGGCCCTTCGCTTCGGGGCAGAGGTTCCGCTTCGACATCCTGATGGACATTGGCGGCTTCCGCGACATGCACCGCCACCGCCGCTGCGTGCAGATCTTGCAGGGATTTACTGCGGCGCACGGCTACGAGACCCCGGAGGAGATTTCCGGCGCCGGGATGCGGGAGCGATACGACGCGGGGATGAAGCGCGCGGCCCAGGCCGCGGCGCAGCTCACGACGCAGCGGCAGGCGGCGGGCGACGGCGAGAGCGAGGAAAGCGCGCAGTACCTGCTGCCCCTGGCCTACCGCTGCCGCACGCTCTTCAAGATGGATTTTGCCGAGGTGCTTTACATCGCCGAACTGCGCACCACGCCGGCCGGCCACTTTTCGTATCGCAACGTGGCTTATGACATGTATCGGGACGTGGCACGGAAGTATCCGGCGCTGGCCAAGTATTTTCGGGTGACGGATGTAAGGGAACCCGTTGATTTGCTCAAGAGATAGAGATCCCTCGCCCGCTCGGGATTTCGGCTGCGGGCCCGGTTGTTAGCCTGCCCTGAGCGAGCGAAGCGAGTCGAATGGGCCCGCAAGGTGCCTCACGTTTCGCCTTTTATTCGCTGCCGGGAGAGGTTAGGGGTATAATCCGGGCGTCGTGCAGGCTTGTTCCGAATCCGGAACAAGAAACAGATTCCCGGTTGGGATCGACTTTCTTAGGTGTACAAGGCGCTGACGCAAGCGAGGAGAGCAATCATGGCAGACGAGAAGAGCAAGGCGATCGATCTGGCAATGGCGCAGATCGAGAAGCAGTTCGGCAAGGGCTCCATCATGCGGCTGGGGTCGAAGGGGCCCATCGTTCCCATCTCCGTCATCCCCACCGGCGCCATCTCCTTCGACCTGGCGCTGGGTGTGGGCGGCTTCCCCCGCGGCCGGGTGGTGGAGATCTTCGGGCCGGAGGCCTCGGGCAAGACCACCATCGCGCTGCAGGTGATCGCCGAGGCGCAGAAGACGGGCGGCATGGCCGCCTTCGTGGACGCCGAGCATGCCCTCGATCCCGCCTACGCCAAGAAGCTGGGCGTGGACGTGGACAACCTGCTGGTGTCGCAGCCCGACTACGGCGAGCAGGCGCTGGAGATTGCCGAAGCCCTGGTGCGCTCGAACGCCATTGACGTGTTGGTGGTGGATTCGGTGGCCGCGCTCGTCCCCAAGGCCGAGCTCGACGGCGAGATGGGCGACCACCACGTGGGCCTGCAGGCGCGGCTGATGTCGCAGGCGCTCCGGAAGCTCACCGGCATCGTCTCCAAGTCGCGCACCTGCATGATCTTCATCAACCAGATCCGGGAGAAGATCGGGGTGATGTTCGGCAACCCGGAGACCACCTCCGGCGGCCGGGCGCTGAAGTTCTACTCCTCGGTGCGCATCGACATCCGGCGCATCGCCGCCATCAAGGAAGGCGACCAGGTGGTGGGTTCGCGCACCCGGGTGAAGGTGGTGAAGAACAAAGTCGCGGCGCCCTTCCGCGACGCGGAGTTCGACATCCTGTACGGCGAAGGCATCTCCCGCGAGGGCGATCTGCTGGACCTGGCCGTGACCCAGGGGCTGATCGAGAAATCCGGCACCTGGTTCAGCTTCCGCGGGGAGCGCCTGGGGCAGGGCCGCGAGAACGCGCGCAACTTCATGCGCGAGAACAAAGACATCACCCAGAAGCTGGAGGTCGAGGTGCGCCAGGCCCTGGGCCTGCATGCCCCCGCCGCGCCCGCCCCCGTCCCCGCCGAACCCATGCAGAAGGAGCAGGCTCGGGCGGCGGCACGGAAATGATCAGTTAGAGTTGTCATCCCGAGCGGAGCGAAGCGGAGTCGAGGGACCTTGGTTTTGAGATGCCCGGGCAGCAATACTTCGTCTACATCCTGACCAACTGCTCGCGCCATCCTCTTTACACGGGCGTCACCGGCGCCCTTCGTCGCCGTCATTCTCAGCACAAAGACCCGGATGCGGAGGGCGATTCCTACACGGCGCGCTACAACCTGAACCGCCTGGTCTATTTCGAGCGCTACGACTACATCAACAACGCCATCGCCCGCGAAAAGCAGATCAAGCGCTGGAGCCGGAAGAAGAAGGTTACGCTCGTTGAGCGCATGAATCCGAAATGGGACGACCTCAGCCGGGAGTGGGGCACGCCGATTGACTTCGAGGAGATTGTGCGAGGGGTGGAAGAAAAGCCGAAAACCTAGGTCCCTCGACTGCGCGCTCCCTGCGGTCGCTAGGCGACCTCAGTCGCGCTTCGCTCGGGATGACAATTCTTTGAGGCTGCGCGCCAGTCGCGCTTCGCTCGGGATGACAATTCTTTGCGCAGAAAACCTGGGTCCCTCGACTGCGCGCTCCCTTCGGTCGCGCTTCGCTCGGGATGACAATTCTTTGCGCAGAAAACCTAGGTCCCTCGACTGCGCGCTCCCTTCGGTCGCGCTCCGCTCGGGATGACAATTCTTTGCGCAGAAAACCCAGGTCCCTCGACTGCGCGCTCCCTACGGTCGCGCTCCGCTCGGGATGACAATTCTTTGCGCAGAAAACCTAGGTCCCTCGACTTCGCGCTCCCTGCGGTCGCGCTCCGCTCGGGATGACAATTCTTTGCGCAGAAAACCTAGGTCCCTCGACTTCGCGCTCCCTTCGGTCGCGCTCCGCTCGGGATGACAACTTCAAAGGTGTGCGGCATCTGGATGGGATTAACTCCATCCTGCTTCATCGAACCCCACAAAGGATTGTCATCCCGAGCGGAGCGAAGCGGAGTCGAGGGACCTTGGTTCCAACACAAGTGACTCGAAGTAACGTGCCCTACCCTTGGGGTGGCGCCAGCGGGCGTGGGCTTTTTCTGTGCGCGGCGGCGGGGCGGCGGTGATATAAAAGCCCTTGGTCCCGCGCCGCGCATGAAGCCCGTCATCGCCATCTATCCCGGCTCTTTCGACCCGCTGACCAACGGGCATCTGGACCTGATCGAGCGAGGCAGCAAGATCTTCGACCAGCTCATCGTCTCCATCCTGCGCCACCCGGAAAAAGCTCCGCTGTTCACCCTGGAGGAGCGCCGCGAGATGCTGGAGAGCATGACGGCGCGCTTCAAGAACGTGCAGGTGGAGACCTTCGACGGCCTGCTGGTGGCGTACGCGCGCAGCAAGGGAGCGGGCGCGGTGCTGCGCGGCATCCGCGCCATCAGCGACTACGAGTACGAGCTGCAGATGGCGCTGATGAACCGCAAGCTCGACCGGCGGCTGGAGACCGTCTTCATGATGCCGGCGGAGAAGTACTCGTACCTGAGTTCCCGGCTGGTGAAGGAGATTTTCCGCCACGGAGGCTCGGTGCGCGGGCTGGTGCCGAAAAAAGTGGAAGAGCGCTTGCACAGCAAGGTTGGCCGCGCCTCCCAATTCAAGCCGGCGAAAGCCACGGCCCAGCGAGGGAAACGAAGAAAATGAGCGCCCCAGCGGAAGTGAAGACGTCGCCTCTCACGCAGCGCATCCAGCGCATCGAGATCTCCGCCACGCTGGCGGTGGTGAACGAGGCCGAGAAGCTGCGCGCCGCCGGCGCCGACCTGGTGGATTTCGGCGCGGGCGAGCCGCACTTTGCCACGCCGCAGCACATCAAGGACGCCGCCGTGGCCGCGCTGGCGGCGAATTTCACCAAATACACGGCGGTGGCCGGTACGGCGGAGCTGCGCGACTCGATCGTGCGCCGCCACGCCGCCGACCTGGGCTCCGCCTACAAGCGCGAGGAGACGATCGCGTCGGTAGGCGGCAAGCACGCGCTGTTCAACGCCATCCAGGTGCTGGTGGATCACGGCGACGAAGTCATCGTCCCCGTGCCCTACTGGGTCTCATTCAAAGACATCATCCAGTACGGCGGCGGCCGCTGCGTCTTCGTGGAGACCGACGAGCGGCAGGGCTTCCAACTTACCGCCGGGATGATCGAGCGCGCCCTGACGCCGCGCACCAAGGCCATCCTCCTGAACTCGCCGTCGAATCCCTCGGGCGCGGTGATGAGCGCCGAGGACATGGCGGCCATCGTGCGTCTGGCGCACGAGCGCGGCATCTACGTGGTCTCCGACGAGTGTTACGTCTATCTGGATTTTGCCGGGAAGCCGTTCTCCGCCGGCTCGCTCACCGACTGCAAGGAGCATCTGGTCCTCATCGGGTCGCTTTCGAAGACCTACGCCATGACGGGATGGCGGCTGGGCTACGCGCTGGCGCCCGCGCCCATCGTCTCCGCCATGCAGAAGCTGCAGAGCCAGTCCACGTCGAATCCGACCTCCATCGTGCAGAAGGCGGCGGTGGCCGCGCTCAACGGCCCGCAGGAGTGCGTGACAGAGATGCGCGCCGACTACATCCGGCTGCGCGACCAGATCGTCGCCGGCCTGCGCGGGATTCCGGGCGTGGCCTGCACCCAGCCCGAGGGAGCGTTCTACGCCTATCCCAACGTTTCCAGTTACTTCGGGCGCGGCGGCATCCAGTCGGCTTCGGACATCTCCGGGCGCCTGCTGCGGGAGGCGGGCGTGGTCACCGTCCCGGGCGAGGGCTTCGGCACGCGCGAGCACATCCGCATCTCCTACGCGACCTCGGCGGCCGAGATTGCCAAGGGCCTGGAGCGCATGCGCAAGTTCTTCGCCGCGCTTTAACCGCGGCTGGAACAGACCTCCGTGCTCCCTCGTATCCTTTGTGGTTAGGTTCTTTCCCGCGCTTGTTACCATGGTCCGCTCTCATGTCTGACCTCTATCCATTGCTGCTGTTGCCCGAGTTCAAGGAGCGGGTGTGGGGCGCGCGCGACTTGGCGCCCATCTATCCCAACTACAAAGTGGAGGGCGAGCCCATCGGCGAGGTGTGGCTGACCGGGGACGACTGTCGCGTGGCCAACGGCCGGCTCACGGGGCAGACGCTGGGGTTGCTTGCCCACCGCTATGGGCGGGAGCTGGTGGGCGAGGCTGCGCCCCAGGCGGAGCGCTTCCCCTTGCTCATCAAGTTCCTGTTCCCGCGCCAGAAGCTCTCGGTGCAGGTGCATCCCAGGGACGAAGAGGCGCGGCGCGCGGGACTCCACTGCGGCAAGAGCGAGTGCTGGTACGTGGTGAAGGCGGAGATTGACGCGCAAGTCGGCATCGGCCTGAAGCCGGGCACCACGCGCGCGGACCTCGAAGCCGCTCTCCGCCGCGGCGACCGCGCCGACCAGTTGCTCAACTGGATCTACATCAAGCCCGGCGAGATGGTTTACAACCCCGCGGGCACGGTGCACGCTATCGGGCCAGGGTCGGTGCTGGTGGAGATCCAGCAAAACTCCGACACCACCTACCGTTTGTATGATTACGACCGCTCGCGCGCGTTGCACCTGGAGCAGGGTTTGCAGGCGATGCGGGAGCGCACGGGAGCCGGGCGGGTGGTGCCCGGCAGCCAGAAGTCCATGCTGGCCGTCTCCCCGTGGTTCCGTGTGGAGAAGTTTCTGGTGGAGGGGGAGAGGATCCAGATCCACAAGAACACGCGGCCGTCCTCGGCGTGGGTGGTGTTGGGGCTCGATGGCTGCGGGGTGGTGGCGGCGGGGGGAAGCGAAACCAGCTTGGCCACGGGCGATGCGCTGGTAGTCCCGGCGGGGATCGCGGAATTCACGGTCCGGCCGCAGTGGCGCCTCGAGTATCTTTCCATCGCGGTGCCGGCGCCCGGAGCGCCGCATCCTCCGACCAAAGCGAGCTGAGAGGCTTGTGGGCAAAACGAACTTCTATCCCGTGATCCTGGCTGGGGGCCGCGGCACACGGTTCTGGCCGGTGTCGCGCCGCCGGCGCGCCAAGCAGCTTCTGGCGCTCGATGGGAACCAGACCATGCTGCAGCAGACGGTCGCGCGCCTCGCGCCGCTGGCGCCGGCGCGGCGCTTCTGGATCATCACCAACCGCGAACTGCGCCCGGAGATTCTCCGCCAGGCGCGCCGGCTGCCCGCAAAACAGGTCCTCGCCGAACCCGTGGGACGCAACACCGCGCCGGCCGTCGGATTGGCGGCGTTCCTGCTGGTGCGATCCGATCCCACGGCGGTGATCGGAATGTTTCCCGCCGACCAGGTGGCGGCGGACGCCGCGCGCTTCCGTAAGGTGGTGCGGCAGGCGGCGATGATCGCCGGGGCGGGGGAGAACATTGTGGTCCTGGGCGTGAAGCCGACGCGCGCCGAGACCGGATACGGCTACATCGAAACCGGCGAGCAGATGGCGCCGGGCGTCCTTCGCGTGCGACGCTTCGCTGAAAAGCCCGATGCCGCGCGCGCCCAGGAGTTCTTGAGGGCCGGCAAACACCTGTGGAACAGCGGCGTGTTTGTTTGGAGCGCTCGCACCCTGGTCAACGCGCTGCGCGAACATCTGCCGGCGACCGCGGCGCGGCTGGAGAAGATCGCCGCGGCCTACGGCACGGGGAAGTTCGCCTCCGTGCTGCGGCGCGAGTATCCCCGGTGCGAGAACATCAGCATTGACTACGCGGTACTGGAGCCGCGCTCGGCTCAGGGAGAGGCGAGGTCGAAGCTGTACTGCATCCCGGCGGATTTCGGATGGAATGACCTGGGCTCCTGGGCGTCGCTCTACGAGCACCAAGCCGCCGCGGCCGGCGCCAACGTCATTCAGGCCGCCGGCTGCTTTGAGCTGAACGCCTCCGGCAACTACGTTCACGCTCCCGGCAAGTTCGTCGCGGTCGTAGGAGTCCAAGACGTGGTCGTGGTGGAAACGGAAGACGCTCTTCTGATAACCACGCGCCAGCGCGCGCAGGACGCTGGCAAGGTGGTGAAGCATCTGGAAGGGAAGAAGAGGAAGGACCTCCTGTAGCCGCCAGCTTCCAGCTAGAGCGGTTTAACAAATGGTGTAGCCGAGAACCAAGGTCCCTCGACTCCGCGCCGGCCAATGCAGCCGGCGCTGCGCTCGGGATGACAACGGCTACACTAAAAGGGAAATTGCTCTAGAAGCTGAGAGCCATGAGCCGCATTGCCCACTGACATCCAATTCGGCACCGACGGCTGGCGCGCGGTCATCGCCGACGACTTCACCTTCGACAACGTGCGCCGGGTGGTGGCGGCCGTCGCCTCCTACGTCCTGAAGCACGAAGACGCGGCCCGCGGCATGGCCGTGGGCTATGACACCCGCTTCGCCTCGCGCCGCGCCGCGGAGCTGGCGGCCGAGACGCTCGCGGAAGCCGGCATCCCGGTGTGGCTCTCGAACGACTCCGTTCCCACGCCCGTGATCTCTTTCGCGGTGAAGCATCGAGGCCTGGCTGCGGGCGTGGTCATCACCTCCAGCCACAATCCGTGGAACTGGAATGGCCTGAAGGTGAAGGCGAGTTACGGCGGCTCGGCCTCGCCCGCCATCATGAAGAAGATCGAAGAAGAGCTGCGGGCGGGCGCGGTCCCGCATGGCGGGACGGCGGCGAAGGTCGAGGCCGCCGACTTCAAGCCGGACTATGTCCAAGCCATCACCCGCCTGGCGGACCTGGAGGGCATCGCGCGCGCCGGCTTCAAGTTTGTGATCGACGTGATGTACGGCTCGGGGCGCGGCGTGCTGGCGGGCATCTTCCGGCAGCACGGCATCGAGCACCTGGAGATCCGCGGCGACGCGAACCCGCTTTTCCCCGGCATCAACCCCGAGCCCATCGAGCCGCACGTGCGCGCGGCGCAGGAGGCGGTGGTGCGGGAGCACGCGCATGCCGGCTTCCTCTCGGATGGCGACGCCGACCGCATCGGCGCGGTGGACGAAAACGGCGGGTTCGTCGATCCCCACAAGATCTTCTGCATCCTGCTACGCTGGATGGTGGCGCGCCGCGAGTGGCCGGGCGAAGTGGCGCGCGCCTTCAACTCCACCCACATGGCCGACCGCATCGCCGCGCGCTTCGGGCGCACGATGCACGTCACCCCGGTGGGCTTCAAGTACCTGGGCGCCCTGATGATGGAGCGCGACATCGTGATCGCGGCCGAGGAGTCGGGCGGCATCGGCATCCGGCGCCACCTGCCCGAGCGCGATGCGACGCTGAACGCCCTCTTGCTCGCTGGAGTCATGGCCGAGGAGGGCAAGACGCTCGCCCAACTGGTGGAGCAAGTGCAGCAGGAGTTTGGCCCGCACTTCTACGTCCGCCGCGACCTGCAGGTGGGCGAGGCGGCCAAGGAATCCGCCATCCGGCGCGCCTCAGACGATAAGATAGTGAGTTTGGGCGGCTACAAGGTCCTGCGCCGGGAGAGCATGGACGGGGTCAAGCTGTACCTGGACGCCCCGCGGGAGCGCGACGGCGCCGAGCCCTGGCTGCTTTTCCGGGCTTCGGGCACCGAGCACCTGCTGCGGTTGTACGCTGAGGCATCGTCGCCGCAACTGGTGGCGGACATTCTGGACGCTGCGGAAACCTTCGTACAGACTGGCTAGCGCGATGAGGGAGTGATTCTTTGGCTGAGGCAGCAACGCAATCGCACGATGCCGGAGCGGCGAGGCGGTATAACCGCATCCGGCGCGAGCTGGGCATCGCCGACTTCCTGCTGGGCGTAGGAATGTTCGCGGCACTCCTGGCCACGGGCTGGACCGGCAATCTGCGCGACCTCGCCTACTTCGCTGCGCGGCAGAACTACACCATCGCCGTCTTCTTTTACGTCGTGCAGCTCATGCTGCTGAACAAGCTGCTGGGGCTGGGCCTGGACTACTACGGCTTCCGCCTGGAGCACGAGTACCACCTCTCCAACCAGAAGCTGAAGTCCTGGGCCTGGGACGAAGTGAAAGGCTGGCTGCTGGGCCTGGTGCTGGCCACGGTAGTGGTCGAGCTCATCTACCTGGCCATCCGCCTGACGCCGCAATCCTGGTGGCTGATCGCCTGGGTGGTGTTCATCGTGCTCTTCATTTTCTTCACCCAGGTGGCGCCCATCGCCGTCTTCCCGCTCTTCTACAAGTTCGTCCCGCTGGAGGACGAAGACCTGAAGCAGCGCCTGCTGCGCCTGAGCGAGCGCGCCGGGACCAAGGTCCGGGGCGTGTACGAGTGGAAGCTCTCGGAGAAAAGCCGCAAGGCCAACGCCGCGCTGGTGGGACTGGGCAACACGCGTCGCATCATCCTCGCCGACACCCTGCTCAAGGACTACACCCACGACGAGATCGAAGCCGTGCTGGCGCACGAGCTCGGCCACCACGTGCACAAGCACATCCTGCAGAGCATCATCGTGCAGGTGGCGATCACCTTCGCCGGCTTCTGGGCGGCGAACTGGGTGCTGCGCTACGCCATCGAGCGGCGGGGGATGTTTCTGAACCTCTCCGACTTCGCCGGGCTGCCGCTGCTGGCGCTGGTCTCCACCGTGATGTCGTTCCTGCTGATGCCGGCGCTCAACGCCTACTCCCGTCGCAAGGAGCGCCAGGCCGACCGCTACAGCTTCCAGACCATCCCCAGCATCGGGCCCTTCGTCTCCTCCATGGAAAAGCTGTGCGAACAGAATCTTGCTGAGCGGGAGCCCTCCCCCGTAGTCGAGTGGTTCTTCCACTCTCATCCGGCCATTTCCAAGCGCGTGGCGGCGGCGGAAGCCTGGGCGCGGACGCAACGCGCGGCCAGCTAGCGACGGCCGCGCAGCAGCTCTTCCACGCGGCGCAGGTCGTCTTCCGTGTCTACGCCGATGGTGTCGTAGGGCGTCTCGGCGACGTGGACGGGAATGCCGTTCTCCAGGAAGCGCAACTGCTCCAGGCGTTCCGCGCGCTCCAGGGCGGACTCGGGCAGCGCGGCGAAGCGGTCGAGCGCCGTCTTGCGGTAGGCGTAGAAGCCGAGGTGCTTGAAGTAGCGGACGTTGCCGGCGGCATCGCGGTCGTGAGGAATGGCGACGCGGGAGAAGTAGAGCGCGCGCCCGGAGATGTCGGTCACCACCTTCACGGCGTTGGGATTCTGGACGTCGGCGGGAGAGCAAGGCGTCTTTAACGTGGCCACCTGGACCGCGGGATCGGCGAAGGGCGCAAGCAGCGCGGCGATGTGCTCGGGCCGCGCCAGGGGCTCGTCGCCCTGGACGTTGAGGTAAACGTCGGCGGCCAGGGAGGCCGCGACCTCATGCACGCGTTCGGTGCCGCTGCGATGCGCGCTCGAGGTCATGCGCACGCTCCAACCGCGCTCGTGAGCCAGTGCCGCGACCTCCTCGGAATCCGTCGCCACCAGAACCTCGGCCAGCCCGGAGGCCTTGCGTAGCGCCTCATAGACGTGCGCCAGCATGGGCTTGCCCGCGAGCTCGCGCAGAACCTTGCGCGGCAGCCGCGTGGATTCCAGGCGCGCCGGGATGATGGCAACAGCCTTCATGAGTGGAGAGCGATTCTAGTCGCACACCGGCGGACTGTCACCGCCGGCGCGGTTTGACACTGTTTCCGCGCGGCTCATAGAATCGAGCTTGTCCCTATGTTTCCTGCCGTTCGCCACATTTTTTCCGGCGCGCGGCCTCCCGTGGGCGGCGTAGCTCAGTGGCTAGAGCGAGGGTCTCATAATCCCTAGGTCGTTGGTTCGATTCCAACCGCCGCCACCAATCTCTTCAGTGCGAGGGCCTCCCTGGCCTGGACCCTTTCTTAGGCCCCGGCACGCAGTCGGCGATCCAGCTCATGGCCCGCATGCTGGCGGGGAAGCCCAGGGTGCTGATCCCGAGGAGGGCCACGTGCTGAAGCTCTTCCGGACCGATCCCCGCCGCCAGGGCATTGCGAGTGGCGGAATGGGTGGCGCCTTCCAAACCGGCGCCTATGGCGAGTCCGAGTTTGACTAACCTCCGGCTTTTCTCATCCAGCGGACCCGCTTCGTGGCAGCAATCTCCCAGAGCGGTGAACGCCTTCCATACCTTCGGGTACTTCCTCCGAAACGCTTCCGGATGCTGCGGCAGTTTGTTGGGCACAGCGTCACCTCCTTAGCTTGCGGCGGTCGGAACCTACACAGCGAAACTTACCACACACGCATGGCGCGGCCGGTCCCGCGGAGCGGCCTTCTCGGCCCGTCCGGGCCTGTGACGCGAATCACGCGGATATGTGCTTTGCGTCACGGCGCGAATCCGGCCCCGTTTCCTATAGTCGACCTGTCTATCCGCAGGTCAACAATGCTCTCGGCAACCTCAAAGTACGCGTTACGAGCGCTCGTGGAACTGGCTCGGCGGCCGCAGGGAGAGGCCCTGGGCGGGCGGGAACTGGCAGAGAGCGCGGGCATCCCGCCGCAGTATCTGTCGAAAATCATGCTCTCGCTGCGCAACGCCGGTTACGTGGCGGCGACGCGGGGCGCGGGTGGCGGCTACCGTCTGGCGAAGCCCGCCCATTCCATCGCCCTCATTGACGTGATGGAGCTGTTCGAAGGCGCGGCAGCGCGGCCGCAGTGCCTCCTGGGGATCAACGCGGAGTGCAACCCGGACTACCCCTGCAGCGCCCACAACTCCTGGGGATCGTTGCGGGCGATGTTCCTGGGGTTTCTCGAGCACACCATGGTCAGCGAGATTTCGCGCGTGCCCAGGCCGCCGCTCGGCCCAGGGGACATACGGGAAGGAGAACATCGGTGAGACACCTGGTTTCGCGGCTCCTGATAGCGCTGGCCGCGCTGGCGGCGCCGCTGGTGGCGCAGGAGCCCGCCCCGTATTTCAAGCAGAACTGCATGAGCTGCCACACCGTCGGGGGCGGGCGTCTCGCCGGGCCCGACCTCAAGGACGTGACCCAGCGCCGCGACAAGGCGTGGCTGGTGCAGTGGATTCAGAACCCCAAGGGCGTGCTCGATTCAGGAGATCCCTACGCGCAAAAACTTCTGCAGGACTCGCGCGGTGTGGTGATGACGCCGGCCGCCGGGATCAATCCCCAGCTCGCCAGCGAGCTGGTGGACCTGCTGGAGGCGGAGTCCAAACTGCCGCGCTCGCAGTTCGCGGGCGTGCAGATCAGCGACCGCCCTTTCACGCCGCAGGACGTTGCGCTCGGCATGGCGCTGTTCACCGGGGAGAAGCGGCTGGCGAACGGGGGGCCGCCCTGCCTCTCCTGCCACACCATGAGAGGCATGACCGGGCTGCATGGCGGGCGCCTGGGACCGGACCTAACGCTGGTTTACGAGCGTCTGCAGGGACGCAAGGGGCTGGGCGGTTGGCTGTCCGCGCCCGCCAGTCCGATCATGGCGCCCGTCTTCAAGACCACAGCCATGAACGCCGACGAGATCTTCGCGCTCGCGGCGCTATTCGAGCACGAAACCAAGCACCGTGGCCCGGACGACCAGACCGCGCTGCTGAACTTCTTCCTCCTGGGATTCGGGGGAGCGGTGGCCGGGCTGGTGACCCTCGACCGCATCTTCAAGAAGCGGCTCACGGGAGTGCGCCGGCAGATCGTGCACCGCGAGCGAGGTGAAGAATGAAGGCGCTGGATCCGATCAGTTGGATCAAGGATGAAGTCGATCCCAGGCTGCGCACCTGGGAGGAGTTCTACCGCAACCGCTGGCAGCACGACAAGATCGTGCGCTCCACCCACGGCGTGAACTGCACCGGCGGCTGCACCTGGCAGATCTACGTCAAGGACGGCATCGTCACCTGGGAGATGCAGGGGCTCGACTATCCCATGCTGGAGAACGGGCTGCCGCCCTACGAACCCCGCGGATGCCAGCGCGGCATCTCCTACTCCTGGTACCAGTACAGCCCACTGCGGGTGAAGTATCCGTACACGCGCGGCGCGCTGCTCGACCTGTGGAAGCAGGCGCGCGCCCAGCATGACGACCCGGTGGATGCCTGGCGCTCGCTGGTCGAGGACCCGGAGAAGCGGGCGCGCTGGCAGAAGGCGCGCGGCAAGGGCGGCTTCCGCCGCGCCGACTGGGACACGGTCCTCGAGCTCATCGCGGCCGCCAACCTCTACACCATCAAGAAGCACGGGCCCGACCGCATCGCCGGCTTCTCCCCCATCCCCGCCATGTCCATGATCAGCTACGCTTCGGGCGCGCGGATGCTGCAGTTGATGGGCGGCGTCTCGCTCAGTTTCTACGACTGGTACTGCGACCTGCCGTCGGCTTCGCCGGAAACCTGGGGCGAGCAGACCGATGTGCAGGAATCGGCCGACTGGTACAACGCCAAGCTGCTGGCCGTCATGGGTTCGAACTTGAACATGACGCGCACGCCCGACTGCCACTTCGCCGCCGAGGCCCGGCACAACGGCTCCAAGATGTGGGTGTTCAGCCCCGACTTCTCGCAAGTGAGCAAGTACGCCGACGAGTGGGTGGCCATCAATGCCGGACAGGACGGCGCCTGGTGGATGGCCGTCAATCATGTCCTGCTGACCGAGTTCCATCACCAGAAGCAGACGCCGTACTTCCTCGACTACACCAGGAAGTACACCGACGCGCCCTACCTGGTGGAGATCAAAGAGCAGCACGGCCAGTATGAGGCGGGCCAGTTGCTGCGCGCCAACCGGCTGGCGAAGTACGGCGCGGTCGAGAACGGCGACTGGAAATTCCTGATGTGGGACGCCGCCACCGGCACACCCAAGATGCCGAAGGGCAGCGTCGGCGACCGCTGGGCCACGAAGGACAAAGGCAAATGGAACATGAAGCTCGAGGACGGTCTCGACGGCAGCGCCATCGAACCCACCTTGACCTTCCTCGATCAGCCTGACGACAAGGTCAGCGTTGCGTTCAACGACTTTGGCGAGGGGCGGACGCTGCATCGCGAAGTCCCTGCGCGAAGGATTGAGACGGCGGAGGGCAAGTCGGTTCTCGTCGCGACCGTTTACGACCTCCTGATGGCGCAATACGGAGTCGCTCGCGGCCTGGCCGGCGATTATCCCGCTGACTACAACGATGAGAGCTTCGCCTATACCCCGGCGTGGGCGGAGAAGTACACCGGCATGAGCCGCGACGTCGTCATCCGCTTCGCCCGCGAGTGGGGCGTGACCGCGGAGAAAACAGGCGGCAAGTGCACGGTCATCATCGGCGCCGGCATCAATCACTGGTACCACGCCAACCTGATGTATCGCGCCGCCATCCATGCGCTGATGTTCTCCGGCTGCATCGGGGTGAACGGCGGCGGGCTGGCGCACTACGTCGGGCAGGAAAAGCTGGCGCCGGGCGAGTCGTGGGCGGCCATCGCGTTCGCGCGCGACTGGATGCCCGCGGTCCGCCTGCAGAACGCGCCCAGTTGGCACTACGTCCACACCGACCAGTGGCGCTACGAGCGCCAGTTCACCGACTACCACACCGTGCCGCCCAACGGGCACGGCGAAACCCTGGCCCAGGGCCACACCATGGACCTGCAGGTGCGCGCGGTGCGCTCCGGCTGGCTGCCCTTCTACCCGCAGTTCGAAAAGAGTTCGCTGAAGCTGGTGGACGAAGCCAAAGCCGCGGGCGCGAAGACCGACGACGAGATCACGCGCTACGTGGTGGAGCAGTTGAAGGCGCGCAAGCTGCGCTTCTCGGTCGAGGACCCGGACGCGGAGGCGAACTGGCCGCGGGTGTGGTTCATCTGGCGCGGCAACGCGCTGATGGCCAGCGCCAAGGGCCACGAATTCTTCCTCAAGCACTACTTGGGCACGCACTCGAACGCCATCGCGCAGGAGACCGCCGAAGGCTCGGTGCGCGAGGTGGAGTGGCACAAGCACGCGCCGCTGGGAAAGATGGACCTGGTGGTGGACCTCAACTTCCGCATGGACACCTCGGCGCTGTATAGCGACATCGTGCTGCCGGCGGCAACCTTCTACGAGAAGGCAGACTTGAACTCCACCGACATGCACAGCTTCATCCATCCGCTGTCGGCGGCGGTGCCGCCCTCCTGGGAGTCGAAGAGCGACTGGCAGATCTTCCGCGCGGTGGCCAAGAAGTTCTCCGAACTGGCGGCCAAGCACTTCCCGTCGCCGGTGCAGGACGTCGTGGCCTCGCCGCTGGCGCATGACACTGCCGCCGAGATTGCGCAGCCGGAGATCCGCGACTGGACGCGCGGCGAGATCGAAGCCATCCCCGGCAAGACCATGCCGGGACTGAAGGTGGTCACCCGCGACTACAAGAACCTTTACCAGCAGTTCATCTCCTTCGGCCCGCTGGTGCGCGCCAACGGACTCGGCGCCCACGGCACGCACTACATGGTCGAGGACGAGTACGATGACGCGCTCAAGACGCTGCCCACCGTGGAGTGGGCGGGAAAGAAGTATCCGTCGCTGCTGGAAGACGAGCAGGCCTGCAATTTGATTCTGCGCTTCGCCTCGGTGACCAACGGCGAGCTGGCCTACCGCTCCTACAAGAACATGGAGGCGCGCACCGGGCTGCCGCTGGCGCATCTGGCGGAGAAGAACCGCGGCGTGCGGCTCAGCTACCAGGACCTGCAGGCGCATCCCCACCGGCTGCTCAACAGCCCCATGTGGTCCGGCCTGACGGAGAACGGCCGCGCCTATTCGCCCTTCACCTACAACGTGGAGAATCTGGTGCCCTGGCGTACGCTCACCGGCAAGCAGCACTTCTACCTCGACCATCCGCTCTACCTGCAGTTCGGCGAGCACCTGCCGACCTACAAGCCCAAGCCGCTGCCGGTGCAGTACGGCGAGTTGCAGTTCAGCAAGGAAGTGGGCCCGACGCTGATGCTGAATTACCTGACGCCGCACGGCAAGTGGCACATCCACTCCACCTACGGCGACAACCAGCGCATGACCACGCTCTCGCGCGGCGTGGAACCCTTCTGGATGAACGACCACGACGCCGAATCCATCGGCATCGAAGACAACGACTGGGTCGAGGTGCACAACGACAACGGCGTGGTGGTGACGCGGGCGGCGGTGAGCGCGCGCATCCCGCGCGGCATCTCGATCCAGTACCACTCTCCGGAGCGCACCTTGTCGGTGCCCACCTCGCCGCTGCGCGGACACCGCCGCGCCGGCGGACACAACAGCCTGACCCGCGTCCGGCTGAAACCGAACCTGATGGCCGGCGGCTACGGACAGTTCACCTACCACTTCAATTACTGGGGGCCGACCGGCTGCAACCGCGACACGCACGTGCTGGTCCGCAAACTGCCGGAATTGAAATGGTAGGGAGGGGAATGACGATGAATGTGAGATCGCAAGTCTCGATGGTCTTCCACCTGGACAAGTGCATCGGGTGCCACACCTGCTCGGTCGCGTGCAAGAACATCTGGACCGACCGCAAAGGCGCCGAGTACATGTGGTGGAACAACGTCGAAACCAAACCCGGCACCGGCTTCCCCACCGCCTGGGAAGACCAGGAAAAGTACAAGGGCGGCTGGGAGAAGAAGAACGGCGGCATCGAGCTGAAGTCGCAGAACAAGGCGGACGCGCTGTTCAAGATCTTCCACAACCCCAACCAGCCGTCCATGGACGACTACTACGAACCCTGGACCTACGACTACCAGAACCTGTTCACCGCCAAGGAAGGCGCCGACCAGCCCACGGCGCGTCCCATCTCCATGGTCACGGGCGAGTACATCAACATCGAGGCGGGACCGAACTGGGATGACGACCTGGGTGGCTCGTCGATTTACGCGAAGAACGATCCCAACCTCGACGGGCTCACCGAGTTCCAGAAGGACCAGCTCTTCGCCACCGAGCGCCTGGTGTTCTTCTACTTCCCGCGCATCTGCAACCACTGCCTGAACCCGAGCTGCGTGGCGGCGTGCCCTTCCGGCGCGCTCTACAAGCGCGGCGAGGACGGCATCGTGCTCATTGACCAGCAGCGCTGCCGTGGATGGCGCGCGTGCATCGCCGCCTGTCCCTATAAGAAGACCTTTTACAACTGGAACACCGGCAAGTCGGAGAAGTGCATCCTCTGCTTCCCGCGGCTGGAGACGGGGCAGGCGCCGGCATGCTTCCACTCCTGCGTCGGCCGCATCCGCTACCTCGGCGTGGTGCTCTATGACGCATCGCGACTGGAAGAGGTCGCCAACCTGCCCGACGACAAACTGGTCGAAGGCCACCGCTCGCTGGTGCTCGATCCGCGTGACCCGGCGGTGATCGCCGCGGCGCGGGCCAACGGGTTGCACGACTCGGTGATCGAGTCGGCGCAGAAGTCGCCGGTCTACCACTTCGTGAAGACGTGGAAGCTAGCGCTGCCGCCGCACGTCGAGTACCGCACCTTCCCCATGCTGTTCTACGTGCCGCCCATGTCGCCGGTGATGGCGACGAAGGACGGCGACGTCCTCAACCACGAATCGGAAGACCTGTTCCACGACATCGAGCAGTCGCGCGTCCCGCTGGCCTACCTGGCCAAGCTCTTCGGCGCGGGACAGGAGAGCTACGTCCGCTACGCGCTGCGCAAGCAGAAGGCGGTGCGCTGGTACCGGCGCGCACTGACCGTTGGCGACGTCACCCTGGAAGTCGCCAACCGCATGCTGGCCGAGGCCGATTGCTCGCCGGAAGAGGCCGAGGCCATCTACCGGCTCACCTCGCTGTGCACCTTCGAGGACCGCTTCGTCATCCCGCCCATGCACCGCGAAGAGGCGCTGGCGATGATGGAAGACCCCATGGAGCACCAGGCCAGCGCCGGCTTTGGCTTCGTCCAGGGCCCGCAGAGAGGATTGTGATGAACGCCCCCAACATCTACGACGCCCTGGCGGCGGTGCTCACCTATCCGGACGAGAGCTACCTCGCAGCCGTGCGCGACGCGGCGCAGGTAGCGCCCCCGGAGATCGAGCCGCCGCTCCAGGAGTTCACCCGCGAACTGGAAGGCAAGAACACGCTCGAGCTGCAAGAACTGTTCACCACCACCTTCGACCTGAACCCGGTGTGCTCGCTGGAGTTGGGCTGGCACCTCTTCGGCGAGAACTACGACCGCGGATTGCTGCTGGTGAGGATGCGTGAGCTGCTGCGGCAGCACGGGATCCCGGAGGATGGAGAGCTGCCGGACCATCTCACCTATGCGCTGCGGCTGATCGGGCGAATGGACGCGCAAGCGCGCCACGACTTCGCCGCGGCCATCGTGCTGCCCGCGCTGGGCAAGATGCTCGACGCCTTCCGCGAGAAACAGAACCCTTACCAGAAGGTCCTGGGGGCGATCAAGACGCAACTGCGCTCGCTCTGCCCCGAGGTCCCCATCTTCATCCCGCAAGCCGAACCCGTGCTGCGGATCTTGGACTGATGCCATGAATGCGAACGTTCTCAACCTGTTGCTCTTCGCGGTGCTGCCCTACGTCGCGCTGTTTGTCTTCTTCCTGGTGACCATCAGCCGCTACCGCAACCGCCCCTTCACCTACTCCAGCCTTTCGTCGCAGTTCCTGGAGAACAACGAACACTTCTTCGGGCTGGTGAGTTTCCACTACGGGATTCTGGCGGTGCTCGCCGGACATCTACTCGGGCTGCTCATCCCGCGGCAGATCCTGCTGTGGAACAGCCGGCCGCTGCGGCTCTACGTGCTGGAGTTGACCGGGCTCGCCTTCGCCCTGCTGGCGCTCATCGGCATCCTCGCCGTGCTGCACCGCCGCTTCACGGTGATCAAGGCGCGCATCGTGACCAGTCCGGCGGACTGGATCGTGCTGGCCCTGCTGCTGGCGCAGGTGACGTCGGGCATCTACATCGCCGTCTTCCGCCCGTGGGGATCGAGCTGGTATGCGACTTCGGCGGGGCCCTATCTGCGCTCGCTCTTCTTCTTCAACCCGGACATCTCGTACCTGGCGACCATGCCGTGGCCGGTGAAAGTACACATGACGAATGCCTGGCTGATCGTGGCCGCGTTCCCGTTCACGCGTCTGGTGCACGCGCTGGTGGCGCCGCTGATGTATCTGTGGCGCAAGCCGGAGGTAGTGCGCTGGTACGGCGTGCGCATCCTGCCGGAGCGCGTGCGCAGCATGTACCGCGCGCGAGGATGAAGCAATGACCGGGGCAAACAGATCGCTGCCGGAGCGCCTGCGGCAGTGGGCGAGCAGCTCCGTGGTGAGCGCCGGGCTGCTGGCAGCGACGGTCTTTGCCGCGCTCCTTGCCTTGCCAGGTGCCGGGACCGCGCGCCTCCCCGGCAATCAGATGGGATACGAGCCCTCGCAGCCCATCGCCTTCTCCCACCGGCTGCATGCCGGCGAACTCGGCGTGCCCTGCCTGTACTGCCACTCGGGCGCGGAGAAGAGCCGCTACGCCGGCGTGCCCGCGGCCAGCGTCTGCATGAACTGCCATCGCTTCGTGCCGGCCCCGTTTGGCGCCATCCGCGCCGAAGACGAGCTGGCGAAGAAGGAGAAGCGCGCGCCGCGCCACATCGTCTCTCCGGAAATCCAGAAGATCTACGACGCGCTCGCGCTTGGCCCGGACCTCAAGCCGGACCCGGCGAAGCAGCCGCGTCCCATTGCCTGGGTGAAGGTGCACAACCTCCCCGACTTCACATACTTCGACCACCGTCCGCACGTGAACGGCGGCGTGGACTGCCAGACCTGCCACGGCCCGGTGGAGGCCATGGAGCGCGTGCGGCAGACGTCGGACTTGTCGATGGGCTGGTGCGTGAACTGCCATCGCGGCGTGCAGCGCTCGGGGCTGAACGGGAAGTTCGAGAGCTTGCCGGCGCCGCGAGCCAAGGGAGCGATGCCGGCGACGCACAAACTGAATCCTTCGATTGACTGCATGACGTGCCACTTCTGAGGAACGCCGTGGACGCGAAGCACAAAACGTACTGGAGGAGCCCGGAGCAGGAGCCGGCGCATGGCCTGGCACAGATCGGCGGCGACGAGTTTCCCGGCCTGGAAGCCGCCGGCGGCAGGCGGGTCAGACGCCGCGACTTCCTCAAGGTAGCGGGCTTTTCGTTCGCCGCCGCCACTCTCACCGGATGCACGCGCGCGCCGGTGGAGAAAGCTATCCCCCTGCTGGTGCAGCCTGAAGAGTTCGTCCCCGGAGTGGCGCAGTATTACGCCTCCACCTGCGCCGGCTGCGCCGCCGGATGTGGGACGCTGGTGAAAGTACGGGACGGGCGTCCCATCAAGCTGGAAGGAAACCCGGGGCACGCGTTATCGCGGGGCGGGCTCTGCGCCTCCGGGCAAGGAGCGCTCCTCGGCCTCTACGACACCCAGCGCTTCCGCGCGCCGCAGCGCCAGGGAAGAGACACCGGCTGGCAGACGCTCGATGCCGAGGTCACCACGAGATTGGCGGAGATTCGCGCCAGCGGCGGCGCCGTCCGGTTCCTGAGTTCGACCGTCACCAGCCCGACGCTGCGCGCGGCCATCGCCGGATTCCTGAAGCCCTATGCCGGCGCCAAGCACGTCCTGTACGACGTGCCATCGCAGTCCGCCATCCTCGACGCCCACGAGCGCACTCACGGCGCGCGTCTCCTGCCCAGCTATCACTTCGGAAAAGCCGAGGTGATCGCCGGCTTCGACGCCGACTTTCTGGGCACGTGGCTTTCCCCCGTGTCCTTCACCGCCGGCTACAGCGCTGGCCGCCGGCCCGCCGGCGAGCAGCCGCGCATGTCGTATCACGTCCAGTTCGAGCCGCGGATGACGCTCACCGGCTCGAACGCCGACTGGCGCTATGCCATCGCGCCGGAGGAATCACTCGCCATCCTTTATTATCTGGCGGAGCGGATTGCAGGGCTCGCCGGCACGCGCTTCAACGGCAGCGCTCCCGCGGAGTTGCCCGTCGCTCGCGGCGTGCTCGACCAACTCGCCGCTAGGCTGGGGGAAGCGCGCGGCAAGTCGCTGGTCCTCAGCGGCAGCAACCATCCCGACGAGCAGGTGCTGGTGAACTTCCTGAATCACCTGCTGGGAAACTACGGCAGTACGGTTGATGCCGAGCACCCGTCGTATCAAGCGCAAGGGAACGACGCGGAGCTGACCGCGCTGCTCGACGAGATTGCGGCCGGGAAGGTGCAGGCGCTGTTTGTCCACAGCGCCAACCCCGCGTTCGACTTCCCGCGTCACGCCGCCGTTTTCGCGCGCGTGCCGCTGCTGGTCAGTCTGGCGGAGCGCGCCGACGAGACCGCTTCGCTCGCCCACTACGTCGCGCCCGACCACAACTCCCTGGAAAGCTGGGGTGACGCCGAGCCGGTTGCCGGTCACATCAGCCTGCAACAGCCCGCGATCCGTCCGCTGGGCGACACGCGCGCCGCGCTGGAGTCGCTGGCCCGCTGGAGCGGCCGACAGGCAAGCGCGTACGACCTATTGCGCGAATCGTGGCAGAAGCAGATCCACCCGCGTGCACGGTCGCCCAAGACATTCGAAACGTTCTGGGAGCAGTCGCTGCACGACGGCTACGTCGAGGTGGAGGCGTCAAAATCGAAGTTCAAAAGCTTTGACACAGCGGCAGTCAGCGCCGCAAGCCGCGCTGCGCGCGCCGGAGCGCCGTACTCGGTCGTGCTCTACGCGGGCGCGGCCATGCTCGACGGCCGCAACGCCTACAACCCCTGGCTGCACGAGCTTCCCGATCCCATCACCAAGGTCACTTGGGACAACTATGCGTCGCTCTCGCCGGCGGCGGCCGCCAAGCTCGGCGTCAACGAAGGCGACGTGGTCCGCGTCGAGAGCGAGCAGGGCGCGATTGAATTGCCGGCGTTCCTTCAGCCGGGGCAGCACGATAGCGTGATCGCGATCGCTCTGGGCTACGGCAGCAAACTGAGCGCGCGCTTCGCCGACCTAGGGCCCAAGTGGATCGACTTCCTGCCCTCGGTCGGGGAGAACGGCTTGGTCGGCGGCAATGCCGCTGGGCTGATCACGACCGCGGACCGGCGGATGGGCTATGTGGCAGCCGCCTCCATCCGCAAGACGGGCCGGAAGCAGCCGCTGGCATCCACGCAGACTTACAACACGCTCACCATCCCGGGAAAGCTCGCCCGGTTCGACCGCGAGCCGCGGCCCATCATCCAGGAGACCACGCTGGCGGCGTTCGCAAAGGATCCGGCGTCGGGGGTGGAGGAGCACGAAGACAACAAGGACGACCTCTGGCCCGCCGACCACGAGACCAGCGGCCCGCGCTGGGGGATGGTCATCGACCTCAACGCCTGCACCGGCTGCTCGGGCTGCGTGATCGCCTGCCAGGCGGAGAACAACATCCCGGTGGTGGGCAAGGACGAGGTGCGGCGCAACCGCGAGATGCACTGGCTGCGCCTCGACCGCTATTACTCGGAGCCGGCGCCGGGCGTGGTGGATGTCGCCCAGCAGCCGATGTTCTGCCAGCAGTGCGGCAACGCGCCCTGTGAGACCGTCTGCCCGGTGCTGGCCACCGTGCACAGCGAAGACGGGCTGAACCAGCAGGTCTACAACCGCTGCATCGGGACGCGCTACTGCGCCAACAACTGTCCTTACAAGGCACGCCGCTTCAACTGGTTCGACTATGCGCATGACGACGTGCTCGAGAACCTGGTCCTCAATCCTGACGTCACGGTGCGCTCGCGCGGCGTGATGGAGAAGTGCACCTTCTGCGTGCAGCGCATCCAGACCGCGAAGATCGAGGCGCGCGACCAGGGCCGCCCCGTCGCCGACGGCGAGATCCGGACGGCCTGCGAGCAGTCGTGCCCGGCGGACGCCATCGTCTTCGGCGATCTCAACGACCCCAAGAGCCGCGTCACCCAGCTCATGAAGGCCCCGCGGCGCTACCGGGTGCTTTCGGAACTGGGCGTGATGCCCGCCATCGGGTATCTCACGCTGGTTCGCAACCGGGAAGAAGGAGAAGAGAAGCATGGCTGACGCCGCCATTCTCCGCCCGCCGCTCATCCATGGCGACAAAAGCCTGGCTGAAGTTACGCGCGACGTCTGCGCCCCCATGGACCGCCGGCCGGGCGCGCTGTGGTGGTCCGCCTTCCTGATCAGCGCCGGCGTGGCGGGGGTCGGCTTGCTGGCCATCGGCTACCAGATCAGCACCGGCGTCGGCACCTGGGGGCTGAACCGCACCGTCGGCTGGGCCTTCGACATCACCAACTTCGTCTTCTGGATCGGCATCGGCCACGCCGGCACGCTCATCTCGGCGATCCTCTTCCTCTTCCGCCAGCGCTGGCGCACCTCGGTCAACCGCGCCGCCGAGGCGATGACGCTCTTCGCCGTCATCTGCGCCGGCATCTTCCCCGTGATCCACACCGGACGGCCGTGGTTCGCCTACTGGATGATCCCCTATCCCAACTCGCGCGGATCGCTCTGGGTGAACTTCCGCTCGCCGTTGGTGTGGGATTTCTTCGCCATCCTGACCTACTTCACCATCTCGGCCGTGTTCTGGTACATCGGCCTGCTTCCCGATCTGGCCACGCTGCGCGACCGTTCCTCGGGCTGGCGGCGCTGGCTCGCGGGATTCTTCAGCCTGGGCTGGACGGGCTCTCATCGCGCCTGGCAGCGCTACGAGGTCGTCTACCTCATGCTCGCCGGGCTGGGAACGCCGCTGGTCATCTCCGTGCACACCATCGTGAGCTGGGATTTCGCCACCTCGCTGCTGCCGGGATGGCACTCCACCATCTTCCCGCCGTATTTCGTCGCGGGCGCCATTTTCTCCGGACTGGCGATGGTGCTCACCCTCATGCTCATCGCGCGCAAGACCATGCATCTCGAGGAGTACATCAACCAGCGCCACATCGACGCCATGTGCAAGCTGATCCTGACCACCAGCGGCATCGTCGCCCTGGCCTACCTGACCGAGATCTTCACCGCCTTCTACTCCGGCAATCGCTATGAGCAATTCGCCTTCGTCAACCGCACCCTGGGGCCCATGTTCTGGGCCTACTGGACCATGGTGAGCTGCAACGTGCTGGTGCCTCAGGTGCTGTGGTTCCGCAAAGTGCGGCAGACGCTGCCGCTCGTCTTCGTGATCTCGCTGCTGATCAACGTGGGCATGTGGTTCGAGCGCTTCGTCATCATCGTGACCTCGCTGCACCGCGACTTCATTCCCGCCAACTGGTCGTCGTACACGCCCACCAGCGTCGAGGTCGCGACCCTGGCCGGGATGTTCGGCATCTTCTTCAGCCTGTTCCTGCTCTTCTGCCGCTTCCTGCCGGTGATCGCGGTGGCGGAGGTGAAGGGCGCGCTGCGCATCGGCAGCCGCGGCGCGCGGCAGGAGAAGGGAGCACAGGCGTGAGCCGGCGGCTGTTCATCGGCGTCTTCGACAACGAGGAAGACATGCTGCACGCGGTGCGCGCCGCTCGCGAGCGCGGCCACGCCATCGTGGACGTCCACACGCCCTACCCGGTGCACGGCCTCGATGACGCCATGGGGCTCTCGCCCTCCCGCCTGCCCTGGATGGTCTTCGGCTTCGGCCTGCTGGCTGCCGTGCTGAAGGTCTGGTTCGAATACTGGACGACCGCGATTGATTGGCCGGTCAACGTCGGCGGCAAGCCCTGGAACTCGCTGCCCGCCTTCGTCCCTGTGACCTTCGAAGTCATGGTGCTGTTCGCGGGGCTGAGCGCGGTCTTCGGTTTCTTCGCCGTGTGCCGGCTCTTTCCCGGGAAACGCGCGGTGCTGCCCGTCGCCGGCGTCACCGATGACCGCTTCGCCGTGATTCTCGAGGAATCCGATTCCACCTTTGACGTGAATGCGATGGAGCGGCTCTTCCGCTCTTTTCATGCCGTGCGCGTGGAAGAGCAGATCGCGGAGGCGCGGCCATGACGCCCCGGCTCGCGCTCAATTCCGCGCTGTTTCTGCTGCTGCTTTCGTTGCTTGGCTTCAACTGGTGGGCCGCGCCCGACCAGTCGAGGCCCAACTTCGAGTTCCTGCCGCAGATGGCGCACGGGGCGCGCTACAACGCCTTCGCCGCCAACCCGAATTTTGCCGACGGCAAGACGCTCCAGGCGCCGCCGCCTGGCGCCATCGCGCGCGGCGATTTGCCGCTGCACTACCTGGCCACGTCCGCGGATGCGGCACGCGCCGCAGAGGAACTGCACAGCCCAATCTCGCCAGACAGCCCGCGCGCCCGCGTCCGCGGCGAACAGGTGTTCAGGAACTTCTGCACGCCCTGCCACGGCGGAGACGCCACCGGCATGGGCCTGGTGACGCAGCGCGGCGTGCCGCCTCCGCCTTCGCTGCTCGCGCCCCACGCCGCCCAGATGAAGGACGGCCAGCTCTTTCACATCCTTACTTATGGGCAGAACAACATGGCGGCGTACGCCGGCCAGATCTCTGGTGAGGACCGCTGGAACGTGATTGCGTACTTGCGCTCACTGCAGTCAGCGGCGAGCCCAGCGCTAGCGCCCACGCCCCCCGTGCCGGTCAAGACGGCGGCGGGAACCAAGCCCGCCGCCAACGGAGGCTCGCAATGACCGCGCACATAGCGGAATTCCATCCCAGCCAGCGGCTGCTCACACGATTGCGGCAACTCGCGATTGCGGGGGCAGTCCTGCTGGCGGCGGGATTCGCGCTCACCCCGGAGCGTAGCTGGCTGATGCTGCTGCTCTTCAGCTATCTGCTGGTGGGAATGTCCCTGGCGGGAGCGGTCTTCGTCGCGTTGCATTACGTCATCGGCGCGGCCTGGAGCACGGCGCTGCGCCGCATCGCGGAGGCCATGGCCATGCTGCTGCCGCTCGGCGGCGCCGGCATCCTGCTGGTCCTGTTCCTCCACCCCGGCGTTTACCCCTGGCTCGGCATGCACGATCTGCCGGCATTCAAGCAGGTATGGCTGTCACTTGCGTTCTTCCGCGGCCGCGCCGTGTTCTATCTGCTGGTCTGGACGCTGTTCATCTGGGCTCTGCTCAGCGGGTCGCGCCGCCAGGATGAAGACGGCGACGTCCTTCATACGCTGCGCAACGCGCGCATCGCGGCGGGATTCCTCGTGGCCTTCGGGATCACCTTCTGGCTGGCGAGCTATGACTGGATCATGTCCCTGGAGCCGGATTGGTCGAGCACCCTCTTCGGCATGTACAACTTCGCCGGCATGTTCCTGGGTGGGCTGGCCGGGCTCTCGCTGCTGGTCCTGTACCTGCGGCAGCGGCGCCCGCTCTCCCACGCCATCAGCTCCCAGCACCTGCACGACTTGGGCAAGCTGGTCTTCGCCTTCAGCACTTTCTGGATGTACCTGTGGTTCAGCCAGTACATGCTGATCTGGTACGCCAATATTCCAGAAGAAACGATCTACTTCGTGCGCCGCTGGCAAGGCTTCTGGGGGCCGCTGTTCCTGCTGAACGTGGCGCTGAACTGGGTGGTGCCGTTCCTGGTGCTGCTCCCGCGCACCCACAAGCAGAACCCGGGCGTGCTGGCCAAGATCTGCCTGGTAGTGCTGGCCGGGCGCTTCCTCGACCTGTGGCTGATGGTGGCGCCGCCGTTCCAGGCGGGCCGGCCGCGCTTCGGCTTCGCGGAGATCGGTCTCGCTCTGCTGGCCGTGGGGATTTTCGGACTGAGTTTCTTTGCCGTCTTCCGCCGCGTGCCGGCGCTGCCCATCCGCGATCCGCGGCTGGCGGAGAGCCTGCACGCTCACGGGTGACGTCGTTCTAGGAGCGAGAGATGAAAAACCTGTCGTCGGTGAAATCGTCTCCAGCGCTGCAACTGGCGCTGGCTACGGGGTCGTTCGCGGTCTGTTTCGCGGTCTTCGGATCGGTCTCGGCCATGATGCCCATCGTCAAGAAACTGCTTCACCTCACGCCGCTCCAGGTGAGCATCGCGCTGGCCGTGCCGGTGCTGCTGGGCAGCCTGGGACGCATCCCGCTGGGCATGCTGACCGACCGCTTCGGCGGGCGCCGCGTCTTCGCCGCCGTGATGGCGTTCGCGATCCTGCCCTCGCTCTTCCTGGGAGCGGTGGGGACGTTCGCGCAGTTGGTGATCTGCGGGTTCTTCATCGGCGTGGCGCTGGCCAGCTTCTCCGTCGGCGTCGCCTTCTCCAGCCGCTGGTATCCCGCGGAGCGGCAGGGTACCGTGCTGGGCGTGTACGGCGCCGGCAACATCGGGCAGTCGCTGGCCGCCTTCGGTTCGCCGGTGCTGGCTGCCGCCGTGGGCTACGCCTGGGGCTTCCGAACGTTCGGCCTCATCCTCGCGGCCTGGCTGCTGCTCTGGATGATTTTCTCCGCTGATGCCCCGGTCGAAGTGAAGCCCAAGCCGCTGCGCCAGATGATGCAGCCGCTTCTCGACCGGCGCAGTTGGAAGCTGAGCGTCTATTACTTCCTCACCTTCGGCGGATTCGTCGCCATGGCGGTGTACCTGCCCATCTTCCTCACGGAGATTTTCAAGCTCACTCCGAAGGATGCCGGCTTCCGCACCGCCGGCTTCATCGTGCTGGCTACGGCGATGCGCCCGTTGGGCGGCTGGCTCGCCGACCGCTACGGCGGCCGCGCCATCCTGTCGCTGGTGTTCCCCGGGGTGGCGGTGATGGCGGCATTCCTCACCTTTCCCAGCATGGTGCCATTCACTATCGGCGCGCTGGGCATGGCCGCGCTGATCGGGTTGGGAAACGGTGCAGTCTTTAAGCTCGTCCCGGAGTTTTTCCCGCAGTCGGTGGGCGCAGTCACCGGACTGGTGGGAGCGGCCGGAGGGCTCGGAGGCTTCTTTCCGCCACTGGTCCTGGGCGCAGTCCGCCAAGTCACGGGGCAGTACACCTTCGGCTTCGTTTTTCTCGGACTGTTCGCGCTGGCGGCCTTCATTACCATCCGGCCGAAGGTCTTCGCTCTCTGCCTGGTGCCGCCGGAAGATGGGACGCGCGACGAGCTCTGCGCCCAGGGACGCTATTGCATCCACGCGGAGGAGTGCCTGAAGCCGGAAGCGCGGGCCGAGGGCACGACCCGTGGCGATTAGTTCAAGTGCTGCGTAGACTGGTTCAAGTGCTGCGTAGACTGGCAGCGACGCTCGCTTTACTGGCGCTGGGTGCGGCTCCAGCGTTCTCGCAAAGTCCGCCCGATCAGGGCAAGAAGAAGTTTCCCCTGAAGGTGACCGTGCAGGTGCGTCTGCGCCTGGAGAGTTGGGACTGGTTCAACACACCGCTGGCCGACGGCAACTACGAGTTCTTCGCTTCGCAACTGCGTGTGGGGATGGGCCAGGAGCGCAAGAAGTGGGACTGGCAGATTGAACTGGAGCAACCAACGCTGCTGGGCTTGCCGGACAACGCCATCGCCCCGGCGCCGCAGGGACAGCTCGGTCTGGGCGCCAGCTACTTCGCGGCCAATCACAACGAACGCAACACCGCCGGTATTTTCCTGAAGCAAGGGTACGTTCGCTTCAAAGGGCTGGGCGGAGATCAGGCCAGCCGCCTGCGTTTGGGCCGCTTCGAGTTCGTGGACGGAGCGGAAACCGCGCCCAAGGACGCCACCCTGGCCGCCCTCAAGCGCGACCGCATCGCGCACCGCCTGCTGGGCAACTTTGGCTTTTCACACGTGGGGCGCAGCTTCGACGGGCTGGAATACGCCCGCTCGACCCCAGCCGCCAATCTCACGCTGATGGCGGGCCGCGCCACCCAGGGGGTCTTCGAGACCGACGGCAACCCCGAGCTCGACGTGGATGTCATCTACGGCGCCTACACCCGCACCGTCCACAAGAAAGCCACGGGGGAGTGGCGCGCCTTCGTGCTCCACTACCACGACGGCCGGGGCGCGCTGAAGGTGGACAACCGGCCGCTCGCCGCCCGCACCGCCGACCACGCGAACATCCGCCTGACGACCGTCGGCGGCCACTACCTCGACACCTTCCCTCTGGGCCGCGGCCAAGTGGATGTGCTGCTGTGGGGCGCGTGGCAGTTCGGCGACTGGGGCGTGCTCACGCACAGCGCCGGCGCGGGCGCGGTCGAAGCCGGCTACCAGCCCAAGTGGAAGCTGAAGCCCTGGCTCCGCCTGGGCTACTTCCGCTCCAGCGGCGACGGCGACCCCGCCGACCGCAACCACAACACCTTCTTCCAGGTCCTGCCTACGCCGCGCATCTACGCCCGCTTCCCCTTCTACAACCTGATGAACAACGAGGACACGTTCGCCGAGCTGATCCTGCGGCCGCACGCCAAGGTCACGCTGCGCAGCGACCTGCACTGGCTGCGGCTCGCGAATGCGCGCGACCTCTGGTATCTGGGCGGGGGCGCTTTCCAGGACGGCACCTTCGGCTACGCCGGCCGTCCCAGCGGCGGCCACAACAGCCTGGCCACCGTCGCCGACGTCAGCGCCGACTGGAAGATCAACCCGCAGTTTTCCCTGACCCTGTATCTCGGCGGGGCCTTCTCGCGCCGCGCCATCGCCGCCAGCTATCCCCAGGCCGGCAACGGCCGCCTCTCCTACCTGGAACTGAACTGGCGGCGGTGAGCCCGACGTAGCAGACGATGGGGAACTCCCCGGCGCCGACCTTCAGGCAAACTCCGTTTCGAGCGTCATTTCTGGTTGCGCCCGGGTTGCGGATTCTGCCGGACTTTGCCGGAATCCGCCGAGCTAACTTGTTGATCTTTTTTGGAATCAGCAGGCTTCCCGGAACTCATCATCCCTGGGTCGTTGGTTCGATTCCAACCGCCGCCGCCAATCGCCTATTTCCCCGCTATCCCGGACTCCGCGGAGCGTTCGCGCGTGACACTCGTCACAGCCGCAAGTGACCGCAGTCACGGCGGCCCATCGAGGCTCCCCGTAGGCTGATTGCATGTTCGCCGGGAACCTTGAGAACCCTGTTGCCGACCGCCCCTCTCCCTCCCTGAGGGCCCGCCCCACGCTCGATTTCGACGAGAAGCCGATGGTGGTGATCTGGGAGGTCACGCAGGCCTGCGACCTGAGCTGCTACCACTGCCGGGCCAGCGCCCAGCCGCTGCGCAACTCCATGGAATTGACCACGGCGCAGGGCCGCCGGCTGATCGATGAAGTTGCCGCCATGCGCACGCCCATCTTCGTGCTGACCGGCGGCGATCCCCTGAAGCGTCCCGACATCTACGACCTGGTGGAGCACGCCACGACGAAGGGGGTGCGCGCGGCCCTCACGCCCAGCGCCACGCCGCTGCTGACTCAGGCGGCCATCTTAGAGCTAAAGAAGCGCGGCCTGGCGCGGCTGGCCATCTCGCTGGACGGCCCCGCCGCCGAAATCCACGACGCTTTCCGCGGCGTTCCCGGCTCCTACCAGCGCACCATGGATGCGGCGCGCTGGGCCAAGGAATGCCACCTGCCCATGCAGGTCAACACCACCGTCACCCGCCGCAATCACCAGGACCTGGAAACGTTCGTGCCGCTGCTGGAGAAGATGGGCGTCGTCCTGTGGAGCGTCTTCTTCCTGGTGCCGACGGGCCGGGGAAAGCAGGACGACCTGCTCTCGGCGGAGGAGTGCGAGCAGGTGTTCGAGAGGCTCTACCAGATCTCTCGCCGGGTGAAGTTCCACATCAAGACCACGGAAGGCCAGCACTACCGGCGCTTCCTATTGCAGAAGCACGCGGCGGAGTGGCAGGCGCCGCGGCCGGAGAAGAGCGCGCGCCCCAAGGCTCCCGCGGGCGTGGCCTATGCCCTGGACGGCAGCCGGCCCGGGGTGAATGACGGCAAAGGCTTCGTCTTCATCTCCCATACCGGCGAGGTCTACCCCAGCGGCTTCCTGCCGCTGCGCGCGGGCAACGTCCGCCGGCAATCGCTGTCGGAGATTTACCGCACCTCCCCGCTGTTCATCGCCCTGCGCGACCCCAAGCAGCTCAAGGGGAAGTGCGGCGTGTGCGAATACAACCAGATCTGCGGCGGCTCGCGCGCCCGCGCCTACGCCGTCTCGGGCGACGCCTTCGCCCCCGATCCCTGCTGCGTGTATCAGCCGAAGGCCGCGGCTGCTTCTTAAGAACATCTCGAGCCCGCTTTGCGGGCGAGAGAGCCCTACCCCTTTTCGACTGTCATCCTGAGCGAGGCGCGAATGATTCTGTCGGGGCGAGTCGAAGGAGTCTCATCGCCAAACCATGAGCCAAGTCGCGACTGTGTAAGCCAGCGTCGCCACGGCGATGATGCACACTAGAAGCAAATTAGCTTTGCCGAGGCGCTCTGTGGACTCCGCAGCTTGTCGAGTCCTGTCCGATAACTTTTCCAGGCTGCTGGCAACCGCGTGGGCCATCCCGGCTAGGTGGGAAGGCGCGACATTGCCCCCTTGCATCTTCATCAGCTCTTCCAGCGACTCTAGCCACGGTTCCTTGCCCCCAGGCTTTGGTTTGGGCCGATTGGTGGAGTACAAGGCAATGGCCCAAAGAAGAATCGCAACCGCAGTAACGATGACCGCTGCAAGAAAGCCTTTCAAGAGGCATCTCCAATTAGCGGAATCGTATTTGTCTTTCTTTCTCCGTTCCCATCCAAGACCCCCCACCCTCCGCCAAAACCAGGCGGAAGGATGGGGCAACCCAACCGCCCTATGCTGGCTGGGCTGCAGAAACGGAAGGATCCAACGATGTCTTGAAGCACCGGCTCGAGGGCCTTGAACCGGTCAGGTGTAGTATGCAATTCGAAGAAGTAGAGCACTCCTGCGTCGCTTTTGGTGATTACCTCCTTGAGAATACGAGGCTCGCCTTTCGGATTGTTGTAACGAATGACCGATTGAATGGCAGGCCACTTCAAGACGGTTACACTCTTCTTCTCAAGTAGCCTGACATTTGCTGCTTTCAGCCAACCCTTACCCGACTTAAGCGCTTCGAAGCTGCCGGTCCATTGTTCTTCAAGCGTTGGTGCTGGTCTGTAATCAAAGCCAACTATTCTGATTCGCGCTCTCCACTCTGCTGAGGGTGCGCGCATACCCTCCCCCGGAGGTACGAGCTCAACGCCCGTCCTGCTGTTGTCAGCACTGAAGTTGGATGGGTACGAAATGCAGAACCCAAATAGGTGGTTTCGGATCGTGTTCGGTGCTTGATGGGCAGCCAGCGCGTACCAGCTAGCTACCGAAATCAAGCAAATGTACAGTGGGGCACCGGTGCACTTTAGCTTCAGCATGGCGGTTTTGACTTGCGGACTACAATCTCCTGACAGCGTACCTCCCCACTCGCCCCGATTGTGCTCCCGGCGACGCGGTTCCGTCAAGTCCATAGGCATCACCCAGACAGCGCCAGCGGTTCCTCCGCAGTTTTCCCACTTTCTGTTAGCGAAGTGTGTTGCTTTCAAGCTGCATCTACCAGCCTGCCGCAGCTGTTTGAAAACATCCCGAGCCCAGCTATTTAAGAACATCTCGAGCGCAGCGAGGGAACCCTACCTCCACCCAAACAGCTTCCCGTCTGCTGAGGGCCTTTCTTTGCCTGTACTTTGTATGGTACATACGGAGTTATGAGTAAGAAACACTTGGGATCAAGCATTGACGATTTCCTCAAGCAGGAAGGAATCTTTGACGAGGCGCAGGTCCAGGTGGTCAAGGAGGTCGTCGCCTGGCAGCTTGCCCGGGCCATGAGGAGAAAGCGAATCTCCAAGACGCGCATGGCCGCACTGCTCAGGACAAGCCGCAGTCAGGTGGACCGTCTGCTGAACCCGAACGACGACATCACGCTCTCCAGCCTGCAGCGGGCCGCGGCCATGGTCGGCCGCCGCGTCAGCATTGAACTGGTGTGAGCACAGCACCTTTGGCGGGTGGCCCAAATTCAGCGCAGATTATCCCCGAGGGTGCCCCACGTTCGCGCCCTGGGGTTGGGCGCTAACGTGGGTAAGCTCCCGAATGTGAGGTAGCTTCTCGACGAACTCCGTAGGGTCGCGCAACGCTCTCCCACGTTAGCGCCGAAAAGCACGGCGCGAACGTGGGGCACCAAGCAACCGCTCGCGTAGAAATGCCTTTGTGCTGCATCGCTCGGTGAGCATCCCCGGGGTCCTTCGACTCACCCGTCGTCCCGCAAAGCGGGACTCCGGGACTCGCTCAGGATGACAATCGTACAGAGGCGGCTCTTTCTGAAGGTAGGGTTCCCTCGCTGCGCTCGGGATGTAAAGAAAAGGCAGAAGCTACCGCACTCCCGCCAGCTCCTGCAACAGCCGCCAGTTCTCCAGACGGCCCTGCTGGGCGCCTTTCAAGAATTCATCGGCCTGGCCCTGGGCATCGAAGTGACGGGCGAAGCGTCCTTCGGTGCGGGCGAAGGAGACGAAGTCCACCGGCTGCCCGCTCTTGGGGTCCATGTACCAGTCTTCCTTCATTGACGGATTTCCCTGCAGCGAGAGCCGCTCGCTGAGCCGCTCGCCCTTGCGCGGGTCGTAGATAGAGATGGGAAAGGCGCGCGACTCCACCGCCAGCTTGGCCTGGGTGAGGGAAGCGTCGTCGGGGACGCCGTGCTCCGGCTGGCAGGTGGTGTAGCAGATGACCACTGCCGGGCCCGGGTACTCGTTGGCCGCCAGCACCGCCTTGTAGAAGTGGTTGGCATGCGCGGCCGTGGTCTGGGCGACGAAGACTCCGGGATGCATCATCGCGATCTGCACCAGCTCCTTGCGGTGCTCGCGTTTGCCCGGCTGGGCCTTGCCGAAGGCGGACATCTTGGCGTCCTGCCCGGTGAAGGTGGCGGTGGAGGCCTGCCCGCCGGTGTTGGAGTACACCTGGGTGTCGAGCACCAGGACCTTGATGTCCATGCCCGACATCATCATGCGGGAGAGCGACTGGAAGCCGATGTCGTACATGGCGCCGTCGCCGCCGATCACCCACAGCCGGCGCTTGTTGTGGCCTTCCTGGTCCCAGCGCAGACGGATGCCCATGGCGTCGGCGGGAGCGTTCTCGAACAGCGAGTTGGTCCAGGGCACGGCGAAGGGATTGAAGGGATAGGTGGAGCCGTAGACGCTGTTGCAGCCGGTGGCGGCGACCACTCCGATCTGGTCGCGGCCGTAGACGAAGCTGGTGGCGGCCAGCATCATGCGGATGGCGGTGGCCTCGCCGCAGCCCATACAGGAGCCGGCGCCTCCGGAGTAAAGCAGGGCGCGCTCGGCCAGCATCATGTCGCCCAGCGCCTTCTCGTTGAGGAAGCGCGCCGGAGTCTCCGGCAGGCGGCGGTAGAGGTCGAGGGCCAGGTCGTGGTCGCGAAGGTTGCCGTTCTTGGGCGCCATCTTCAGCGCGTCGTGCTTGCCGCAGGCCACCACGCACTCGCCGCAGCCCTTGCACTTGTCCGGGTCCACGAAGATGCCGAACATTCCACCGGTCTCGCCGCGCTTCCGCGGGAGCTCGTGGTACTTGCTGGTCTGGCAGAAGTGCTGGCGCAGGGCTTCGGGGTTCTCGGCCTTGGCCAGCATGTCTTCCAGCACCTGCGTCTCGGCCACCTTGGCCAGGATGGCGGTGTCCGGACACTGGTTGACGCACTCCATGCAGCCCACGCAGCCCGCGGCCAGGAACTCAGGGATCTCCGGCGCCAGGTTGCGCAGGCTGCGGAGGCGGGCGCTCTCCGGAGGCATCAGGCTGCGGGCCACGGCCTCGTCGGCTTCCAGTTCGTCTTCCAGGCCGCGCAGGTAGGAATCCACGATGTGGTCGCAGAAGTCCCCCGGCAGCAGCGCCCCGTCCGCTGGACAAGCCGAAGCGGGACGCTGCTGGGGAAGGAGCGGGAGGGTCGCATCCTTCTCCGGAGGGACAACTCGCAGAACTTCATCGTAGCCGCGGCGGGCGGCGGCCAGGTTATCGGCCACTACGCGGGTGCCGCGCTTGCCGAAGTACTTGTGCAGGGTCTGCTCCAGCTTCTCAAAGAGCTGCTCGGCGCTCAGCCCGGCGCGCTCGCGGAAGGGAGTGAGACGCAGGAACGCGCCCAACAGTCCGATGCCCTGCATGCGGATCTGCAAGTCGGCGCGGCTGGAGCAATCGCGCGCGATGCGCTGGGCGTCGAGAACGTACAGTTGCAGTTCGCGCTTGCGGATGGCCGCTTGCGCCGCCGCGGGCAGCGTGGCCCAGAGCTGCTCGGGCGCCAGCCGCGACTGCATGTAGATCACTCCGCCTTCGCGCAGCCCGGCCAGCGGATTGCCGGTCAGGAAGGCGTTGGCGTCCTGAATGGCGACGAAGTCCACGTCCTTCAGCTCGGCATGCAGCCGGATGTGCTCCGGGGCCAGCGTGAGGTAGTAGTTGGTGGGCAGGCCCTTCTTCTCGGAACCGTACTTGGGGAAGGCCTGGACGTGCATGCCGAACAATTCCGCCGCCACCGAAGCCATCACCTTGTTGGTGGTGACCGAACCGAAGCCGCCGATGGAGTGTCCGCGCAGGGCAAAGGAGTGGGCGGGGCGGACATCGGGGTCGGCGCCCATGGCAAGGGCGTCGGCGTGGAGCACGCCCAGCACGAAGAAGGCGCGGCCGCGCAGGCGGGCCAGGTTCTCCGCGGCAGCCACGAAGTGTCCGGGGCGAACGTCACGGCCTCCCAGCCCGGCCACGCCGGAGTAAACCTGAGGCACGAACTCGACCGGCCCGCCGGCGATGCCGCTCTGCGCGTCGGCCAGCGCCGCCTTCACTTCCATGGTCAGCGGGTTGGACTGCGCCAGAGGGACGTCGACGCGCTCGATGACCGCCACCTTGCGGCACTTGGCGAGCAACTGCGCCAGTTGCCGCGAAGGGAAAGGCCGGAAGCTGGTGATGTGCGCCAGCCCGATGCGCATGCCGCGGTCGCGCAGGTAGTCCACCGTGGCTTCGGCGGTCTCCATCATGGAGCCCATTCCCACCAGGGCGTATTCGGCGTCCTCCATGCGGTAGGCGCGCAACAGCGAGTAGGGCCGGCCGGTGAGGCGGGTGAACTTCTCCATGGCGCACTCCAGCGCCGGCGTCACCCGCTCGTAGAAGAAGCGCTGCGCCACTTTGCCCTTCATGTAACTGTCCTGGTTCTGCACCGGCCCGCTCAGCAGGGGCGACTCCGGGTCGAAGAGCTTGCGGATTTTCTGGGCGGCGGGAGCGATCAACTCGCGCATCAACTCGGGCTCGGGCAGGCGCACGGTTTCGAGAGTGTGCGTGGTCAGGAATCCGTCCTGGATGTTGAGGAAGGGGGTTTCCGATTCCTCGGCGGCGGCGCGCGCGATCAGGGCGAGGTCGGCGGCCTCCTGCGCATTGCGCGCGAACAGCATGCCCCAGCCGCAGTCGCTCACGCCCATCACGTCGTCATGGCCGCAGTGCACGTTCAGCGAGTGCGAGGTCAAAGCGCGGGTGCCCACGTGGAACACCACCGGCAGGCGCTTGCCGGAGATGACGTACAGGACTTCCTTCATCAGGATCAGCCCCTGGCCGGAGGTGAAGTTGGTCACCCGGCCGCCGGCCAGCGCGAAGCCTTCGCAGGCCGAGGCGGAGCTGTGCTCGGACTCCGGCTCCAGGAATTGCAGCGTCTCGCCCCACAGGTTTTTGTTGCCGTTGGCGACCTCCATGGCGAAGCCGTCGCCCATGGGAGTGGAGGGGGTGATGGGATAGGCGCAGGCGCCCTGCGAGATGTGCGACTCCACCCACACCACCGCTCCGGAGCCGTCCGTCGTCGCCGTGATCCCCGGATAGGCGGCCTGCTGCTTGGGATCAGAAGAAAGAACCTTGTCCTCGGAACTCAGGATTGCCACAAACACTCTCCTTAAAGTTTGGTCCGGGGCTGGGCACCCTTGCGGTTATAGAAAGCCCTTGAGCCGCTGCTCTTCCAGCTCCACGTGGCTGCGCATCTCGCAGGTGAACATCTTTCCCCGCTCCTTCACCTCGCACAGGGTTTCTGCCGGGTCGTCCCCGGCGCGCAGGTGCTCCAGCGCCTGGCAGAAATCCGCCAGCCGGGCGCGCAAATGGCCGTGCTGCACCCGCATCTCGCCGGCGAACTCGGCCAGGTCGGGGCTGATCTTGGCGACGCCAGAGAGAAGGGTCTCCTCCTCGTGGCCGAAGTGCCGGGGAAGCAGCTTGGCCACCCGCTCTCCGCACGCCAGCACCTGGCCCGCGGTGGCGAAGTTGGCGAAAACCTCGGAATAGCATTCCAGGCCGTCGAGAGCGAGATCGAGTTCGTTCAAGTCCTCCAGCAATGCCTGGTGCTCGTTATGGACGGCCTTCGACTCGGTCCAGAAACTGGGCGCAAGAGCTGCCATGACTCACCTCCAGCGCATCCCAGGGACGCGCCTTCACAGCCACCATAGAAGCTGGGGGCAAGGGCTGCGGTGACCTACATCACAGAGGCTGGTGATTCGCGGCACTCGAGGCGTTCCTGAAGAATATCTCGAGCCCGCAGCGGCGGACGAAAGAGCCCTCTGGTCGGCAAACCGCTCCAACCGAGGGATGCGGTTCTATCCAGGCAGGCCCCCTCGCCGCGCTCGGGATGTTAAGGAACCAGGGCTGTTGCGTGCCCGCGCCGCACGGGTCACCAGCCCCGGTGATGCCGGTCACAGACCAGCGCCGGGGGGATGGTTTCCCATAGAAGCGTAACTTTCTCGGCAGCTCCAGCAGGTTTGGAGCCGCGGGAAGGAGGGGCCATGAGCACCCTTCGACGCACGCTGCTCACCCTCATCCTCGGCGCGCTGGTGGTTCTGGCGGCGCCGGCCCAGACTCAGAAGAAGGCAGAAGAACGTGCCGTGCCCCGCTACGACCCCGCCCAAGAGGTGAAGGTCAAAGGGGAGATCTTGGAAGTCAAGCACTATGACTGCCCCATCAGCGGTACCCTGGGCGCGCATCTCGCCCTGCGGACCACGGAGGGGACCGTGGAGGTGCACCTGGCGCCCTCCGCTTTCCTCGCGGAGTACGAGATCAGCTTGGCCAAAGGCGACCAGGTGGAGATTCTGGGCGCCAAGGTGACCTTTCACGAGGCGCCCGCCCTGCTGGCGCGCCGGGTGACCCGGGCGCAGAACGAATACACCTTCCGCGATGCCAAGGGAAATCCGCTGTGGGGCAGCCGGTCGCAGAAGAGGTGAGCCATGAACTCCGTCCAGTACGCATTCCTCGCCGTGGCCACCGCCGGCACCATCTTTCTGCTGGTGCGGGCAGCGGTCGGCCTGTATTTCTATTTTCACTTCCGGGGGACGAGGCTGGTGACCTGCCCCGAGACCAAGCGCGCAGCCGCGGTGGAGATTGACGCCGCGCACATCGGCCTGACCTCCGCGCTGGGGATGTCCCCCCGCCTGCGCCTGGAGGACTGCTCCCGTTGGCAGGTGCGCGAGCGGTGCGACGAGCCCTGCCTGAATCAGATCCAGAACGCGCCCGAGGAGTGCCTGGTGCGCCGCATCGTCACCCTCTGGTATGAGGGAAAGAGGTGCGCCTTCTGCGCCAAGCCCATCCAGCAGACGGACGGGCTCGGTCACCAGCCGGCGCTGATGGATCCCAACGGCAGGACGGTGCAGTGGCACGAGGTCCCTCCGGAGCAACTGCCCGAGGTGCTGGCCAGCTTCCGCCCCGTCTGCTGGAACTGCCACGTCACCGAGACCTTCCGCCGCGATCATCCCGAGATGGTGGTGGAGCGCCCCCAGCCTCCAGACTCCAAGCAGGACGCCGCCTAGGGCCCACCGCCCGGCTGCTCCTGCCCGCAGGCGCCGAAAACGGGAAGCGGACGGTTACGCCTCTTTACTGATAGGTCACAAGCAAGCGTGATTCTTGTCACTGACTCAAATCGGATATTAGGGCAGTTATATCGTGATTGATAGTTTTTTTGGGGAGGAAGGCCGATGGATTGGCCAGTCCTGCCCCGACGCATTTCTTCTGCTTTGGCTGGTCTGTGTTGTTTGGCCCGTTCGCAAGGTCGTGTTACGGCTCGGGAGATGGCGGCGTGCGCCGGCGTCCCTCGCGCTGAAGCGGCAAAGATCCTGCAATTGCTCGTTTGGGCCGGCCTGGTGGAATCGCGCCGCGGCAACAAAGGCGGATTCTGGCTGCGTAAGGCGCCGCAGGAGATTCTTGTCGCCGATGTTCTCCAGTTTTTCTCGCGGCCCGACGAGGATACCCGTAGAACCCCCATCCTGAGCACGCTGTACGAACTTTCCCAGCCCTGCAAGACTGCCCTCGCCCGGCTCTCAATCGCCGAGCTGGCGCAGCTCGAGCATTTGCAATGCGGCCACTCCCTGGTAGCTCTCGGCCCCTCATCCTCACGCGCTGGAGGTCAGTCATGAAACTGAAGGCTCTAATGGCCGTTATCGTCGTTATCGGCTTGGCAGGGCTGGGAATGGCGCAGCAGACGGAAGCTGCCGCGACCACCCAGGCTGCGGTGTCCGCGCAGGCTCCGGCGGCGACGCAAGAACTGACGCCGGCCAAGGATCCGTTGTCCGCACAAGATCCTTCGCCTGCGCAAGATCCCCCGCCAGAGCCGCAAGCAGGCCCCGCACCACTCAATCCCACGCCGGTGGAACTGAGCGGGGTTCCCATCCTCACTGGCTATAGCAGCTTCACCGCGAACTTCGAGCCGGGGAAGCAGGTGCTGGGTCCCACCATCGCGCCTATCATCCTGATTCCGATAGGCAAGCGATGGCTGATCGAGGCCGAGGGGGAATTCGAAGGCGAGTACGAACACATGACGGGAGAGCCTTGGGAGCACGCTTGGGGGAAGGGGGTGGAATACCTGCAGGCGGACTTGTTTATCAACCGGCACCTGACCTTGGTGGCGGGGCGGTCCCTCACCCCGTTCGGCATCTTCAATGAGCGGCTGCATCCGAGTTGGATCAAGAACCTCCAGACCGCGCCACTGATCATGCCCATCGGCACGGGCTCGGGGAACGGAGCGCAGTTGCGGGGCGGGCTCAGCCTCTCGCCCAAGGTCAACTTCAACTACGCCGCCTATTTCTCCGCTGCCAGCACGGTGCGCGCCTTCGAGGCCGAGCGGGTGGCGGGCACCCGGATGAGCCTGTTCTTCCCTGACCAGCGCTTGGAGATCGGCGGCTCCTATCAGCGCAATCTCCAGGACGAACACTTCAACACCTGGGGCATGGACTTCACCTGGCAGGCCAAGCCCATCCCGCTGGATATCCACGCCGAGTACGCGCACAGCCCGGAGATGGGGAACGGCTACTGGATCGAGGCCGCCTACCGCACGCGCCAGTGGCGGGGCAAGTTCTTCCGCCGGTCGCAGGCCGTGCTGCGCATGGAGCAGTACTTCACCCCTGCCATGGGAATGGGCGGCGGTGGCGGCGGGCACGGCGAGGAACTGCCGGACGTGAATACACAGCGCTTCATGTTCGGCTGGAATTACTACTTTAACGACGCGCTCAAGCTGAGCACCGCCTACGGACGGAACTTCAGCTCCGACGGCGACCGCAACATCTGGAGCATCGGCCTTTCCTATCGCTGGTTCTTCGGGCTGGGAGGCAAACAAAAATGAAACGCAAATCGGTCATCGGCATGCTGTTCTTCGCACTGGTGGCATTCGCTGTGCTCGCGGCGGCACAGCCGGGAGGGGGCGGGAGCAAGGCCGCCGGGAAGGCGGCGGACGACCCGCCCCCAGCGACGACAGCAGCGGCCTCCGAAGAGCCCGCGCGACCCGTCCGCCAGGAGGTGGATGGCGATCAGGCCTACAAGGCCAACTGCATGCGCTGTCACACCGCGCCACGCAAATTCTCCGCCCGCGAGATGGTCACCGTGATGCGCCATATGCGCGTCCGCGCCAACCTGACAAAAGCGGAGGAGCAGGCCATCCTGCGTTACCTGACGCGGTGACCAGCCAATGGGGATCCGCAGTTTTATGAGGAGGATGTCATGAAGGCAATCACAAGGATGACAGTGGCCGCATCCATGGCGGTTCTGCTGCTGGCATTGACAAGCCGAGGCGCGGGAACCCCGCGGACGTTCGACATTGTCGCGGACAAGGACAACATGTTCCGCGTCGCCGGCCAAAAGAAGAACGTCATCACGGTCAAGGCGGGTGAGGTGATCAAGCTGCGCATCACTGCCCACAAGAGCAGCGAGTGGGACAAGGACGGCTCGGTGCACAGCTTCACCATCAACAAGCTCAAGGACCAGGGCTGGGACCTGCGGCTGAAAGAGGGAACGCAGGAGTTCACGCTGGTTGCGCCCTCGGAGGCTGGCGAATACGTGGTGGAGTGCACCGTGAAATGCGGGGAAGGCCACGACGACATGAAGATGAAACTGGTGGTCACGCCCTGACGGGGGTCGTATGGAAAGCACGCGGCGGGGTTTCGTCCAGTTCCTGGTTCGCGGCGCCACGCTGGTGGGCGCCGTGGGCGTGGCCTGGAAGGCAGGCGCCTCCCGGATTTTCCGCGAGGTACTGCCCGCGCGCTCGATCGCGCCGGGAAACCAGCGCTGGGTGATGGTCCTGGACCTGGCCAAGTGTGACGGCTGTCGCGACTGCACCAAGGCCTGCGGCGCAATGCATTTCGTCCCCCCCATGCAGGAGTGGATCCGGGTTTACGAGGTCAGCGACAACCCCGCCGCCGGCTCCTACTGGCTGCCTCGCCCCTGCATGCACTGCGACAATCCGCCCTGCGTGCGCGGCTGTCCCGTGGGAGCCACCTTCAAGCGCACCGACGGCATCGTGATGCAGGACAATGACCGCTGCATCGGCTGCCGCAACTGTATCGCCCAGTGTCCCTACTCGGCCCGCGCCTTCAACTGGGGCGAGCCTCCCCACACCCCGGAGGAGCTGGCGCAGCCCTATGCCATGGAGTACATGTACCCGCACCGCAAGGGAACGGTGGAGAAGTGCGGCTTCTGCCCGCACATGCTGCGCGAGGGCAAACTGCCCGTGTGCGCCAGCCATTGCTCCATGGGCGCCGTCTATTTTGGCGACGAACTGGAGGACGCGGTCACCAATAGCAAGGGCGAGACCATTCAGTTCAGCAAGATCGCCAAACGCGGCGCCGGCTTCCGCCTGATGGAAGACCTGGGAACGGAGCCCCGTGTCTACTACCTCCCGCCGGCGAGCCGCAAGTACGCGTCGCCGGAAGAGAGAAACTCCGCAGGTCTGGCGTCCCTCGGCATCGAGGGGAGGGGATAGTGGAAGCCCGCGAACAGAACCTGTTGCGCTCCATGTTCGAAACCAGTTGGCGATATTACCTGTGGCTGGCCTTCCTAAGCGGGGTTTTGCTGCTGGGTCTGGTCGCCTATATCCACCAGTTCCGGCAGGGCCTGGTGGTCACCGGCCTGCGCGACCAGGTGTCGTGGGGCCTCTACATCACGAACTTCGTGTTCTTCATCGGCATCAGCCACGCGGGCACGCTCATCTCGGCCATTCTGCGGGTGACCGATGCCGGGTGGCGACAACCGATCACGCGCATGGCGGAAGCCATCACCGTGTTCGCGCTGTGCATCGGCGCCCCCATGGTCATCGTGGACATGGGGCGGCCGGACCGGCTGCTGTACATCTTCCGCCATGGACGCATCCAGTCGCCTATCGTGTGGGACGTGCTCTCCATCAGCACCTACCTGATGGGCTGCGTCCTCTACTTCTTCATCCCCATGATTCCCGATCTGGCGCTGCTGGCGGAGCGGCCCGGGATTGCTCCCTGGCGCCGCTGGCTCTATCGCAAGCTCGCGCTGGGCTGGACCGGGACCCAGGAGCAGAAGCGCCTGCTCGAGAAGGCCATTTCCGTCATGGCCATCATCATCATTCCCCTGGCCGTCTCGGTACATACCGTGGTTTCGTGGATCTTCGCCATGACCCTGCGGCCGGGATGGGACAGCAGCATCTTCGGCCCCTACTTCGTCATCGGAGCCATCTACTCGGGCGCCGCGGCCGTGATCGTCTCCATGTGGGTGCTGCGCCGGATCTTCCGCCTGGAGGACTACGTCCGGCCCTTGCACTTCCGGAACCTGGGCCTGCTGCTGCTCTCCTTCGCGCTGCTCTATCTCTATTTCAACATCAACGAATACCTGACCGCTGGTTACAAGCTGGAGGGTATGGAGCGGCAGCTCATCAGCCGCCTGTTCGTCGGCGAGTACGCCTGGGCGTTCTGGAGCGTGCAGGCCATCGGCGTGTTCATCCCCCTGCTGCTGATGCTGACCGTGCTGACGTGGAAGCGGTACCAGGAGTTTCTGGTGCCCGGCGTGGTGCTGGCCTCCGCTTGTGTGGTGGTGGGCGCATGGGCGAAGCGGTACCTGATCATCATTCCCACTCTGCAGACCCCGTTCCTCCCGCCGCGTGAGGCGGCAGCCGTCCAATACCATCCCACTTGGGTGGAGTGGTCCATCACGGCTGCGGCTGTCGCCGGCTTCCTGATGATCTACAGCCTGCTCCTAAAGCTGTTCCCCATTGTCTCCCTGTGGGAGACGCGAGAGGCCGGGCATGCGGAGGAGGAAGCGCCCGTGGCCGCGCCGGCGCATCCATCACGCTGGTGGGCTCCAAGCGGGTTCACGGCCCTGCTGCTTGTCGGAGTCCTGCTGGCGCCGACGCCGGCGTCGGCAGCTGCGCGCCCGGCTGCGGCCAAGCAGCCCAAGCCCGTGGCGCTGGCGCTGGAGTGGAAGGTCTTGCCGCAGCCGGAGGCTCCCGCGCCGGAGCCGACTGCGAAGTCGGGGGAACGGGTTTATCTCTACTCGGGGCGGCTGCTGGATCCATTCCATATGTTCAGCAGCGCCTCGGCGGAAGACGAGAAACCCGCTCCTGCCATCCAGGTGACCGCCGGACTGCGGGACCAGAGCGGCGCCCCCATCAGCTTCAAGGCGGTGGAATTCGCGCTGCGCACCAGCTTCGGTACGCTCTCCTTCGGCAGCCGCCCAACCAACGACCAGGGTCAGGCGACGCTGGTGATCCGCGACCATCGTTTGGGTTTTTATCCCGTCGTAGCCAGCTTCCGTGGCGACGACGACTTCGCCGCAGTACACCAGGAGACGGCGGTTGACTTTGGGCTGCGGCCGGCGCAGGCGCTGCCGCGTGTGGGAGTGCTCATCACGCCCTACGCTACCCCGGCCATCGGCGTCCCATTCCTCTTCTTCTATGGTCTGATGTGGGTGGTCTTCGTCTACGCTTTTGGCTACTTGATTCTTTACCGTATGCGCCGTGCTGGGGTTCACCGTCCCAGCGGTCACGACTCGCACGAACCGCCCGCGCCCCCGCCGCCCCCAAAACCAGCCGTCGCTGGCCACTGAGAAGCCCTCTCAAAAAACGGTATAATGAGGTCCTTAGGCGGCCGGACGGCTGCCTTTCAGGGACCGAACCCGATGTCGAAACAAGTGAAGGCTGTGATCCTGGCGCTCTCCAGCGCCCTGGTGCTCTTGATAATGGCCGGAGGCCTGGGAGTGCGCGCCTCCTCCAATGAGGGCGCCTACCGGCAGTTGGGCGTGTACAGCGAGGTGCTGTCGCGCATCCGCAGTGAATACGTTGAGGAGCCCAACGTGCCCCACGTGACCGACGGGGCGCTGCACGGCCTGCTGGAATCGCTGGACGCCAACTCCAGCTACCTGAGCGCCGATGAGTACCGCGAGTACAAGAGCCGCCGCGAAGGCAAGGCGGGCATCGGCGCCACGCTCTCCCGGCGCTTCGGCTACGCGGCGGTAGTTTCCGTGCTGCCGGGCGGACCGGCGGACAAGGCCGGCATCACCGGCGGCGACATCATCGAAGCCGTCGAGAACCGCACCACGCGCGAGATGTCGCTGGCCGAAGTGCGCACCCTGATGCTGGGCCAATCGGGCTCGAACATCAATCTTTCCATCGTGCGCCCGCCGCGCGCCGCGCCCCAGAAGGTTACGGTCACGCGCGAGGCGGTGGCCGTGCCCGCGGTGGCGGAGAAGATGCTGGAGAACGGCATCGGCTACCTCAAGGTGGACGAGTTGGCCAAGGGCAAGGCGGCGGAGATCGGCGCCCGCATCAAGGCGCTGCAGCACGCCGGCGCCCGCAAGCTCATCCTGGACCTGCGCAACGATTCTGACGGCGACTCCGCCGAGGGCGTCGCCCTCGCCAACCTCTTCCTCAGCCAGGGCACCATCACCTACCTGCAGGGACAGAAGCATCCGCGCGAGACCTTCAGCGCCGATCCCCAGAAGATGGTCACCAGCCTGCCGCTGGTGGTGCTGGTGAATCGCGGCACCGCCGGCCCGGCCGAGATCGCCGCCGCCGCCATCCTGGAGAACGCCCGCGGTGACGTGGTGGGCGACAAGACCTTCGGCGTGGGCTCGGTGCAGAAGCTCATCGAGATCCCCGACGGCTCCGCCCTCATCCTGACCGTGGCCAAGTACTATTCGCCCTCGGGCAAGGCCATCCAGGACACCTCCGTCACTCCCAACGTGCTGGTCGCCGATGCCGCGGAGGACGCCGGGATCTCGGACGACGACGACGACAACGCCGCCCCTCCGGAGGAGCTGAAGAAGCCCACGCCTCCCAAGGAAGATGAACAGCTTAAGCGCGCCATCGAACTGCTGAAGAACAAGGAACAGAAGGCCTAGCCGGGTAGCGCCGGCGTCCCGCCGGCAACCGCGACGCTGGACAGGGGGCCCACGTCCACGCCGACCATAAGCGAGGGTGCCCCACGTTCGCGCCGCGGTTTTCGGCGCTAACGTGGGAGGATCCCGGGAACAATCCGCCCTCCTCGCCCCTCTATCTCTCCAGGGACCCGGCAGGGTGAGGGAAGCTCCGTGCTATCCTGAGTTGACTCTGCTCCGCGTTCCGACGGAATGCAGTACCTGTACTCCAATCTCCCTCCCGTAAAAGTAGCGGGAAAGAAGCTGGTGGGCCGCGTGGTCTTCGGCCTGCTGGTGCTGGTCGCCGCGCTCGTCGGGGCGGTGGGCGGCCTGCTCATCGTCTATTCCACCGACCTGCCCGAGGTGGGCGAGCTGGAGCACTACCGGCCCAGCGCCATCACCGAGCTCTATGACGACCAGGGGCGGGTGATCGGCTCCTTCGCCCTGCAGCGGCGCGTGCTCGCCTCCTACGACGACTTCCCCAAGCTGCTGCGCGACTCCGTCGTCTCCATCGAGGACAAGGAGTTCGAAAGCCACTGGGGCATCAACTTCTGGCGAGTGCTGGGCGCCGCCTGGCGCAACCTGCGCTCCGGACACAACGTCGAGGGCGCCTCCACCCTCACCATGCAGCTCTCCCGCAACCTCTTCCTCTCGCCCGAGCGCAGCTACAGCCGCAAATTCCAGGAGGTGATGCTCTCCATCCAGATCGAGCGGCGCTTCACCAAGCCCCAGATCTTCACCCTCTACGCCAACCAGATCTATCTAGGACACGGCGCCTATGGCTTCGAGGCGGCGTCCCAGTTCTACTTCAGCAAGCACGCGAAAGACCTGACGCTGGAAGAGGCGGCGCTGCTCGCCGGCCTGCCCAAAAGCCCGGAGGGCCTCTCGCCCATCAACAACCCCGAGCGCGCCATCCGGCGGCGCAACATCGTCCTCAACTCGCTGCTGGAGGACGGAAAGATCACCGCGGAGGAAGCGACCCGCGCCAAGAACTCGCCGCTCAAGCTCGAGATCCAGAACCCCTCGAACTCCGTCGCTCCCTACTTCGCCGAGGAGATCCGCCGCTACCTGGAAAAGAAGTACGGCGCCAGCGAGGTGCACCAGGGAGGCCTGCGCGTCTATACCTCGCTCAACCTGGAGATGCAGAAGGCCGCGAACCGCGCCATGCTCGAAGGCTTGGCCGCGTACGAGCGCCGCCACGGCTGGAAGGGCGGGCTGAAGAACGTGGTCCTGGCCGGCCAGAGCGTGAAGGCCTACCAGCATCCCGACTGGAACGAGCCGCTCGAGCCGGGCAGCTATGTGCACGCGCTGGTGACCGATTCCACCGCCGTGCTGGCCATCGTAAAGTTCGGGCGCTACAGCGCCCCCATCACCGCGGCGGAGATGAAGTGGACGGGACGCCGCTCGCCCAAGGACATCATGGCGGTGGGCGACATCGTTTACGTGCGCATCGAGTCGCTGGACCCGCCGGAGAACGCCAAGGTCACGCTGGAGCAGGATTCGGGCGCGCAGGGCGCGCTGCTCGCCCTGGATAACGCCACCGGCGACATCAAGGCCATGGTCGGCGGCCGCGATTTCGACGTCTCGCAGTTCAACCGCTCCACCCAGGCGCTGCGCCAGGTGGGCTCCTCCTTCAAGCCCTACGTGTACACCGCGGTCATCGACGGCGGCGCCTCTCCCGACGACGTCATCCTCGACGCGCCCGTCACCTTCATGACCGCCTCCGGGCCCTACGCTCCTCACAACTACGACGACCGCTTCGAAGGCAACATCACCCTGCGCCGCGCCCTGGCCCAGTCGCGCAACATCCCCGCGCTCAAGCTGGCCGAGCGCGTCAGCATCCGGACGGTGATCGAGTACACCCGGCGCTTCGGCATCACCTCGGCGCTGCCGCCCTATCTGCCGCTGGCCCTGGGATCGGCCGACATCACCCTCTACGAACAGACCGCCGCCTTCACCACCTTCCCCAACGACGGCGTGCGCGTGACTCCGCGCTACATCCGCAAGGTCACCGACTACGACGGCCGGGTGCTGGAGGAGAACTATCCCGAGGTCAAGGACGTCATCAGCAGCCGCACCGCGCGCATCATGACTTCCATGCTGCGCGAGGTGGTCGAGCACGGCACGGCGGCGCGCGCCGGCGCCGAACTCAAATACCCTTTGGCCGGCAAGACCGGCACCACCAACGACTTCACCGACGCCTGGTTCGTGGGCTTCTCGCCCTCGCTCACTTGCGGCGTCTGGATCGGCTTTGACGAGAAGAAGACCCTGGGCAAGAACGAGACCGGCGGGCACACCGCCCTTCCCCTGTGGATCGCCTTCATGAAGACGGCGCTCCAGGGTCACGAGCCGGAAGACTTCGGCCCCGCGCCCGCGGTCCCGCCCACCGCTCTGGCGCAGAAGGTGGACACGCCCGACCAGACTCCCGGCGACGGCGAGACTCCCCACTAGGTAGCGCCGGCGTCTCGCCGGCAACGATGCGGCTCAACTCGCCTGCGCCGTCATTCTGGCGGCCTGTCGTTGTTCGGGCTTGTCGCGGGCAGGGCAGTGGTATATCAATGGGCGTCTCCCATGCGCCCGGTGACGTGGCTGAAGCCCGTTCTGATCAGCGCCCTGCTGAGCGCAGTGGTTTGCCTCGTGACCAGCGCGGCCTCGCGCTCCGCGCTGATGGGTGATGTGGAGCGCTGGGGCTACGACCTGCTGGTGAATGCCGGCGGCTATCCGCCGCCGCGCGAGGACGTGGTCCTGGTGGATTTCGACGACGCCTCCGTCGCCGCGCTCCATACCTTTCCCGTGCCCCGCGGACTGGTGGCCAAGACCCTGCGCAAGATCTCCGAGGGGAATCCCGAACTCATCGGGCTGGACATGTTGCTCTCCGAGAAGCGCGCGCCGGAAGAGGACCAGGATATGGCTGCCGCGCTTCGGGACGCCGGGAACGTTGTGATCGCCGGCCAGCTCGGCTCCGGCCAGCTTCCACTGGCCAATCCCTTGCCGGAGTTCTGCCAGCCCGAAGCCGGCCCTCGGAGCATTTCCTACTGCAAGCCGGGCGGCGCCTTCGGATACGCCTTCGTCAATATGCCGGTGGATGACGACGCGTTTATTCGCCGTGCCTACCTGCTTCCTGCTCCGAAAGCCTCTGCTCTGTCGTTTCCCGTGGTCCTGACACGGGATTTCCGCCGAGAGGCAGTGCAACGCGGCCCGGATGGCGCTTACCGGTTCGGCGGCCACGAAGTCCCGGTTGACGACGACGGCGCGTTCTTAATCGGCGCCTGGAATGTGAAACCTGTGCGAACCGTACCGGCCGCGACCGTGCTCGCTCCCGGGTTCGACCCTGGGATCTTCAAGGGAAAGCTCGTGCTCATAGGACAGAGCAATGACGCCGCTAGAGACCGATGGTTCACCCCGGTCTTTCGGCCGCGCCAGGACGATGGGAAGCATGTGATGCTTTCCGGCGCGGAGATCCAAGCGGCCGCGGTGGCCACGCTGCTCGACGGCCGCGCCATTCGCGTGATCGACCGCCAGACGTTGTGGGTCGTCAACTTTATGGTTGGCTGGTTGGTGCTGGCGCTGATCCTTGTCTCCCGGCCGGCCTACAGCGTGCCGTTGACGGTGGTGGCCATGCTGGGAGTGTATGGTGCGGCGCAGCATCTGTTCTCCTCCCATCACGCCTGGATGAAGTTCTTCACCACGGAATCGGTGGTGTTGCTGGCGCTGCCCGCGGGGCTGGGCTACCGCTTCGTCCAGGAGCGCTGGCTGAAGTCGCGGGCGGAGGCCGAACGGCAACAGCTCATGGGCATCTTCTCCCGCTACGTCTCGCCGGAGGTGGCGGCGGAGATTTGGGAGCGCCGCGGAGAGATCGTCCTGGGCGGACAGGAGAAGACGGCGACCGTGCTCTTCTCCGACATCCGCAGCTTCACCGCGCTCACCGCCGGCAAGCCCTCCGCCGAAGTGCTGGGCTGGTTGAACGACTACTTCACCGCTATGGCCGAGGTGATCCAGGAGCAGGGCGGCTTTCTCAACAAGTTCATCGGCGACGGCATCATGGCGCTCTACGGCGTCCCGTTGAGCAACGGCGCCCAGGACGACGCCTGCCGCGCGGTGGAGACGGCGCTGCGGATGATCGCACGGGTGGAGGCGCTCAACCGCGAGCACGAGGACGACCCGCGCTATCCGCGGCTCAGGATCGGCGTGGGCGTTCACACCGGGCCGCTGACCGCGGGCAACGTCGGCTCCCGCGACCGCATGGAGTACTCCGTCATCGGCGAGACCGTCAACCTGGCCTCCCGCCTGGAGAGCCTGTGCAAGGACTTCAAAACCGGCATCGTGCTCAGCCCGGAGACCTTCGCTCTGGTCCAGGAGCGCTTCGCCACGCGGCCCTTGGGCGAGACCGCGGTGCGCGGCTTTGAAGGCAAAATCCAGGTGTATACTGTCGTCCGACCCTCCCCCGTTTCAGGCGACACTCCCCCGGAGCGATAGGATGACACTCAAGCGCATTTTTGCCGCGGCTGGCGCAGTTCTGCTGGTGTGCGCCTCCGGCTTTGCTCAGAAACAGGAGAAGGCCCAGGCCCCGGCGAAGGCCGGCGCGGCGCAAGCCAAGCCCGCCGAGGCCAAGAAGCCGCGGGCGCGCGTGGTCACCGACCTCTCCGGCTTCGACCTGCTCGAATCCGGCAAGACCAGGACGCAGACCCAGGTGGCGGGCGCCACCCGCGGCATGGCTCGTCCCGCTGCCTTGGCGCCGCGGCTGGGCAAGCTCTACGGCGGCCAGCCCACTTTCTCCTGGACGTTCGAGGGCAAGGCGAAGAACTTCCTCTTCGTTCTGCAGGACGACGCGCGGAACGAGCTGTTCCACGCCGAGGTCACCGGCTACGAGTACCGTTATCCCGCCACCGCTCCGGCGCTCGAGCCGGGGAAGACCTACTTCTGGACCGTGGAAGTGACCTCGGCGATGTTAGTCAGTGAGCCCTCGGCGCTCGCCGGCTTCCTGCTGCTCAACGCAGCCCAGCGGGCCGAGGTGGAAAAGGACCTTGCCGCTGCCGCAGACCCTTACCAGGCGGGGCTGGCGCGCGCGCGGGCCTTCCGGAACCGTCGCCTGTGGTACGACGCCCTCGACGCCTACTCCGGCTTGATCGCCCGCTATCCGGATCGGGCCGAACTCTACGAAGAGCGCGGCACCATCTACGCGCAACTGGAAGCGACCAAAGCGCTGGCCGAGCAGGACTTCGCCCGCGCCGACCAGCTCACCGCCGGCAGCGCCTCGCACCCATAGTCCTCTTGAACTGTGTGGCACAGAGCCTGCCCTGAGCGAAGTCGAAGGGCGTCCTCGCCTGTGCGGTTTCGCCACGGCCTGTGTGGACGCGGGCGACTCGCCCGCGATAAGCTCTGCCCCTCTGCATCGGAGGGACGCTATGCTCTCCCGGCGAAACCTGCCTGTTGCATTTCTCCTCGTAGCCTTTCTTTGCCTCCCCTGCGCCGCGCAAAAGAAGCGCTGGAAGCAGCTCAACGATCAGGTCAAGCAGCTCTACGCCCAGGGCCACTACGCCGAGGCCATCCCGATTGCCGAGGAGGCGGTGCGCGCGGCCGAGGCAGCTTTTGGGCCGGAGCATCCCCACTTGGCCACGGTGCTGAACAACCTGGCGGAGCTTTACCGTGCCCAGGGCAAATACGCTGAAGCCGAGCCGCTCTACCAGCGCGCCCTACGCATTTATGAGAAGGCTCTGGGACCGGAGCATGCCGACGTGGCTGCGCCCCTCAACAACTTGGCGCTCCTTTATGGGACCCAGGGTCGCTACGCCGAGGCCGAGCCGCTCCACCAGCGCGCCCTGCGCATCCGGGAGAAGGCCTTCGGGCCGGAGGATCCCGACGTGGCCCAGTCCCTGTACAACCTGGCGACGCTCTACGGGGACCAGGGACGCTACGCCGAGGCGGAGCCTCTCCTCCAGCGCGCCCTTGGCATCCTTGAGAAGGGGTTGGGGCCCGAGCATCCTGACGTCGCCAGATCCTTGGACAACCTAGCGGTGCTTTATGAGATGCAGGAACGCTACGCCGAGGCCGAGCCTCTCATCCAGCGCGCCTTGCGCATCCGGGAGAAGGCCCTGGGGCGGGAGCACCCCGATGTGGCCACCTCCCTGAACAACCTGGCGAGGCTCCGCCTCTACCACCGCCGCTACGCCGAGGCCGAGCCCCTCTTAGAGCGCGCCTTGCGCATCCGGGAGAAGGCCCTGGGGCCGGAGCACCCCGATGTGGCCGCCTCCCTGAACAACCTGGCGGAACTCTACCGGGCGCAGGGCAAATACGCGGAGGCGGAGCCGCTGTACCAGCGCGCCCTACGCATCTACGAGAAGGCTCTGGGACCGGAGCATGCCGACGTGGCCACCTTCCTGAGCAACCTCGCGGCGTTGCAAGTAGCCCAGGGAAACGCGGAGGCGGCTCAGCCCCTCTTCGCCCGTTCGCTCGACCTCCTCTTCTACCGCTTCCAGTACAGCTTCACCTACATGAGCGAGAAGGAGCGCCTGCAGTTCCTCGAGACCGTTTCCTACGAGTTCCCCGGATACTTCAGCTTCTGTGTCACCTACGCCGGGCAGACGCCCGCGCTGGCTGGCAGCATGTACGACGTCCTGCTGTGGGAGAAGGGCTTCGTGGGGCAGAGCATCGCTGCCCTCCGCGCCAAGATCGCCGCGAGCGGCGACCCTGAGGCCCTGAAGCTCCTCGACCAGCTCACCGCCCTCAAGCAGCAGCTCTCGTCCCTACTCAACAAGCCCGGCGCCGACCGTGCCGCCTGGCAGAAGCAGATCTCGGACCTCCAGGCCCAGGCTGACCAAGTGGAACAGGAGCTGGTGCGCCGCTCCGCGGCATTACAGGAAGACAAGAAGCTCGAGCGGGTGACCTGGCGCGATGTGCAGAAAGAGCTGAAGCCGGGCGAGGCTGCGGTCGAGATGGTCAAGTTCCACTTCTATGACGGCAAGAAGTGGACCGACAGCTACAAGTACGTGGCTTTGATCGTCACCCGCGAGACCACGACGGCGCCCACACTGGTTCTACTGGGAGAAGCCAAGGATCTCGAAGCCGAGCCGCTCAAGGACTACCAGCAACTGGTGCAGCAGCAGGCACCGCCGGAAGGTGACGCCGCACCTTCGTCCTCTGCCGCGACCTCCGCCTCTGGCGCCAGGTTCTACGCCGCCTTCTGGCAGCCGCTGGAGAAGCCGCTCGCCGGCGCAGAGCGCGTCTATCTCTCTCCCGACGGGGTGCTCAACCAGGTCTCGTGGGCCGTGCTCTCCAGCCCTGATGGGAAAGCGCTCTCCGACCAGTACGACCTGCGCCTGGTCTCGAGCACCAAAGACTTGCTGCGGCAGCCGCGCGCACCCGGGAGCCAGTCGGCGGTGCTGGTGGGCAATCCCAAGTTCGAGATGGAAGACTCGGAGCAGCGGGCGGCCGTGCGCGGAGTCGCCCCGGCGCAGCCGGTACTGCTGGCCTCGGCGGCAGGAGGAGGGACCGGGCTGCGCTCGCGCGACCCACTGCGCGGCGCCCTCACTCCGCTGCCGGGGACCAAGGTGGAGGTAGAATCTGTCGCCAAGCTGCTCCACGCCAGCGGATGGCACACGGACACCTACACCGAATCGCGGGCGCTCGAGGAAGCCGTCAAGCAGGTGCGGCAGCCGCGAGTGCTGCACCTGGCTACGCACGGCTTCTTCCTTCCCGACCAGCAGGTGAAGCGCCGGGCGGAGATGCTGGGCGTCGAAGAGACGCCGACCATGGACGACCCCATGCTGCGCTCGGGATTGTTCCTGGCGGGGGCGGAGCGCACGGTGGTCGAGAGCAATCCGCCCGCCGATCTCGAAGACGGCGTGCTCACCGCTTACGAGGCCACGCAACTGAACCTGCAAGGCACGGAGTTGGTGGTCCTGAGCGCCTGCGAGACGGGCTTGGGGAAAGTGGAGACCGGCGAGGGCGTCTTCGGGCTGCGCCGGGCACTCCAGATCGCCGGGGCTGAGTCGGTGATGATGACCATGTGGTCGGTGCCGGACCGCGAGACCCAGGAGCTGATGTCGCTGTTCTACCAGAAGTGGCTGTCGGGAAAGGACAAGCACCAGGCCCTGCGCGAGGCGCAACAGGAGATGCGCCAGAAGGTGAAGGCCCGCTACGGCCACGACCTGCCGTTCTATTGGGGAGCCTTCGTGCTCGTCGGAAAATGAATGCCTGTGTGGACACGGGCGACCCCGCCCGTGCGGTTCTGTGGCAAGGAGTGTGTGGACGCGGGCGACTCGCCCGCGCAGCGACCCGCGAGGGACGCTACTTTTAACGCTAAACTCCGCGGGCGAGTCGCCCGCGGCCACATAACCACCCGTCCCACACAGTCCTTGCCTCCATTACAATTCTGGAGAGCTTATGAAAAGCCTCCTCCGCCTCTTCCTGCAAGCGCTGATCCTGCTGACGGTGGCGCTGGTGGCCTCGCTGGTCACCATGCGCCTGGCCATCCACGGGCGCGAAGTGCCCGTCCCCAAGGTGGTAGGGATGTCGGTGCGCCAGGCGGAGGACGCCGCCGCCGCGCAAGGCCTGCTGGTGGACGTGGAGAACCGCTTCTACAGCTCCGACGTTCCCGAGGGACGCATCGTCTCCCAACTCCCGCCGGCGGGGACGCTGGTGCGCCGGGGGTGGCGCTTGCGCGTGGCCCGCAGCCTGGGACCGCAGCGCGCCGTGATCCCCGACCTCATCGGGCAAAGCGGCCGCGCCGCGGAGATGAACGCGCGCCGCCGCGGTCTGGAGGTGGGCGCCAACGTGGTCGCCCACATCCCCGGCCTGCCGCCCGGCCAGGTGGTGGCGCAAAGCCCGCCGCCCAACGCCGTAGGCGTGGCCACGCCCAAGGTCAACCTACTGGTCACCGCCGGCGCCGAGGAGCAGAGCTGCATCATGCCCGACTTCGTCGGCCACCCGCTGGCCGAAGCCTCGTCCGCCATTGAGCAGGCCGGACTGCGCCTGGGCGAGGTCACCAACGCCGCCGCCCCCGGCGGCCACTCCATCATCCTGCGCCAGTCGCCGCCCCCCGGGCAGCGCGTCACCCCCGGCACGGTGGTGACGTTTGAAATCTCGCGCTGAGGTAGCGCCGGCGTCTCGCCGGCAACGACGCCGCAACCACGCACTGTGAGGCACGAGCCTGCCCAGTTTTTCGCCGAGCGCAGCGAGCCCTGAGCTTGTCGAAGGGGAAGTCGAAGGGTCCTCGCCCGTGTTCCTTGAGCCTTGTCGTTGCCGGCGAGACGCCGGCGCTACTCCCGCTCCACCACCGCCGCGAAGAAGCCGTCGCAGGGATGGACGCCCGGCAGGGTCTGCAGAAATCCTTCGCGAGTGAGCGAGCCCGAGTTGTCCCAGGCAAGTTCTCCCGCTGACCTCAGCTTGAGAAGCTCCTCGCGGCAGTCAAGCAGACGAAAGTCGTTGCGAGAGGAGAGCGCCTCGCTGACCACGTCCGCGTTCTCCTCCGGCTCGAGCGAGCAGGTGGAGTAGACCAGGCGGCCGCCGGGCGCGACGCGGTCGAGCGCGGCGCGCAGGATCGCCAACTGCTTGCGGTGCAGCTCGGCGAGCTCGCCTTGCGCGAGGCGCCACTTGATCTCCGGATTGCGTGCCAGCGTTCCCGTGCCCGAGCAGGGGACGTCCGCCAGCACGCGGTCGAACTGGAGGTCGAGCGGGAGCGCCAGGGCATCGGCAACAATCACGCTGACGTTGACGTTCGTGCCCGCCGCGCGGCGGCGCAGCGTGCGGGCGCGGTGCGCGTGCAGCTCCGCGGCCACGATCATCGCTTGCGGATTGCGCTCGGCGACTGCAGCGGTCTTGCCTCCGGGGGCGGCGCAGCAGTCGAGGATGCGCGCACCCGTCCCCACCAGGGCCGCCACCAGTTGCGAGGCCTCGTCCTGGATGGCGATGCGGCCGGCGGCGAAGCCTTTGCTCTGGGTGAAGTCGCCCGAAGCTACGCGGCGCGCGCGCTTCAGGAGCAGGCCGGGTGCGACGTCGATCCCCTCACGGCTTAACTCGTCGTCAGTAACGTCGGCGGACAGGCGCAGCGCGGTGCTGGGGACACTCTGATCGAACTCGCAGATGCGCGCCGCCGTGCTGATGCCAAAGTTTTCGGCCCAGCGCTCCACCAGCCAAAGGGGATGGGAATAACGGTCGGCTATCTCCTGCGCGCTTGCTCCTTCGCCGAGGTGTTCCACGTGGAGCACCATTCGCTGGCCGGCGAGGCGGCGCAGCACCGCGTTCACCAGAGGCGCGGCCGAGCGCTTCTTGGCTCGCTTGGCCAGTTCCACACTCTCGTGCACGGCAGCGCGCGCCGGCACACGCTCGAGGAATCCGAGCTGATACGCGCCCAGGCGCAGCGCCGTCAGCACTTCCAGGTCGAGCTTGGCGAGCGGCTGGGAGCATGCGGCGGCGAGCAAGTGATCGAGGCGAGCGCGCCAGCGCAGCACGCCCATCACCAGCGCGGTGGTGAGAGACTTGTCGGCCTCGGAAAAGCGGGTGAGGCGGGAAGAGTGCAACAGATCCGCGGCGTAGGCGCCGCCGCGCTCCACGCGCAGCAGGATCTCGTAGGCGGCGAGGCGCGCGGCAGAGACGGGCACGCCGCTACTCGCCCAGGCGCTCACCGGAGCGCGGGTGGTAGCCGTGGAGGAAGTCGCGCCCGGTCATGCGCTTGCGTCCTTCGGGCTGGAGCTCGAGAAGTTCCAGCGCGGTCGCGCTGCCGCAGCCGGCGAGCAGGCGCTCGCCTTCGACGGTGAGGATGCCGGGTTCGAGCGCGGGCGCGACCGGCGCGATTGCTGCCGCGGCAGTCACAGACAGTTGCTTGCCGCGGAAAGTGGTGAACGCTCCGGGCCAGGGCTGGAATCCGCGCAGGCGATTGGCGTTCTCCTGCGACGTGCGCGCAAAGTCGATGCGGCCATCCTTTTTCTTCAGCAGGGGCGCGAGCGTGGCGTGGGAGTGGTCCTGCGGCCGCGGCTGGAGCCTGCCCGCTTCCAGACCGCGCAGAGTCTCGACCATGAGGTCGGCGCCGATCGCCGCCAGGCGCGGCGCCAGGGTCACGGCGGTGTCCTCGGGCGCGATTGCCGCCTCCTTCTGCAGCAGGATGTCGCCGGTGTCGAGGCCTTCGTTAATGCGCATGGTGGTCACGCCGGTGACGGTTTCTCCGTTGGCGATGGCCCATTGGATGGGCGCGGCGCCGCGGTACTTGGGCAGAAGCGAGGCGTGCAGGTTGAGGTTGCCGAGCGGTGCCAGCGCCAGCATCCACGGGGGAACGATGCGCCCGTAGCCCACGATCACGATGGCCACCGGCTTCAGCGATTCCAGCTGCGCCCGCAGCGCGTCATTCGTCTTGATGTTTTCCGGCTCGATGACGGCGAGCCCCAGCGCCTGCGCTCGCAACTTGACGGGCGACGCCGCAGATTTCTGCCCGCGTCCGCGTGGCCGGTCGGGCTGGGTCACCACCAGCCGCACGCGGAAGCCGCTCTCCGCCAGCTTCTCCAGCGTGGGGACGGCGAATTGCGGCGTGCCGCAGAAGACAAGGTCCATGGAGCAATTTGTAATTTGTAATTTGTGATTTGAAAAGTGAATCTTCCAGGGCGAAGAACGCGTAGCCAGATACAGGGAAGAAGCACAATTACAAATTACAAATTAGAAATCACAAATCACAAATCCCTACCACTCTCCTGCTTTGACCAGCTTCCGTATTTTACGCTTGATGAGGTCGCGCTTCAGGGCGCTGATGTGGCTGATGAAGAGCTTGCCGTCCAGGTGTTCGGTCTCGTGGAGGAAGGCGCGGGCGAGCAATTCCTCGCCAGTGTGCTCGAAGGTTTTGCCGTGGACGTCCTGGGCGCGCACGGTGACGCGGTTGGGGCGGGTGACCTTCTCGTGGAATTCGGGCAGGCTGAGGCAGCCTTCCTTCGAGTTCTGGCGGCCCTCCTTGTGGATGATCTCGGGATTGATGAGGACCATCTTCTGCGCCGGGTTTTTCTTGAAAGTGACGTCCACCACGGCGATGCGTTTGGAAATGCCGATTTGCGGCGCGGCCAGGCCGACGCCGTGCGCGGCGTACATGGATTCGAACATATCCTCGATGAGCTTGCGCAGCGCCGCGTCGAAGACGGTGACGGGCGCGGCAGTTCGCTCCAGCACGGGGTCGCCGAATTTAACGACTGGATAAATCATGCGTAACGGTCAGCACCCAGTGGCCAGCAAGCTCCCAAGCAGGTCCCTCGCTGCGCTCGGGATGACAATCTTACGGAAGTCCGGGCGAGGATGTTAATACTCCTTGAGCTGCTGGCAATAGCCGAGAAAATTGCGCAAGGTCTCGAGCATGGAGTCGCCGCCGAATTTCTCCAGGGTGCAGCGGGCGAGGGTGAGCGCCACCATGGCCTCGGCGGCGACGCCGGCGGCGGGCACCACGCAGACGTCCGAGCGCTCGTAGCTGGCCGCGACCGGCTGGCGCGTCTTGAAGTCCACCGACGCGAGCGGCCGGCGCAGCGTGGAGATAGGTTTGAGATAGCCGCGCACCAGGATGTCCTCGCCGTTCGAGACTCCGCCTTCCATGCCGCCGGCGCGGTTCGACTTGCGAGTGAAGCCGGTGAAGCGCGCGGCGGACTTCGTTGCGCGGGCGTAGCCGATGGGATCCTGCACGGCGGAGCCGGAGGCGGCGGCGTTCGAGATGCCGCAGCCAATCTCCACCGCCTTCACCGCGGGCAGCGACATGACGGCGAAGGCGAGCAGGGAATCGAGGCGCTCGTCCCAGTTGGCGTAAGTGCCCAAGCCGGGCGGCGCGTGGTGGGCCACCACTTCGAAGACGCCGCCCACCGAGTCGCCGGTGCGGAGCGCGCGGTCCACCTCCGCCTTCATGCGCTTCTCGGCTTTTGGGTCGGCGCAGCTCAGCAGGACTTTCTTGCGCGCGGCGGTGGCACGAATCTTCTTCCACGGGATCTCGGGATCGGAGACCGCCGCGCCGCCGACGGCGAGGACGTGGCTCGCGATCTCGATGCCGAACTGGCGCAGAAACAGCTTGGCAACAGCGCCCACAGCCACGCGGGCCGCCGACTCGCGCGCCGAGGCGCGCTCCAGCACGTAGCGCGCTTCCGGGAAGTTGTACTTCAGGGCGCCGGCCAAGTCGGCGTGGCCGGGGCGGGGCGCGCTGAGCGCCTTGTGCTTGGCCGGGTCGCCCTTCTCAACGGGGAGCGCCTCCTGCCAGTTCTGCCAGTCCTTGTTTTCGAGCCGGACGACGATGGGCGAGCCGATGGTCGAGCCCTGGCGCACGCCGGCGAGGAAGTGCGCGCGGTCGCGCTCGATGCGCATGCGCCCGCCGCGGCCGTAGCCCTGCTGGCGCCGCCATAGTTCGCGGTCCACGAAGGCGGAGTCGATCCTCAGGCCGGCGGGGATGCCCGAAAGCAGGGCGACCAGCGCCTCGCCGTGGGACTCACCGCCAGTGGAGAAACGCAGCATGGTTACTTGCTCTTTCCGGCCAGCGTGTCCTTGTACACCACGCCGCCCTTCATGACGAAGCCCACGTTCTCCAGGGCGCGAACGTCGGCCAGCGGGTCGGCGGAGACGGCGATCACGTCAGCGTACTTCCCGGGCGCGATCGAGCCGATGTCCTTCGCGCGGCCCAGCAGGTCGGCGGCGTCCGAGGTAGCGGCGCGCAGGGCCTGCGCCGGCGTCATGCCGTACTTCACCATGTAGAAGAACTGTTTGGCGTTATCGCCGTGGGGATAGACGCCGGCGTCGGTGCCGAAGGCCATCTTCGCGCCCGCCTGCACCGCCTTGGCGAAATTCTCGCGCTGCAAGCGGCCGATGCCTTTTTCCTTTTCGATGAACTCTTCGGGGATGTGGAATTCGAGGGCCTTGCCCAGGATGTAGTCGTCGTTGTAGATGTCCATCACCAGGTAGGTGCCGCGCTCCTTGGCCATGCGGACGCCTTCGTCGTCGATGAGGCTGGCGTGCTCGATGGAATCGATGCCGGCGGCGATGGCGTTCTTGATGCCCTGGGCGCCGTGGGCGTGGGCGGCGATCTTGCGGCCGGCCATGTGGGCCTCGTCGGCCGCGGCCTTCAGCTCCTCGACCGTGAACTGCGGCGCGCCGGGGCTGTCGCCCTTGGAGAGCACGCCGCCCGAGGCCAGGATTTTGATGACGTCCACGCCGTACTTGAGCTGGGCGCGCACCACGTGGCGGACCTGGTCCACGCCGTCGGCGATGCCATAGTCGCGCTCCTCGGGAAACATGGAGACGCGGGTCTGCGGCGAGTAGTTGTTGAGGTCGCCATGTCCGCCGGTGATGGAGATGCCGGGCCCGCTGGCCACCACGCGAGGACCGGGAAGGAAGCCTTCGTTGATGGAGTTGCGCAGGTCCACCGCCAGGAAGGGCGGCGAGCCCACGTCGCGCACGGTGGTGAAGCCGGCCTCGAGCGTGGTGCGGGCGTTGAGCACGCCGGCGAAGGCGCTCTGGAAGGGCGTGTCCTTGAAGTCGTAGATGGGATCGTAGCGGTCGGCGCGCGCGCCCAGGTGGGTGTGGCAGTCGATCAGGCCGGGCAGCACGGTGGCGCGGGAGAGATCGAGGACCGTGGCGCCCGCGGGGATGGGCGTCTCGGCGGCGGCGCCCACGCTCCGGATGCGATTGCCCTCGATAACGATGACCATTGTTTCGCGCACCGTGTCGCCGGTTCCGTCAAAGAGGCGGCCGGCCTTGATGTAGGTGATCTTGGGGGCGGGCTTCTCTGCCGGCGGTCGCTGTGCCAAGCCGGAGGCGGCCAGAAAGAACAGGACTGAAATTGCAGCAAGGGCGCGTTTCATGAAGGCTCCCGGGGTCGAGGTCAAACCACTCAGTGTCGCGGCTGGCGGCGGGGATTGTCAATGCGAGTTTTGACTTGTACGCCGGGCGCGCCGGATAATCGCGCCGCCGTGCCTTCCCACGACAATCCGGCGCTGTTCACCCGCTCCTTCCAGAAGAAGTTCCCTTCGGCGGTGCGGGGCGAGGGCGTGTACCTGTGGGACGCCGAGGGCAAGCGGTATCTGGATTTCTCCGGCAGCGCGGCGGTGAACTTCATCGGGCACGGCGTGGCGGAGATCGCCCAGGCCATGGCGGAGCAGGCGGCCCGGCTGGAGTTCGTGCACTCCAGCCAGTTTGTGACGCCCGTGGCGGAAGAGTTCGCCGCGGAGCTGCTGGAGTTCGCCGGGGAAAACTTCCGCGGCGGGGCGGTCTATTTCACCAGCGGCGGCTCGGAGGCGGTGGAGACCGCGTTGAAGCTCGCCCGGCAGTACCAGGTGGAGATTGGCGAAGAGAAGCGCTTCCTCATCCTCAGCCGGAAGCAGAGTTACCACGGGGCAACGCTGGGGGCGCTGGCCGTCTCCGGCAACGTGATGCGCCGGGAGATGTATCTCCCCATGGTGCGCGAGTTCGAGCAGGCCGCCACGCCCAACTGCTATCGCTGCCCCTATGTCTGTCAGGACTGCGGGGCGAAGTACGCCGCGGACGTCGAGCGTCTTCTGGAGGCGGCGGGCGGCGAGGCTGCGGCCTTCATTCTGGAGCCGGTGAGCGGAGCAACGCTGGGCGCGGCCGTGCCGCCCGCGGGATATCTGGAAAAAGTGGCGGCGGCCGGCGCGCGGCACGGTGCGCTGCTCATCGCCGACGAGGTGATGACCGGCTGCGGGCGCACCGGGCGCAACTTCGCGGTCGAGCACTGGGGCGTGGCCCCGGACATCCTGGTGGCGGGCAAAGGAATCGCCAGCGGGTACGCGCCGCTGGGCGCGGTGATCGCCAATAAGAAGGTTGTTGATGCCATCGCCCAAGGCTCCGGTTCGTTCGTCCACGGCTTCACCTACAACGCGCATCCGGTAGCGGTGACGGCGGGGCGCGCGGTGCTCGCGCGGATGAAGTCGCGGAAGCTGGTGGCGGCGGCAGCGTCCACCGGCGCCGAAGATTCCGCTGGCGCGGTGCTTGAAACCGAGCTGGACACTTTGCAGGATTGCCGCGCGGTGGGCGACGTGCGCGGCATCGGGATGTTGCGAGGCGTGGAGTTCGTCGCTGACAAGGCCGGCAAGCAGCCCTTCCCGCCGGAGCGGAAGTTCTCCAGCCGCGTGGCCCAGGCGGCGGCGGCGCGCGGGGTGCTGGTCTATCCCATGCAGGGGTGCGTGGATGGATTCGCGGGCGACCACCTGCTGATCGCGCCGCCGGCGGTGATCACGGCGGAGGAGATTCGCTGGGCGGTGGGGAGGCTGCGGGAGGCGATTGAGGAAGCCGAGGGGGGCTAACTCCCCCTTGTTCATTCCCGCTACAAACCTAGGTCCTTCGACTCGGGTTTCCCGCGCTGAAGAAACCGCGCGGGAGCCCTCCCTCGCTCAGGATGACAGCAGAAAAGCAGGTCCCTCCCCTTCGACTTCGCTCAGGGCTTCGGTCCTTCGGACCTCAGGCAAAGACCGCTCGGGATGACAAATCAAAGGGAGCGGCTGATCTCCGCGGCGGCGTCGCGGCCGGAGCGGATGCAGTCGGGCACCCCGATGCCGCGGTAGGCGTTGCCGATGAGCGCCAGACCGGGAAGTGATTGCCGCAGAAGCTCGATCTCGGCCACCCGGTCGAGGTGGCCGACCTCATACTGGGCCATGGCCGCGGGCCAGCGATACAGGCGCGCGAAGCGCGGCTCGGCGTAGAGGCCGAGAACGGCGCGCAACTCCAGGCGGACGGCCTGCACGGCTTCCTCATCGCTCAGGCCGGCGAGGTCTCGGTGGCGGTCATCGAGGAAAGTACGCAACAGCAGGCGGCCCTCGGGGGCGCGGTGCGGAAACTTGTTGTGCACGTAGGTGCAGGCCAGCAGGCAGCGCCCTTCACGGCGGGGCACCAGGAAGCCGTGGCCGCTGGCGAAGCGCCAGCGCAGCGAGGGCGGCAGCGGCTCCGCATCGAAGCCCAGGGAAACGGTCAGGGCGTTGTTATAAGGGATCTGGGCGAGCACGGCGGCGAGCGCGGGGCTGGCTGGCTCAAGCAGGTCGCTGGCGCGGAAGGCGGGGACGGCGAGCACGACGGAGTCGAACGATTCAGCGGCGGCCGAGACCACCTTCCAGCGATCTCCCTCGCGTTGCAGCTCCCGGACTGGGGTCGAGCGGCGCAGCGCAGCCGGATCCAGGCGCGCTACCACGGCGTCCACCAGTTGCTGCATGCCCTCCTTGAGGGAGGTGAAAAGCGGTTGCGGCGGCGCGCCGGCGTGTTTTCTGCGCGCGGCCAGCATGCCGCGGATCAGGCTGCCGGTCTGCGCTTCCATCTCGGCGAAGCGCGGCAGGACGGCGCGGGCGCTCAGGCGGGCGGCGTCGCCGCCATAGACGCCGGCCAGCAGCGGGTCGGCGAGGCGCTCCACCACCTCGCGTCCAAAGTGGCGCTCGACAAGTTCCGCAGCGGACTCGTCGGTCGGGGAGGAGCGCGGCGTGGAAAACAGCTCTGCCACCATGCGCAGCTTGGTCCGCCGCGAGAACAGCCGCGAGAAGACGATGGGCCAGGTCCGTGTGGGCACCATGAACTGCAGCCCGTCCGGCAGGGGGCGCAGGCGGCGGTTCACGACAATCCACGTCCGGCGGAGGCGGTCGTTCGAGCCGATGAGCTGATCTCCCAGGCCAAGCTCGCGGCACAGTTCCGCGGCCCAGGGTTTTTCGGTGAGGAAGGAGTCGGGTCCGGCCTCGACCAGGCAGTCGTCCACGCGCTCGGTGCGCAGCACGCCGCCCAGGCGCTCATCGGCTTCGTAGAGCACGTACTCAAGTGCCGCGCCCTGGCGCCGCGCCTGCTCCAGGTAGAAGGCGGCGCTCAGCCCGGCGATGCCGCCGCCGATGATGGCGATGCGTCTCATGGAATGGCGCTCATCGGGTCATTGGATCATTGGGGGAATCATTGGGGCTTGGCGATCTGCACCAAAGGCCTCGCGGGCCCCTCGGCGGCAAGGCGCGAGCGCACTACATCCGCGAGCGCGGCGATGAAGGTGGAGGAATCGTTGAGCGACTCGGCGCGCCACAGCTTCATCCCCTGCTGGGCGGCGAATTCGCGGAAGGCGACGTCTATGTCGTACAGCACCTCGATGTGGTCGCAGACAAAGCCGATGGGTTGGAGGAAAACGCCGCCGTGTCCTTTCTTCTTCAGCTCCCGGATGGTGTCGGCGACCGTGGGGCCGATCCAGGGGCCGCCGGACATGCCCTGGCTCTGAAAGGCGAAGCTCCAGTCGTCCACGGTGAGCGCGGGGAGCGCCATGGCGACGAGTGCCGCGGTCTGGCGCGCTTGAGTCTCGTAAGGGTCGCCTTCGAGGATGGTGCGCGAGGGAACGCTGTGCGCGGTGAAGAGGATGGGAACACGCGCGCCCAGTTCGTCGCAGGCGCGCTTCCATCCCGATTCGAGTTTCTCCGCGAAGGCGCGGATGAGCAGCGGGTGGTCGTGCCAGGCTTCGACGAACTCGAAGTGCTGGAAGCGCGGCCCGCTCTCGCGCATCGCCGCCTGGCGGTAGAGGCCGACGCTGGTGCGGGAGTTCTGCGGCGCCAGGCAGAGCGCGACCACGCGCTGGACGCCGTCGGCGGACATCTGCTGGAGGACGTCGGCGATGAACGGCGCCCAGTTGCGCATGCCGGCGTACACGGGAAGCTCCAGTTCGCGGGCTAGGAGCGCAGCCTGGCGCACGGAAATCTCGGTGAGCGGGGAGCGGCCGATGCGAGCGTAGCGCCGCTGGATCTCCTCGACCGCGGCGGCGGGAAGAGGCCGGCCGCCGGTGACGTGGCGCAGGAACTCCGGCACGTCCTCGGGGCGCTCGGGGCTGCCGTGGGCGAGCAGCAGGACGGCGGTTTTGGCGGCTTCGCTCATCTGGTTTTTGCGGCCGCGGAGTGTTGGTGGACATGGTCGGCCAGGGCGCGGACACTTTCCACCGGAGTGTGTGGCAGGATGCCGTGGCCGAGGTTGAAGATGTGTCCGGGGCGGCCGGCGGCGCGGGCCAGGACGTCGTCGGCGCGGGCGAGAAGCTGCGAGCGCTCCGCGAAGAGCGCGGCCGGATCGAGGTTGCCCTGCACGGCGCCGCGGAAGCCGAGGGCGCGCCATCCATCGTCGAGCGCGATGCGCCAGTCGAGGCCGATGACCTCGGCGCCGGTTTCCTGCATGGCGGGCAGAAGAGTTGCGGTGTCAGTGCCGAAGTAGATCACGGGGACGCCCGCGGCCTGGGCGCGCTTCACCAATTCGCTAGAGTGCGGCAGGACGTAGCGACGGTAGTCCTCGGGGCTCAGGCAACCGGCCCAACTGTCGAAGATCTGAAGGACGTCCGCGCCGGCGCGCGCCTGCTCGGCGAGGTAAGGCGCGAGCACGGCGACCAGTTTCGTCATCAGGGCGTTCCACGCTTGGGGCTCGCGGTACATGAGCTTCTTGGTCTCGGTGTAGCTGCGCGAGGAGCCGCCCTCGATCATGTAGCTGGCGAGGGTGAAGGGCGCGCCGGAAAATCCGATCACCGGGAGGCGCTCACCGAAGTGGCGGGCGACGCGGCGGATGGCCTCTGCCACGTATCCCAGGTCGCCCGCGCCATCGGCGCGAAGGCGGGCGACGTCAGCCGCGGTGCGCACCGGCTTTTCGACCACCGGGCCTTCGCCGGCCTCGAAATGGAAGTCCAGGCCCATGGGCTCGAGCGGCAGCAGCAGGTCGGCGAAGATGATGGCCGCATCCACGCCCAGCTTCTCGGCGGCGGTGATGGTGACCTCGGCGGCGAGCTCGGGATTCTTGCAGATCTCGACCAGGGAATGGCGCTTGCGCACCGCGCGGTACTCGGGCATGTAGCGTCCGGCCTGGCGCATGAACCAGACGGGAGTCGAGTCCACGGGCAGGGACTTGCAGGCACGGACGAAGCGGGAATCGGGCGCGGACATGCGCCTAAGACTTTAGCATCCCGGCGGGAGGGGCGACCCTAGGCGGAGGCCTTCATGCCGCCGGCAAAGGCCCGGACGGCTTCTTTCTCGGTGGCGAAGACCTCGAAGACTCTGAGCAAGCCGGTGATCTGGAGGACGTGGTCGACCTTGGGGCTCAGGTGACAAAACTTGATGTCGCCGCCGGCGCGGCGGGCGGAGACCACCATGCCCACCACGCGTCCGATGCCGCCGCTATCCATGTCGCGCACGCCACCCAGGTGGAAGACGATGCGCGGCGTTTCCTGCAAAAGGGCATTCACGCGCTCGCGCAGGGCGTCGGCTTCGACGCCGTAAATGATGCGCCCACGGCAGCGCAGGACGCGCACGTCGCCCTGGGTGAAGGTCTCGAGCTCAAGCCGCATCGGAATTCCCGGCAAAGCGCCCCGCGACAAGGGGCTTTAAGGCGGTTAAGCTTACAAGCGCGTCCGCGGTTTCGCAAATCCCAGCGGCCCGCAAGAACCGCTCTCGGAATCCGCATGCGAAAGCCACGGCTCTCCCCCTGATGTCAGAGCCGGGCGGCCGTATTCCACGCGGAACTCCAAGGCGTTCAGGAACTTTCGGGCTGGAGTCAAGCCGCCGGTGAGCCCGCCCGCTGCCGTGACCGGCAGCAAGCAGGTCGCGGGAAGAAAAAAAGAAGGGCTTTTCGATCAGGAGATCCGGCGGTGCTGCGAGTCTACAGCGAGCCGTTCTCCCCCGTAACAGGGGAAAGTACAGGCATTTTGGGCAGCCTTCGAGCGGGTACAATGCGCGCAAGCATACGGAATACCGGTCTTCTTGCGCCCAAGCTCGGCCCCATCCTCTTTCAGAGCTCCGGTTCCTGGGGAGAAGATTTTTGGGCAGGTTCTCCATGGGGGCCCAGCACCACGATTCTGCCCTGCAGCTTTCCGTGAAGCGGGCTGCAAACCTGCCAGCACAGGAAGAGCAGGGTGTCGGGCTCCTGTGCAGTGAACCTCACTTCTCTCACCTCGCCCGCAGGTACATCGATAGGACCGATGTTCAGCGCAGGGATCGCAAAGCTGTGCAGGACGTCGGCGCTGGCCAGGCGCAGAACCACGGTTTCCCCTTGGCGGATGTGAATTTCCTTGGCGGGCGGAAAATGCTTGCGCCAGTAGTTGGTTCCGGTCACCGGCTCTTCCGTCCACACGCCGTCCGAGGCCAGCGCGGTCAGGGAGATGACATGAGCTCCTTGGAGCTTGTGGGGCAGATAGGCCCGCTTGTAGCCGACCAGGGCAAGCGGCACCGCGACCAGCACCAGCAGCGTCACCAGCAGCGCGATCTTCTCATTCGTTTTCATGCGAGTTCTTCCTCCCTAACCCACAAAGAGAGCCAGGAACACCACCGTAACCGCGGTCAGCAGGGCCGACACGGGAAGCAGAATCCCGACGGCGCGGGAGCGATCCTGGAGCAGATCCAGCGCCACGCGAAAGCCGCTGCGCAACGACAGGAAGAGGCCGCCCAGCAGCAGCGGAAGCTGGAGATAGGGGACCCACGCGGGCAGGACGGGCTGCCAGTGGAAGCCGGCCGTGCCGAACAGGTCCATGCCCCATCCCAGCGGGTCGGAAGCCACGGAGATGATGTACGCGCCGTTGATCATGACCAGCGGCACGCTGAAGGCGATCCACGCCAACAGGCCGAGCGGTACCAGCGTGTAAGCCAGGCGGATGAAGAGCACGCGCGTGCTGTGTTCCCGCGCGCCGGCCAGCCACTTCCCCGCTCGCACGGACAGGTAGAGCAGGCCCGGGAGCCCGGCCAAGGCGAGCAACACGGTGACGGATGCGTACAGGGCGAAGCCGCCCCAGTTCCGGCTTTCGCTGACGTTGGCCCAGTCCTTGATCCCTCCCCAGGGTCCGAGCAACACCACCGAATAGGAAAGCGCCAGCACCAGCATGATGCAGGCTTTCCATACTTCGTCAAAGCCCTTCAGCTTGTTGTCGCTGGCGAAGGGACGCGCCAACAGGGCGATGTTGTCATTGGGGCAGCTCTTCACGCACTCCATGCAGAGCCCGCAATAGTTGTTGCGGTCCAGTTTCCCCATGTACACGCCCCAGGGGCAGGCCCATCCGGCCTCGCTGCCGCGCAGACAGGCCTTGGACGTGCACTGCTTGCACTCGCTCTCGCTGAGCGAGCGCAGCTCCAGCATGGAGGTCATCGAGTACAGGCTCAGGAAGCCGCTGATGGGGCAGACGTAATTGCAGAAGGAGCGCATGCGGTAGACGTAGGCCAGCACGATGGCTAACAAGATGAGCCCGGCGAAAACGATCACGCTCACGATGGGGCGCGTCACCAGCAGCGCGCTGAAGATGGCGAGAAACAGGAAGCCGAAGTTCTGCAGCCAAATGTTGCTGAGGGCGCGCGGCCAGCGCTTGTTCAGGCCATAGAGCTGGTTTCGCAGGCCGTTGGTGTTCCCCGTCCGAACCTGGACCAGCGTCCGGCGCTGCAGCCAGTCGCCAAAGAACGGCAGAGGGCACACGGTGCACCACACCCGTCCGAGGAAGGGCACCATCAGGGTGATCAGTACGAACCACCACAGGATCCAGACGAACACAATGATGATGTTGTGGCTGCCAATGGGGGTGCCGAACAGTCCCGCCAGGATGAACAGATAGAACAGCAGCAGGTTGGGAATGACCACCCAGAATTGAAAACTGCGCGCCTTCACCGCGCGCTTCAGCAGCGGGAACTTCTCGAACAAGTTTACGCGGCGGCTTCCGGCCGTGAGGTCCGGTTCGGACTGCGGTGGCCGTTCCTGTATAGCGGTCGCCATCAGAGGCTTCCTCCCTTGGGCGCCTGCAGGTCCTGCGCCGAGGCGCGCGACTGCTTCCAACGGACGAAGGTGCCGCGATGCTCGGCTTCCACCTCCGCCATGTGCTGGCACAGTCTCTTCAGCCCGGCATCGGTGACCTGCCGGGCCATGGCCTGGTAAAAATCACACGCTTCTGTCTCGGCGCGCTCGGCCATGTCAATGGCCTGGTCCACGGTCACATTGTCGAAGATGAAGACCTCGGGCTCCTCGAGATCGGGCGCTTCCACCACCTCGCGGATCCCGGGGTCAAGTCTCTGGCTGGGCTGCTCCCCGGGAAACTGCTGGCGAAGGTAGTCCTCCAGCGCCAGCCGATGATTGACCTCCTCTTCGGCCATGGAACCGAAGAGCTCGCCCAGGCTGCGATCATAGGAAGCGAAGGTCTGTGCCAGGTTCTGGTAGATCTCGGTGTTGCGGCGCTCAATGGAGATGGCGGCCTGCAACGCTTCCACGGGCGTCAGTTCGGCAAAGCCGCGCTTCATCGGGCCCCCGGCCGCGCGAACCACAGCAGGCTCAACCCCGTGGTCGCCAGCGAAAGCAGAATGGACACCGGGAACAAGCGGTTCGGCTGCACGATCATTTCCCCTTGCATGAAGGGGTGCATGTAGCCGCAGGTAGTGGAGCAACGGAATCGGAACTTGCCTTCGCGGCCGGCAACGAAAGTCACCTGGTCCACCGCGTGGAAGTCCTCTCCCGTGGACGGACGGCGCACCCAGAAGCTGGGCATCTCGGGGCGCGCCTTGCCGTCCAGGTCGTAGCCTTCCAGGAAGAATCCGTGGGTCACGTCCTTGGCCTTGAACCGCAGCGTGATGCGGTCGCCTTTGTTGACTTTGATCACGGCCGGAGTGTAGCCGTACTTCTGCGCCTCGACCGTGATCACGCGGTCCACCGGTTTGGGTTGCAGCCACCCGGGCAGGAGCACGGCGCCCAGGATCCCGAGAGCCGAAGCTCCCAACGCGGCGATCCACCATTGTTTTTTCCCGGTCATTTCGGCTCCGTTCCCGGCGACTGCTCCTCCGGCTGGGTTCCCTGAGCGACGGCGACCGGGGCGACCGGGGTTTCGATCTCAACCCGGCCGGCGAACACGGGTGCGATGCCATGCTTGCCGTCGCCGAACTCCATGCGGGGGATCCCGTCTTCGTCGCCGTCCTTCTTGGAGAAGTCGCTTTCGCCGGTCTCTTCGTACTCGGCCTGCTGCAGGCCGCTGGAATTCACACCCTGAACCCAGAAGCGCTTGTAGCGCTCGAGTTCGCCGGCGTTGCGGGTGACGAGGATCATCTCCCGCACGGCGCCGAGGGCCGCCGCCACGTTCATGGGGGTGTACACGGTCACCGCCGCTCCGGCTTGCGAGCGATACAGTCCGCACTGCTCGTCCCAGAGCTGTGCATTCATCGCGCGGTAGGCTTTCCGGGCCGACTGCAGGTAGCGGTCGTCCCCCAGCTCCTGGTAGGCGCGCAGCAGACCGCGAACGGCGGAAGCCTGGGCCAGCAGCGTGACCTGCTCGCCCCGCCTGCTGCCGGCCACGTCGTAGCTGTCCGCGAAGGTCCCATCCGAGCTCTGCGCGCGCGCCAGGAAGTCTGCCTGGTCGCGCAACATCGCGCCCGCCCGGGCGGCCAGCTCCGGTTCGGCCTTGGCCAGATGATGGTGATAGTTCGCCAAGCCCAGGATGGCGATGTTGAGGTCGGCGGTGCTGACCACGTTGCCACGCTGCCGGTGCGGGTCCCACTCCGAGACCAACACCCCGGCGCCGGGATCGCGGTGCATGGCCTCCAGGTTGCGGACCACCACATTCGCCAGCCCGCGGGCCAAGTGCATGTACTTGCGCTCCATGAGCGAGCCGTCATAGGGCGTGTTCTCGCCGAAGACCTTGTCCCAGTTGTCGAAGGCGCCCTGGTAGGCCGCGTCGCCGCGATCGCGGCCGGGATCGGAGAAGTAGAAGTATTCGGAAAAGGCCCACAACAGCGAGGCTTGGTCAAAGAGCAGGCTGCGCGCGTCCTTGACCTTGAAGCTTTCGGGACGCGGCGGCAGATCGCCGATGTAACGGGCTTCCACCGACACCTCGTGGGGGAAATAGAGGAGCTTATGGCTGGGATCGTAGTGGAAGGGGTTGACGCCTTGCAGCCTCTTGCCGTCATAGAAGAAGCTGCTCTTGAGAAGGAGCATCTTGGAGACCGAGGCAAGAGTCAGGATGGCGCCGCGGAAACCTTCTTCCGGATTGTTGCCAAGATACCTCTCGTGGTGCGTCTGGCGGAAGAAGTACTCCATCCACAGGACCGCCTTCATCATGGTCTGCCCGGCCCCGCCCAGGTCCACGTAGTGGTCCATCCTGTCGTTCGACCAGCGGAGCGAGGAGAAGTCCTCGCGGTAGTTCACCCGGTACTGCCACATGTCGTTGCCGCCCACGCCGGCGCCGGTCGGCGGCGCCTGATACGCCGCGCCGTACAGTTCGCGGAACTTGCGCTGGCGCCAGAGGTTTTCCGACATCTCGAACTTCGTCCCCTTATCCACAGGCGCCGTGAAATGCGGGTCGCCGGAAGCGAACTCGATCATCAGCGGGGAAGCGTCCTCAAACCGGCGCGGAAAGCCGGTGCGCGCCAGATACGACGGGATGAGGTGCTGGAAAAGGACGTCCTTGTTCGATAGTTCGTTCTCTCCGCGGTCCCGGCTGTACTGGGCATTGGCGATCTCGATGGCCTTCTCCGTGATGTAGGGACCGTGGGTCAGCACCAATCCCATGCGGCTCTCGGTAATGAGGGTCTGCATGACATAGCGCGAGTACCAGTAGGACTCGGTCGCAGTCATGTACTGGAAGTCGTTGTCCTTTTCGATGGGCAGGCCGAGGAGGCGCGCCTGACGCAGGAAAGGGTCGCCGCTCTGGTTCATCTCGTTGGCCAGATACATGGCCTCGCGCGTGTAGAAGCGGTGGTCGAGGACGCGCGCCTTCAGCGGCGAGCGCAGCCCTTTGTAGGAAGGCTGTCCGCTGGCCTGGTAGGCGCTGGGCGCGTCCAGGTCCGGCTCTTGCGGCGGCGCCTGTTGCGCGCCGGCCAGGACCGCTGCCGCTGTCAGCAGGAGCATCATCGGGAATAGTCGTTTCATGGCTCGCACTCCTCAGAAGGTTGTCGTAGCGCCGAAAACCAGCCGGAACCTCGGCGAGGGGCCCTGGTTGGGCTCGTACAGCCGGACCAGGGGAGAAACCGTCAGCCGCAGCGTGGATTTTGGGATGATCACCAGCGAGGGCGATAGGAACAGCACCGTGCCGTGGGGGAATGGCGGCCGCGAAGTGGTGAACATCTTCAGGCTGCCGTCCGGATTCATGATCGGCATTCCGTTGGCATCCGCCTCCGGATGCGTGACCAGTCCGGGGTACAGTTCGGCTTGCTTGA